>Ga0228699_1000020_pt1 | contig 173034 bp, 155 predicted proteins | sample McNCre217_Aug_MG_FD_178016 | JGI IMG/M metagenome (GOLD analysis project Ga0228699, IMG submission 178016) | Freshwater microbial communities from McNutts Creek, Athens, Georgia, United States - 2-17_Aug_MG | ecosystem: Environmental > Aquatic > Freshwater > Creek | place: USA: Georgia... | reverse complement strand
CCGAACAGGACCGTGAAACGACTTAGCGCCGATGATAGTGCGCACCGCGCGTGTGAAAGTAGGTCATCGTCAGGCTTCTACACTGCAACCCCCTCTGATCCTCATCGGTCAGAGGGGTTTTTGCTTTGGGACATCGGTTTTCAATATCCCGGGTGACCGGGATATTCCGATATCTCGATTCATTCCTCGAAGGGCAGCCCCACATAGTTTTCGGCCAGCGAGGTCATCGCCGCGGTCGAGTTCACCAGGTAATCCAGCTCCGCAGTCTGCATGCGGTGGCCGACGTCACCGCTGTCTCCGACGCCCGCCGGGAACTTGTGCAGCAGACTGGTCAGGTACCAGCTGAAACGCTCCGCCTTCCAGACGCGTCGCAGCGCCTTGCGCGAATAGTCGTCGATCCCCGCGGTGCGCTTGTCGGCATAGAACTCCATGAAGGCGCGACTGAGGTAGCGGACATCCGCTGCGGCCAGATTCAGGCCCTTGGCGCCAGTCGGCGGCACGATGTGGGCGGCGTCTCCGGCGAGGAAGAGTTGGCCGAAGCGCATCGGCTCGGCCACGAAACTGCGCAGCGGCGCGATGCTCTTCTCGATCGACGGGCCGGTGACCATGTGTTCGGCGGCCTCCGGATCCAGCCGGCTCTTCAGCTCGTCCCAGAAACGCGCGTCGCTCCAGTCCTCCACCTTGTCCTGCAGCGAGCACTGCACGTAGTGCCGCACGCGCGTCTTGCTGCGCATGCTGCACAGGGCGAAACCGCGTGCGTGGTTGGAGTAGATCAGCTCGTCTGCGACCGGTGGCACGTCCGCCAGGATGCCGAGCCAGCCGAACGGATAGACCCGCTCGAAGTGCTGGATGCGTTCCTTCGGAATGCTGGCGCGGCTCACGCCATGGAAGCCATCGCAGCCGGCGATGAAGTCGCAGGCGAGTTCATGGCGGACACCCTCGTGCGTGTAGCTCACGCGCGGTGCCACGCTCTCGATGTCGTGCAGCTGCACGCCAGCGGCTTCGTAGACGATCGGCGCACCGGAAGCGGCCCGAGCCTCCATGAGATCGCGCGTGACCTCGGTCTGGCCATAGACCATCACGGTCTTGCCGCCCGTCAGCGTCTGCAGGTCGATGCGGTGGCGGGCGCCGGCGAAGGCCAGTTCGATGCCGCTGTGTACCAGCCCCTCCCGGTGCATGCGTTCGCCGACGCCGGCTTCGTCCAGCAGGTCCACGCACACCTGCTCCAGCACCCCCGCCCGGATCCGGCCGAGCACGTACTCGGCGCTGCGCGCTTCGAGGACCACGTTGTCGATCCCCGCGCGTTGCAACAATTGGCCGAGCAGCAGCCCGGATGGGCCGGCGCCGATGATCGCGACCTGGGTGCGGCGTGGAATGGGGGTGGGCGTGGACATGATGGACATGGGAAAAGTCTCCAGGGGGTGTCGCTACAAGAGCGGTTTGAGTTGTTCCTGCGCCTGCAGCAGCATGGGCAGGCAGCGGTCGAGCAGGTCTTCGATGCGCACACGCGCGGCGTGCACACTGACGTTCATGGCCGCGACGATCTCGCCGCGCCGGTTGCGCAGTGGCACGGCCACCGTGCGCAGCCCCGGCTCCAGCTCCTGGTCCACCAGCGCATGGCCCTGGGCACGGACGCGGGCCAGTTCCTCGCGCAGGCGCTGGCGGTCGGTCAGCGTGTGCACCGTGCGGGCGGGCATCTCCTGGCGGGCGATCCAGGCGTCGAGTTCGGCGGTGGGCAGCCAGGCAGTCAGCACACGGCCGTTGGCAGTGCAGTAGGCCGGCACACGCGTGCCGGGCTGCAGCGTCGAGGACACCACGCGCCCGGCGGTGACTGCGGCAACGGCGATCACGTCGTCGCCGTCGAGCACGCCGGCCGAGCTGGCTTCCTGCATCGCCATCGCGATCCGCTGCAGCTGCGGCTGGATCGCCCGCGGCAGCCTGGCCGAGTGCATGTAGGACTGGCCGAGCCGCATCACCCTGGGGCTGAGCGAAAAATGCCGCTCGGCCTGTCGCGCGTAGCCCAGGTGCACCAGCGTCAGCAGACAGCGCCGCACCGCGGCCCGCGTCAGCCCGGTGCGCACCGCCACCTCGCTGATCGTCAGCCGGGCGCGGTCCTGGTCGAAGGCCTCGATGACCAGCAGGCCCTTTTCCAGCGCGCCCAGCCGATCGCGGTCGGCGATGGTGGGGAGGGCTGCGGTGTCGGTGGGGTGGAGGTGCATGGGATCTGCTCGCGATCAAGGTTAGTGGCGATGGTCTGGCGCACACCGGTCTGTGCGACATGCGCCCATTGAATCGCAGTCTGTGCGACATGCGCACAATGACCGGCAGGATGTCCTGTTCACGCACAATCGCGCGGTCGCCACTGTCTTTCCTTTCGCTCCGATGCAGAACACCTTGCCTGTCGACCGCGCAGCCCGCCTGCGCCAGATGAAGAGGATGGCCCTCGCGCTGCTCCTGGCCTGCGCGGCGCTGCTGACGCTGGCCCTGGCGCAGCACCGCGTCGGGGTGTGGGACTGGGTCGCCGCCTTTGCCGGGGCGGCACTGGTCGGCGCGCTGGCGGACTGGTTCGCCGTCGTCGCGCTGTTCCGTCGCCCGCTGGGGCTGCCGTTTCCGCACACCGCCATCGTGCCGCGCAAGAAGGCGCAACTGGCCGAGCAGCTCGGCGGCTTCATCCGCGACCGCTTCCTCGACACGCCGATGCTCATCGCGCGGCTGCGCAGCTTCGATCCGATCCGCCGCCTCGGCGGCTGGCTGAGCCAGCCGGCCCACGCGCAGCGCTTCGGTGTGCACCTGCAAGGCGTGCTGTCCGAGGTGGTGGCCTGTCTGGACGACGCCCGCGTGCGCGAGGCCATGCAGCGCGCCGTGACTGCCCGCCTCGAAGGGCTGGACCTGTCGCGCTCGGCCGGCGACCTGCTGGAAACGCTGACGGCGCAAGGGCGTCACCAGGCGCTGTTCGGCCAGGCGCTGCAGGAGGCGGCCGACCATGTCGAGACCGAGCCGGTGCAGCGCACGCTGGCCTCGATGCTGCTGGAGATCGCCGGACGCGAGTACCCGATGCTGCTGCGCGGGCTGGCGATGATGGGCAACCCGGAGGACTTCGGCCTCAAGCTCGGTGCCGCAACCTCCCGCGGACTGGCGGGCTGGCTGCGCGAGGTCTGCGACGACCCGCTGCACCCGCGCCGGCTGGCCTTCGACGCCGTCGTGGCCGAGTGGATCGAGCGGCTGCGCACCGACCCCGACTTCGCCGCCCGCATCAACGAGGCCAAGAACCGCTGGCTGCACGCGCCCGAACTGCAGGCGCAGGTGCACGGCCTGTGGGACGAGCTGCGCAGCTGGCTCATGGACGATCTGGCCACGCCCGGCTCGCGCCTGAGCACGCAGATGGGCGTGGTGGCGCAGCGGCTGGGCGAGACGCTGGTGTCGGATGGTGCCTTGCGCGTGGCGCTGCAGGAGCATCTGGAATCGGCGGTCGAGCACCTGGCGCCCGCGCTGCGCGAAGGCGCCGGCGAGCACATCGCCCGCACGGTGCGCGACTGGCCGGACGCCGTGCTGGTGCAGGAGCTGGAGCTGGGCGTCGGGCGCGACCTGCAGTTCATCCGGCTCAACGGCACGGTGGTGGGCGGCCTGATCGGGCTGGCCCTGCACCTGCTGGAGCGCGCGCTCGCCTGATCCGCGGGTGACGCGCGGGTAATCCTGTGCTGCGGCCGGTGCGGGGGCTGCCTGGGGTGCGGGGATGTCGCTCATCCTCTACCTCATCCAGATCCAGATCGCGTCCGGCGCCGGCGTGCGCGCCGCGGTCGAGGTCTACCGGCAGGCGGGCTGCGACGGGCTGGTCGCGGTGGGCGGCGGCTCCAGCATCGACCTCGCCAAGGGCGTGGCGATCGCGGCCACCCATCCCGGCCCGCTGACCACTTACGCGAGCGCACTGCATGGAAACCTTCATGGCCGCGCCGTTCAACCCGCCGGCCGACGGCATCGCGCTGGACGGCCTCGCCCGCGGCTGGGTGCACATCGAGCGTGCCACCCGCGACGGCCAGGACCGCGGAGCGCGTCTGCACATGATGAGCGCGTCGATGCAGGGCGCGATGGCCTTCCAGAAGGGCCTCGGCTGCGTGCACTCGCTCAGCCACAGTCGGGGCGGCGTCAACCCGCGGCTGCACCACGGCACGCGCCGACGAGATCGGGCCGGCGATCCACGCGATGACTGCGCGGCTCGGGCTGCCATCCGGACTGGCGGCGATGGGGGTGGATGCGGCGCTGTTCGACCGGGTCATTGCCGGCGCGATGGCGGACCACTGCCACAAGACCAATCCGCGGCTGGCCGATGCGGCCGATTACCGGGCGATGCTGGAACGGTCCATGTGACCTGCGGTGCGTCCGCACCATCCGCACGGACGGTGCAGACGTGGGCCGCCTGCGGCATGATCGATGGCATCCCAGCCACCCGCATGCCCATGACTGTTGCTGTCCGTCTCACCAGCCTGCACCGCCGCCGTCTGCGCGAAGTCTGGCGCTCCGCCGACTGGCCGGCGCAGGACATCGTCGAGGCGGAACTGCTGGCCATGGGGCTGCTGGAACGTCTGCACGACGCCGCCGGCCGCTGCACGTTGCGCGTGACCGATGCCGGGATCCAGGCGCTGGCCGAGTCGGCTGCGCTCAACCGGGCCGTGCGCAGTGACCACGAGGCGCTGGTCGAGCAGGTCGCACTGTCCCAGGTCCGCGCAGGCCGCATCGCCTGGCGCGGGCTGTCGCTGCGAGCGCGCGTGGTCACCGAGGAGGGCGAAGGCTGGCAGGTGGCGATGCCGGACGTGTTCTCGGTGCGCCACACCTCGGTGGCCGCCGGCCTCCAGCCGCTGGTGCACGAGATCAAGGTGCGCCGTGCCGATCTGCTGGCGGACCTGCGCCGGCCTGCCAAGCGCGCGGCCTACCTCGACATGGCGGGCGCCGTGGTCTACGTGCTGGCCGAGGGCATCGGCCGGGCCGACGAGGTGCCGCCCGAATGTGGCGTGATGGAGATGCGGGCTGGTGTTCTGGAGACGTTGCGGCCCGCGCCGGCGCGGTCCTTGCCGCACGAAGCGGGCTTGCCGTTCGCCGTGTGGATGGCGCTGGCGTGTGCCACCCCCGTGCCCATGCCGGAGCGCGCGCCGCGCCGGCTGGGCGAGGATCGTCCGACGCTTCCCGACGACCTGCCGGATCAGGCGTGACCGGCCGCGGGCAGCAGCGTGCCCAGGCTGTTGCCCAGGGTGGACCACCAGAGCACCCGCGGCGTGTGCGCGGTCGTGCCCACGTGCGACGCGGCCTGTGGCCGGCCGTAGCTGACGCAGCTGCGGATCGGCAGGTGGTGGGTGCGTGCCACCCACAGCACGCCCTGGTGCGGCAGTTCGGGCAGCAGCTCCAGCGCGACCGGCGTGCCCGCGGCGCGCAGTCGCTCCAGGCTGTCGGTGACGATCTGCGGATCGTGGCAGACCAGGGTGACATGGCGGGCGCGGCCGGCCACGTGGTCGATCATGCGCGCGAAGGCCTTGGCCGATTCGCGCCGACCGACACCGGTTGCGGCGCTGCGCTCTTGCACCAGGCGCAACCGCAGGTTCTGGCTGCAGGCGGTGTCGGCATCGCGCAGGCTGCGCTCGCGGTCGCACGACAGGGTCAGCCCGAGGTCGGGATGGTCGGCCAGCAGGTCGGTGGTACAGGCCATCAGGGCGTCCGAACGCTCTGGTGCGGACATGTCCAGCGTGACGGGTACCGCGGCGTCGCGCGCGGCCTGCAGCACGCCGCGCAGCAGCGCCCGGTCGTGGCCCAGGGCAGCCACCTGCACCAGCAGGTGTGCCTGCGAGCGCGACCCGACCAGTGGCGCCAGGCTGGACAGCAACCGTTGCGCGACGTGGAAGGGCGTTTCATCGCAGAGCGGGCGGTACGCCACGGTCGCGCCCATGCGCCACCGTGCCAACCGTTCCGCGACCAGCAACACCTCGTCGAAGTGGATCGCGGAGCGACCAGGGGCCTCGGCGGGCGGACGCTTGCGCACCGAAGCCGGCGCAGCCAGGACAGGCATCATGGTGTTCATCCAGTCAAAACCGTCTCTCGGACGTGTCAAGGTTCACAGATTCGCACAGAACATGGGGCATATTCCGATCTGATGGCCCTGTTGTTCATTCAATTGAAAGGAATCCCACCCATTCCGAGTCCGTGGTGGTCTTCGCGGTGCCCTCAAGCCGAAAGAAACACTCGGTAACCATTGCGTTGGAGCCTGTGCCATGTCCTTGCCTGCCGATCTGCGTCGCCTGGAGGTCGATCTGCCCGCCTGTCCGCGGGTGCTGCTGGCGCTGCAGCCCTTGCTGCACGACGCATCGCCGGCCTCGGTGGCGGCGATGGCGGCGCTGATCGAGTCCGACATGGCGCTGGCCGCGGGCTTGGTGCAGACCGTCAACTCGGCGATGTTCGGCCTGCTGCGCCGGGTGGAGACGGTGGGCGAGGCGCTGCGCTACCTGGGGACCCGCGAAGTCGTGGCGATCGCGTACCAGACGGCCTTGCGGGCGGCATTTCCCGCCACGCCGGCGATGGATCGCCTGTGGCGCGATGCCGGGCGCGCCGGGCTGCTGATGGGGCGCAGCGCGCGTGCGCTCGGGATCGATCCGCTGCAGGCCCACACGGCCGGCTTGTTCGCGCGCAGTGGCCAGGCGGTGTTGCTGGGGCGGTTCGGTGCGCGGCATGAAGCGCTGATGGCGGCCTTCGGGCACGACCTGCCTGCGCTGTGTGCGGCCGAGGCGCTGGCTTGCGGTGTGCACCACGCGGCCTATGGCAGTGCACTGTGCGCCCGGTGGGGGCTGGCGGCCCCCGTGGTGCACCATGTGCGCGACCGCGTCCGGCCGTCCTCGGACTGGCTGGGCCATCCGCGGGCGCTGCGGCGTCTGCTGGCGCTGGGCGCGGTCACCGACGCGTTGTTGCGGGATGCGGATCCGGTGGCCATGGCCCGGGATCTGGCCGATGCCGGGGATTGCCCCGGACCCGAACTGCTGGCCGCCGTGCAGCCGAACTGGCTGGCGTCCAAGGCACTGCAGCCCGAGTGACCCGTGCGGTCAGGCGAGAATCTTGCTGCACCCTTGCGCACTGGAAAGCCCAAAACAGGGGGGTGTTTCCTGGATCTGAGGCCGGTATCGGGCCCTGTTCGAGGGGTTCCTGATATGAAATATGTGGTAGGCGCCAATTCTTGCGCAGCTTGCCATGCCCGTGCCTTTCATACTTTCTGTCAATTTTCGAGTTGTCGATGCGGGGATCCGCGGACCGTGTCAGAGCAACCTTCACAGCACCAACAAGATGGACGATGGGGAATACATGACCGACCTGCCGAGCCTGGACGAACTGGATGCGACCTGCCATGCCCTGTGGAGCGCTGGCGCTGTCCGTGATTGCCATCTGCAGGCCCTGCAGATGATCGCGCGGGCCAGCGCCTGCGATGATGTGCGGTCCCAGGCGCGTGCCTGGCTGCACCGTGCCCGCTGCGAGCAGTTCCAGTCCGTCTACCTCGACATGCTGGAGTCGGCCCGGCGTGCCATGGCCCTGCTGGAGGCGGGTGATTCGGACCGCGACCTCGTGCACGCCCGGGTGCTGGCCTGTGCCGCTGCCACGGCGCTGAACCGCCACGACGAGGCCATCGAGGCCGGTCTGCTGGCCTGCCATCTGGCCGATGACGCCATGCACGCCGACGACCGCGCGCTCGCCGCCGAGGCACTGGCCCAGGCCTTCTGGTGGTCGGGCCAGAACGGGGCGGCGCTGGACAGCTTCGACGCGGCGCTGGCCCAGGCGCGCCAGCTGCCGGGTGACGAGTGGCCGGTCCGGCTGCTCATCCAGCGGGCCTGTGCCCAGGCCTGGCACTGCATCCGGCAGGATGAGCGCGATGCCGAGGGGTCCTCCTGCCAGGCGGTGCAGGCCACGGTGGCCGAGGTGCTGCGGCTGTGCGAGGCCGCGCCGGGTGGACTGCACGCCCTGGCGCAGCGGGCCGGGCGCTTCCAGCTCGGCTGGGTGCAGGTGCTGCTGACCTGCTGGCGTGGCGAGGCCGAACGGGCCCGTGTCCAGCTGGCGTCCATCCGGCCGCTGACCCAGGACGAGCGCCCCTGGCTCGATCTGCTGGCGGTCTGGGCCGCAGCCGAGATCGCGCTGAAGCAGCGGGCGTGGCCAGCGGCCGAGGCGTCGGCCCGCCGGGTGTTCGACGAGGCCCACCGCCTGTCGCACGTGGCGCTGGCCGAGCAGGGCGCCCGGCTGTTGAGCAGCCTGCTGCTGGTGCAGGGCAAGCACGCGCTGGCGCTCGACGTTGCGCGCGAGTGCCAGCAGCGCCGTGTGGGCGGGCACGAGCGGGCGCTGCCCAGCCACGCCCGGCTGGCGCAGTTCCTGAGCATGGCCCGCGAGCGGGATCTGCGGCTGCGCACCCGGCTCAGCCTGCCGCCGGACGACAGCCTCACGGGTCTGCACGCCCGTGGCTACTTCCTTCAACTGGCCCAGGAGCTGCTGCGCACGATGGACCTGTCGCGGGCGCGCTGTTCGGTGCTGCAGATCGGCGTGACCGGCCTGCACGAACTGGCCGAGTGCCATGCGCCGCTGATCCGCGACCGCGTGCTGTGTGCGGTGGCCCGCCTGCTGCGTGACACCCTGCGCGCCGGTGACCTGCCGGCCCGCTGGACGCACGACGAGTTTGCCGTCCTGCTGCACCGCTCGTCCGCCGACGACACGGCCCGGGTGTGCCAGCGCATTGCCGAAGCAGTCCTGGCCCACGACTGGTCGGCGCTGACGGAGGGTCTGGCGGTGCAGGTCGGCATCAGCCACACCCAGGCGCGTCCTGGCGACACGATCGAGACACTCATGTGGCGGTGCGAGGAGGAGATGCGTGCCGGACGTCTGCAGCACCAGCAGATTGCCGCCTGAGACGGTGTTTGCACTTCGGACATGGCGGGCGGCTAGAATGGGGCAGGGACGTCCCCTCGAAAAATACACATTCCTCGCCTGCTCATGAAACTCATCGGCTCGCTCACCAGCCCTTATGTACGCAAGGTGCGCATCGTGCTGGCGGAGAAGAAACTCGATTACAAGCTCGTGCTGGAAGACCCCTGGTCTGATCCGCCGAATCTGAACGAGGCCAATCCGCTCGGGCAGGTTCCCTGTCTGATGCTCGAAGGCGGCGATACCCTGTTCGATTCGCGGGTGATCGTCGAATACGTCGATACCCTGTCGCCGGTCGGCCGGCTCATTCCCGAGAAGGGCCGCGAGCGCGCCGAGGTGCGCACCTGGGAAGCGCTGGCCGATGGCCTGCTGGATGCCGCCGTGCTGGCGCGCCTGGAGACCACCTGGCCTGGCCGGGCGGAATCCGAGCGCAGCGCCGCCTGGATCGACCGCCAGATGGGCAAGGTCCACGCCAGCGTGCTGGCGCTGGGCCGGGGGCTGGAGGACCGCGCCTGGTTCGCCGGGCTGCATCCCTCGCTGGCCGATATTTCCGTGGGTTGCGCGCTGGGTTATCTGGACTTCCGTTTCCCGCAGATCACGTGGCGCGAAGAGCACCCGAATCTGGCGCGCCTGATGCAGAAGCTCTCGCTGCGTCCGAGTTTCGCCAACACGCTGCCACCGACGCCCTGACGGACGGCGCGTCACTCCAGCGGCAGCGCCAACTCGACCACCCAGCCCTGCGGCCCCGGGCCCATGGCCAGCCGGGCACCGATCTCGGCGGCCTGGTGTTCCAGCCTGGTCAGGCCGGTGCCGGTGGAGACAAAGTCGGTCCGCGGTGCGTGGATCTCGCCGCCGCTGCAGCGCCCGTCGTCCCGCACCACCAGCGTCAGGGTCGCCGGCTGCCCGCGCGGCGCCACCAGACCGCAGGACATCGAGACCACGGTCGCGTTCCGGGCATGCGCCACGGCGTTGTCCAGGGCCTCCTGGAGCACCCGCAGCAGGTGCAACCGCTCCCGCGCGGACAGTCGCACCTGTTCGGCCAGCGGGTTCAGCTCCCATTGCAGCCGCGTGCCCCGCTCCGCCAGGACGGGCTGGAAATGCGCGTGCAGCCCCATGATGCCCTCGGCGATCGAGGCGGGTTCGCTGCGCATCGCGTCGCGCATCAGGCGCAGCGAGAGCAGCGCCTGGGCGAGCTGGTGGTCGAGCTGCTGCAGCCGCGTGCTGGCCGGCATGCCGCCGCCGGTCTGCGCCATGGCACGCGCGGCCAGCAGCTGCAGGCCGAGCCGGTCCTGCACTTCGCCGATCGGGGCGGAGCGGATCGGGCGGTGGCTGCCGGGCCAGCCACCGCCCGGCTCGAAGGGTTGCCGCCACATGCGCGGTGCCCAGCGGACCCACAACCGTCCCGCCACGGCCAGTGCCGCCACGGTGCACAGGGCCAGCAGCCAGGGATCGTTCGACCAGTCAGGAAGGTAAGGCAGCGTCACGAGGGGAATGGGGGCTGGGGTGAGGAGCGTGGGCGTTCGACACCACCGACGTGGTGACGGATCGAACCGGGTCGCTGCCATTGTGTTCAACCCGGGCACTGGCTTCCCATCCCGGGCTCAAGGGCCGCCGGCACTGGTTCACCACCAGTCTCGGGGAGCCGGCCCGACCCGATGGCGCAGAGTCTCGCCACCGCGCGCTGGTCGGCCCCGCCGCGCTACACTTGCCGACCACAGCGCCGATTTGGTCCGGATTGCGGGCGCTCTACAAATGCCGCTAAAGAGGGGCACCCGACGATCCGGTGACTGCCTCGATGGTGGCGACCGGTTTTTTTTCAGGAGCCTCTCCATGCCGATGCCGGGTCCAGTCTCCGCGCAGCAGATGCACTTTGCCGAGCCCTTGCCGTTGCGCAGCGGTGCCGTGCTGCGCGACTACACGCTCATGTTCGAGACCTACGGCACGCTCAATGCCGCGCGCAGCAATGCCGTGCTCGTCTGCCACGCGCTCAACGCCAGCCACCATGTCGCGGGCGTCTACGCCGACCAGCCGAAGAACGTCGGCTGGTGGGACAACCTGATCGGCCCCGGCAAGCCGCTGGACACCGACCGCTTCTTCGTCGTCTGTGTCAACAACCCGGGCTCCTGCTTCGGCTCGACCGGCCCGATGCACGTCAACCCCGACACCGGCCACCCCTACGGCAGCGACTTCCCCGTCGTGACGGTCGAGGACTGGGTCGATGCGCAGGCACGCGTGCTCGACCGGCTGGGCATCACGCAGCTCGCGGCCGTGATGGGCGGCAGCCTCGGCGGCATGCAGGCGCTGAGCTGGACGCTGCAGTACCCCGAGCGCATGCGCCACGCGCTGGTCATCGCCTCGGCGCCCAACCTGTCGGCGCAGAACATCGCCTTCAACGAGGTCGCCCGCCGCGCCATCGTCACCGACCCGGACTTCCACGGCGGCCACTTCTACGCGCACGGCGTGGTGCCCAAACGCGGCCTGACCGTGGCCCGCATGATCGGCCACATCACCTACCTGTCGGACGACTCGATGGAGGCCAAGTTCGGCCGCACGCTGCGTGCCGCCGAGCTGTCGTACTCGACGCAGGAGATCGAGTTCCAGATCGAGAGCTACCTGCGCTACCAGGGCGACAAGTTCAGCGCGTACTTCGACGCCAACACCTACTTGCTGATCACCCGCGCGCTCGACTACTTCGACCCGGCGCGCGACTACGAAGGCAACCTGTCGTCCGCGCTGTCCCGCGCGCAGGCGAAGTTCCTGGTAGTGAGCTTCACGACCGACTGGCGCTTCAGCCCGCTGCGCTCGCGCGAGATCGTCAAGGCGCTGCTCGACAACCGGCGCGACGTGAGCTATGCCGAGATCGACGCGCCGCACGGCCACGACGCCTTCCTGCTGGACGATCCCCGCTACCACGGCGTGGTGCGCGCCTACTGCGCCAACATCGCTGCGGAGCTGAACGCATGAGCCAGCGCCAAGCCATGGAAATCATCGCCGCCCTGGTGCCCGAGGGCAGCCGCGTGCTGGACCTGGGTTGCGGCGACGGCGCGCTGCTGGCGCTGCTGCGCGACCGGCGCGGCTGCCGCGGCTACGGGGTCGAGCTGGACGACGCCAAGGTGCTGGCCGGCGTGCAGCGCGGCGTCAACGTGCTGCAGCGCAACCTCGAAGAAGGCCTGAGCCTGTTCGAGGACAACAGCTTCGACGTGGTGCTGCAGCTCGACACGCTGCAGAACCTGCGCAACACCGAGGCCATGCTCCAGGAAACCGCCCGCGTCGGCCGCATCGGCATCGTCAGCTTCCCCAACTTCGCGCACTGGCCGAACCGGCTGCAGGTGCTGCGCGGGCGGATGCCGGTGACCAAGGTGCTGCCCTACCAGTGGTACGACACGCCCAACATCCGCGTCGGCACCTTCGCCGATTTCCGGATCCTGGCCGAGAAGAACGGCCTGCGCATCCTCGACGCCTTCGGGCTGCACGAGGGCGAAGTGGTGCGCCACGCCCCGAACCTGCGCGCCAGCACGGCGGTGTTCAAGTTCGAGCGGCGCTGAGCCGGCGCGGTCCATCCGGCTGGTCGAGGTCCTCGGCCACGGCCAGGCGGTCGCGGCCGTGGTGCTTGGCCTCGTAGAGCGCCACGTCGGCCCGGTGCAGCCAGGCTGCGGCTGTCTCGCGGCCGTTCCATTGCGCGATGCCCAGGCTGGCGGTGACCTCGCCCACGGTCGGGAACGGCTGGCTGCGCAGCGTGGCCAGCAAGTGCTCCGCCTGCGTGCGGGCGCCGACCAGATCGGTGTCGGGCAGCAGGATCGCGAACTCCTCGCCGCCCAGGCGCCCCAGCAGATCGGCACGCCGGATCTGGCGCCGCATCCGGTGCGCCACCTCGCGCAGCACCGCGTCGCCGACCCCATGGCCGTGTTCGTCGTTGATGCGCTTGAAGTGGTCCAGATCGACCATCACCAGCGACAGCAGCCCGCCCTGCATGTCGGCTTCGGACTGCGCGCGCAGCAGCTGCTCCATGAAGCCGCGGCGGTTGGTGGCGCCGGTCAGGCTGTCCTGCGTGGCCAGCCGGCGCAGCGCGCGCTGGTGCACGTCGACCGGGTTGACCACCAGCCGGCGCAGCATCAGGTTGAGCGCCAGGAACAGCACCACCACCAGCGCCGCCATGCCGGCGAGCTGGCGCCAGAAGGCCTCCAGCGCCCGGTGCATCGGCAGCTCCATCGGCATCGACACCAGCTGCAGGCCGGTGAGCGACGGGGTGCCTGCGGCACTCGGCGCCGTGTCGCGCAGCGAGCGCACGAAGGTCAGGCGTGCACTGGAGGTGCCGTCGTCCACCCGCAGCACCGTTTCGTCGGGGTGGTTGCGCAGGCGTTCGATGACCGGTTGCAGCGCGGGATCCGGCGGCACGCCGTCCGACAGGCGCACCTCCGCGTAGTCATGTCCGGCATAGTGGCGGCTCACCTGGGCCAGCAGACGGGCGTCGCTCTGGCTGTCCGGATCCCAGAGGCCCGGCACCAGCATCTCGGCGGCATAGGCCCGGGTCGCGTCGACGGCCTGCAGGTGCCGCTCGGCTTCACGCTGCGCCGTGGCCAGCGCTTCTGTTTTCAGGCCCAGGTACGACACCCCTCCAATGGCCGCCATCGCCACCAGTGCCGCGCCACTGAGCACCAGATTGATTCGCGTCTTGATTTTCATGGGGGAAGGGACGTGTGTCACGCGTTTACGCATTGTTTCACACTGCGCGGTACCAGTGCATCGCCCACGATCAGGCGGCACGCGCAGGCCTAAACTGAACCCCCATGAACGCTCCCGACCGCCTCCCCCGCCCGGACGCTGCCGCACTCGGCCGCCATGTCGACGACACCTGGAACCGCGAGATCGTGCGCGCGCTGCACGACTACATCGCGGTCCCGGCCAAGAGTCCGATGTTCGATCCCGACTGGGCCGCGCATGGCCACCTCGACACCGTGGTGCGCCGTGCCGCCGACTGGGTGACCGGGCGGCGCGTGCCGGGGCTGACGCTGGAGATCGTGCGGCTCAACGACGAGGCGGGCCGGCCGCGCACGCCGGTGCTGCTGTTCGAGATCGCGGCCACCCGGCCCGAGACCGCGGTCGGCGTGGCTCAGACACCGACCGTGCTGATGTACGGCCACCTCGACAAGCAGCCCGAGTTCACCGGCTGGCGCGCCGATCTCGGCCCCTGGACGCCGAAGCTGATCGACGGCCGGCTCTATGGCCGCGGCGGCGCGGACGATGGCTACGCGGTCTACGCCGCCATCGCCGCCATCGAGGCACTGAAGGCGCAGAACGTCCCGCATCCACGCATCGTCGGCCTGATCGAGACCGACGAGGAAAGCGGCTCCGGCGACCTGCCCGCGTACATCGACGCGCTGCGCGAGCGGCTCGGTGCGGTCAGCCTGGTGGTGTGCCTGGACTCGGGCGCCGGCAACTACGGCCAGCTCTGGCTGACCACCTCGCTGCGCGGGCTGGTCAGCGGCGCGCTCAAGGTCGAGGTGCTCGACGAGGGCGTGCACGCCGGTGATGCCAGTGGCGTGGTGCCGTCGAGCTTCCGCATCCTGCGCCATGTGCTCGACCGGCTGGAGGACAGCGCCACCGGCCGGCTGCTGCCCGGACAGTTCCACGTCGAGATCCCGGCCAACCGCCTCGCGCAGGCGCAGGCCACCGCTGCGGTGCTCGGCGACGAGGTCTGGAAACGCCAGCCCTGGGCCTGTGGCGCGGACGGCATGCCCGTGCTGCCGATGACTGCCGACCCGGTCGAGGCGCTGCTCAACCGCACCTGGCGGCCAATGCTCTCGGTGACCGGCGTGGACGGGATGCAGCCGCTGGGCAGCGCCGGCAACGTGCTGCGCCCGCACACCGCGTTCAAGCTCAGCCTGCGCCTGCCGCCGACGGTGGACGCCAGCCAGGCCGCCGAGGACCTGCAGCGCCTGCTCGAACTCGACGCGCCCTACAACGCCCGCGTCACCTTCCACCCGGACGGTCGCGCCGGCGCGTGGGGCGCGAGCGGCTGGGACGCGCCGGCGCTGGCGCCGTGGCTGGAAACGTCGCTGAACGCCGCGTCACAGGCCCAGTTCGGCGCGCCGGTCGGCTACATCGGCCAGGGCGGCACCATCCCGCTGATGAACCTGCTGCAGGCCGGTTTTCCACAGGCCCAGATGATGGTCTGCGGCGTGCTCGGCCCGAAGAGCAATGCCCACGGCCCGAACGAGTTCCTGGATGTGCCCTACGCCCGCCGGCTCACCGCCGCGGTGGCGCAGGTCATCGCCGACCATCCCTGAGCCAGCGCCCGACGATCGCCGCGCTGGCGTGCGCGGCGACGGCGTCGATGAAGCGCAGGAAGTCCACATGCGCGCTGTCGTCGGCGCGGTCCGAGATGGTGCGCAGCACGGCAAACGGCAGCCCGAGGTCGTGGCAGACCTGCGCCAGCGCCGCGCCTTCCATCTCCACCGCCAGCGCGGCCGGCAGCACCTCGCGCAGCGCGCCGCACTCGCCCGCGGCGCTGACGAAGCGGTCGCCGCTGATGACCAGCCCGCGGTGCAGCGCGGGTGCCGTGACGCCGAGCGCCTGCGCGTCCGGGCCGAAGTGGCCGGGGGCGGACAGCACGGCCCGCGCCGCCTCCGCCAGTGCGGCGGTCAGGGCCGGATCGGCGCCGAACCGCGAGCGCCCGGTCAGCGGCACCTCGAAGCGCGGGAACAGCGGCGAGGCGTCCATGTCGTGCTGCAGCAGCGACTCGGCCACCACCACATCCCCGACCCGCACCCCGTCGCCCAGCCCGCCGGCCACGCCGGTGAAGACCAGCGACTGCGGCGCGTAGCGTTCGGCCAGCAGCGTGGTGGTCAGTGCGGCGGCCACCTTGCCGATGCCGCACAGCACGAGCACCACTGGCGTGCCGTGCAGCGTGCCGACGTGGAAGCGCCGGCCGGCGCGGGTCTGCACCGTGACCTCGCGCGTCTCGGCGAGCAGGGCGGCCAGCTCCTCGGCCATCGCGCTGACGATGGCAACCGGGCGCGCCGTCACGGCTTGCCCCGCAGCTCGCGCCGCAGCACCTTGCCCACCGGCGTCTTGGGCAGGTCGTTGCGGAACTCGATCACCTTGGGCCGCTTGTAGCCGGTCAGGTTCTGCTCGCAGTAGGCGCGCACGTCCAGCTCCGTCAGGGCCGGGGTCTTGCGCACGATCACCACCTTGACCGCCTCGCCCGTCCTGGGGTCCGGCATGCCGACCGAGGCACATTCGAGCACGCCCGGCATCTGCGTCAGCACATCCTCGATCTCGTTCGGATAGACGTTGAAGCCGGACACCAGGATCATGTCCTTCTTGCGGTCCACGATGCGGAAGTAGCCGCGCTCGTCGACCAGGCCGATGTCGCCAGTGCGGAAGAAGCCGTCCGCGGTCATCACCTGGGCGGTCTCGTCCGGGCGCTGCCAGTAGCCGGCCATCACCTGCGGGCCGCGCACCGCGATCTCGCCGGGCGTGCCCGGGGGCACCTCGCGGCCGTCGTCGTCGAGCAGCGCCAGTTCGGTGTTGGGCAGGGGCAAGCCGATGGTGCCGGTGTAGGCCTTGCTGTCGGTCGGGTTGCAGGTCACGGTCGGTGAGGTTTCCGACAGACCATAGCCCTCGCAGATGCCGCAGCCGGTCTTCTCCAGCCAGAGTCTGGCCGTCGCCTGCTGCACCGCCATGCCGCCGCCGACCGAGATCAGCAGGTGGCTCCAGTCCACCAGGTGGAAGTCCGGGTGGTTGGCCAGCGCGTTGAACAGCGTGTTGACCGCCGGGAACGTGTGGAACTTCAACCCGGACAGCTCCTTGAGCAGCCCCGGCAGGTCGCGCGGATTGGGGATCAGCACATTGCAGGCGCCGACCCGCATGCCCAGCATCATGTTCGTGTTGAAGCCGAAGATGTGGTAGAGCGGCAGGGCGCAGATCTGCACCAGCTGCTCGCCCTGGGGCAGATTCCGGAGCGCGGGCTGGTACCAGGCGTCGCACTGGAGCACGTTGGCGACCAGATTGCGGTGCAGCAGCACCGCGCCCTTGCTCACGCCGGTGGTGCCGCCGGTGTACTGCAGCACGGCGATGTCGTCCGGGCCGACGCTGGCCGGCTGGAGGGTCATGGCGCGGCCCCGGGACAGCGCGTCCTTGAAGCGCACGGCGCCCGGCAGCTCGTAGGCTGGCACCAGCTTCTTCACCTTGCGCACGACGAAGTCGACGATCGTGCTTTTCGGGAAGCTCAGCAGCTCGCCCATCGAGGCCAGCACCACCATTTTCAGCGGCAGCGTCGCGCGCACCTGCACCTGCTGCAGCGTGTGGGCGAAGTTCTCCAGGATGACCAGCACCTTGGCGCCGGCGTCCTGGAGCTGGTGCTCCAGTTCGCGCGGGGTGTAGAGCGGATTGACGTTCACCACCACGTACCCGGCGCGCAGGACCGCGGCCACCGCCACCGGGTACTGCGGCACGTTCGGCAGCATGATCGCCACCCGGTCGCCGCGCTCCAGCCCCAGCGACTGCAGCCAGGCCCCGAACGCCTGCGACAGGGCATCGACCTGACCGTAACGCAGCGACTGCCCCATGTAGCGGTAGGCCGACCGCGTGCTGTAGTTCGTGAAGCTCTCCTGCAGCAGGGCCACCAGCGAGGGGTAGCCGGCCACATCGACCTCCGCCGGCACGCCGGCGGGGTAGTGCTTCAGCCAGATGTTCTCCATTCGAGGTCTCCAAGATCCGGAGACCATTCTGGCTGACGGCCCTCGCGGTGGTCATCAGGGGATACACCCCGCGACATCCCCAGGGCCGGCGGACGCCCCGGCCGCGTCACTCGATGGCCTTCACCATGTCTTCCACGACCTTCTTCGCATCGCCGAACACCATCATCGTCTTGTCCATGTAGAACAGCTCGTTGTCCAGACCGGCGTAGCCGGCGGCCATCGAGCGCTTGTTGACGATGATGGTCTTGGCCTTGTAGGCCTCCAGGATCGGCATGCCATAGATGGACGAGCCCTTCTGCAGCGCGGCCGGGTTCACCACGTCGTTGGCGCCGAGGATGATCGCCACGTCGGCCTGGCCGAACTCGCCGTTGATGTCCTCCATCTCGAAGACCTGGTCGTAGGGCACTTCGGCCTCGGCCAGCAGCACGTTCATGTGGCCCGGCATCCGGCCGGCGACCGGGTGGATGGCGTACTTGACGGTGATGCCCTTGGCGGTGAGCTTGTGGGCGAGTTCCTTCACCGCGTGCTGGGCGCGCGCCACGGCCAGGCCGTAGCCGGGCACGATGACCACGGTTTCCGCGTTGCCGAGGATGAAGGCGGCGTCGTCGGCCGAGCCGCTCTTGACCAGCCTGGCTTCCGCCTTGCCGCCCGTCGCCGCTGCCGCGTCACCACCGAAGCCGCCCAGGATCACGTTGAAGAACGAGCGGTTCATCGCCTTGCACATGATGTAGCTCAGGATCGCGCCCGAGGAGCCCACCAGCGAGCCGGCGATGATCAGCATCGCGTTGTTCAGCGAGAAGCCGATGCCGGCTGCCGCCCAGCCCGAGTAGCTGTTGAGCATCGACACGACCACCGGCATGTCCGCGCCGCCGATCGGGATGATGATCAGCACGCCCATCACGAAGCCTAAAGCGCAGATCAGCGCGAACTGCGTCGGACCTTCGGTGAGCCAGAAGCTGGCCATCAGCAGCACCGAGGCCAGCCCGAGCAGCGCGTTGAGCTTGTGCTGGCCGGGGAAGGAGACCGGCGCGCCCTGGAACAGCCGGAACTTGTACTTGCCGCTGAGCTTGCCGAAGGCGATGACCGAGCCCGAGAACGTGACCGCGCCGATGAAGGCACCGAGCGCCAGCTCGATCCGGTTGCCGCCCGGGATCGGCTCGCCCTTGGCAGCGATGCCGAAGGCGTAGGGCTCGGCGACGGCCGCCACGGCGATGAACACCGCCGCCAGACCGATCATGCTGTGCATGAACGCGACCAGTTCCGGCATCTTGGTCATCTCGACCTTGTTGGCCATGTAGGCGCCCGCGCCGCCGCCGACGACCAGGGCGCCGAGCACGTAGACCATGCCCTGCGCCGAGCCGGAGGCCAGCTTGACGATCAGCGCCGCCGTGGTCAGCACGGCGATCGTCATGCCGACCATGCCGAAGACGTTGCCGCGGATCGAGGTCGTCGGGTGGCTCAGGCCCTTGAGCGCCTGGATGAAGCAGATGCTCGCGACCAGGTAGAGCAGGGTGACGAGGTTGAGGCTCACGACTTCTTCTCCTTCTTCTTGAACATCTCCAGCATCCGGCGCGTGACCAGGAAGCCGCCGAAGACGTTCACCGCGGCGAGGGCGACCGCCAGCGTGCCCATGGTCTTGCCCAGACCGGTTTCAGTGAGTGCTGCCGCCAGCATCGCGCCGACGATGACGATGGCCGAGATCGCGTTGGTCACCGCCATCAGCGGCGTGTGCAGCGCGGGCGTGACGGTCCAGACGACGTGGTAGCCGACGTAGATCGCCAGCACGAAGATGATGAGGTTGATGATGGTGGGGGAAACCGCATCCATGTTCAGCTCCGGGTGACTTGACCGCCACGGGTCATGAGGCAGGCCGCGACGATGTCGTCGTCCATCGGCACGTTGAGCGCGCTGGCGTCCTTGGCCAGCACGAGCTTGAGGAAGTCGAGCACGTTGCGCGCATACAGCGCCGACGCGTCCGCCGCCAGCAGCGCGGGCAGGTTGGTCTCGCCGATGATCGACACGCCGTGGACCTGCACCGTCTCGCCGGCCACCGTCAGCGGACAGTTGCCGCCGCCGTTCGGGCCGCGGCCGGCGGCGATGTCGACGATCACCGAGCCGGGCTTCATCGCCTGGACCATCTCGGCGGTGATCAGCGTCGGCGCGGCGCGGCCGGGGATCAGCGCGGTGGAGATGACGATGTCGGCCTGCGCCACGCGCTTGGCGACTTCGACCTGCTGCCGCGCCAGCCAGCTCTGCGGCATCGGACGCGCGTAGCCGCCGACACCTTCCGCGGCTTCCTTCTCCTCGGCGGTCTCGTAGGGCACGTCGATGAACTTGCCGCCCAGCGACTCGATCTGCTCCTTCACCGAGGGCCGCACGTCCGACGCCTCGATCACCGCGCCGAGGCGCTTGGCCGTCGCAATTGCCTGCAGCCCGGCCACGCCGACGCCCAGGATCACGACGCGGGCGGCCTTCACCGTGCCGGCCGCCGTCATCAGCATCGGGAAAAACTTCTGGTAACGATTGGCCGCCATGACCACCGCCTTGTAGCCGGCGATGTTGGCCTGGGACGACAGCACGTCCATGCTCTGCGCCCGCGTGGTGCGCGGTGCGGCCTCCAGCGCGAAGCTGGTGAGCTGCGCAGCGGCCAGCGCCTGCAGCCCCTCGCGGTGGAACGGGTCGAGCATGCCGACCAGCGCGGCGCCGGGTTGCATCCGCGTCAGCTCGTCGGCGGACGGCGAGCGCACCTTCAGCACCAGGTCGCAGCCCAGCGCGCCCGCGGCATCGGTGATCTCGGCGCCGACGGCGGCGTAGGCCTCGTCGGTGGCACTGGCGCGCAGGCCGGCGCCGGATTCGAGGCGCACGGTGTGTCCCTGCGCCTTGAGTTTCTTCGCCGTCTCGGGCGTCACGGCCACGCGCGTCTCCCCGGCGGCTGTTTCCTTGGGCACTCCTACCAGCATCTCACCCCTCCTCGGTTGGGAAGAACCAGCTTACACACAATGCAAGAATCTCCTACCCCCGTGAGATCCCTCACTGATGCGACCTCTTGCCCCGGTGAACTTCTCCAAGCCGGTACGATCGCGACATGAGTGAACATCGTTGGAAACCCAGTGTCACGGTTGCGGCCATCATCGAGGAGCAGGGGCGCTTCCTGCTGGTCGAGGAAGAGACGCCCGACGGCCTGCGCCTGAACAACCCCGCCGGCCATCTGGAGCCGGGCGAGTCGACGCTGCAAGGCGTCGTGCGCGAGGCGCTGGAGGAAACCGGCCGCCAGTTCGAGCCCGACGCGCTGCTGGGCGTCTACCTGGCGCGCATGCACCGCGAGGCCGATCCGGCCGAGGACACCACCTACCTGCGCTTCGCCTACCGCGGGCAGGTCGGTGAGCCGATCCCCGGCGCCGTGCTGGACGCCGGCATCGTCCGCACCGTCTGGATGACCCCCGACGAAGTCCGTGCCAGCGCCGCGCGCCACCGCTCGCCGATGCTGCTGCGCTGCATGGAAGACCACCTCGCCGGCCACCGCCAGCCCCTCGACACCGTCTGGTGCGAGGACCAGATCGGGCCGCAGCCATGACGGCCTCCGCGACACCCGCCAAGCAGCGCATCGTCGTCGGCCTGAGCGGCGGCGTGGACTCGGCCGTCAGCGCGTGGCTGCTCAAGCAGCAGGGCCACGAGGTCATCGGCATCTTCATGAAGAACTGGGAAGACGACGACAGCGAGTTCTGCTCCACCCGGCAGGACTTTCTCGACGCCGCGTCGGTCGCCGACGTGCTCGGCATCGAGATCGAGCACGTCAACTTCGCCGCCGACTACAAGGACCGCGTCTTCGCCGAGTTCCTGCGCGAATACTCGGCCGGGCGCACGCCGAACCCGGACGTGCTCTGCAACGCCGAGATCAAGTTCAAGGCCTTCCTGGACCACGCGATGCGCCTCGGCGCCGACAAGATCGCCACCGGCCACTACGCCCGCGTGCGCCAGAACGCGACAACCGGCCGCTTCGAGCTGCTCAAGGGCCTGGACCCGAGCAAGGACCAGAGCTACTTCCTGCACCGGCTGAACCAGGCGCAGCTCTCGAAGACCATGTTCCCGGTCGGCGAGATCCACAAGACCGAGGTGCGCCGGATCGCCGCGGAGATCGACCTGCCGAACGCAAAGAAGAAGGACTCGACCGGGATCTGCTTCATCGGCGAGCGGCCGTTCCGCGATTTCCTGAACCGGTATCTGAGCAAGGAGCCGGGGCCGATCCGCGACGACCGCGGGCGCCTGCTCGGCGAGCACGTCGGCCTGAGCTTCTACACGCTGGGGCAGCGCAAGGGCATCGGCGTCGGCGGCGTGAAGGAGAAGGGCGCGGCGCGTGGCGGCGGCGAGCACGAGCCGTGGTTCGTCGCCCGCAAGGACATCGCGCGCAACACGCTCTACATCGTGCAGGGGCATGAACACCCGTGGCTCAAGTCGCGGCACCTGCTGGCGGCGGACGCGAGCTGGGTGGCGGGTGAGCCGCCGGCGGGCGGGTCGCTCGCCGCGAAGACGCGCTATCGGCAGGCGGACGCGGCGTGTCTGCTGACCGGGCCGGGCGCAGTGGCGGGCGAGTTCGGGCTGCACTTCCATGACGCGCAGTGGGCCGTGACGCCGGGGCAGTCGGCGGTGGTCTATGACGGGGACGTGTGCCTGGGGGGCGGGGTGATCGCGGCCGTGGAGGCTTGAGCGTGGTCATGCGGTGATGGTGGTACAGGCCGGCTGTGGAGAGCATACCCCTTGGCCTATGATCCATCCCATGCCGCCCGCCGCTCTGCAAGTCCTCGCCCGCTGCTTCGGCCCCTGGATCCGCAGCGTCAACGCGGCCACGCTGCGCGCCGATGTGCAGGCCGGCCTGCTCGGCGCGCTGCTGGTGCTGCCGCAGGGCATCGCGTTCGCGTCACTCGCCGGCCTGCCGCCGCAGTACGGGCTGTACAGCGCGCTCGTCCCGACGGTCATCGCCGCACTGGCCGGGTCGAGCTGGCACGTCGTCTCCGGCCCGACCAACGCCAACTCGCTGGCACTGGCCGCCATGCTCGCGCCGCTGGTGGCCGCGGGCAGCCCGGGCTACATCGAACTCGCGCTGATGGTCACCGTCATGGTCGGCGTGATCCAGACCGCCGTGGGCGCGCTGCGGCTGGGCTTGCTGGCGAACTTCATCTCGCCGGCCGCGTTGCTCGGCTTCACCAGTGGCGCGGCGTGCCTGATCGCTGTCCACGCGCTGCGTGACCTGATGGACGCGGGTGTGCCGCGCGGGCTCGGGCCGGGCGGCGTGCTGCTGCAGAGCTGGCAGCACCTGCCGCAGGCGAACCCGGGCGCCGTGCTGGTCGGGCTGACGGCGCTGGGCGTGGCGGCGGCTTTGCGGCTGAAGGCGGCGCGCTGGCCGTTCATGCTGATCGGGCTGGTGAGCGCAGGCGTGCTGGCCATGCTGTTGCCGGAGCGCTGGGCGGTCCGCACCATCGGCGCGCTGCCGTCGCCGTGGCCGGCGTTCCATGTGCCGGACGTGGACTGGGCGCGCGTGCCGGACCTGATCGACAAGGCGCTGGCGCTGTCGATCATCGCTTTAGGCCAGTCGGTGTCGATCGCCAAGGCGATGGCGGCGCGCTCGGGCCAGCGCATCGACACCAACCGCGAGTTCCTGGGGCAGGGGCTGTCGAACGTGGTCGGCGGCTTCTTCTCGTGCTACCTGAGCTGCGGCTCGCTGAACCGCTCGGTGCCGAACCTGGAGGCCGGCGCGTGCACGCCGCTGGCGGCGGTCGCGTCGGCGGGGTGGCTGCTGGTGCTGGTGGTGGTGTCGTCGCCGCTGCTGGCCCGCATTCCGCACGCGGCGATCGCCGGGCTGCTGATCCTGGTGGCGTGGACGCTGCTGGACCTGCCGCGCTGGCGCCGCCTCGCCCGGCTGGACCGCACCGATCTGGCGATTGCCGGCGCGACGCTGGCGGCCACGCTGCTGCTGCGGCTGGAGATGGCGATCCTGATCGGCACGGGGTTGTCGCTGGTCGCCTACCTTTATCAGACCTCACGCCCGGCGATGCGCACGATGGGGTTTGACCGCACCAGCCCGGACCGGCGTTTCATCGTCCGTGGCGACACGCCGGGTGCGCTGCCGGAATGTCCGCAACTGAAACTGTTGCGCATGGAGGGCGAGGTGTATTTCGGCGCGGCGACCCATGTGGCGGAGCACCTGCATGCGCTGCGCGAACACGATCCCGGGCAACCCGTGCCACAAAAGCACCTGCTGGTGATGACCAAGAGCATGAATTTCCTCGACCTGGCGGGCGTCGAGGTCTGGGACACCGAACTGCGCGAGCGCCGCGCCGCGGGCGGCGACCTGTATTTCCACCGCCCCCGCCCGCAGGTGATCCAGATCTGGACCCGCACCGGCTTTCTCGACCGGCTGGGGCGGGACCACGTGTTTCCCGACAAGCAGCAGGCGATCGCGGCGATCTATCCGCGGCTGGACCGGGAGGTTTGTGCGCGGTGTTCGGTGCTGGTGTTCAGGGAGTGTCAGGCGGATGATCCGGGCGTGGTGATCTGATGGTGCGCCGGTGCAGTGGCGCGGTTGCAAAAGTCGTGCATCTGAATGCCTAGGGTTTTCCATTACCCGTTACAGTCGTCTCGTCGCCCGCTGTCACTGCCCCCATGCCCACCGCCACCCCCTCCCGCCCCCTCCACGGCATCCTGTTCGTCGTTGCCGCTGTCGCCCTGTTTGCCTGCTTCGACGCGGGCGTGAAGGTCGCCAGCGCGATGGCGTCGGTGGGGCTGGTGGTCTGGGCGCGCTACCTGTTCCAGGTCGGGTTCACCGCGCTGACCGTGCTGCCGCGCCGTGGCACCGCGCTGCTGAAGACCCGGCGCCCCGGCCTGCAACTGCTGCGCGGCCTGAGCCTGCTGTCGCTGAGCGTGCTGGCCTTCTTCAGCCTGCAGGTGATGCCGGTCGGCGAGTTCACCGCCATCGTGATGCTCACCCCGCTGCTGATCACGCTGCTGGCCACGCTCACGCTCGGCGAGCGCCTCCCGGCACTGCGCTGGCTGCTGCTGGCGGGCGGGATGGTCGGCGCGCTGGTCGTGATCCGGCCCAAGGGCGAGGCGCATGACCTGGGCTGGGCGGCGCTGCTGCCGTTCGGGCTGGTGCTGTCGAACGCCGTGTTCCAGCTCATCACCAGCCGCCTGGCGCGCACCGAAGACCCCGCGACGACGCAGTTCTACACCGGCCTGACCGGCGCCGTGCTCACCAGCGTGCTGCTGCCGTGGAGCTGGCAGACGCTCACGCCGGCCGGCTGGGCGCTGCTGGTGCTGCTCGGCGCGCTGAGCACGTCGGGCCACTTCCTGCTGATCCTCGGCTACATGCGTGCCGGAGCGGCCACGCTGACGCCCTTCCTGTACTTCCAGATCATCTTCGCCACGCTGGTCGGCTGGCTCTGGTTCGGTCACGCGCCGGACGCGGCCACCCTCGGCGGCATCGCGATCATCACCAGCTGCGGCGTGCTCGGCACCTGGCTGTCCAGCCGCGAGCGGTCCGCTCCTGTGGCGGCTGCGCCGGTCACCCGCGGGCCGTTGCCCAAGGCCGGCTGAGTCGCCCTGCCCGGCACGGTGCCACACTGGCACCCATGAGCACCACCCACACCTACCGGCTGCGCGTCGAGTTTGGCGACTGTGATCCGGCGCAGATCGTCTGGTTTCCCAATTTCTTTCGCTGGGGCGATGCCGCGAGCCGGCATTTCTTCGTCCAGTGCGGTCTGCCGGGCTGGCGCGAGGCCGAGCGCGAGCGCGGCATCCTCGGCACGCCGCTGGTCGACACCCGGGCCCGCTTCCTGCATCCCGCCTCCTACGGCGACGAACTCGCCATCGATTCCAGCATCACCGAATGGCGCCGCAAGAGCTTCGTCATGACGCACCGCATCCGCCGGGGCGAGACGCTGCTGGTGGAGATCACCGAGGTGCGCGTGTTCGCCCGCCGCCAGGGCGACGGCAGCGACCCGCACGCGATCGAGGCCGTGCCGGTACCGGCCGACTGGCGCCGGCAGTGTTCGGCCACGGATGCGGGCGTCGCTTGATGCCGCTCACCGGTCGGCGTCGGCCCGCTCCAGCCGGCTTTGGATCTCGAAGGTCAGCCTGTTCCGCCCGAACTGCGGCCGGTAGACCGCGGTGGGCCACAGGCAGGGCCACAGCAGCAGCAGCAAGCCCGCCAGGATCAGCCGTGAGCGCAGGCTGTCCCGGCGGGTTTCGCGCATCAGGTCGCTGAGCGGGCCGATGTTCAGCAGGAGCAGTCCGATGCCCAGGTACAGGCCCAGCAGGATGGCCAGAAAGTGTTGCATGGAGTCCATGCTAGACACAACTGGAACCAGTTGGTACCGGTTTGCCGTCGCCAGATCCCTGCAGATGTGGGGTGATCCGGTGGCTGGCTGCGGGGTTTTGGCTTTCTGGCGAGGCTCGTGCAGTTCAGGCGCGCAGCCCGTCCGGGCCGTGGAGGGCACACACGGCTGCCGCCCGCCGCGCGAGCACGGCCCGCTGGTTCAGGTAACCCTTGTCGGTGATCTCGCCCGCGTCCACGCTGGGCGGCTCGTCGAGGACCAGCGCGCAGACTGGCGTCTGGGATGAACCGCCGCCTTCGGCCTTCATCGCGCGCAGTCCCGCGCGAAGGTGCGCTTCCAGTTCCGCCTGCGGCAGCGCCTTGGCCTGCGGCGTCGGGAAGACCAGCAGGCCGATCTCCTCGCGCTCGTGGCCAGTGATGACGACGTCGGTCACGTGCGGCGCCAGCGCGGTGACGGCGCGCACCCGCAGCGTGCCGACGCTGACCCAGGTGCCGCTGAGCAGCTTGAAGTCCTCGGCCACGCGCCCGTCGAAGACGATGCCGCGCTCGGGCCGGGTCTCGTCGAGCAGCTTCGCGGCATCGCCGATGCAGTAGAAGCCGTCCTCGTCGAAGGCCTTGGCGGTGACCTCGGGCGCGTGGCGGTATTCGGAAAAGACGTTCGGGCCGCGCACGCGGATCTCCAGCTTGCCGCCGTTGGGCAGCAGCTTCAGCTCGACGCCCGGCAGCGGCAGGCCGATGCAGCCGGCGCGGTCGATGCGCCAGTGCACGCTCGTCACGGCCGGGGCCGTCTCGGTCGCGCCCCAGGACGAGGTGAACCACAGCGGCCGGTTGCGCACCTTGGCGACCACCGCGTCAAGCCGCTCCCACAGGCTCTGCGGCAGCGCGGCGCCGGCGTAGAACACGCCTTCGAGGTTCTCGATCACGTCGCGGGCCAGCACCTCGTCCGCTTCGAGGTAGGGCAGCAGCATGTCGAAGCCGCGCGGCACATTGAAGTGGAAGTTCGGCCGCACCTCGCGCAGGTTGGCCACCGTCTTCTCGATCAGGCCGGGCACCGGGCGGCCCTCGTCCACCCAGAGGCTGCCGCCGTGGGCGAGCACCATGTGGAAGTTGTGGTTGCCGCCGAAGGTGTGGCTCCAGGGCAGCCAGTCGAGCAGGCGCAGCGGGTGGCGCGTCAGGAAGGGCCAGGCCTGCGCGATCTGCTTCTGGTTGGCGCAGAGCATGCGGTGGCTGTTGATGACCACCTTGGGCACGCCGGTCGAGCCGGAGGTCAGCAGGTACTTGGCCGGCCAGTGCGGGCGGATCGCGGCGAAGGCGGCCATCACGGCCGGGGACTCCTCGCGGTCGAGCAGTGACGCGAAGGACCGTGCGCCGTCGAACGCCGCCGCGTTCTGGCTGAACACCACCGGCACCGCGCGTCCCCAGGCGCGCACGGGCGGGCCGTAGACGCCGGGATCGACGGCGTAGACCAGCGCGGGGTCGAGCGCGTCGAGGATGGCGTGGATCTTCTCGAAGTCCTGGGTCAGCCGGCAGTAGGCGCTCGACACCGTGCAGGCCACGCGGCCGAGGTGCATCGTCGCCAGGATCAGCAGCGCGTGGTCGACGCTGTTGTCCGACAGGATCACCACCGGCTTGTCGGCCGGCAGGTCCAGGTCGAGCTGCGCCTGGGCGAGCCGGCCGACGGCGTCGCGGGTCTGGCGGTAGGTGAGCCGGCGCCAGCCGCCGGTCGCATCCCGCTCGGCGAGGAAGACGGCGTCGGGCGTGGTCTGCGCCCAGTGCTCCAGCCACTCGCCGATGCAGCGCACGAAGGGCTGCAGCGCCTCGGGCGAGCGCAGGATGAAGCCGCCACCGGGCAGGTCTTCGCGCAGCACCCGCGGCGGGGCGAGGGCCGCGGCGTCGTCGAACAGCCTCAGGTCCATGTCGTGTCTCCGTGTCGATCAAACGCCGAGGTAGCTGGCCAGCTCTGAACTGCCGCGCAGCGCCTCGGACGGCCCCTCCAGCACGAGGCGCCCCTTCTGCATCACGACCAGCCGGTCCGACTCGTTGCAGACCTTGCGGTAGTCGCGGTCGACGATCAGCGTGGCGATGCCGGTGCGGCGGATGCTGGCGATGACGCGCCAGATCTCGGCGACGATCAGCGGCGCCAGGCCCTCGGTGGCTTCGTCGAGGATGACCGCGTCGGGGTTGGTCATCAGCGCGCGGCCGATCGAGAGCATCTGCTGCTCGCCCCCCGACAACTGGCTGCCGAGGTTCGTCAGCCGCTCCGACAGGCGCGGGAAGGTCTCCATCACCCGCTCGTAGGTCCAGTTCTTCTGGCCAGACGTGCCGGCGCGCGCCGCCATCACCAGGTTCTCGCGCACGGTGAGCGTCGGGAAGATGCCGCGCCCTTCCGGCACATAGGCCACGCCGAGCTGCGCGACCTGGTGCGGTAGGCCCTTGGACAAGTCCTTGCCCGCGATGTGGATGCGCCCCTCGCGCTGGCGCACATGGCCCAGCAGCGTGCGGATCAGCGTGGACTTGCCCATGCCGTTGCGCCCGAGCAGGCCGACCGTCTCGCCCTTCGCGAGCTTGAAGTCGAGGCCGTGCAGGATGTGGCTGCTGCCGTACCAGGCCTGCACGCCCTGCGCGTCGATGATCAGTGGTGACGACATTCAATGGCCTCCCAGGTAAGCGGCCTGCACGTCGCGGTTGGTGCGCACCTCGTCGGGCGTGCCGGTGGCGATCACCGCGCCGTTGACCATCACGGTGATGCGGTCGGCGACCGCGAACACCGCGTCCATGTCGTGCTCGACCAGCAGGATCGCGTGGCCGGTCTTCAGCTCGCGCAGCAGGTCGAGCATCCGGTGCGACTCCTCCGGCCCCATGCCGGCCAGCGGCTCGTCGAGCAGCAGCACGCGCGGCTCGGTCGCCAGGCACATCGCGATCTCCAGCTGGCGCTTCTGGCCGTGCGACAGGCTGGCCGCCGTGCGCTGCGCGAAGGCGCTCAGGCCGGCGCGCTCGATTGCCGCCTTCGCTCGAGTGGTGCTGGTGCGGCACGCCTGCGCCGACTCCCACCACGCCCACGGCCGCTGCACGCGGGCCTGCGCGGCGAGCCGGCAGTTCTCCGCCACCGTCAGCGGCAGGAAGATGTTGTTGCGCTGGTAGCTGCGGCCGATGCCGGCGTGGGCCAGCTTCGGCTGCGGCCAGTGCGTCACGTCCTGACCGCCCAGCAGCACCTCGCCGCTGGTCGGCGGCAGCTCGCCCGAGAGCAGGTTGATCAGCGTGGACTTGCCCGCGCCGTTGGTGCCGATGACGGCGTGGATCTCGCCCTCGTGCAGCGCGACCGACACGTCGCTCACCGCGACCAGCGCGCCGAAGCGGCGGGTCAGCTTGCGGGCCTCGAACCATGCGGTGCTCATGCCGCCTCCTTGCGCTGCGAGGATGGCAGCCGTGCCCACAGCCCGGCCAGCCCCTGCGGCAGCAGCGCCACCGCGACGATGATGAAGCTGCCGAACAGCAGCTGCCAGTGCTTGGTCAGCGCCGAGAACCACTCCGACAGCAGCACGAAGGCGAAGGCGCCGGCCACCGCCCCGCCCAGGCTGCCGAGGCCACCGAGGATGATCATCACCAGCGCATTGCCGCTGTAGTGCCAGGACAGGATCTCGGGTGTGACGAAGCCGTACTGCGCTGCGTAGAGGAAGCCGCCCAGCCCGGCCAGCATCCCCGCGACGACGAAGCTCGCGAGCTTGTACAGCAGCGTCGAGTAGCCGGCGGCGCGCATGCGCTGCTCGTTGTGCTTGATGCCGATCAGCGCATGCCCGAAGCGCGAGCGCAGCACCAGCGTCAGCACCCCCAGCGTCAGCGCGAGCGCACCCAGCACGAACCAGTAGAAGCTGTTGGCCTGCTCCAGGTCGATCCACTGCCAGCCGCCGATCGCCAGCGCGGGCTTGAAGTAGACATAGGCGCCGTCGCTGCCCCCGGCGATCTTGGTGTCGTGGAAGACGAAGTAGACGAGCTGCCCGAAGGCCAGCGTCACCATGATGAAGTAGATGCCCTGCGTGCGCATCACCAGCGCGCCGATGACCAGCGCGAGCAGTCCCGCGCCGCCGACCGCCGCCGCCAGCATCAGCCAGCCGTTGCCGGCCTCCGACATCGGCGCCAGCATCGCCACCGCGTAGGCGCCGAAGCCGAAGAAGGCCGCGTGGCCCAGGCTCACCAGCCCGGTGTAGCCGACCAGCAGCTGCAGGCTGGCGGCGAAGATCGCCATGATCATCACCTTGGCCAGCAGCTCGGTGTGGAACTTGCCGCCGATCGGCTCGGGCAGCAGCGGGAACACCGCCAGCAGCGCGAAGGCGAGTACCCAGGCGGCCACGGACAGCGAAGAAAGAGATTTGCTGGAAGTCATCGCCCGATCACCCTGCCTTGAACAGACCCGCCGGGCGCCACAGCAGGATGGCCGCCATCAGCACATAGACCAGCGCGCCGGCGCCTTCCTGCCAGAGCACCTTGCCGAAGGTGTCGACGAAGCCGATCAGCAGCGCGGCCACCAGCGCGCCCTTGATCGAGCCGATGCCGCCGATCACGACGACCACGAAGCAGATGATCAGCACCTGTCCGCCCATGCCCGGGTACACCGAGGACACGGGGGCGGCGATCATCCCGGCGAACACGGCCAGCGCCACGCCCACCGCGAACACCACCCGGTACAGCAGCGTGATGTTGATGCCCAGCGACTGCACCATTTCGCGGTTGGTCGCCCCGGCGCGGACCATCATCCCCAGCCGGGTCTTGCTGATGAGCAGGTACATCCCGATCGCCAGCAGCAGGCACACGCCCGAGACGAACAGCCGGTAGACCGGGTAGGTCATGCCGTTGCCGATGGCGATCGAGCCGGCGAGCAGGTCGGGCATCGCCACGCCATGCACGTCGTCGCCCACCAGGAGGCTGCGCAGCTCCTCGAACACCAGGATCAGCCCGTAGGTCATCAGCACCTGCTGCAGGTGTTCCCGGTCATAGAGGTAGCTGAAGAACACCCACTCCAGCACGTAGCCGAAGGCCACTGCCAGCACGGTGCCGACCAGCAGGGCCAGCGGCAGGCTGCCGAGCAGCGCACTCAGGCTGAACGCCAGGTAGGCGCCGATCATGTAGAAGCTGCCGTGGGCGAGGTTGATGACGCCCATGATCCCGAAGATCAGCGTCAGCCCCGAGGCCACCAGGAACAGCAGCAGGCCGTACTGCACGCTGTTCAGGCACTGGATGAGGAAGGTGGTGAGGTCCATGCGGGGTGACGTTGCCGTTCGGTTCCGGTCCAGCCCGCTCAGGCCTTGCAGCCGCGCGCCGGGTCGGTCAGACCCTTCACCGCGATGCCGACGTTCTTGTTCACCTTGCCGTTCACCTCGCGCAGGTAGAAGTCCTGCACCGGGTTGTGCGCCTTGCTCAGCGTGAACGGGCCGCGCGGGCTGTCGATCCTGGCGGACTCCATCGCCTTGACCAGACCGTCGCGGTTCTTCACGTCGCCCTTGACCGCGGCCATGCCGGCGCCCAGCAGTTGCGCCGCGTCGTAGCCCTGCACGGCGTACACGTCCGGCTGGAGCTTGTAGGTCTTGGCGTACTGCAGGCGGAAGGCCTTGTCCTTCGGGTTGGTCAGGTCGTCGGCGTAGTGCAGCGTGGTCAGCAGGCCCTTGGCGGCGTCGCCCTGGGCTTCGAGCGTGCCGTCGGTCAGGAAGCCCGAGCCGATCAGCTTGACGCTGTTGCCCAGCCCGGCCGCCGACCAGTCCTTGACGAACTTCACCGCGCCGCCACCGGCGAAGAAGGTGTAGACCGCGTCCGGCTTGATCGAGGAGACCTCCGTCAGCAGTGCCTGGAACTCGATGCCGGGGAAGGGCAGATTCATCTCCTTGACCACCTTGCCGCCGCCCGCCTCGAAGCCTTCCTTGAAGCCGCGCACCGATTCATCGCCCGCCGCGTACTTCCAGGTGATCGTGGCCGCCGTCTTGATCTTGCGTTCCGCGGCGACCTTGCCCATGGCAAATCCGGTCTGCCAGTTCGAGAACGAGGAGCGGAAGATGTTGGGGGCACACAGCGGGCCGGTGATGGCGTCCGCACCCGCGTTCGGCACGATCAGCAGCGTGTTGTTGTCCTTGGCGACCTTGGCCATGGCCATCGCCACGCCCGAGTGCACGGTGCCGACCATCACGTCGACGTTGTCGCGCTTGACCAGCTTGTTGGCGTTGTCGGCCGCCTTGGACGGGTCGGACTCGTCGTCGACCTTGACGTACTCGACCGCGCGGCCGCCGAGCTTGCCGCCTTGTTCGTCGACGTACTGCTTGAAGCCGTTCTCGATGGCGACACCCAGCGCCGCGAACGTGCCGGTGTAGGGCAGCATGAAGCCGACCTTGAGCTTGTCCTGGGCGAGGGCGCCGCCGGCCAGCGACAGCAGCGCGGTGGCGAGCAGGGTCCGGGTGAGGATGGGGGTCATGTCTGGTCTCCTGGGGTCTTCGGGGGATGGGGCCTCTGTGGACGCGGTGCGTCTCGGCGGGGACGACGATGCAGGAATTCGACCGTGGCGCCTATCAGGACTTCCGGCTGGTCGCGGTGCGGGCTGTGGCCGCAGGCGGCGAGCTGCCGCAGCGTGGTGCGGCCCGGGCACAGCGCGGCGATGCGCTCGATCTGGGCCATCGTGCCGTACTGGTCCTCAACGCCCTGCACTGCCAGGACCGGGCAGCGGATCTGCGCGACCTCGGCTTCGATGGTCCAGTCGCGGAAGGCCGGATCGAGCCAGATGTCGTTCCAGCCGCGGAAGGCGGAGTCCGGGTCGGCGTGGTGGCGGCCGAGCCTGGCGCGCAGGTCGGTCGTCGCGTAGGCCGTGCGGGCCTCGGCGATGCTGGCGATGCTCAGATCCTCGACGAAGAGATGCGGCGCCGCGACGACGAGGGCCGCGACCCGCTCCGGGAACATCGCCGCGTGCAGCAGCGCGATCGAGCCGCCGTCGCTGTGGCCGAACAGCGCGTACGGCGCCGGCACGCCCACCGCGTCGAGCACGGCGGGCAGCACCTCGCGCGCCTGCCGGTGCATGAAGTCCGGCTGCCAGCGCTCGTCGGCGGGTTTCGGGGTGGACTGGCCATACGCGGGACGCGAATACACCAGCCCCGCGCAGCCCAGCGCCGCGCACAGCCGGTCCGGGAAGTCGCGCCACATCGACACCGAGCCGAGGCCCTCGTGCAGGAAGACCAGCGTCGGCTGCGGCGCGGCGCCCGCCAGCGCATCGATCCGGCGGTACTCGATGCGCACGGGGCGACCGACCCAGTCGATGTCGGTGAAGCGGGTGTCCGGGGCACGCATCGCATCAGCCCTGCGTCTTTTCCTGGTTGCGCAGCTTGAAGCGCTGGATCTTGCCGGTGGCCGTCTTGGGCAGGTCCTCGACGAAGTCGATGGTGCGCGGGTACTTGTAGGGCGCCAGCTTGTCCTTGACGAAGGCCTTCAGCTCGGCGTCCGTGACCTCCGCGCCCGCCTTGCGCACGACAAACGCCTTGGTCTTGGTCAGTCCTTCCGCATCGACCACGCCGATCACCGCCGCTTCGAGCACCGCCTGGTGCTGCACCAGCGTCGCCTCGACCTCGAAGGGCGAGACGTAGATGCCGCTGACCTTGAGCATGTCGTCGGAGCGACCGCCGTAGGTGTAGGTGCCGTCGGGGTTGCGGATGTACTTGTCGCCGCTCTTGGTCCAGCCGCCCTGGAAGGTGTCGCGGGTCTTCTCGCGGTTGGCCCAGTACATCATCGCCGCCGACGGGCCGTGGATGTAGAGGTCGCCCGGCTCGCCGTCCGGCACCGGGCGGCCGTCGTCGCCGCGCAGCTCGACTTCATAGCCGGGCACCGGCCAGCCGGTCGTGCCGTAGCGCACCGCGTCGGGGCGGTTGCTCAGGAAGATGTGCAGCATCTCGGTCGAGCCGATGCCGTCGACGATGTCCACGCCGAAGTGGCGCTGGAAACGCTCGCCGAGGTCGGCCGGCAATGCCTCGCCCGCCGACGACACCAGCCGCAGCGCCACCGCCTCGCGGGCGGGCAGGTTCGGGTGGGCCAGCATGCCCGCGAAGCCGGTCGGGGCGCCGAAGAACACCGTCGGCTTCACGCCGGCCTGTGTGTCGGTGGCGCCGAGCCAGCGCTTGAAGGTGGCGTCCGGCGTGGGGCGCTCGCCCATCAGGACCGTGGTCGCGCCCACCGTCAGCGGGAAGCTCAGCGCGTTGCCCAGCCCGTAGGCGAAGAACAGCTTGGCGGCCGAGAAGCACACGTCCTGCTCGGTCAGGCCGAGGATGCCCTTGCCGTACAGCGCGGCGGTCCAGTAGGGGTTGGCGTGGGAATGCACCGTGCCCTTGGGGCGGCCGGTCGAGCCGGACGAATAGAGCCAGAAGCCGTGGTCGTCGCCGCTGGTGGCTGCCGGCTTCTGTGCTGGCGCGTGGCTGGCCAGGAAGGACTCGAACTCGACCTCGGCCGGGTGCAGCGGGGCGGCCGGGCGCGAGACGATGACCTTCTGCACCTCGTGGTCCGACTTGACCATCGCGGCGGTCAGCACCGGCAGCAGCGCGCCGGAAACCAGCACGGCCTGCGCCCGCGAGTGCTCCAGCATGTAGGCGTAGTCGTCGGCCGTCAGCAGCGTGTTGACCGCCACCGGCACCAGCCCGGCGTACATCGCGCCGAGGAAGCCCACCGGCCAGTCGCACCCGTCCTGCATCAGCAGCAGCACGCGTTCCTCGCGCTTCAGGCCCGTCGCCCGCAGGGCCGCGGCGAGGCGGCGCACGCGCTCGTCGAGCTGGCCGTAGGTGAGTGCGCCGAGGTCGTCGATGAATGCGGCCTTGTCGGCGCGGGCGGTGTTCAGCGACAGCAGGTGCTGCGCGAAGTTGAAGGGCTGTCCGGCGGTGGGGGCGAGCGGGGCGGGGGCGGTCATGGCGGTTCCTGTCACTGTCCGGTGAATTCGATCGCACCCTGCGGCAGCAGGTAGAGCACGAAGGCGCGGCCTGTCGACACGGTGGGCCGGTGGGCGGTGTCCGGGCCGTAGACCAGCCAGCCGGCGCCGCGGCCGTCGAAGGTGGCGTCCGCATCGACCGGCACGATCAGGTCGATCTCGCCGTTCGGGTGGCGGTGGTGCGGGCCGGCGATGTCGGCCATGTCCACCACGTCCACCGAGCAGCCGGCCAGGTCATCCGCCGCCTTGAAGAGGCGTCCGTAGCGGATGCCGCCGCCTTCGCGCTGGCACAGCCAGCCTTCGGCGACACCTGTGCGGATCTCGTCGGCCAGCCGCTGGTAGGTGGCGCTGTCTGCACCATGGTGCAGGTTCAGCCAGGTCTCGAGATCGGCACCAAGGGCCCGGCCCGTGATCTGGGCACCGAGTTCGGCCAGCGCGGCACGGAAAGTGGCTTGCGACATGGTGATGGCGTCCGGGTTTGATCGAGGAGGGCTTGCAGCCCATTGAAACATGCACTATTGTGCTTTTGAGGAACGATAGTTCCCAGACCATTCAGTGTCAAGCAATATAGTGCATACATAGTGTTTCTCCTTAGACCCCTGACACCCCATGCAGGTCCACTCCATTGAAGCGTCGGCGCTGGCCGCCGTCCCCCAACCGGCCGACGAGGCCAAGAATCCGCTGCTGGTCTCGCTGGGCGAGCGGGTGCGCGACCTGCGCGCCCGGCGCGGCCTGACGCGCAAGGCCGTGGCGCTGGCGTCGGAGGTGTCCGAGCGGCACCTGGCGAACCTGGAGTACGGCACCGGCAACGCCTCGATCCTTGTGCTGCAGCAGGTCGCTGGCGCGCTGCAGTGCTCGCTGGCCGAGCTGATCGGCGATGTGACGACCTCGTCGCCGGAGTGGCTGATGATCCGCGAGCTGCTGGAGGGCCGCAGCGACGCCGAGTTGCGCCGCGCCCGCGAGGCGCTGGCCACGCTGTTTGCTGCCGGCACCGCCGCGCAGGCCGAGCGCGGGCATTGCATCGCGCTGATCGGGCTGCGCGGAGCGGGCAAGTCCACGCTCGGACAGATGCTGGCCGACGACCTCGGCTATCCCTTCATCGAGCTGAGCCGGCAGATCGAGGCCTTTGCCGGCTGCAGCATCAGCGAGATCCACAACCTCTACGGCACCAACGCCTACCGCCGCTACGAGCGCCGCGCGCTGGAAGAGGCGGTCCAGATCTACCCCGAAGTCGTGATCGCCACGCCGGGCGGGCTGGTGTCGGATGCGGCGAACTTCAACCTGCTGCTTGGCCACTGCACCACGGTCTGGCTGCAGGCCACGCCCGAGGACCACATGCGCCGCGTCGCCGAGCAAGGCGACCTGCGCCCGATGGCGGGCAGCCAGGAGGCGATGGACGACCTGCGGCGCATTCTGGCGGGGCGCTCCTCGTTCTATGAAAAGGCGGATCTGGTGTTCGACACCAGTGCGCAGGACCTGGAGGCGAGTTTTGCGCTGCTGCGGCAGCGGTTGCGGGAGACGCTGAGCCTGCCAGTGTGATGGCGTGCGTCGTACAAACCGGCGCGTCCATCCTCCATGTTTACCCGGTATCCCGTGCAACACGCACTGGAATGCATTGCGCCACCTCGATGCATGCATTATCATGCACTAATCGATTCACCCGATCCCCACCAGATGCACCATCGTGCGTCTCGCCTCTGGAGTCTGCCCCATGAGTGATGCCGCTGTTGCCGCCGCCCCCGTTGCTGCCGCTGTCGATTACCGCACCCACCCCTCGCGCTACCGCCACTGGAGGCTGTCGTTCGAAGGGGCCGTTGCCACGCTGGCCGCCGACTTCGACGAGAACGCCGGCCTGCGCCCCGGCTACAAGCTCAAGCTCAACAGCTACGACCTCGGCGTGGACATCGAGCTGAACGACGCGATCAACCGCATCCGCTTCGAGCATCCGGAAGTGCGCACCGTCGTCGTGACCAGCGCCAAGGAGAAGGTGTTCTGCTCGGGCGCCAACATCTTCATGCTGGGCGTGTCGAGCCATGCGTGGAAGGTCAACTTCTGCAAGTTCACCAACGAGACGCGCAACGGGCTGGAGGATTCCTCGGCGCATTCGGGCCTGAAGTTCCTGGCGGCCGTGAACGGCGCCTGCGCGGGCGGTGGCTACGAGCTGGCGCTGGCCTGCGACGAGATCCTCCTGGTCGATGACCGCTCGTCCGCCGTGTCGCTGCCGGAAGTGCCGCTGCTGGGCGTGCTGCCGGGCACGGGCGGCCTGACCCGCGTGACCGACAAGCGCAAGGTGCGCCACGACCTCGCCGACCTGTTCTGCACCAGCGTCGAAGGCGTGCGCGGCAAGAAGGCCAAGGACTGGCGCCTCGTGGACGACATCGTCAAGCCGGCGCAGTTCGCGGCCAAGGTGCAGGAACGCGCGCTGCAGCTCGCCGCCCAGAGCGACCGCCCGGCGGATGGCAAGGGTGTCACGCTGACGCAGGTCGAGCGCACCGTCGAAGCCGACGCGCTGCGCTACGCCAACGTGACCGTCGAGATCGACCGCGCCAAGCGCACCGCGACCTGGACCGTCAAGGCCCCGACTGGCGCGCAGCCGACCGACATCGCCGGCATCGAAGCCGCCGGCGCCGCGTGGTACCCGCTGCAGATGGCGCGCGAGCTGGAAGACGCGATCCTGTCGATGCGCACCAACGAGCTGGACATCGGCACCTGGCTGATCAAGACCGCGGGCGACGCCGCCGACGTGCTGGCGATGGACGCGACGCTCGCGGCCCACCAGCACCACTGGCTGGTGCGCGAGACGCTCGGCCTGCTGCGCCGCACGTTCAGCCGCCTCGATGTGTCCTCGCGCAGCCTGTTCGCGCTGATCGAGCCGGGGTCGTGCTTTGCCGGCACCTTCCTCGAACTGGCGCTGGCCTGCGACCGCAGCTACCAGCTGGCGCTGCCGGACGACGAGGCCGCCGCGCCGAAGATCACCGTCGGCGAGGCGAACTTCGGCCGTTACCCGATGGCCACCGGCCAGAGCCGCATGGCGCGCCGCTTCTACGGCGAGCAGCCGGCGATGGACGCCGTGCGCGCCGCGATCGGTCAGCCGCTGGACGCCGACGCCGCCTTCGCGCTGGGGCTGGTCACGTCGAACCCGGACGACATCGACTGGGCCGACGAGGTCCGCATCGCCATCGAGGAGCGGGTGTCGATGTCGCCGGACGCGCTCACCGGCATGGAGGCCAACCTGCGCTTCAACGGCCCCGAGAACATGTTCACGCGCGTCTTCGGCCGCCTGACCGCGTGGCAGAACTGGATCTTCCAGCGTCCCAACGCCGTCGGCGACAAGGGCGCACTGAAGGTCTACGGCAAGGGCGACAAGGCCGCCTTCGACTGGAACCGCGTCTGAAGCGCAACGACTTCAAGGAACCGACATGAGCAGCATCGACTACAGCCAGAAGATCCCCAACAACGTCAACCTCGGCGAAGACCGCACCCTGCAGCGCGCGCTGGAGCAGTGGCAGCCGAACTTCATCAACTGGTGGGACGACATCGGCCCGGAAGGCTCGACCAACAGCGAGGTCTACCTGCGCACCGCCGTCAGCGTCGACCCGCAGGGCTGGGCGCAGTTCGGCCACGTCAAGATGCGCGACTACCGCTGGGGCATCTTCCTGAACCCCGGCGAGACCGACCGCACCATCCACTTCGGCGACCACAAGGGCGAGAAGGCGTGGCAGGACGTGCCCGGCGAGTACCGCGCCAACCTGCGCCGCATCATCGTCACGCAGGGCGACACCGAGCCGGCCTCGGTCGAGCAGCAGCGCCACCTCGGCCTGACCGCGCCGAGCATGTACGACCTGCGCAACCTGTACCAGATCAACGTCGAGGAAGGCCGCCACCTATGGGCGATGGTCTACCTGCTGCACAAGCACTTCGGCCGCGACGGCCGCGAAGAAGCCGAGGCCCTGCTGGAGCGCCGCTCGGGTGACGAGAACAACCCGCGCATCCTGGGTGCCTTCAATGAAGCGACGCCGGACTGGCTGTCCTTCTTCATGTTCACGTACTTCACCGACCGTGACGGCAAGTTCCAGCTGTGCGCCCTGGCCGAGTCCGCCTTCGACCCGCTGGCCCGCACGACCAAGTTCATGCTGACCGAGGAAGCGCACCACATGTTCGTGGGCGAGTCCGGCATCAGCCGCGTCCTCAACCGGACCGCGCAGGTGATGAACGAGCTGAAGACCGACGACGTGGGCCAGCTGCGGGCCGCCGGCGTGATCGACCTGCCGACCCTCCAGCGCTACATCAACTTCCACTACAGCGTCACCATCGACCTGTTCGGCGCCGACGAGTCGAGCAACGCCGCCACCTTCTACAGCTCCGGTCTGAAGGGCCGCTACGAGGAAGGCAAGCGCGTCGACGACCACCAGCTGCGCGGCCAGACCTACAAGGTGCTGGAAGTGCGCGGCGGGCAGCTCGTCGAGAAGGAAGTCCCGATGCTCAACGCGCTCAACGAAGTGCTGCGCGACGACTACATCAAGGACTCGATGGCCGGGGTCGGCCGCTGGAACAAGGTGCTGGAGAAGGCCGGCATCCCGACCCGCCTGACCGTGCCGCACAAGGCCTTCCACCGCAACATCGGCGCGCTGTCGGGCGTCAAGGTGGCCCCCGATGGCCGCGTGGTCTCGGACGCCGAGTGGAGCGCCCGCGTGGACGAGTGGCTGCCCTCCGGTGGCGACCGTGCGTTTGTCGCCAGCCTGATGGGCCGTGTCACGGACCAGGGCAAGTTCGCCAACTGGATCGCGCCGCCGGTCATGGGCATCAACCGCCAGCCGGTGGACTTCGACTACGTGCGTTTCAACTGATGCGCTGATCCGCATGCTGCCTTGATACTCGACAAGGGGCCTGCGGGCCCCTTCTTCACGCACTGGAACTGGAGACTGTCCATGGACATGGCCGACACCGCCGTCATTCGCCAGCACCTGATCGACCCCGAGATCTGCATCCGCTGCAACACCTGCGAGGCGATCTGCCCGGTGGGCGCGATCACGCATGATGACCGCAACTACGTGGTCGATGCGGGCAAGTGCAACCTGTGCATGGACTGCATCTCGCCGTGCCCGACCGGCTCGATCGACAACTGGCGCGTGGTGCCGCGCGTGCTGGCCTACACGCCCGAGGTGCAGCTTGAATGGGACGAGCTGCCCGCCGAGCTGACGCCAGAGCAACTGGCCGAGGCGGTGGTGGCGGATGGTGCGGCGCCGGACATCGAACCCGCGCCGGTGTCGCTGCCCGCCGCGGCCGATGGCGAGACCACGTTCAACAGCGCGCAGTACGGCGCGACGTTGCCCCCGTGGTCCGCCGCGCACCCTTACACCAACCTCTACGGCCCGAAAGCCGCCGAGAAGACGGTCACCGCCACGGTGGTCGGCAACGTGCGCGTCACCGAGGTCGGCCAGCACGCCGGCAGCGACTACGACACGCACCACGTCGTGCTCGACTTCGGCGCGATGCCGTTTCCGGTGCTGGAAGGCCAGTCGATCGGCATCGTCCCGCCCGGCGTCGATGACAAGGGCCGCGCCCACCACGCCCGCCAGTACTCGATCGCCAGCCCGCGCAACGGCGAGCGCCCCGGCTACAACAACGTCTCGCTGACCATCAAGCGCGTGCTGGAGGACCACCAGGGCCGCCCGGTGCGCGGCGTGGGCTCGAACTACATGTGCGACCTGCAGGTCGGCGACAAGGTGCAGGTGATCGGCCCCTTCGGCACCAGCTTCCTGATGCCCAACCACCCGAAGTCGCACCTCGTCATGATCTGCACCGGCACCGGCTCCGCCCCGATGCGTGCGATGACCGAGTGGCGCCGCCGGCTGCGCAGCGCGGGCAAGTTCGAGGGCGGCAAGCTGATGCTGTTCTTCGGTGCCCGCACCCAGGCCGAACTGCCGTACTTCGGCCCGCTGCAGACGCTGCCCAAGGACTTCATCGACATCAACTTCACCTTCTCGCGCGAGGCCGGCAAGCCGAAACGCTACGTGCAGGACGCACTGCGCGAGCGCGCCGCCGACCTGGCGCCGCTGCTGAACGACCCGAACGCCTGCTTCTACGTCTGCGGCCTGAAGGCGATGGAGGAGGGCGTCGTGCTGGCGCTGCGCGATCTGGCGACGCAGGCGGGGCTGCACTGGGACACGGTCGGCGCGGCGCTCAAGGCGCAGGGGCGGCTGCACCTGGAAACCTACTGATCTGCGGCAAATCCCGTATTGATCAACCGACCGATCGGTCGACAATACGCGGCACCACGAAAGACCTCCGTCCATGTCCGACCTGAACCTGAACCCGCCCCCGACCCTCGTGCTGAGCCGGCCCCGCCCCGGTGTCGCCCAGGTCACGATGTCCCGCCCGGCCGTGTTCAATGCCTTCGACGAGCAGATGATCGCCGAGCTGGACGCCGCCTTCACCCAGCTGGCCGCCGACGACAGCGTGCGCGTGGTCGTGCTGGCCGGCGAGGGCAAGCACTTCAGCGCTGGCGCCGACCTGCAGTGGATGCAGCGCGCCAGCACCGCGTCGGTCGCGTGGAACGTCGCCGACGCGCGCCAGTTCGCCGGGATGCTGGCGCGCATCGAGGCCTGTCCGAAGCCGACGGTGGCACGGGTGCAGGGCGCGGCCCTGGGTGGCGGCGTGGGGCTGGCGTGCGCGTGCGACATCGCCATCGCGGCCGACAACGCCAGCTTCTCGGTCAGCGAGGCCAGGTTCGGCATCCTGCCCGCGGTCATCGGTCCGTATGTGACCAACGCGGTCGGCAAGCGCCATGCGAAACGGCTGGCATTGACGACGACGCGCATCGCCGCCCCCGAGGCGCTGGCGATCGGGCTGGTGCAGCAGGTCGTCACGCTGGACGGGCTGGACACCGCCGTCGATGCGACCGTGAAGGAACTGCTCGCCGGTGGCCCGAACGCGCAGCGCGAGATCAAGACGCTGTTCGGCCAGCTGGAGGTCGGCCCGATCACGCCCGAGGTGCGCGAGCTCACCGCGCAGACCATCGCCCGCGTGCGCGGCACCGACGAGGCCCGCGAAGGCTTTGCGGCATTCCTGGGCAAGCGGCCCGCCAACTGGATTCCCCAATGACGATGACCTCGATTCCTGCCTTGACCCTCGCGCCGATGCTGGTCATCGGCGCCGGCATCATGGGGGCCGGCATTGCCCAGGTCGCCGCGCAGGCCGGCCACCCGGTGCTGCTGCACGACGCCCGCGAAGGCGCCGCCGCCGAAGCGAAAGCCAAGCTCGCCAAGAGCCTCGACACGCTCGTCGCCAAGGGCAAGCTGACCGCCGACGCGGTCGCGCAGACGCTGGCGCGCATCACGGCGGTCACCGCGATCGAGGAAGCGGCGCCGGTGCGGCTGGTGGTCGAGGCGATCGTCGAGAAGCTGGATGTGAAGCGCGCGCTGTTCCAGCAGCTGGAGGGCATCGTCGCCGCCGACTGCGTGCTGGCGACCAACACCTCGTCGATCTCGGTGACGGCCATCGCCAACGGGCTGGCGCATCCCGAGCGGCTGGTCGGCATGCACTTCTTCAACCCGGTGCCGCTGATGAAGCTGGTCGAGGTCGTTTCCGGCCTGCAGACCGCGCCGGCCGTCGCCGAGGCGATCTTCGCGCTGTCGAAGGTCTGGGGCAAGACGCCGGTGCACGCCAGGTCCACGCCCGGCTTCATCGTCAACCGCATCGCGCGGCCGTATTACGCCGAGACGCTGGCGCTGCTGCTCGAACAGGCGGCGACGCCGGCCGTGCTGGACGCCTGCCTGCGCGCGGCGGGCTTCCGCATGGGCCCGTGCGAGCTGATGGACCTGATCGGCCACGACACCAACTTCTCGGTGACGCAGTCGGTCTACGAGGCCAACTTCTTCGACAAGCGCTTCGTGCCGTCGCTGGTGCAGCGCGAGATGGTCGATGGCGGGCTGTTCGGCCGCAAGACCGGGCGCGGTTTCTATGTCTACCCGAACGACGGTGCTGCGCTGCCGGTGGCCGTGCACGAGGCACCGAACACCGCAGGCGAGGTCACGGTCCACGGCACCGGCCCGATCGCCGATGCGCTGGAGCAGGCCGCCACCGCCGCGTTGTCCGCCCAGGGCTGGGGGCCGGCGCGGGTGACGGACAGCGGCTGGACCGGCCTGGAAATCGACGGTGCCCGCCTGATGCTGACCGACGGTCGCTGCGCCGCGCAGGTCGCCGCCGACACCGGCTGCCGCGATGTGGCGGTGTTCGACCGGCCGGTGCTGCTGCCGGTGGCAGCGGGCACGGCGCTGGCGTATGCCGTGGCGGGCGGGGCATCGTCGGCGTGGCGCGGACAGGCCGCGGCGTGGCTGGCGGCCCTCGGCTTCGCGCCGCTGCCGCTGGCGGATGCGCCGGGGCTGGTCGTCGCACGCACGGTGGCGATGCTCATCAACGAAGCCGCTGACGCGGTGCTGCAGGGCGTGTGCTCGACGGCGGGCGCCGACGCGGCGATGAAGCTGGGCGTCAACTACCCGGCGGGGCCGTTCGAGTGGCTGTCGCGCTGGAGCGCGGCCGAGGTGATCGCGCTGCTGGACGCGCTGGACGCGCACTACCGCGGCGAGCGCTACCGGGTCAGCCCCTGGCTGCGCCGAGCCATCTGACGACAGGACACCATGAAATTCGCCGAGTTCTTCCCCGGGCAGGTCATCGAGGCCGGCCCGTACCACGTCACCGAGGCCGAGGTGCTGCAGTTCGCCACCGCCTACGATCCGCAGTGGTTCCACACCGACCCCGACGCCGCGGCGCAAGGCCCCTTCGGCGGCCTGATCGCCAGCGGCTGGCACACCTGCGGCATCGCGATGCGGCTGGTAGCGGACGCGGCGCTGGCCGGTTCCGAGTCCTTCGCCTCGCCGGGGCTGGCCTACCTGAAGTGGAGGCATCCGGTGCGGCCGGGCGATGCCCTGCGGGTGCGCGCCACCGTGCTGGAGACGCGCCGCTCGGCCAGCCAGCCGCACCTGGGCATCCTGCGCTGGCGCTGGCAGCTCTTCAACCAGGCGCAGAACCCGTCGGTCGAGGTGCTCGACCTCGAAGCCACCAGCCTGTTCGACCTCCACCGCACCTGACCCACTCCTACCTGATCCGGACCCTGCCATGACCCACGCCTACATCTGCGACGCGATCCGCACCCCCTTCGGCCGCTACGGCGGTGCGCTGTCCAGCGTGCGCGCCGACGACCTCGGCGCGGTGCCGATCCGGGCGCTGATGGCGCGCAACCCGAACGTCGACTGGGCCGCGGTGACCGACGTGTTCTACGGCTGCGCCAACCAGGCCGGCGAGGACAACCGCAACGTGGCGCGCATGTCGGCGCTGCTGGCGGGGCTGCCGATGGAGGTGCCGGGGGCGACGATCAACCGGCTGTGCGGCTCGGGCATGGACGCGGTCGGCTCGGCGGCGCGGGCCATTCGCGCGGGTGAAGCCGGTCTGATGATCGCCGGCGGCGTGGAGAGCATGAGCCGCGCGCCGTTCGTGATGCCCAAGGCCGAGTCCGCCTTCAGCCGCAGCAACGCGGTGTACGACACGACGATCGGCTGGCGTTTCGTCAACAAGCTGATGAAGGCGCAGTACGGCGTGGACTCGATGCCGGAGACGGCCGAGAACGTCGCCACCGACTTCGGCATCGAGCGCGAGGCGCAGGACCGCATGGCGCTGCGTTCGCAGCAGAACGCGGTGAAGGCGCAGCAGGCGGGCCTCTTCGACAGCGAGATCACCCCGGTGAGCATCGCGCAGAAGAAGGGCGATCCGGTCCTCGTGACCAAGGACGAGCACCCGCGCGCCACCAGCCTCGAATCCCTGGCGAAGCTCAAGGGCGTGGTGCGACCGGACGGCACGGTGACGGCGGGCAATGCGTCTGGGGTGAACGACGGCGCGTGCGCGCTGCTGCTGGCCGACGAAGGCCGCGCCGCCCGCTATAGCCTGACGCCGCGCGCCCGCGTGGTGGGCATGGCCACGGCCGGGCTGGCGCCGCGCATCATGGGCTTCGGCCCGGCGCCCGCGACCCGCAAGGTGCTGGCCCTGACCGGGCTGACGCTCGACCAGATGGACGTGATCGAGCTGAACGAGGCGTTTGCGGCGCAGGGGCTGGCGGTGCTGCGCGACCTGGGGCTGGCGGACGACGACGCGCGGGTGAATCCGAACGGCGGCGCGATCGCGCTCGGCCATCCGCTGGGCGCCAGCGGCGCGCGGCTGGTGACGACGGCGGTGAACCAGTTGCACCGGATCGGCGGGCGCTACGCGCTCTGCACGATGTGCATCGGGGTTGGTCAGGGCATCGCCGTGGTCGTCGAGCGGGTCTGAGCCGCGCGCATCCGCTCCACACCTTGGCGGCACGCCGGGCCCCGCAGCGCGGTCTGCCATTGGAGCGTCCGCGTGTTTCCGGCCGGCCCGGTGTGGTCTGGCCTGGTCAGTAGTGCGGCGGCAATTCGTCGCGCAGACTGCGAAAGACGGGTACACCGCTGTCCGCATGGTGCTGCTGGCGCAACTGGCCGAGCTCGCGGGCCAGGGCATCGAGCTGCTGCTGCTGGCGGATGATGATCTGGTTCAGGTGGTCGACCAGGTCCTCGGTGAAGCTGGCCTTGATCTCGAGATCGGTCAGGCGCTGGTCGAGGGCGTGGTGCGGGGGGGGCTGCGGATGTTCCATGGCGCCATTGGACGCCAGATCCGCCGCGGGAGTCCGGGGCCATTCAGCTTTCGACCGGAGCGGTCGAAGATCCGGGCATGTTGACCCTCCCGACCCACGGCCAGCCATGGTGCGCACTGGCGCTCGCCCTGCTTGCGGCCACCGTGCAGGCGGCCTCGCCCATTCCTGCGGATGCGCTGCCCCTCGTTCCGGCCGACCACGGCGCACAGATCCTCGACCCGCACACGGGCCTGGCGTGGTCGCGCTGCGTGGAGGGCATGCACTGGAATGGCCACACCTGCACTGGCCAGCCAGTGCGCGTCAGCCACGCGCAGGCGCTGGCACTGGCGGCGGCGCGCAAGCGCCTGGACGGTTTGCCCTGGCGGCTGCCGCGGGTCGCCGAACTGGAGCGGCTGGTGCGCCGGTCCGGTCCGCCGCCGGGCCTGGACCCGTTGCTGTTTCCTGCGGCGCCCGCCGAGAACCACTGGGTGATGACGGCCAGCATCGAGCTGCACCTGACGCCTGTGCCTGCCCGCACCGACGAGAACCCCACCCCGCTGGCGTTTCTCCACGGCTGGGCCATGAATCCGGCGACGGGCGAGGTGCGCGGCGACGTGCTCAAGCGCACCGAGTTGCCGGTGCGGCTGGTCTGGGCGCTGCAGAACTGACATCATCGGCCCCTCCAGGAGCCGTTTTCGATGAGCATCTACGCCTTCCCGCCCGAACCCCAGGTGGCCGTTCCGGTCGCCGGTCGCGACACGCTGTTCCCGGTGCGTCGCCTCTACTGCGTCGGCCGCAACTACGCCGCACACGCCCGCGAGATGGGCGGCGATCCGGACCGCGAGCCGCCGTTCTTCTTCTGCAAGCCCGACAACAGCATCGTTGTCGTGCCGTCGGGGCAGACGGTCGACTTCCCCTATCCGCCGCAGTCGGCCAACGTCCACCACGAGATCGAGCTGGTGGTGGCGATCGGGCAGGGCGGGCGTGACATTCCGGTGGAGCAGGCGCTGGCCCATGTCTACGGTTACGCCGTCGGGCTGGACATGACCCGGCGCGACCTGCAGTTCCGGATGCGCGACAAGGGCCGTCCGTGGGAGCTGGGCAAGGCCTTCGACCACTCGGCGCCGATCGGGCCGATCCACGCCGCCGAGGACATCGGCCACCCGGCCGCGGGCGCGGTCTGGCTGCAGGTCGACGGGGTGGACCGCCAGCGCAGCGACATCGACACGCTGATCTGGTCGGTGCCCGAGGTGATCGCCAACCTCTCGACCTACTTCGCGCTGCAGCCCGGTGACCTCATCTACACCGGCACGCCCGAAGGCGTCGGCCCGGTCGTGCGCGGCCAGCTGATGCGCGGCGGCATCGACGGCTTGGGCGAGATCCGCGTGCGTGTGGTCTGAGGCACGGTGCGCCGGCCTCAGACGCCGACCGTCAGCGTCGCCGCGAAGCCGCTGGCCACGCCGTAGACCTGGCTGCAGGCCGACGAGGGCAGCGCGAGCTGCGAGGTGCGCACGTCGTGGTTGCCGCTGGCCCGGAACCGATCAGAACCGCGTCTCGGCCCCGGGAGCCCGCATGCGCTGGTAGATCTCGCGGGCGTGGTGGACCCAGCCATGGGTGGTCCAGCGGTGGAAGAGGATGGTGCCGCGGATCCACTCGTCGGCGGCATAGGCGATGAAGATGCCCGGCAGTCCGACGTAGCGGCTCAGCACCACCGACCCCACCCCCAGCACCAGGATCAGCGAGGCCATGCTCGCCAGCACCGGGTAGACCACGTCGCCGGTGGCCCGCAGCGCGCCCAGCACGACGATGTTGGCGACGCGGCCGGTTTCCAGCGCGAAGGCGATCCACAGCAGCGTCTGCGCCGCCTCGATGATCTCCGGGTCGCGCGTGAAGGCGCGCATCAGCCAGGGCGCGCTCGCTGCGGCCAGCAGCGCCAGTGCCCCCGAAGCCAGCATCCCGTTGCGCAGACCCTTGCGGACGAGCTGGTGCGCGGTGCGGAACTCGCCGGCGCCGACCAGGTGACCGACCATGATCTCGCAGGCCCAGCCGATCGACAGACTGATCAGCACGACGTACTTGAGCGTCTGCAGCGTGTAGGCCTGCGCCGCCAGTGACGGCACGCCCAGCTTGGCGGCGGCCGACAGCGACATCATGAAACCGATCCGGTAGACCAGCTCCAGCGAGGCCGCCGGCACCCCGATGCGCAGCACCGGCATCAGCGACCGCAGAGGGCAGACCCACCAGTCGCGCCGGTGTGGCACCAGCTTCAGCCGCAGGCGCCAGAAGCGCAGGTGCATCACCAGCCCGACCACCCGGCTCACGACCAGCCCGACCGCATAGCCGTAGAGTCCCAGCCCGTCCCAGCTGCCCACGCCGCGCATCAGCACGAAGGCCAGTCCCAGGTGGACGCTGTGCATCACCAGCATGACGGTGAGCGTGTCGCGGGCGTGCAGATGGGCGCGCAGGATGGCGGCCATCGTCAGGTTGTAGGCCTCCAGCACCATCGCCAAGGCCAGCGCCTGCATGTAGGGCGCTGCCAGCCGGCTGACGCCGAGCGGTGCGTTCAGCACGTCCAGTGTCCATTCGTTGGCCAGCAGCATCCAGCCCGCCACGAACGTGCCCGCCCAGGTGCTCGCGCCCAGGCCGACCAGCGCGGTGCGCCGCGCCGCCTCGGGCCGCTGGCCACCCACCGCCTGCGTGATGCCTGCACCGACGCCGATCGCCAGCACGCGGAACAGCACGAACAGCGTCTCCATCACCTGGTTGGTCATGCCGAATGCACCGGCGGCGATGTCCGAGGTCTGCGAGGCCAGCCACAGACCGGCCATCGCCACGCTCATGCCGACGAGGAATTCACCAAGGATGGGACCGGCGATGGCGTTCAGACGCGGGCGGGCGTGGGTGTGCATGGCGGTGTGGGCTGGGGCAGCAGGGAACCGGAACCGGTTCCAGCCATTCTGGGGCGTAATCTCCCTGTAATCTCCATGTAACCCCGTGCGATGTGCTCGCCAAAGGCGAATCCTTCGGATTCGGACGGGAGGTAGATCGCGCCATGCAGATCCTGTATTGCGCAAAAACACTGCAAAAAAGTACAAACATGTACTTTCCTGTCAGCGATCATGGAAAACACCAAGTACTCGATGCAATTGCGTACATGAAGCCGCGGTACCAGTATCGAGCGCGGTACCACGGCCCGCCTATCGTTGCGCCTGTCGAACGGTTCCTTGTTCCACCCCAAGAGGAGACACCCCATGAAGCTGACGCTCAAAGCATCCCTGGCCCTGGCCTTCGGTCTGGCCGCCGGCCTGACGACGATGGCCCAGGCCGCCACCGAACTCGTGGTCGCCACCGTCAACAACGGTCACATGATCGAGATGCAGAAGCTCACCAAGCATTTCGAATCCGCCAATCCGGACATCAAGGTCAAGTGGGTCACGCTGGAAGAAGGCACGCTGCGCCAGCGCGTGACCACCGACATCGCCACCAAGGGCGGCCAGTTCGACGTGATGACCATCGGCATGTACGAGACGCCGATCTGGGGCAAGAAGGGCTGGCTGCAGGAACTCAAGACCGACGCGGCCTACAACGCCGACGACATCCTGCCGGCCATGCGCAACGGCCTGTCGGTCGACGGCAAGATGTACGCCGCCCCGTTCTACGGCGAAAGCTCGATGCTGATGTACCGCAAGGACCTGGCCGACAAGGCTGGCATCACCGTCGGCAGCAACCCGACCTGGGCCGACATCAAGACGCTCGCCAGCAAGATCCACGACCCGAAGAACGGCGTGTACGGCATCTGCCTGCGCGGCAAGCCGGGCTGGGGCGACAACATGGCCTTCCTGTCCACGCTGGTGAACACCTTTGGTGGCCAGTGGTTCGACATGCAGTGGAAGCCGCAGCTCGAATCGAAGCCCTGGAAGGACGCGATCACGTTCTACGTCGACCTGCTGAAGAACTACGGCCCCCCGGGCTCGTCGGCCAACAGCTTCAACGAGATCCTGGCCCTCTACAACGAAGGCAAGTGCGGCATGTGGATCGACGCGACGATCGCGGCGTCCTTCATCACCGACCCGAAGCAGTCCAAGGTCGCCGACAAGGTCGCCTTCGCACAGGCCCCGACGCAAGTGACGCCGAAGGGCGCCAACTGGCTGTGGGCGTGGGCGCTGGCCGTGCCGTCGGGCTCGAAGAAGGTGGACGCCGCGCAGAAGTTCGTGAGCTGGGCGACCTCGAAGGAGTACATCGAGCTGGTGGCCAAGACCAACGGCTGGGCGCACGTCCCGACCGGCACCCGCAAGAGCACCTACGCCAGCCCCGAGTTCCAGAAGGCCGCCGTCTTCGCTGCCGCCGAGAAGGCCGCCATCGACAGCGCCAACCCGAACGACTCGACGCTGCCGAAGTCGCCGTACGTGGGCGTGCAGTTCGCCGCGATCCCCGAGTTCCAGGCGATCGGCATCGCGGTGGGCCAGCAGATGAGCGCCGCCCTGGCCGGCAAGACCTCGATCGACGCCGCGCTGAAGGCCGGCCAGACCGCGGCCGAGCGCGAGATGAAGAAGGCCGGCTACTACAAGTGATCCGAGCGATCCGAGCGATCCGAGCGATCCGAGCGATCCGAGCGATCCGCGTGATCCGCGTCAGGCGGTCGGTGACCCCCTGACATGACCCACTCCTTGTGGTGAGGTGGGGCGAAGCCGATCGGACGGGCAGGGGGCCAACCTCGCCCAGTCCGATCGCCCAAGCCCTCCATGGTGACCCAATGAACCGATTCCTGCCCCGCGCCCTGATGGCGCCCGCGGTGGTCACGCTCTTCCTGTGGATGATCGTGCCGCTGGTGATGACGCTGTACTTCAGCGTCATCCGCTACAACCTCATGCAGCCCGAAGCCACCGGCTTCATCGGGCTCGAGAACTTCGAATACTTCATCACCGACCCGTCGTTCTCGACCTCGGTGGTCAACACGCTGCTGCTGCTGGGCAGCGTGATCCTCATCACCGTGCTGATGGGCACCGGGATCGCGCTGCTGATCGACGATCCCTTCCCCGGCCGCGGCCTGGTGCGCATCCTGCTGATCAGCCCCTTCTTCGTCATGCCGACGGTGAACGCGCTGCTGTGGAAGCACATGATGATGAACCCGATCTACGGCGTGCTCGCCCAGGTCTGGATGTTCTTCGGCGCGCAGCCCGTGGACTGGCTGACCGACTTCCCGCTGCTGAGCGTGATCATCATGGTGTCGTGGCAGTGGCTGCCGTTCGCGACGCTGATCTTCATCACGTCGCTGCAGAGCATGGACCGCGACCAGCTCGAAGCCTCGCGCATGGACGGCGCGACCTACCTGCAGCAACTGCGCTACCTCTACCTGCCGCACCTCGGCCGCTCGGTCGCGGTGGTGGTGATGATCGAGATGATCTTCCTGCTGAGCGTGTTCGCCGAGATCTACACGACCACCGGCGGCGGTCCTGGCGATGCCAGCACCAACATGGCCTTCCTGATCTTCAAGCAGGCGCTGCTGAACTTCGACGCCGGCGTGGCCTCGGCCGGGGCGCTGTTCGCGGTGGTGCTGGCCAACATCGCGGCGGCCTTCCTGATCCGCATGGTCGGCAAGAACCTCGACAAATGACGACGAAGACGACGACAACCTGAGCCGCATCATGTCCAGAGCCCCCACTTTCACGCCCGCCCTCGCGGTGCGCACCGTCGCCGCCTGGCTGGTGACGCTGATCCTGTTCTTCCCGCTCGGCTGGCTGGTGCTGACCGCGTTCAAGACCGAATTGCAGGCGATCTCCGTGCCGCCGCTGCTGTTCTTCGAGCCGACGCTGGAGAACTTCCGCGAGGTGCAGGAGCGCAGCGACTACCTGCTCTACGCCAGGAACTCCTTCGTCACCAGCGTGGCCTCGACGCTGCTCGGTCTGGCGCTGGCGGCCCCGGCGGCCTACTCGATGGCCTTCTTCAAGGGGCCCCACACCAAGGACGTGCTGATGTGGATGCTGTCCACGAAGATGATGCCGGCGGTGGGCGCGCTGATGCCGATCTACGTGCTGGCGCAGAAGTCGGCGCTGCTCGACACGCAGCTCGGCCTGGTCATCGTCTTCACGCTGAGCAACCTGCCGATCATGGTCTGGATGCTGTACTCGGGCTACAAGGACATCCCGCCCGAGATCCTCGAAGCTGCGCGCATGGACGGCGCGACGCTGTGGCAGGAGTTCCGCCAGGTGCTGCTGCCGCTGTCGCTGGGCGGGCTGGCGTCCACCGGGCTGCTGTGCCTGGTGCTGAGCTGGAACGAGGCGTTCTGGAGCCTCACGCTCAGCGCGGCCAAGGCCGGCACGCTCGCCGCGCTGATCGCCAGCTACTCCAGTCCGGAAGGGCTGTTCTGGGCCAAGCTGTCGGCGGCCTCGCTGATGGCCATCGCGCCCATCGTCGTGTTCGGCTGGTTCAGCCAGAAGCAACTGGTGCAGGGTCTGACCTTCGGCGCCGTCAAGTAAGAGACAAGAGAGAAGAGACACATCTCATGGCCTACCTCCAACTCCAAGGCATCGAGAAATTCTTCGGTGAGCACCGCGCGATCAAGGGCATCGACCTGACGATCGAGCAGGGCGAGTTCGTCGTCTTCGTCGGCCCGTCGGGCTGCGGCAAGTCCACGCTGCTGCGCCTGATCGCCGGGCTGGAGCGCATCGACGGCGGCAAGCTGCTGCTCGACGGCCGCGACATCACGCACCTGCCGTCCAGCCAGCGCGACCTCGCGATGGTCTTCCAGAGCTACGCGCTCTACCCGCACATGAGCGTCTACGAGAACATGAGCTTCGCGCTCAAGCTCGCCGGCGTCGATCCCAAGGTGATCCGCGAGAAGGTGGAACGCGCCGCGAAGATCCTCAACCTGACCAGCTACCTGGAGCGCACGCCCAAGGCGCTGTCCGGCGGCCAGCGTCAGCGCGTGGCGATCGGCCGCGCCATCGTGCGGGCGCCGAAGGTGTTCCTGTTCGACGAGCCGCTGTCCAACCTGGACGCCGCGCTGCGTGGCCAGACGCGGGTCGAGATCGCCAAGCTGCACCGCGACCTGGGCGCGACCACGATCTACGTGACCCACGACCAGGTCGAAGCCATGACGCTGGCCGACCGCATCGTCGTGCTGCGCGACGGGGTGATCGAGCAGGTCGGCTCGCCGCTGGAGCTGTACGACAAGCCGGCGAACCAGTTCGTCGCGCAGTTCATCGGCTCGCCGCAGATGAACGTCATCGAAGGCAAGCACGTGCCGGGCGTGCCAGGCGTGCCGGCGGGTGGCTTCCTCGGGCTGCGGCCGGAGGACGTGACGCTGCAGCCGGCGGCGCAGGCCACCGGCGGGCTGCCGGGCACGGTCGAGCTGGTCGAGTCGCTCGGTGCCGAGACGCTGATCTACGTCACCACCGACAGCGGCGCCCAGCTGGTCTCGCGCCAGGCCACGCGCTCGTCGCTGCACAACGGGGACCGCGTCGGCATCGTCATCGAGGCCGCCAACGCCCACCGTTTCGACGCGCAGGGCCGCGCGGCCCGCGCGGTGTGAATTGGGGAAACAGAATGAGCCAACCATTCCAGGGAAAAGTCGCCGCCGTCACCGGATCGGCCTCGGGCATCGGCCGCGCCAGCGCTGAAGCGCTGCTGGCTGGCGGCGCGCGCGTCGTGCTGGTCGACCGGGATACCGACAAGCTCGCGCAGATGCAGGCGCAATACGGCGACGCGGTGATCCCGCTGGTGCTCGACCTGCTTGACGCCGCGCAGTGCAAGTCGCTCGTGCCACGGGTGCTCGAACTCGCGGGCCGGCTCGACATCCTGCACGCCAACGCGGGCCTGTACGTCGGCGGTGACCTGGTGGACGCGGACACCGACGCCATCGACCGGATGCTGACGCTCAACATCAACGTCGTGATGAAGAACGTCCGCGACGCGCTGCCGCACATGATCGAACGCGGCTCGGGCGACATCCTCGTCACCAGCTCGCTCGCGGCGCATTACCCGACGCCGTGGGAGCCGGTCTACGCCTCGTCGAAGTGGGCGATCGACTGCTTCGTGCAGACGACGCGCCGGCAGGTCTTCAAGCACGGCATCCGCGTCGGCGCGATTTCGCCGGGGCCGGTGATGACGGGGCTGCTCGCCGACTGGCCGGCCGACAAGCTGGCCGAGGCCCGCGCGTCCGGCAGCCTGCTCGACCCGGCCGAGGTGGGCGAGGTCATCACCTTCATGCTGACCCGGCCGCGGGGCATGACGATCCGCGACGTCGTGATGATGCCCAGCCACTTCGATCTCTGACCTTCCGTACAACCTCCACTGACACGACGCCCACCATGAACGTCATCCTGCACCTCGGCCTGGGTTCGTTCCACCGCGCCCACCTGGCCGTCTACCTGCACGAACTGATCCAGACCGGCGACACCGCGTGGCAACTCGCCGGCGGCAACACCCGGCCCGACATGGCCGAGACGATCGCGGCGCTGCAGGCCCAGGGCGGCGCCTACACGCTGGAGACGATCTCCCCGGCGGGCGAGCACCGCTACGAGCGCATCACCTCGATTCGCCAGGTCCTCCCGTACACGCCCGACCTCGCCGGCCTCGTCGCGCAAGGGGCGAGTGCCGACACGAAGATCATCTCCTTCACCGTCACCGAGGCGGGCTACTACCTCGATGCGCACAACCGCCTCGACCTCGCCACCTTCGCCGACCTGCGCGCCGACCTCGATGCCGCGCGCGCGGGCCAGCCCGGCTCGACGATCTACGGCGCGCTGACCGCCATCCTGCGTGCGCGCATGGCCAGCGGCGCGGGGCCGGTCACGCTGCTCAACTGCGACAACCTGCGCCACAACGGCGACCGCTCGCGCGGCGGGCTGCTGCAGTTCATCGAACTCGTCGGCGACGCCGCGCTGCTCGACTGGGTGCAGACCCACACCACCAGCCCGAACGCGATGGTCGACCGCATCACGCCGCGCCCGACCCCCGACGTGCGCGAGCGCGTGCTGGCGGCGACCGGCGTCGATGACCCGGCCGCGCTGATGGGCGAGAGCTTCATCCAGTGGGTCATCGAGGACCGCTTCATCGCCGGCCGCCCCGCGTGGGAAACCGTCGGTGTCGAGATGGTGGAGTCGGTGGACGCCTACGAGGAAGCCAAGATCCGCCTGCTCAACGCGACGCACTCGTGCATCGCCTGGGCCGGCACGCTGGTCGGCTACCTCTACATCCACGAGGGCACGCACGACCCGGTGATCCGGAAGTTCGCGTTCGACTACGTCACCGACGACACCATCCCCGTGCTCGACACACCCGAGCACCCGTGCCCGATCCACCTGCCGACCTACCGCGACGTGGTGCTCGACCGCTTCGGCAACCCCGCCATCCGCGACACCAACCAGCGCGTGGCGATGGACGGCTTCAGCAAGATCCCCGGCTTCATCGCGCCGACGCTCCGCGAGCGGCTGGCGCGTGGCGAGACGATCGACAGCGTGGCGATGCTGCCGGCGCTGTTCCTGGCCTACCTGCAGCGCTGGCACGCCGGACAGATCCCGTACACCTACCAGGACCAGGCGATGGACCCGGCGGTGGCGCATGCGGTCTGCGCGTCGGCGGACCCGGTCGCGGCCTTCTGCGCCGACCGGCCGCTGTGGGGCGATCTGGCGGGCGATGCGCGGCTGGTCGATGCCGTGCGCCGCGCGGGCGAGCGGGTCGCGCGCTTCGTCGCCGAACACGCCGCACCGGCCGCCGCCGGATAATCGCCCGGCCATGCCCGCCAGGCCGCGCGCCATACCGCGCCAGATCAAGCCCGAGCTGGAGCACGACTACGCCCGCTCGCCCGAGCTGGGCTACGAGTCGCCGGGCGAGGTCGGCTTCATCCGCTGTCTCTCGCACGGCTTCCCGACGCCGCTGGCGCGCTGGCATTACCACGACGAGTACGAGCTGCACCTGATCACCAGCACCTCGGGCAAAGCCTTCATCGGCGACTGGATCGGCCAGTTCCAGCCCGGCCACCTGGTGCTGACCGGTCCGCGCCTGCCGCACAACTGGGTGTCGATGGACATGCCCGAGGGCGGCGTGCCCGAGCGCGATCTGGTGATCCAGTTCCTGCACGAGCCGCTGACCCGCTCGGCCGCGACCATCCCCGAGCTGGCCGAGGTGCTGCCGCTGCTGGAGCGCGCCAGGCACGGCATCGAGTTCTTCGGCATGGGCGTCAAGGCGCAGGCGCACTGGCGCGAGGTCAAGACCGCGCGCGGCCTGCGCCGCTTCACGGCCTTCTGCGCGCTGCTGTGCGACCTCTCTGCCTGCACCGACTACCGGCTGCTGTCGAACGTGCAGATGCAGAGCGTGGACGACGACGACTCGCTCGACCAGATCGACGCGGTGGTCAACCGGCTGACCGACGACCTCTCGCAGTCCTTCTCGGCGGCCGACATCGCCGCCGAACTCGGCATGAGCGAGAGCCGCTTCAGCCGCTTCTTCCGCCGCGCCACCGGCAACACCTTCACCGACTTCGTCAACCGCGTGCGCATCAACCGCGCCTGCCAGCTGCTGATGGAGTCGGACCGGCTCATCACCCACATCTGCTACGAAGTCGGCTTCAACAACGTCGCCAACTTCAACCGCCGCTTCCTGGAAATCAAGGGCATGACCCCGAGCGAGTTCCGCAAGCAGGCGGACAACCGTTTCGGGACCACCGCATGTACCTAGGCATCGATCTCGGCACGTCCGAAGTCAAGTTCCTGCTGCTCGACGCGCAGCACCAGATCCACGCCGTCGTCGGCGAGCCGCTGACCGTGCAGCGCCCGCAGCCGCTGTGGAGCGAGCAGGCGCCCGGCGAGTGGTGGGCCGCGACCGAGCGCGCGATGCAGCGCCTGAAGGCGGAACACGGCGCCGCACTCGCGCAGGTCCGCGCCATCGGGCTGTCCGGGCAGATGCACGGCGCGGTGCTGATGGACGCGGCGGGCGAGGTGCTGCGCCCGGCGATCCTGTGGAACGACGGGCGCAGCGGCGCCGAGTGCGCGGAGCTGGAAGCGGCGTGTCCGCGGCTGCACGACATCGCCGGCAACCTCGCGATGCCCGGGTTCACGGCGCCGAAGCTGCTGTGGGTGCGCAAGCACGAGCCGGACCTCTTCGCCCGCACGGCGACCGTGCTGCTGCCCAAGGACTGGCTGCGCTTCATGCTCACCGGCGAGCGCGTCGGCGAGATGAGCGACGCGGCGGGGACGCTGTGGCTGGATGTCGCCGCACGGCGCTGGTCGGCCGAGGTGCTGGCCGCGTGTGGCATGACCGAGGCGCAGATGCCGCGGCTGGTCGAGGGCAGCGCGGTGTCGGGCGCGCTCAAGGCGGATCTGGCCGCGCGCTGGGGCCTGCCGGCGGGCGTGGTGATCGCGGGCGGTGGGGGCGACAACGCGGCGAGCGCGGTCGGCATCGGCGCGGTGCGGCCGGGCGAGGGCTTTGTCTCGCTGGGCACGTCGGGCGTGATCTTCCTGACCAGCGACCGTTTCCGCCCCAACCCGGCCAGCGCGATGCACGCCTTCTGCCACGCGCTGCCCGGCACCTGGCACCAGATGAGCGTGATGCTCAGCGCCGCCAACGGCCTGCGCTGGGTCACGCACCTCGTCGGCGCGGCGAGCGAGGCGGCGCTGCTCGAGCAGGTCGCGCAACTGACGCCGCAGCAGCGCGCACGCGCCCCGCTGTTCCTGCCCTACCTCAACGGCGAGCGCACGCCGCACAACAACCCGCACGCGCAGGGCAGCTTCTTCGGGCTGACGAACGACCACGATGCGGCGGCGCTGGGCTACGCGGTGGTCGAGGGCGTGACCTTCGGGCTGCTGGACGGGTGGCATTCGCTGGGCGTGCAGCCGGGCGAGGTGGCGAGCCTGTCGCTGGTCGGCGGCGGGGCGCGCAGCGCGCTGTGGGCGCAACTGCTGGCCAGCGCGATCGGGGTGCCGATGGTGACGCGGCGGGGGGGCGAGGCGGGCGGGGCGCTGGGGGCGGCGCGGCTGGCTTGGCTGGCGGATGGCGGGGCGGTGGACGAGGTCTGCCGGGCGCCGGAGGTGGCGGCGACGTTTGCGCCGGATGCGGGCGAGGCGGCGTTGCTGGCGGGGCGGTATGGGCGGTTCAGGGCGTTGTACCGGGCGGTGGAAGGGCTGTTCCCCACGGCCTGACCCGCCACCACGGGTTCTACTCCCACTGTAATTTCTGCCCCATGCCGATTGCCGCCGTCGACCGCCTGCGCCCCGCTGGAACGCATCGCCTCATCCCCCCAGCCGCTCGCGCAGGAACTCGATGAAACGCTGCGTCTTCGCCGGCAACAGGCGCGTCTCCGTCATCGCGTAAACCGGCGCCGACGGACCCTGCCAATCCGGCAGCACCTGGCGCAGCCGCCCGGCCGCCACATCGTCTGCCGCCATGGCGTCCACGAGCACGACGATCCCCATGTCCAGGGCCGCCAGCCGACGCAGCATGCCCACGCTGTTGACCTGGAATCGCCCCTCCACCGCGACCTCCACCGACGCCTCGCGATCAACGCGCGACAGCCTCCAGACCCCAGCGTTGGCGGGCCGGAAGCCCAGGCATGCGTGGTGTGCCAGGTCTGACGGCTGCCCGGGCTCGCCTGCGCGCGCCAGATAGCCCGGTGATGCATAGAGGTGGGTCGGCAGGCTGGCCAGCAGTCTGGCGATCAGGGTCGAGTCCTTCGACTCGCCGATCCGGATCGCCACATCGAAGGGCTCGCTCACCAGATCCACGCGCCGCGGCGTGAGGTCGAACTCGAAGCGGATGCCGGGGTAGCGGCGCGCAAAGTCGGCGATCAACGGCGCCAGGGTGGTCGTGGCGAAGTCCACCGGCAACGAGGCGCGCAACACGCCGCTGGGCTGTGCCAGCAGCGCCCCTAGCTGCTCGTGCGCCAGCTTGGCCTCTTCCACGATCCGCTGGCAGCGCTCGAAGTAGAGCTGCCCGGCCTCGGTCAATTCCAGCTTGCGCGTGGTGCGGTGCAGCAGCCGCAGCCCGATCGCTTTTTCCAGTGCGCTGATCCGCCGCGACAAGGTGGAGTTGGGCATGCCGATGGTGTCGGCCGCGCGGCGAAAGCTCATCGCCTTCACGACCTCCACGAACAGCGCCATGTCGTTCAGCAGTGCCATGTCGAGCTTGAGATGGAGATGGAGGTTGATTGCTGCAATCATGAAGCAGTCATTTCCATTGTGCCGTCTTTATCCCAATAAGACAGTCCGGGAAGATGCTGGTCATCGTCACAGCCCCGAGGAAGTTCCCATGACCACCATCGCCCGCTTGCAGCGCGCCAGCCGTGGCCACCAGTTCCGCGCGTACCGCCTGCATGCCGCTGACCCCGCGCAGCTCGATCCCTTCATCGGCATCGACCACGCCTGGATGAGCGCACCGACCTTCCCGCCGCATCCGCACGCGGGTTTCTCGGCCGTGACCTACCTGTTCCCGGATTCGCAAACCGGCATGGCCAACCGTGATTCGCTGGGCACCCGCAACCTGATCGAGCCAGGCGGCCTGCACTGGACCGCTGCCGGCCGCGGGGTGGTGCATGAGGAGGTGCCTGCCGTGACGGGCCGTACCACGCATTTGCTGCAGATCTTCGTCAACCTGCCGCACGATCGCCAGGACGCGGCGCCCTTCGCGCTGACGCTGGCCCCGAAGGACGTGCCCGTGGTGGAACAGCCCGGCGCACGGGTCCGCGTCCCGTTGGGCCGCTTTGGCGGTGTCCACTCGCCGCTGGTGCCGCCGACCGAGGTCACCTTGCTGGACATTGCGCTGGAGGCCGGTGCCGCGCTGGAGATGCCCGTGCCCGCGGGCCGGCGGGCCTTCTTCATGCCGATCCACGGCGACGCGGAACTCGACGGCGCGGGCTTCGGCCTCGACGACCTGGGCGCGCCGTTCCTGCCGATCGACGCCGCAGTGACGACGCACATGCTCGTCGCCAAGGCGGGTGCGGCCCAGGTCGCCGTGTTCATCGGCCGTCCGTTGCACCAGCCCTTGTTTTCGAACGGGCCCATGGCGTTTGCCAGCCAGGAGCGCCTGATCGCGGCAGCCGCCGCTTACCAGCGTGGCGAGATGGGGCGCCTGTAGCCGCCTCCTGGGCCTCCAGCCGCCCCATCGGTGGGGGCATCTCGCCCCATCGACCAACCGACCCACTCACCCATTCACCAACTCACCAGGAACCACACCATGAAGATCGAACGATTCACCGCCGAGAACACTGCCCTGCTGCTGATCGACCACCAGGTCGGCACGATGAAGCTCATCAAGAACATCGACCGCGAGCAGGCCGCCAAGCAGTCCATCGCACTGGCCAAGATGGCCAGGATCCTGAACCTGCCGGTCGTGATCACATCCAGCCAGGAAGACCGCGCGCAGGGCCCGATCCTGCCGGAGATCGCCGACGTGCTGCCTGAAGCGCATGCGGCGCGCGTCAAGCGCCCCGGTGTCGTCAATGCGTGGGCCTATCCCGACTTCCGCCAGGCCGTGCTGGCCACCGGCCGCAAGAACCTGATCATGGCCGGCGTGACCACCGACGTCTGCCTCATCTTCCCGGCCATCGACGCCGCGCAAGAAGGCTTCAACGTGCAGGCGGTGATGGACGCATCGGGCTCGCCCAGCCTGCTGTCCGAAGAGTTCTCGCGTCAGCGCATGCACGATGCGGGCGTGGTGCTGACCGCGACCAACACGCTGATGGCCGAGATCGCACAGGACTGGTCCACGCCGGCCGGACAGCAGCTGATCACCCTGCTGTTCACCGATGTCTTCCCGGCCCTGGGCGCGAGCATCGCGTGAATCGACCGAGGGCCATGGCCCCCTCCACGCAGACCGCCCCGGCTGTGCATGGGTGTCCGCCTTCGCGGGCATGACGGGATGGCGAAGGACGCGCCGTATCGTCAAGTCGCGCTGTGATGCGACACCCGGCCGTCCGCAAGGTGCGTTGTCGAGCGCCCGCCCGCAACCGCCCGGCGGATCGGAGGATCAGCGCCTGCGCGTCCAGGCCGACACCAGGATGGCGATGCCGAGCGCTGCAAAGACACCCGGAATGATCCACGCCGGCAAGGGCAGCAGCGCCTTGCCCACCGGCACATCCAGCCACTGCACCAGCCCGGCCACGCTCAGGCAGAGCCCGAACCCGGCGCCCCACCGGTCGACCGCCAGGCCCGATCGCCACCGTGCGAACTGGATGCCGAGCGAGAGGAGGCCCGTGCCCAGCAGCGCGATGCCCCAGCCCAGCTGCGCGATCAGCGCGATGCCGACCCAGAGGAAGAACAGCCCCCAGCCCGTGGCGTCGAGCTTCGCCACCGAAGCCCGGTCCGCGTCGGAATATCGGTCCATGCTGCCTGTGCCCATGTCTGGCTCCTGGTCGCGGCGCATGGCGTGTCGTCCGCCATGCACCTGGGTCGCTGCTGGTTCAATGGAGCGGCCATGGTCGGTCCCGCCCGGCGGTCCGGATTGAGACTGCTCAACCGCAGCGCGGCCGGATCTCTGGCGGTGTGCGATCTTCGCGCTTTGCCTCTGCCACTCGATTGCCTGCCATGCCCCACGCCGTCGCCCGCCTGCGCGCCACCTGCCTCGCGACCAGCCTCACCCGCCCGCACCTCGACCGCGGCCCGCCGCGCAAGGAGCGCTGTCCCCGCTGCCGCCTGGTTCCGGGCCACTGCCTGTGCGCGCTGCAGCCGGTGGTGCCGACCCGCGCCGGCTTCTGTCTGCTGATGGCCGCGTTCGAGCCGCTCAAGCCGAGCAACACCGGCTGGCTGGTCGCCGATGTCGTGCCGGACACGGCGGCGTTCGCCTGGTCGCGGGTCGCCGCGGACCCGGCGCTGCTGGCCTTGCTGGACGATCCGCAGTGGCAGCCCTGCGTGGTGTTTCCGGCCGAGTTCGCCGCGCCCGAGCGGGTGGTGACCGCGTGGCCGCCCGCGGAGACGGCGGGCGGGGCGGGCGCGCGTCCGCTGTTCATCCTGCTGGACGGCACCTGGTCCGAGGCCTGCAAGATCTTCCGCAAGAGCCCCTGGCTGAACCGGTTCCCGGTGCTGAGCCTGCACCCCGATCAACTCTCGCGCTACCGGCTGCGCCGCTCCACGCACGCGCACCATTTCTGCACGTCGGAGGTGGCCGCGCTGTGCCTGGCCATGGCCGGCGAGACGCACGCGGCGCAGGTGCTGGAAGCGTGGCTGGACGTGTTCAGCAGCCGCTACCTGCGCGCCCGGCAGAGCGTGCCGCCGGACCCGGACGACGCCGCGCACCAGCGGCTGCAGGCGCTGTGTCGGGCGGACGGGCCGCTCAGCCCTTGCCCGGACGCATGGACGACAGCACGCCGTCCTTGAGCACGACATGGTGGTAGAGCGCGGCCACGGCGTGCAGACCGGCCAGCACCAGGATGGCGTCGCCCAGGAAGCCGTGGACCTCGCCCCAGTCGGCCAGCTCTGCCAGGCGGGAGCCGGCGATCAGCGGCAGCTGGTCGATGCGCACGCCGCCGAGCAGCGTCAGCGGATGGCCTTCGCCGCCCAGCGCGAGCAGGGCGGTGGCCGGCAGTGCCAGCAGCAGCGCCCACAGGGCCAGGTGCACCAGCTTCGAGACCAGCCGCATCCAGCGGGTCATCTCGAACGTTGGCGCCGCGGGGCGCACCGCGACCCACAGCAGGCGTGCCACGGTCAGCACCAGCACCAGCAGGCCGAGCGATTCGTGCCAGACGATGTCGCTGCGGGTCGCGGGGTCGAGGCCTTCGTGCATCTGGCGACCGAAGCCCTCGGGGCCGAGGACGAAGGCGATGAGCACGGCGAGGGCCGTGGTCCAGTGGAAGACCTGGCTGAGGGCGTCGTAGCGTGGGGAAGAAGTTGTCTGCATGGCATCACCGAGAGTGTCCGGTGATTGTGGGCGGCGTGGATGAATGGAAGATGGCCGTGCCGCCGGGGCCGGCGAGGTCTCAGCCGCGTCCGGCGGCCGACAACCGCCAGATGGCGTTGCCCACGTCGTCGGCGACCAGCAGGCTGCGGCCGTCCGCGCCGATCGCCACGCCGACCGGCCGCCCGTAGGACACCGACTCGTCCGGCGCGAGGAAGCCGCTCAGGAGGTCGCGCGGCGGGCCGGCCGGCTTGCCGCCGGCGAAGGGAATGAAGACCACCCGGTAGCCGCTGAGCGTGCTGCGGTTCCAGGAGCCGTGCTGGCCGATGACCATGCCGTCGGGGAAACCGGGCAGGGTGCCGGCGGGCATCCAGCACAGGCCGAGCGAGGCGGTGTGGCCGCCGAGCGCGTAGTCCGGCGCGATGGCGCGGGCGACGGCCGCGGCGTCCTGCGGCACGCGGTCGTCCACCGTGCCGCCCCAGTAGCTGTAGGGCCAGCCATAGAAGCCGCCGTCGCGCACGGAGGTGAGGTAGTCCGGCGGGGTCTCGTCGCCCAGGCCATCGCGTTCGTTCACCACGGTCCAGAGCGCGCCCGTCACCGGCTCCCAGGCCAGCCCGACCGGGTTGCGCAGACCGGCGGCGAAGGTGCGGCTGCGGCCGGTGGCGAGGTCGATGGCGCAGATGCAGGCGCGGCCCTGCTCGACCTCGAAGCCGTTCTCGGCGATGTTGCTCAGCGAGCCGACGCCGGCGTAGAGCGTGCGGCCATCCGGGCTGGGCAGCAGGCTGCGGGTCCAGTGGCCGCCGGGCTTGAACGAGGCCACGGGCCGGCCGGTGGCGTGGATCCGCAGCGCGCCCGGCGTGTAGGGAAAGGCCACCACGCCGTCGGTGTTGCCCACGTAGAAGGTCTCGCCCAGCAGCGCCATGCCGAAGGGCTGGCGCAGGCCGGACAGGAAGGTCTCGCGCGTCTCGGCCACGCCGTCGCGGTCGGCGTCGCGCAGCAGGGTGATGCGGTTCGGGCTGGTGCCGGTGGCGGCGGCGCGTTTCATCGTGCTGACCATCGCGTGGTCGAACAGCGAGTTGACCTCGCCGGGCAGGAAGCAGGCCTCGGCGACGGTGACATCGCCGTTGGGCAGCACCAGCATCCAGCGCGGGTGGTCGAGGCCGGTGGCGAAGGTGTTGACCTGCAGACCGGGTGCGGCCACCGGCGTCTGGCCGGGTGCCCAGCCGCGGGCGGTGGGCATCTTCAGGGTCGGCATGCGGCCTTGCGGACGGGCTTCGGGGATGGTCGGCGCGGTGCCGACGGCCTGCGCAGGCGCCGGGCCTTGCCGGCGGCGCCAGCGGATGGCGGCACTGCCGGCCAATGCAACGATCTGGGCAAACGCGTTCGACAGGCTCATGGCACCACTCCAGTTCCGGCAACCTTCCGGGGTAGCGCGCATGTTAAGCGGGGTCAAGTTTCGATGTGCTCGTGGTGCGCCGTGGTGCCCTGCTTCCAGTAGGCCGAGACCCGCACCGCCTGGCGGTCCAGCCCCCGCTCGTCGACCAGCATGCGCCGCAGCGCCGCCATCGTGCCCGCTTCGCCCGCGCCCCAGGCGAAGCCCTCTCCACCAGGCAGCTCCAGCGCCCGCACGGCCTCGACCAGCGCGGCGCCGTTGTCGACCCACTGCACCTGCACGCTGGCCGCACTCGGCAGCGCGCGCCGGTCGGCGGCGTTGCCCACGTGCAGCACGACGAAGGCGCGGGTGCCGGCCGGCAGTTCCTCCAGCCGGCGGGCCACGGCGGGCAGGGCGGTCTCGTCGCCGGCCAGCAGGTGCCAGTCGAAGTCGGCGGGCACGATGAAGGAGCCGCGCGGCCCGCCGATGGTGGCGCGCTGGCCGGGCGTGGCCTGGGCGGCCCAGTCGGCGGCGGGGCCGTCGCCGTGCAGCGCGAACTCGATCGCCAGCGTGCCGGCGGCGGCGTCGTGGTGCCGGGGCGTGTAGTCGCGGCGCACCGGCTCGCCGCCGTCCGTGGCGTCGAGGAAGAGCTTGACGTGGTCGTCGAACGAGGCGCTGGTGAAGCCGGCGAGGTCGGCGCCGGTGAAGGTGATGCGGCGGAACCCGGGCGTGGGCGTGTCGACGCGCAGGACGGTCAGGTCGCGGCGGCGCAGTTCGTGGCGCACGCGCTGGACGCGGCGGGGGGTGTGGTCCGAAGTCATAGAGGGTGGTGCTGACTGGTTGATAATGTCATCCATGATGGACAAACAAATGGACAATGTCAACCATATGGGCGCATCCGACAACGTGCTGGAGCTGATCCACGTGGTCATGCACCAGGTCCGCTCGCAGCAGTCCCAGGTGCTGCGCGACGGGTCGCACGCCATCACGCACATGGAAACCAAGGTGCTCGGCTTCTTCGGGCGCCACCCGGGGGCGACCCAGACCGATCTGGCCCAGCACAGCGGGCGCGACAAGGCGCAGCTCGCCCGGCTCATCAAGGGCCTGCGCGAACAAGGACTGCTGGACGCGCAGGCCGACACGGTCGACCGGCGCAGCGTGCGGCTGGCGCTGACGGCGCAGGGGCGCGCGGTGCTGGACGCGCTGGAGCAGGCGTCCGCGCACCTGGCGGTGCAGGCGGTGGCCGGCCTGAGCGCGGCGGAACAGGGCCAGTTGCTCGGGCTGCTGCAGCGGGTGCGGCAGAACCTGGCTGCGCCGAAGGGTTGAACGGCGGGACGGGCGGCGCGACAGATTGCATCTGTCATCGGGCACGCCCGCGCTGCAATCGCCGCGGGGCCTCGGCGGTGCACAGTCGCCGGCATGCGACCTGTCCGTCCGTCCGCCCCGTCGATCCACGTCGCGCCACTGCATGCCGGTGTGCGGCGCGCGGGCGCATGGCTGCTGCTGGTCGCGGCGCTGGGCATGGCGGCGACCGGGCTGCCGGTCCTGGCGGCGGACGGAGCGGCTCCGCTGCACGTCCACGCGCGCTGCATCCCGTGGCGTGGCGTGGCGCTGGCCGTGGGGTGCGGCGCGCTGGCCGGGTGGGCGCTGATGCGGCTGGGTCGGATCGGATCGCCGAAACCATCCGAGTCGCCGCAGCCGCCGGACCCGCGGGGACCTGGGGCCGGCTAAAGGCGCCGCCCGCTGCGTTGCCAGGTCTGGAAGGCCGCGGAGAGCGCGGATCCGGACAGCACGCAGTCCGGACCATCCTGCAGCCGGGAGACGGCCAGATCGATGAACGCACGCACCCGCCGGGGCTGCGAGGCCCGGCTGCCGTAGTACACGTGCACCCCGACGGGGGTGCTCACGTGCGGGAGCAGGACGGGCACCAGCCGACCGGCCCGGATGTGCGGTGCAGCCGAGAAGTTGGCGAGCTGTCCGATGGCCGTGCCGGCCAGCACGGCCTGCAGCTCCAGTTCGGTGTCGTTGGTGGAGAACGCGGGCGTGACATGCCGGTGTTCGACCTCGCCGGCCATCGTCAGGTACCAGGGGGCCACCGCGCCGGTGGCGGGGTGGCGGAACACGCTGCACCGGTGGGCAGCCAGGTCGTCCGGCGTGTCGGGCGCGCCGTGCCGGTCGAGATAGTCCGGTGTGGCACAGACAATCATCTGGACCGGAAACAGCTGTCGTCCGATGACTCCCGCGTCCGGTGACGCGCCGATGCGGAAGCCGACATCCACGCGGTCCCGCACCCAGTTGCCGATGCCGTCGTCCAGCTGGACATCGGGCTGGATGCCCGGATGCAAGCGGCAGAACGCCTCCAGCAAGGGCATCAGGATGGACGCGAACGAGGACTTGGGCCCGACGATGCGCAGCGGCCCTGCGATGTCCTCCTTGGCCTGCCGGGCCAGGCTGAGCGCCCGATCGAGTGCGGCCACCGCTGGCCGGGTGTTCTCCAGGAAATGCAGCCCCTCTTGCGTCAGCGCCAGGCTGCGCGTGGTCCGGTGGAGCAGCCGCACGCCCAGGTGCTGCTCCAGCTGCGCGATGGCCTGGCTGGCGGCCTGGGGCGAGGTGCCCTGCGCCGCCGCCGCGCGCCGGATGCTGCCCAGTTCCACCGCCTTGGCAAAGGTGGCGATCGCACGGAATTCGTTGATGGGCATGGTGACGGGTGCAGCACGTGGCCTGCCAGTATCAACTCTGCATTGCGAGTGGTGCAAGCTGCAGCGGGCTAGTGGATGGCGACCGCGGTCTCTAGAGTCCCGGCACATGGCCCCCTCCACCTCCACATCGACCGCACACCGCCCGCATGGGATGGTGCTGGCCCTGATCCTGGCCAGCTACCTGATGATCGTGCTGGACATCTCGATCGTCATCACCGGCTTGCCGAAGATCCGCGACAGCCTCGGGTTTTCGCCCGTGGGTCTGTCGTGGGTGCACACGGCCTACACGCTGACCTTCGGGGGCCTGCTGATGGCGGGGGCGCGGGCCGGTGACCTGTTCGGCCGCAAGCGCCTGCTCATGGGCGTCCTGGCCTTCCTGCCGACGACGGTGGCGCAGATCGGGGCTGGTTCCGACTACTTCACCGGCGCCGCCTCCGGGCTGGTCAATGCCTCCCACCAGCTGGGCGGCTCCATCGGGCTGGCGCTGGTGGTCGCGCTGGTCTGCATCGTGTGGGCGGCCCCTTCGGCGCCCCACTCTCTCCCACTCTCGTCGACAGGAATCTCCCGATGAACAAGCGTCTCCTCGGCCGCAGCGGCCTGGAAGTCTCGGCCCTGGGCCTGGGCTGCATGGGCCTGAGTTTCGGCTACGGCCCCGGCCTGGACCGTGCTGGCGGTGTGCAGCTCATTCGCAGCGCCTTCGAGCGCGGCGTCACCTTCTTCGACACGGCCGAGGCGTATGGCGCCCCGAACGAGGAACTGGTCGGCGAGGCGCTGGCGCCTGTGCGCGACCAGGTGGTCATCGCCACCAAGTTCGGCTTCCTGGACGGCGATGCCGCCAAAGGCATGGACAGCCGCCCCGAGCGCATCCGCGCCGTGGTGGAGACCTCGCTGAAGCGCCTGCGCACCGACCGCATCGACCTGCTCTACCAGCACCGTGTCGATCCGGCGGTGCCGATGGAGGAGGTGGCCGAGACGGTGAAGGCCCTGATCGCGCAGGGCAAGGTGCGCCATTTCGGCCTCTCGGAGGCCGGTGTGGAGTCGATCCGCCGCGCCCACACCGTGCAGCCGGTCACCGCGGTGCAGAGCGAATATTCGCTCTGGTGGCGCGAACCGGAGCGCGCCGTGCTGCCCGTGCTGGAAGAGCTGGGCATCGGCTTCGTGCCGTTCAGCCCGCTGGGCAAGGGCTTCCTGACGGGAGCCATCGACGCCACCACCACCTTCGCCCCGGACGATTTCCGCAACCTCGTGCCCCGTTTCACGCCGCAGGCGCGCCAGGCCAACCAGGTGCTGGTGGCGGCCCTGCAGCAGATCGCTGCCGCGCGCGGCGCCACGCCCGCCCAGATCGCACTGGCCTGGCTGCTGGCCCGCAGACCCTGGATCGCCCCGATCCCGGGCACCACCAGGCTGCACCGGCTGGACGAGAACCTGGCCGCCGCCGCCCTCACGCTGAGCCCCGGTGATCTGCAGCAGATCCAGACCGCGCTGGACGGCATCACGGTGCAGGGCGACCGCTACCCCGCCCACCTGGCCAGCCGCGCAGGCCGATGAGCCTGGCGTGCGATTCCCATGCGGGAGCCGGTGCCGTTTGCGGCATGCTGGTGCTCTCCTCCACACGTTTTCAGACCATCCGACATGGCCTCCAGCAACACCATCTTCCAGATCTGCGTCGTCGTGCATGACGTGCGCAAGGCCAGCGCGCACTGGGCCCGGATCCTCGGCCGGCCCGAGGCCGCCATTGAGGTCATCTTCTCCGGCGGCATCCTCCACTACACGCATGGCCAGCCCGTCGACTACGTCGACTGCCAGGTGGCGAAGTACCCCCTGGATTCTTTTGTGCTGGAGCTGATGCAGCCGGGTCCGGGCCCGAGTCCGTGGCGCGAGTTCCTGGACCGCCGAGGCCCGGGGGTCTTCCACTTCTGCGTCCAGGTCGGGGACCGCAAGGTCTTCCAGCAGACGCTGACCGACCTCGGGGTCGGCCTGCCGTACCACGTCGGCTACTACCCGGGCGGCTCCTACAGCTATGTCGAGACGGCCGACCAGCTGGGGCTGGAGCTGAGCGTGAACCACTCCGCGAACCACGAACCGCTGATGCAGGCCCTGCTGAGCGGGGCCGCCCTGCCGTTCGACGAACTGCGGTGAGCCCGGCCGGTCGCCGGGTCTGCCATCAGGTCAGTAGAGCGTCTCGACCGGCACGTTGAAGCAGTAGCCCGCCCCGCGTTCGGTGACGATGAGCTGTGGCCGGGACGGATCGGCCTCGATCTTGCGGCGCAGGCGCAGGATCTGCACGTCGATGGTCCGGTCGTAGACCTCCGCGTTGTGCAGCCGGGACAGGCCGAGCAGCTGGTCCCGGCTGAGCACGCGCAGCGGGGCGCCGCAGAAGGCGGCCAGCATGCTGAACTCGCCGTTGCTCAGGTCGTGCTTCTCGCCCGCCGGATCGACCAGCTTGCGCGTGCGCAGGTTCAGCTCCCAGGACGCGAAGCGGTAGGCGCGCCGCTTGTCGTCGCGCGCGGGCAGGTCGGTCTGCACCTGGTAGCGCCGCAGCACCGCCCGGATGCGCGCCAGCAGCTCGCGCGGGCTGAAGGGCTTGGTGACGTAGTCGTCGGCGCCGAGTTCGAGGCCCATCACCCGGTCGGCTTCCTCGGCCTTGCCGGTCAGCAGCACGATCGGCACCGTGGCGCGTTCGCGCAGCGCACGGGCGAGCTGCAGGCCGTCCTCGCCCGGCAGGCGCAGGTCCAGCACGACGAGGTCGATCGCCTCCTGGTCGAACACCGCGTTCATCTCGCGGCCACTGGCCACGGCGGTGACGCGCAGCTCGTTGTCGCCGAGGTATTCGCTCAGCAGGGCGCGCAGCGCGGGGTCGTCGTCCACGACCAGGATGTGGCTGGCGGGGCGGGCGTCGGCGGGGGCGGCGATGGTCACGGAGATCGGATCCTGGTCGGGGGCGTGGCGGACCCCACTTTATCGCGACCGGGTCAGGGCATGCAAAACGCCCGGCGGCGTGAACCGTCGGGCGTTGGCAGGGATTTCAGGTGCCGGGTGCGACAGGCGGTGGCCTGACGGGTTTCAGACACGGGCATCCGTTTCGGTCGACCAGGCGTGGAACGTGGAGGTGACGGCGCGGACACCCGGCACCTTGGCCGCGATGGCGCGCGCCGGCAGTTCGTCGTTCTCGTGGCTGATCCAGCCCGACAACTCGACCTGGCCGTTGCGGGCGGTCACGACGAGATCGGTGCCGGCGTCCTGGAACGGTGCGCTCTGCAGCAGGGCGGCCTTGACCTGGGCGGCCAGGGCGGTGTCGGCGGGGCTCATCGGCGCGGCAGCGACCGGGCGCGCTGCGGTGGTGCTGGCGGCCTGCACGCCGAGGATGGGATCGTATGCGGTGGACCAGGCGCGGAAGCTGGAGGTCACCGACTGGACACCCGGCACGGTCGCGGCGATGGTGCGGGCCGGCAGTTCGTCATTGGCATAGGGGATGAAGCCGGAGAGCGAGACTTGTCCGCTGCTCGCCGAGACCGTGATGTCGGCCGAGGCGCGCTGGAACGGGCGGGCTTGCTGCAGCGCCGATTGCACCCGGGTGGCCAGCGCGACGTCGTCGGGGGTGGCGCCGGTGGCGGTGCCGGCGTGGGCGGCGGCGAAGCCGGTGAGCAGGGCGGCAGCGAGCAGGATCTGGTTGAAACGCGTGGTCATGGTCTTTCCTTTTGAAGCATTCCGCAGCGACTTGCTGGGGTGACTGCATCTTCGGAGCCACCCGTCTCCGGAGGATTACAGTGCCTGCAGCGCAGATTTCAGATGCAACTTGCCGGAGCCCAGGGGGATGAAGACGATGGACCGTGGTGAGCGCAGCGCGCTGCGCACAGGAGGGGTGTTGCTGGTGGTGCTGGTCGAGCTGATCGTGGCGGCCTCGGTGGTCTGGGGCCTGTGGATGCTGCGGCGCGAGACGCTGGCCAGCGAGCTGCGCACGCTCGCATCGCTGTCGGCGGCGATGGCGGTGCAGGCCGACAGCACGCTGGGCGTGGCCGAGGCCCTGCTGGGCGCGACCCAGGCCGAGCTCCGCGACGGGCTGCTCGACCCGAACAGCGTCGGCGCCAACGACTTCCTGCGTGCCAGGGCCGCTGCGCTGCCGCTGTTCCGCAGGCTGGTCATCGTCGATGCCCAGGGGCAGCGGCTGGCCTCGTCCCGCCAGGAACCGGGGCCAGCCCCGGCGCTGGCCGAGATGGATTTCTTCCTCGCCGCGCGCGCAGCGCCCACCCCGACGCTGTTCGTCGGCACGCCCTTCGTGAGCCGCCTGGACCGCCAGCAGGCGATCGGCCTGTCGATGGGCTGGCGCGATCGACAGGGCAGTTTCCGGGGCGTGGTCGTGCTGGTGACGGACGTCGACTTCCTCGATGGCCGCTTCGACCGCATCGCGCCGGCCCCGGACGTCACGATGGCGCTGTACCGCACCGACCATGCGCTGGTGTCCGATGGCCCTGGCGACGGGTCCGCCCGGCTGCTGCCGGCCGCGGTGATGAACGCGCTCTGGGCCGACCCGTCGCCCGAGACCCCGCGTCTGGCCACGCTGCCGGATGGCCGCCAGCGGCTGGTGGCCGCGCACCGGTTGCAGCGCTTTCCGCTGATGGTCGTGGTGTCCCGCGATGCGGACGCCGCGTTGTCGGACTGGACCGACCAGGCCTGGCTGGCCGGCTCGTTCGCTGCGTCGGCGCTGGCGATGACGCTGTTCCTGTCGCTGCGCAATGCCCGCGAGCAGGTCCTGCGGCGCGCGGCCCAGGCGGCGCTGGCGACCGAGCAGGCGCGTGCGGTGCGGGCGTTCCAGGCCGCACAGGAAGGCCACTGGGAATGGGATGTGCGCACGCAGGAAAACCACCTCTCGCCGCGGATGAAGGAGCTGCTCGGCATGGCGCCCGACGAGCTCCTGCGGGGCCCGGACGGGCTGCTGCACCTGTCCCACCTGCACCCGGACGATGTCGAGCCGGTGCGTGCCGTGCTGCAGGCCAGCCGGCATGGGTCGGACAGCGAGACCTTCGACTTCACCTTCCGCGTGCGGGGCGCCGACGGCCAGTGGCGCCACGTCCGCTCGCGCGGCCACGCCTGGCGGGACGCCGACGGCACGGCCCGGCTGTTCAGCGGCACCGGCACCGATGTCACGGCCGAGGTCGAGGCGCAGCAGTGCAACCGCCAGCTCGAGGACCAGCTCCAGCGCGCCCGCAAGCTCGAAGCCCTGGGCACGCTGGCCGGCGGCGTGGCGCATGACTTCAACAACATCCTCGCCGCAGTCATCGGCTTTGGCGAGCTGGCCCGCAGCGCGGTGGCCGAGGACTCGGCGCAGGCCCGCCACCTCGACCACGTCCTGCAGGCGGGCCAGCGCGGCAAGGCGCTGGTCGAGCGCATCCTCTCGTTCAGCCGCGGCACGCCGCGGGCCCGCAGCCATCTGCTGCTGGAGCCGGTGATCGACGAGGTGCTGCAGCTGCTGGCGGCGTCGCTGCCGGCGGCGGTGCGGCTCGACCGGCAGCTCCAGGCGCCCGAGGCCGTCCTCTGCGGTGACGTGACCATGGTCTACGAGGCGGCGATGAACCTCTGCACCAACGCGCTGCAGGCCATGCCGCAGGGCGGGACGCTGGAGGTCGCGCTGACCGAGGTGCGGCTGGCGGCGCCGCAGCAGCTGTTCGACCGCAATCTGGCGCCGGGGCGCTATGCGCGGCTGACCGTGCGCGACACCGGCGCCGGCATCGCGCCCGAGGTGATGGCCCGCCTGTTCGAGCCCTTCTTCACCACCCGCGGGCCGCACCTGGGCACCGGGCTGGGGCTGGCCGTGGTGCACGGGGTGATGGTCGATCTGGGCGGCGCCATCGATGTGCAGAGCACGCCGGGCCACGGCGCCTGTTTCATGCTGTACTTTCCCTGCGTGGATGCGGTGCCCGATGACGTCCGGCAGGTGGACGCCGAGGCGCCGCACGGGCAGGGGCAGACCGTGCTGGTGGTGGACGACGAGCCGGGACTGGTCGAGCTGGCCGAGGAGCTGCTGGCGGAGCTGGGCTACGAGCCGGTCGGTTTCTCGTCGAGCGCGCAGGCGCTGGCCGAGTTCGAGCGCGATCCCGACCGCTTCGACCTGCTCCTGACCGACGAGGTCATGCCCGGCCTGACCGGCACGGCGCTGGTCCGGGCGGTGCATGCCTTGCGGCCCGGTCTGCCGGTCGTGCTGGCGAGCGGCTATGGCGGACCGCAGATGGCGTCGCGGGCCGCGGACGCTGGCGTCACCGTGCTGCTCAAGAAGCCGCTGGCACGGGCGGAACTGGCGCGCGCCCTCGCCCAGTCACTGGCCGCGGGCAGGGGCGCCGGATTGCATCTGTAATCCGGCGTGCACCGCCTGCAACGCGCCGGACAGCTGCCGCCTGCACAGTCGCTCCAGCGCGCCGACGTCCGGCGCCACGGAGACTCCATCCATGATCCCCCTGCGCAATGCCTCCCTGGCCGCCACGCTGACGGCCGCGGCGCTGGCGACCCTCGGTCTGTGCCTGGGCGCGAGTTCCGCGGCACAGGCGGCTGCGCCAGTCGCCGCCACGGTGCCGGCGGCATCGACCGCGCCCGTGGCGAGCGGCGTGCCCGACTTCTCGCGCATCACGCAGCAGTACGGCGCCGCCGTCGTCAACATCAGCGTCAGCGGCGTGCGCCAGGTCTCGGCCGGCAGCGACAACGCCGCCTCCACCAGCGCCAACGCCGACGCCGGGGACGGAGACAGCGATCCGGCGGAGCTCTTCCTGCGCCGCTTCCAGCAGCAGTTCGGCGGCACCGGCGCCACGATGCAGGTGCCCGTGCAAGGGCTGGGCTCGGGCTTCATCGTCAGCGAGGACGGGCTGATCCTGACCAACGCCCACGTGGTCGCCCATGCCTCGGACGTGGTCGTCAAGCTCACCGACCGGCGCGAGTACCGCGCCCGCGTGCTCGGCAGCGACCGCCGCACCGACATCGCCGTGCTGAAGATCGAGGCCAGCCACCTGCCCACCGTCGTGGTGGGCCGCCCGGCCGACCTGCACGTGGGCGAGTGGGTGCTGGCCATCGGCTCGCCTTTCGGCTTCGAGAACAGCGTCACCGCCGGGATCGTCAGCGCCAAGGGCCGCTCGCTGCCGGACGACAGCGCCGTGCCCTTCATCCAGACCGACGCCGCGGTCAACCCCGGCAACTCGGGCGGCCCGCTGTTCAACGCCCGTGGCGAAGTGGTCGGCATCAACGCGCAGATCTACAGCCGCACCGGCGGCTTCCAGGGCCTGAGCTTCGCGATCCCGATCGACCTGGCGCAGCGCGTCCAGCAGCAGATCGTGGCCACCGGCCGGGCCTCGCACGGCCTGCTGGGCGTGTCGGTGCAGGAGGTCGACCAGACGCTGGCCGATGCGTTCCGGCTGCCGCGCCCGACCGGGGCGCTGGTTTCCGAGGTGCGGCCGGGCAGCGCCGGCGCCAGCGCCGGGCTGCTGGCCGGTGATGTGGTCCTGCAGATCGACGGCAAGCCGATCAACGCGTCGGGCGACCTGAGCACCGCCGTGACCATGGCCGCGCCCGGTGCGCGCATGGTGATCGACCTGTGGCGCAACGGCCAGCCGCTGCGCGTGGCCGCCACGCTGGGAGATGCGGACCAGGTCGTGCGCGAGCCGGTGGCCGCGGCCACACCTGCGCCGACCGCAGGTCGGCTCGGCCTTGCGCTGCGGCCGCTGCAGCCCGGCGAGCGCCACGCGATCGGCTCCGCGGCCGGGATGATGGTCGAAGGGGTGAGCGGACCCGCCGCCGGGGCGGGGATGCAGCCGGGCGACGTGCTGCTGGCCATCAACGGCCAGCCGGTGGGCTCGATCGAGCAGGCGCGTGCGGCGGTGGCGGGCGCCGCACGGTCGGTGGCGCTGCTGGTGCAGCGCGGCCCGGACAAGCTCTTCGTGCCGATCCGGCTGGGGTGAGCCAGGGTTGCCGGGGCGGACGCCATGGACTTTTCCGGGGCCGCCCCCATCTCTGCACTTCTGCCTGACAGACTACCCACCCGACGTACCCACCCGAAGGATCCCGCATGCTGTTCGACCCCGTTCAATTCCGCGCCCTGACCCTGCGCAACCGGGCCGTCATGGCGCCGATGACCCGCAGCCGCGCCGTCGAGGCCAGCACCCCGAACGCGCTGATGGCCACCTACTACGCCCAGCGCGCCACCGCCGGCCTGCTCATCGCCGAGGGCACCTCGCCGTCGCCGAACGGCCTCGGCTATGCCCGCATCCCCGGCCTGTTCAACGCCACGCAGGTCGCCGGCTGGAAGCTGGTCACCGACGCCGTGCACGCGCAGGGCGGCAAGATCGTCGTCCAGCTCATGCACACCGGCCGTGTCACCCATGTCGCCAACCTGCCAGCCGGTGCCGAAGTGGTCGGGCCGGTCGACGGCGCCTGCCCCGGCGAGCTCTACGTGGACGCGCTCGGCATGCAACCGCACAGCCCCGTTCGCGCCATGACCGAGGCCGACATCGCCCACGCCATCGCCGAATACGCCCAGGCGGCGCGGCTGGCCATCGAGGCCGGCTTCGACGGCGTCGAGCTGCACGCGGCCAACGGCTACCTGATCGAGCAGTTCCTCAACGCCAACGTCAACACCCGCACCGACGGCTACGGCGGCAGCCTCGCGGGCCGCAACCGCTTCGCCCTCGAAGTCGCCCGCGCCACGGCGGCCGCGATCGGTGCCGAGCGCGTCGGCATCCGGCTGTCGCCACACGGCGTGTTCAACGGCACCGGTGCCTTCGTGGATGTGGACGCGCAGGTCCTCGCGCTGGTGCAGGAGCTTTCCACGCTCGGGCTGATGTACCTGCACGTGCTGGACCACTCGGCGATGGGCGCGCCCGCCGTGCCGGCCGCGCTGAAGGCGGCGCTGCGGGCGGCGTTCGACGGCCCCTTCATCCTGGCCGGCGGCTTCGACGCCGCCAGCGCCGAGCAGGCGCTCGTGGACGGGCAGGCCGACCTCATTGCCTTCGGCCGGCCGTTCATCTCGAACCCGGACCTCGTCGAGCGCATGCGCCAAGGTACGCCGCTGAACCCGCCCGACATGGCGACGTTCTACACCCCTGGCCCGGTCGGCTACACCGATTACGCCTGAAGGTCGGCCTACAGCATCGGCATCTCGTCGGCCGAGGCGAACAGCTGCAGCTGTCCGTCCACCCGCCGGATGTCGACAAAGGGGGTCTCGGCGACACGGATGTCCTGTTCGACGACCGGCCCGCCCTGCACCTCCACCCGCACCCGGACGACTGCGGCCATCACCGGCACCTCCACCGCATCCGCGAACGAGATCGACAGGTCGGTCTGGACCTTGCGGCCGTAGTAGACCGTCAGTCCATCGACCTGGATGGACACGGTGTCCTGCTGGAACCCATCGCGCAGCTTGATGTGGAGCGGCATGACCGGCCTCGTTTCCATTTCCATTTCCGTCTCCGTCTCCGTTCCTGTCGGGGCACTGTGCAGCACCGGGTACCAGCTGCCGCCCAGAGACGACCAGACCGACCACAGCAGCAGTGCCACCAGCGCCACGATGGTGACATGCAGAACGTGGCGCCAGCGCATCGGATGAGCTGGTGCGGCTTACTTGAGGGCTGCCAGCGCGGCCAGGGTCTTGCTCGCGCCCGCGTCATCGCCCGCCCGGGACTGGACATCGGCCAGACTGCCCATCACCATCCGGGTCGACACCGTGTCCAGGCCCTTCGCATCGACCACGGCGGACAGCAGGCGGATGCTGGTGTCGATCTCCGCCGGCCGCACCGACAGCCGGCTCGCCGTGCCTTCGGTGATCGTCTTGAAGTTCCGCCCGGCGTTGGTGCCCTTGACCAGACGGGCGTAGTTCGCCAGCGGGTGCTTGGCGTACCGGTCCAGCACCTCGTCGAACGCGGCATTGCCCTGGTCCAGCGCGTCGGAGTCCGAACCCAGCAGGTAGAGCAGACAGCCCTGCTGGTCGCCCATGAACAGGTCGGCGATGGACTCGTCGGCGGCCGTCACCGGGAAGCGCACCCGCAGCGTGAGGACGTCGGACAGCACCTCCGAGCCGTCGAGCGCCGCGTAGGCGGCCCGGATGCGGTAGTAGCCCGGCTGGCTGAAATAGAACCCGTCCCGGCCATAGCCGATGTAGGCGCTGTCCTGGATCTGCGCGTCCCGGGCGAGGAACTGCTCGCGTGCGCCGACCAGGTGGTCGAGCAGCGGCTCGTAGGTCACGACTTCGCCGCTCGGCTTGCTGATCGCGATCTTCACCAGGCCGCAGTTCGGATGCAGCCAGGTGTGGACGCGGCGGCCCCGGCTGTCGGTGGCCTCCAGCGCGATCTGCAGCACCACCGGCTCGCCCAAGGAAAAGCTGGGCTGGTGCGTCGAGATCTGCAGGCGCAGCCCCGACTGGTCGCGGACCGGGTCGGGCATCACCTCGCGCCCGAGTGCTGCTCCTGCTGCGAAATTGCTGCCGCCCATGATGACGTTGTTGCGGAAGGCGTGGCGCAGGTGCACGACCTCCGCGGTGTCGAACTGGAACGGGAACTTGTTCCAGAACGTCGCTGCGCCCCCATTGGGGTAGTACCACGGGTAGTTCATCCACGAGAGCGCGTCCGGACGGTTCGGCACCGGCGGCGTGGCGTACTGCTTCTGCCAGGAGTGCAGCAGGTTGAAGCAGTGTCCGAGCTCGTGGACATAGGTGTAGAGCTGCAGGCGCAGCTTGTCGGGCGTGGTGCCGCCGATGCCTGCATGGAACACGGCGCAGCCCTGGCGCTGCCGGCCCTGCTGGTCGAACATGATCCCGTACAGGCCGCTGCCCAGGTCATGCAGCTGCGCGACCAGCTGCCAGACCGCCCACTGCTCGGTGTCGCGCCACAGCGTGAAGTGGCGTTGCATGGCCGCGTGCAGTTCGGCGTTGCTCCACGTGGCGCCCGCCCCGGCTTCGGCGATGTTGATCACGTCGCCACCCGTGGTCGGGATCATCTCGATGCCGGCCTCGGCATAGGCCGACACGACGCCCAGGTTGCGCGCGGCGCCACCCGAGGGCAGCGAACCCGTGTTGTAGCTGCCGAACACCGGCAGGGCCACGTCGGACACGCGGTCGGTCTCCAGGCGCACCGTGCGGAAATAGGCCGACTCGAACGCGCACAGGTAGCTGCTGCCCGGTGATCCGCTGGTGGTGAAGAACTGCACCGTGGCCGGTGCGGACGGCTGCAGGATCGTGCGCCGCGGCACCGTGATCTGCACCACCGGCGCGCCGGCCGAGAACGTGAAACTGCCCAGACCACGGGCGACGACCGTGGTCGCCGTGACAGTGATCACCGGGGCCTGCACGACGAAGGAGCCGAAATAGGTCGCGGTGGATCCGCTTGTCTGGAAGAAGTCGCCGCTCAGGCGGTTCGTGGGCCGCGTGCGGTCGACATCCACCCGGGCCTCCAGCTGGTAGGCGCCCAGCGTGCCCCGGTAGCGCCCGCTGACCGGGCGCTTCACCAGTGGCAGCGGAATCGGCAGTGGCAGTGGCAGCGGGGCGGGACTGAGGGCAGCGTCGGAGGCTGCGCTGTCCGGACTGGTGGGGTCGCCGGCCGAGGCCTCGGCGAAGCTGCTGCCGCTGGCAGCGGGTTCCTCCAGGGACGGAAAGCTGTCGGAATGGTCGGGGGACGTCGGGTCGGACATGGTCAATACTCCTTCTGGATGCGTTGAATCACCTCCACCGTTCAGGCGAAGATGCGCGGACTCTTCAAGGGTTCTGCCAGGCCACAGAACTGGAAAAAGGATCTCAGCAGCGGTACCGTTCCGGATTGAGTACACGCAACGGCGTGGCGGCCCCCTCCACGGCCCTGTCGGCCGGGACCAGGACCTGCGAAACTCCGCCTCCACCATGCCCCCACGCCAGCTCCACTCCGCCTCTGCCGGCTTCGAAGCCGCCCTGCACGTCGACCTCCTGCCCGCCGGCCACCGCTCGCGCCGGCTGCACGGCCACAGCTTCTTCGCCACCGTGCGCGCCGAGCTGCCCGCGGGCTGGGCGCCGTTCCCGGGCGGCGAGGTGGCCGAACTGCAGCGCCGCATGGAGGCCTGCACCGCACCGCTCGACTACGCCCGGCTCAACGACCTCGACGGCCTCGCCCAGCCGACCGACGAGAACATCGCCCGCTGGATCCGCACCCGGCTGGAAACCGTGTTCGACGTGCCCGGCATCGTGCAGATCGGCGTGCAGAGCACGGCGCACACCGGCGTCGACCTCGACCGCGCCGGCCACGCCCACCTCTGGCGCCGCTACCGCTTCCAGGCCGCGCACCGCCTGCCCAACGTGCCGCTCGGCCACAAGTGCGGGCGCATGCACGGCCACGGCTTCGAGGTCATCCTGCACGCCGACCAGGACATCGGCAGCAGCGACCTCGGCATCGACTACGACCGCATCGACGCGGTCTGGGCGCCGTTCCACACCCTGCTGAACTACCACTGCCTCAACGAGATCGCCGGGCTGGAGAACCCCACCAGCGAGGTCATTTCCGCCTGGCTGTGGCAGCGCCTGAAGCCGCTGCTGCCCGAGCTGTCCTGGGTGACGGTGTACGAGACCGGCTCCTGCGGCGCCAACTTCGACGGCACGCACTACCGCATCTGGAAGGAGCTGACGCTCGACAGCGCGATCCGGCTGAAGCACGCGCCGGCGGGCAGCCCGCTCGGCGCCCTCCACGGCCACACCTACACGCTGCGCCTGCACCTCAGCGCCGAACTCGACACCGTGCAGGGCTGGACGGTCGATTTCGGCGACGTGAAGACGCAGTTCGATCCGATCTTCAAGGCCATCGACCACCGCCCGCTCTACGAGATCGCCGATCTGCCGGACGGGGACGCGCTGTCGCTGGCGCGCTGGGTGCTGGACAAGGGCCGCGCCGCGCTGCCGGAACTCGACCGGGTCGATCTGTATGAAACGCGGGGCTGCGGCGCGATCGTGATCGCCGCGACCGCCACGCAGGAGCTGGTGCCGGTATGACGTACGCCGTGAAAGAGCTGTTCTACACGCTGCAGGGCGAGGGCGCGCAGGCGGGCCGCGCGGCGGTGTTCTGCCGCTTCGCCGGCTGCAACCTGTGGACCGGGCGCGAGGAAGACCGCGCCGCCGCCGTCTGCACCTTCTGCGACACCGACTTCGTCGGCACCGATGGCCAGGGCGGCGGCAAGTTCGCGACGCCCGAGGCGCTGGCCGACGCGGTCGCGGCGCAGTGGCCGGCGGTTGCGGGCGGGCGGCCCTACGTCGTCTGCACCGGCGGCGAGCCGCTGCTGCAGCTGGACACGCCGCTGATCGACGCGCTGCACGCCCGCGGCTTCGAGGTCGCCGTGGAAACCAACGGCACCCAGCCCGCGCCGGCCGGGCTGGACTGGATCTGCGTCAGCCCGAAGGCGGGTGCCGCGCTGCAGCTGACCCGCGGCGACGAGCTGAAGCTGGTCTACCCGCAACTGCTGGCGCGGCCCGAGCGCTTCGCCGCGCTGGCCTTCACGCACTTCTTCCTGCAGCCGATGGACGGCCCGCAGCAGGCCGAGAACACCCGCGCGACCGCCGCCTACTGCATGGCGCATCCGCAGTGGCGGCTGGGGGTGCAGATGCACAAGGTCGTGGGGATCGACTGAGTTCACGGCCTCTGGCCAATACCCGATCGAACAATGCCCGAACTGAGGACTTGTCGCCCGCGCTCCCCGAGGGACCGGAGAGAGCGAAGGAGGGAGCGAAGGGGCAAGCCTGGCTTTGTTGCACCCACTCGCCCCAGGCCAAGATTCTCCTGACCCCGGACGGAGTTACGCCACAGCCCGCGTCACCGGGGTGCCCAGGTGGGTGAAGCGGTTGAGCACCGCGGCCCGCACCTGCAACTCCACCACCTGGCGCTCGAAGGTGCGCGCCATCACCCGCTCGCCCAGCAGCTTGAAGCACCGCATCTTCGTCTCCACCAGCGAGCGCCGGTGGTAGCCGCTCCACTTCTTCCAGATCCCCCGCCCCAGCCGATTCGTCGCCCGCAGGATCTCGTTGCGCGCCGTCGCCCCAGGCCACGTCTTCTCCTCGTCTTCGCCCCTCTTTGGGTTCTATCGACGCGGCAACTATTCTGACGTGGGGGAACCACTGGCCGGCAGGGTGGGTTGTGCAACAAAGCCGGTCTCAGGCCGAACGCCACCGCTCGGCCAGCGCATCGGCCGCCGCGATGAGCAGGTGCAGGTCCGTCCCCACGCCGACCATCGTGGCACCGCGCGCCAGGTAGTGCTCGGCCTTGCCGTCGGCGGCCAGGATGCCCACCGTCTTGCCGGCGGCGCGTCCGGTGTCGATGGCCTGGGCGATGGCGGCCTGCACTTCGGGATGGCCGGCGTTGCCGCGGTGGCCCAGGCTGGCGGCCAGGTCGGACGGGCCGATGAACACCGCGTCGACGCCCGGCACGGCACAGATGCCGGCCAGCGCGTCCAGCGCCTCGCGCGACTCGATCTGCACGATCACGCCGATCTCGTCGTTGGCGCGGGCCAGAAAATCCTTGCGCCGCAGCCAGCCGCCAGCGCGGGTGCTGCTGGCCACGCCGCGCAGGCCCTCCGGCGCGAAACGGGTCCAGGAGACGACTTCGCGCGCCTCCTCGACGCTGCGGATGTTGGGCACCATCACGTTGGGCGCGCCGGCATCCAGCACGCGCTTGATCCAGGCCATGTCGTGGATGGGCACGCGCACGATGGGCGCCACCGGCGTGCCGCGCAGGGCCAGCAGCTGCTCGCCGACGGTGTGCAGGTCGCTGGGCGTGTGCTCCATGTCGAGCAGCAGCCAGTCGAAGCCGGAGCCGGCCAGCACCTCGACGATCGGCGCGTGGGCGAAGTTGACCCACAGCCCGAGCAGCCGCTCGCCGGCCACCAGGGCGCGCTTGAAGGTGTTGTCGGGCAGGGTGTGGGTGATCTGATGCATGGAGTGTCTCCTCAGAGCACGGCGGCGTAGAGCGCGCGCAGGTCGTCGCGGCCCATCGGGCGCGGGTTGTTGTTCAGCAGGCGGGTGACCTTGGCGGCACCCGCCACCAGCGCGTCGAGGTCGGCCTCGGTCACGCCGAGGTCGCGCAGGCGGGTGGTGATGCCGAGGTCGGCGTTGAGCTGCACCAGCGCCTGCACGAAGGCGTCGGACGCGTCGGCGTCGGACAGGGCCTGCACCGGCAGGTCCATGGCGCGGGCCATCGCGGCGAAGCGTGCCTCGCTGCCGACGCGGTTGTAGGCCATCACGGTCGGCAGCAGCATCGCGTTCGACAGCCCGTGCGGCACCCGGTAGCGCCCGCCCAGCGGGTAGGCCAGCGCGTGGACGGCGGTGGTGCTGGAGGTCGCGATGCACACACCGCCGTAGTACGAACCCAGCAGCATGTCCTGGCGGGCGGCCACGTCCTGGCCATCGGCGAAGGCGCGGCGGATGCTGCGGCTGATCAGGCGGATGGCCTCCAGGCCGTAGAGGTCGCTGAAGAGGTTCTGCTTCTTCGAGGTGTAGCACTCGATGGCGTGGCACAGCGCGTCGATGCCGGTGTGCGCCGTCACCTCGGGGGGCAGCGTCAGCGTCAGCAGGGGATCGAGCAGCACCAGATCCGGCAGCAGGTGCGGGCTGACGATGCCGATCTTCAGTGCGTCCTCGGGCACCAGGAGGATCGCGTTCGGCGTGGCCTCGGCGCCGGTGCCGGCGGTGGTCGGCACCATCACCGTGGGCAGGCCGCGCCCCGGCACCGGCGTGCCCGACAGCAGCGCCCGCACCCCGACCGGGTGCGCCAGCAGCACCGCCAGCGCCTTGGCCACGTCGATGGCGCTGCCGCCGCCCACGCCGACGACGAGGTCGACCGGGCCGCCCGCGCGGGCGGCGGCGAGTGCGGTGTCCACGTCGGCCACGGCGGGTTCGGGCGGCACCGGATCGAGCTGGGTGACGGCCACGCCCGCCGATTCCAGCGCGAGGCGCACGCCCTGCAGCGCCGGATCGCCGGTGACATGGCGGCCCACGACCAGCAGCAGGCGCTGCGGGCGCCACGGCGCGATCAGCTCGGGCAGTTGCCGCAGGCAGCCGGCACCGGCGACGACGCGGCCGGCCTGGTGCAGCACCGCGGGCGGGGTGAGATCAGCGGGGGCGGAAACGGTCATGTTCATGGCAGGTTCGCATCGGCGGGCAGGGCGGCCACCCAGGGTTCGTCGCAGACCACGTGGCGGATGTGCTGGCGGTGGTGCGTGTAGGCGACGTGCAGGCGGCCGTCCGCGGTCTGGTGGATCGACGGATAGGACAGCTCGCGGTTGCGCTGCTCCGCCGAGTTGTTGGTCATGCAGTAGCCGTCGCCGCACTCCAGATCGCGGCGCATCGGCCAGGTGAGGCCGTCGTCCTCGGACAGCATCAGCGCCATCGGCGCCCGTGGCGTGCCCCAGAAGGCGAGGCGGTGGGCGGTGGCGCTGGCATCGGCCTCGGGCAGCGGGTTGGCCGCGTCGTCCTCGGACTCGATCTCGTCATAGAGCGAGACACGGCGCTCCTGCGCATGCTCGGCGCCGACCGGGTTGCCCACCATCGCCAGCCGGCCCGATGCCAGCCGGATCACCTGGATCGACGAGTTGTTGTTCGGCACGGGCGTGGGCCGCGGGGCGCTCCACGTCTCGCCGCCGTCATGCGACGCGCTGCGGTAGACGCGGTCGGCCCAGCGGCTGCGGTAGAAGGCGAGCAGGTGGTCCGGCCCCTGGCTGCCCGGCACGAGGTTCATGTGGACGCAGCCGGTGCTGTCCGGCACCGGGCGGGTCTGCCAGGTCCGGCCCTGGTCGTGGCTGAGGTAGACGACGCTGTCGTCGTCGTCGCCGCTCCAGCGCAGGCCGGGCAGCGCGCGGCAGCGGAACACCGGCAGCAGCCACGCCCCGTCGCGCCGCACCACCGGCGGCTGGCGCACGAACAGGCCGGTGCCGGGCAGCAGGTCGCGCGGGGCGTCCCAGGTCTGGCCGCCGTCGGTCGAGGTGCGGCAGCGCACGACGGCCGTGTCCTGGTGGCCGGCGCGCTGCGCGGTGTGGATCAGCCACAGGCGACCGTCGGGCGTGCCGGTGGCGTCGAACAGGATCGGGTTCTGCTCGGAGCGGGCCTCGTCGAAGCTCAGCCGCTCGGGCGTGCGCCATGCGCTTGTCCCGGGGAGCCGCCGCGAGAACCACACGCAGATGTCCGACAGCCCCTCCTGTGTGCCGCCGAACCAGACGCAGCCGAGGCTGCCGTCGGGCAGGGTGGCGAGGTTGGCGGCGTGGCTCTGCACGCCCGGCGCCGGCAGGTCCTGCACCGACCGGCCGGGGACCAGGTCCGGATGCAGCCCGTTCATGCCTGCGCCCTCCGCCCCTGGATGAGGTGCTGGGCGTAGCGGATCGCGTCGATCAGGCTGTCGGCGTTGGCCACGCCCTGGCCGGCGATGTCGAAGGCGGTGCCGTGGTCCACCGAGGTGCGCAGGATGGGCAGGCCGAGCGTGATGTTCACGCCGCTGATGGCCTGCCACTGGCCGGTGGCCGGGTCGACCTGGAAGCCCAGCAGCTTGACCGGGATGTGGCCCTGGTCGTGGAACATCGCCACCACCGCGTCGAACTGGCCGGCGCGCAGCTTGATGAACACGGTGTCGCCGGGCCAGGGGCCGCTCAGGGTTTCGCCCCGGGCCTGGTATTCGCGGATGACCGGGGCGATGACGGCGTCGTCCTCCTGGCCCAGCACGCCGTTCTCGCCCGCGTGCGGGTTCAGTCCGCAGACGGCCACCCGCGGCTGCTGGATGCCGAGCGCGCGCAGCGCGTCCAGCGTCACGTCGAACACCCGGCGCAGCCGCACCGGCGTCACCCGGCCCGGCACGCTGGCCAGCGCGCAGTGGGTCGTGACGTGGGAGACGCGCATGTTCTCGTGCGCCAGCATCATCACCGCGTCGCGCTGGCCGGTCAGGTGGGCCAGCAGTTCGGTGTGGCCCTCGAAGGGATGGCCCGCCAGGTGCAGCGCCTCCTTCGACAGCGGGCCGGTGACGATGGCATCCGCCTCGCCCGCCTGCACCAGCTCCACCGCCCGCACCACGGCCCGGTAGGCCCATTCGCCGCCGGCCGCGCCGATCTCGCCGGTGCGCCAGGGGGTGTCCACCGGGCCGGGATCTTCCAGCCGGTACTGCGCCGAGTCCGGCGTCAGCCCCATCTGTGCCTCGGCCTGCCGCAGGGCATCGCCACAGCCGCAGACGATCAGGTCCAGCTCGCCGCTCTGCACGGCGGGCAGCAGCTGCCGCGCCGCCTTGGCGATGATCTCGGGGCCGATCCCGGCCGGGTCGCCCATCGTCAGGACCAGTCGGGTGGTGGTGCGCATGTCGTTCATCCTCGGGTTCGATTCAGGTCAGGTCGGTTCAGTCGGCCTTGATGTTGGCCTGCTTGATCAGCTTGCCGATGCGCTCGTACTCCAGGGGCACCAGCTTCGCGAGTTCGGCCGAGTCCCCGCTGCTCGGGCTGACGCCGACGCTGCGCAGTTTCTCGACCACGTCGGGCTGCTTCAGCACCGTCTGCAGCGCGCCGGAGAGCTTGGCGACCACGTCCCTGGGGGTCTTGGCCGGCACGAACAGGCCGTACCAGGCGGTGAACTGGAAACCCGGGTAGCCGGCTTCGGCGAAGGTGGGCACGTTGGGCAGCTCCGGCAGGCGCTGCGGCATGGACACCGCCAGCGGGCGCACCTTGCCGCCGCGGATCAGCGGCATCGAGTTGGTGGCGGTGTCGAAGATCACGGGCACGCGGCCGCCGATCAGGTCCATGATGTGCGCGTTGCCGCCCTTGTAGGGCACATGGGTCATCTGCGTGCCGTTCATCGCGTCGAACATCTCGCCGGCCAGGTGCAGCGGCGAGCCGTTGCCCGAGGAGCCGTACATCATCTCGCCGGGCTTCTTCCTGGCGATGTCCGCCACGTCCTTGAGCGTCTTGAGCGGCGACTCGTTGGCCGTGATGACGATGATCGGCGCCTGTCCCAGCAGACCGACCGCCTCGAAGTCCTTCACCGGGTCGTAGTCGGCCTTGATCAGGTGCGGGCTGGCGGCGTGCGTGGCCAGTCCGCCCACCAGCACGGTGTGGCCGTCCGGTGCGGCCTTGGCGACCGCGTTGCCGCCCAGCAGCGCGCCAGCGCCCGGCTTGTTGTCCACGATGACCTGGGCGCCCAGCGCCTCGCCCATCTTCTGGCCGATCAGCCGGCCGAGCATGTCGTTGGCGCCGCCGGCCGGGTAGGGCACGACGAAGGTGATGGCCTTGGACGGAAAGCCGCTCTGGGCCATCGCGGCCGGGGCCAGCGCGGTGCCGGCCAGTGCAGCCAGTCCCAGGGCGAACGTGCGCCGGCTGGACGAGAACGGGGTGTGGGAATCGGTCATGGCTTGTCTCCAGGAATGTCCGGTGGGTTCGGTTCTGGTGCGTCGTGGTTGGTTTTGAATGAACGCGAAGCAAATAATCCATAAAACTCCAAAATGCGTCAATAGGTGTCACCTCTGTTCAAACCCTGGTCCGGGCTCGCTACCATGGCGACATGACGCCTGACGCCCAAGTCCAAGCTCCCGTGCCCCCGCTGGCGGTGGTCTCGCTGCTGCCCGCGCAGCGCCGCCAGCGCATCGTCGATTTCCTGTGCCGCCACGGTGCCGTCACGCTGGCGCAGCTGGAGCAGGCGCTGGATGTGTCGCTCTCGACGCTGCGCCGCGACCTCGACGCACTGGCCGCCGAGGGCGTGATCGATCGCACCCACGGCGGCGCGCTGCTGCGCCAGCAGGGCTACACCGCGTTCGAGCCGGATTCGGTGGCCTCGTCCGAGCTGTCGCCGCGCGAGAAGCGCGCCATTGGCGCCGCCGCCGCAGCAGCCTTGCAGCCGTGGCAAAGCGTCATCTTCGACAGCGGCAGCACGGTGCTCGAAGCCGCCCGCGCCGCGGTGCAGCGCGGCATTCCGTTCACGGCGGTCACCAACGACCTCGCCATCGCGCAGGTGCTCGGCAGCAGCGCGCAGGTGCAGGTCCATGTCTTCGGCGGCCACCTGCGCCCGGGCAGCCAGACGCTCGTCGGCGACGCGCTGATCGAGTCGGCCCGCGCCATCCAGGCCGATGTGCTGCTGTGCGGTGCCCACGCGGTCACCGAGGGCGTCCTCACCGAGACCTCGCCCGAAGTCGCCGCAGTCAAGCGGGCGCTGATGCGGGCCGCGGTGTGCCGGCGGCTGCTGGTGGATGCCTCGAAGTTCCGGCCGCGCACCTTCATGCAGGTTGCCACGCTGGCGGAACTCGACGAGGTGATCTGCGACGACGGGCTGGCGGCCGAGGAAGTCGAGCGCATCCGCACGCTGGGCAAGCGGCTGACGCTGGTGCCGGTGCCGCAATGACCGTCGCGGCGTTGCGCCTGCTGGCCGACGATCTGACCGGGGCGCTGGACAGCGCGGCCGCGTTCGGCCCGGGGGTGCCGGTGCATCTGGACCAGCCCGGCGCTGCGTCTGCCGGCCCCGCCACCGTGCAGGTGGTCGCCACGGCCACCCGCGACGTGCCGCCCGACGACCTGCCCGAACGGCTTGGTGCCTGCGTGCCCTGGCTGGCGGGTGCAGGGCTGGCGTTCAAGAAGGTGGACAGCCTGCTGCGCGGCAACTCGCTGGCCGAGGTGCGCTGGCTGGCGGTGGCGGGGGGCTTCCGGCATGTGGTGTTCGCGCCGGCCTTTCCGGCGCAAGGCCGCTACACGCTGGGGGATCGGCTGGCGGTCGGATCGCCTGGCGGTGTGGCGGACGAGGCCCAGGTGCGTGGTGTGGACCTGCGTGCCGCGCTGCGGGCGGCGCCGTGGCCTGCCGATTGCGCACTGACCTTGCCCGAGGTGCGCGCCGACGCCGACCTGGACCACCTCGTCGCCCGGCTGGTCGAGACCATGGACGCACCGCGCACCCTGTGGTGCGGCAGCGCCGGACTGGCGGCTGCGCTGGCGCGGCGAGGGTGGTGGATGCCACCGGACGGTGCGACCACCGCACCAGTCCCGGCGGCCCGCTCCGTCTGGGCGATCGGTGCCAGCCACCAGACAGTGACGCGGCGCCAGTGGGCACACGCCATCGCCGCCCACCCGGACGCGGTGACCGTGCGCCATGGCGATGCGGCGGCGTTCGAGCGTGCGCTGTCGGTGCTGGCTGGCAGCGCGGCCTCGCGGCCCGCGCTGGCGCTGCTGGACCTGTCGCCGCTGGCGCCGCTCCTGCCGGTCGAGGCCGCCGCGCTGCTGCAGGCCCAGGTGCAGCGGCTGGCGGCGTTGCCCGATGGACCGGCCCGCCTGCTCGTGCTCGGTGGCGACACTGCCCGGGCGCTGGTGCGCGCCACCGGCGTCGACCACCTCGTGTCCGGCCTGCCGGTGCGGTCCGGCTGGGGCCAGGCGCGCTGGGTCGGAGGACGCTGGGACGGGCTGTGGATGGACTGCCGCTCCGGTGCCTTCGGTGGCGACGGCGACCTGCTGGCCGCGCTGGGCTCCCGGCCCTGATTCCGACAATCCCAAGACCTCACCGAGGAGACAAACGATGCAGCGCCGAATCTTCCACCGCTCCCTGGTGGGCACCGCGCTTGCCAGCGCGATCCCCTTCGCCACCCCGCGCGCGGTGGCGCAGACGTATCCCGCCAAGCTGGTCACCGTCATCATTCCCTTTCCGCCTGGCGGCACGCTGGACGCTGTCGGCCGCATGCTGGCGCAGCGCCTGGGCGAGCAGATGGGCCAGACCTTCGTGGTCGAGAACCGCCCGGGCGGTGCCGGCACCATCGGCGCCTCGGCCGTCGTCAAGGCGTCTGCCGATGGCTACACCCTGCTGTTCAACGCTTCGGCGCTGACCACCACGCCGATGACGATGAAGGCTCCGCCCTACGATGTGGCGAAGGACTTCAGTCCGATCGCGCTGGTCGCCAAGGCACCGCTGGCCGTGGCGGTCCACAAGAACCTGCCGTTCAACGATATCAAGGGGCTGCTTGCCCACGGCAAGGCCAACCCCGGCAAGCTGCGCTTCGCGGTCGGCTCCACTGCGTCGGCGGGGCACCTTGCCACCGAGCTGCTGCGCCGTGCTGGTGGCCTCGACCTCGTGATCGTGCCGTACAAGGGATCGGCACCGGCCTACCAGGATCTGGTGGGCGGGCAGATCGACGGCTTCATCGACCCCATTCTCGGCTCGGCTGGTTTTGCGAAGCAGGGCCAGCTCAAGGTGCTGGCCGTGACCTCGACCCAGCGCGTGCCGGCCCAGCCGGACATGCCCACGGTGGGCGAGACGGTGCCGGGATACGCCTTCTACAGCTGGTACGGCCTGTGGGGGCCGGCGGGTCTGCCGGCGGCCATCGCCCAGCGCCTGAACGCCGAGGTCAACAAGGCGCTGGCCACCGACATGAAGGACAAGCTTGCGCAGCAGGGCCTCGTGCTGACGACGGGCAGCATCGCCGACTTCGCGAAGTTCCAGGGTGACGACATCGCCGTGTCGGCCCGCATCATCCGCGAGGGCAACATCCGTGCGGAATGATCCGGCGGACCCGGACGTGCCGGTGCGTGCCCAGGTGGTCGTCACCGGCGCCAGCTCGGGCATCGGCCATGCCATCGCCCGGGCGCTCCTCGATGGTGGCTGGCGGGTCTGCGGGTTGAGCCGCAGTGCGCCGACCGATCTGGCGGCGCATCCGGCATGGCGCCATGTCGCAGTGGACCTGGGCGATCCGGTGGCCACGGCGGCCGTGGCCTGCGCGCTCGCCGAGGAGGGCGTGCAGGCGCTGGTCCACGCCGCCGGCGTGCTGCGGGTCGGTCCGCTGGGGGCGTTGCAGCCCGAAGACGGCGAGCGGATGTGGCGGCTGCACGTTGCCGCGGCCGAGGATCTGGCGGATGCGCTGGTGCCTGCGATGGCGCAGCGGGGCCACGGCCGCGTCGTGCTGCTCGGCAGCCGTGTCGCCCAGGGCAAGGCTGGCCGCAGCCAGTACGCCGCGACCAAGGCGGCACTGGTGGCGCTGGCGCGGAGCTGGGCAGCCGAGGTGGTGGGGCAGGGGGTGACGGTCAATGTCGTGTCTCCGGCTGCCACCGACACCGCGATGCTGGCCGACCCCGCTCGCCGCAATGCCTCGCCCGTGCTGCCCCCGATCGGCCGGCTGATCCGTCCGGAGGAGGTTGCGGCACTGGTGGCGTTCCTGCTGTCGCCGATGGGAGCGGCCATCACGGGGCAGGATCTGCAGGTGTGCGGTGGCGCCTCGCTGCCGCGCTGAATGCGCCTCCCTTGCCTCCCGCGGCCTGCACCTGATGTCAGACCCGCCCCGGATCAACCGCGCCAGGCCGCCATCAACCCCACCCACTTCTCCCGCACTTTCGCCAGATTCCCCATCTTCACCCGCCCATACCCCCGAATCTCCTCCGGCAGCCGCGCAATCTCCACCGCCGCCCCCAGCCGCTGCGCTGACAGGCGCCCCAGCACCTCCTCGATCGCCGCCCGGTACTCGCCGATCAGCGCCCGCTCGGTGCGCCGCTCCTCGGTCTGGCCGAACGGATCGAACGCCGTGCCCCGCAGCCCCTTCAGCTTCGCCAGCCACGGCATGGCCCGGTGCATCCACGGCCCGAACGCCTGCTTGACCGCCTGCCCTTGCGCGTCGGTCTTGCCCAGCAGCGGCGGCGCGAGGTGGTGGACGAGCTTGTATTCACCTTCGAACATCGCGCCGATCTGCGCCGCGAACGCCGGGTCGCTGTGCAGCCGGGCGACCTCGTACTCGTCCTTGTAGGCCATCAGCTTGAACAGGCCGCGCGCCACCGCCTCGGTCAGCGTCGTGCTCGACAGTGGCGCCTCGGCTGTGCGCACCTTGGCGACAAACGCGCGGTACCCGTCCGCATAGGCCGCATTCTGGTAGCCGACGAGGAACTCGACCCGCCTGGCGATCACCTCGTCGAGCGACGGGCGCTTGACGATCTGGATCACCTGCTGCGCCGCGAACAGGCTGCGCACCCCCGCCAGGTCATGCGCGCAGCGGCGGCCCCATTCGAACGCTGCCTGGTTGTTGACCACCTGCACGCCGTTCAGCGCCATCGCCTTCAGGATCGCCGCCCGGCTCAGCGGGATGCGGCCCTTCTGCCACGCGAAGCCCATCAGCAGCGGGTTGGTGTAGATCGAGTCGCCCAGCAGTTGCGTGGCGGCCTGCTCCGCGTCGAACGCGCCCAGCCCGTCCGCGCCGACCGCAGCGGTCAGCGCCGTGTCGCAGTGGCCCGCCGGAAACTGCCAGTCCGGGTTGTGGACCAACTCCGCCGTCGGCGCGCCGTGGCTGTTCAGCGCGACAAACGTGCGCCCGGTCTGCATCGTGGCCAGCGTCGCCTTGTTCGCGCCGACGATCGGGTCGCAGGCGATCACGAGGTCGGCGCGGGCGATGTCCACCTTGGTGGTGTGGATCGCGTCCGGGCGGTTGGCGATCTGGACGTGGCTCCAGGTCGCGCCGCCTTTCTGCGCGAGGCCGCCCGCGTCCTGCGTGACGACACCCTTGCCTTCGAGGTGCGCAGCCATGCCCAGCACCTGCCCGATCGTGATCACGCCCGTGCCGCCGACGCCCGCGACGACGATGCCCCACGCGCTCTCCGCTACCGGCAGCACCGGCTCCGGCAGCGGCGGCAGGGCGCTCAGGTCACCGCGCTGGTCCTTCTTCGGCTTCTTGAGCTGCCCGCCCTCGACCGTGACGAAGCTCGGGCAGAAGCCCTTCACGCACGAAAAATCCTTGTTGCACGAGTTCTGGTTGATGCGCCGCTTGCGGCCGAACTCGGTCTCGATCGGCTCGACGCTCAGGCAGTTGCTCTGCGCCGAACAATCGCCGCAGCCCTCGCAGACCAGCTCGTTGATGACGACGCGCTTCTCCGGGTCGGCCATCGTGCCGCGCTTGCGGCGGCGCCGCTTCTCGGTCGCGCAGGTCTGGTCGTAGATGATCGCCGTCGTGCCCTTGAGTTCGCGGAACTGGCGCTGGACCGCATCGAGTTCGTCGCGGTGGTGGACCGTCACCCCCGGCGACAGCGCGACCCCCGCGTACTTCGCCGGCTCGTCGGTGACGATGACCAGCTTCGCCACGCCCTCGGCGAGGAGGCTCTGCATGATCTGCAGGACCGAATGCCCCTCCGGCCGCTCGCCGACACGCTGGCCGCCGGTCATCGCCACGGCGTCGTTGTAGAGCAGCTTGTAGGTGATGTTCACGCCCGAGGCGATGCTCTGGCGGATGGCGAGCAGGCCGCTGTGGAAATACGTGCCGTCGCCGAGGTTGGCGAAGACGTGCGCGTCGGTGGTGAACGGCGCCTGCCCGACCCAGGCCACGCCTTCGCCGCCCATCTGGCTGTAGGTGACGGTCCTGCGGTCCATCCAGGTCGCCATGTAGTGGCAGCCGATGCCGGCCAGCGCGCGCGAGCCCTCGGGCACGCGGGTGCTGGTGTTGTGCGGACAGCCGCTGCAGAACCACGGCGTCCGGTCGCCGACCACCGCGACCGGTGCCGCCAGCGCCCGCTCCTTCGCGGCGATCACGTCCAGCCGCTGGTCCATGCGCGCTGCGATGTCGGCCGGCACGCCCAGCCGCTTCAGCCGCTTGGCGATCGCCTGGGCGATGATCGCGGGCGTCAGGTCCGCCTTGGCGCGCAGCAGCCAGTTCTGGCTCGGGTTCGGCATCGACCATTCGCCGCCGGTCTGGTCCCCGTCCGGCTCGTCGAACTTGCCGAGCACGTTCGGCCGCACGTCGCTGCGCCAGTTGTACAGCTCCTCCTTGACCTGGTATTCGATGACCTGGCGCTTCTCCTCGACGACGAGGATCTCCTGCAGCCCTTGCGCGAAATCGCGCGTGATCGTCGCTTCGAGCGGCCAGACCACGTTGACCTTGTGGACGCGGATGCCGAGCGCGCGGCAGGTGTCGTCGTCCAGCCCCAGGTCGACCAGCGCCTGGCGCATGTCGTTGTAGGCCTTGCCGCTGGCGATCAGGCCGAAGCGGTCGTCCGGCGTCGCGACCACGTTGTAGTTCAGCCGGTTGGCGCGCACGTAGGCGAGCGCGGCGTACCACTTGTGGTCCATCAGCCGCGCTTCCTGCTCCAGCGCGGCGTCGGGCCAGCGGATGTGCAGCCCGCCCGGCGGCATCTGGAAGTCCTCGGGCAGCAGGATGTGGACGCGGTCCGGCTCGACGCTGACCGAGGACGACGATTCGACGACTTCCTGGATCGTCTTCATCCCCGCCCAGACGCCCGAATAGCGGCTCATCGCCAGCGCGTGCAGCCCCATGTCGAGGATCTCCTGCACCGTGCTCGGGAAGAACACCGGCATGCCGCAGGCCTTGAAGATGTGGTCGCTCTGGTGCGCGGCGGTGCTGCTTTTCGCGACGTGGTCGTCGCCGGCGATGGCCAGCACGCCGCCGTGGCGGGCGGTGCCGGCCATGTTGGCGTGCTTGAAGACGTCGGCGCAGCGGTCCACGCCCGGCCCCTTGCCGTACCAGATCCCGAAGACGCCGTCGTGCTTCTTCGTCTGCGGGAAGAGGTCAAGCTGCTGCGTGCCCCAGACCGCGGTGGCGGCGAGTTCCTCGTTCACGCCGGGCTGGAAGACGATGTTCTGCGCGGCGAGGTGCTTCTTCGCGGCCCAGAGCGACTGGTCATACGTGCCGAGCGGCGAGCCGCGGTAGCCGCTGATGAAGCCGGCGGTGTCCAGGCCGCCGGCCTGGTCGCGCGCCTGCTGCAGCATCGGCAGCCGGACCAGCGCCTGCACGCCGCTCATGAAGGCGCGGCCGTGGTCGAGCGTGTACTTGTCGTCGAGCGTGACCGCATCGAGTGCGCGGCGGACCGCATCAGGCAGAGGGGCGTTCATCGAAGGGCTCCGGCGCGGGCCACCGGACGGGGTGGCCCATGGCGGAAAGTGTAGGCATCCACGTCCGACAGGTGTTTTCTTTTCATGCCATGAATACACTGCCAAAAGCAAGCATCGACACCAGAGAGCCTCATGAGCGAAACAATGTTGCCAGAATCGCCTAATTCAGGGAAAACCCGTAATCCCTCCGAAGGCGGACTCGACCGCTACGACATCGCCATCCTGGCCGAACTGCAGCGCGATGCGCGGCTGTCCAATGCCGAGCTGGCCAGCCGGATCGGCCTGTCGGCCGCGCCCACCTGGCGGCGCGTGAAGTGGCTGGAGGACGAGGGCTACATCACCGGCTACCGCGCCGAGATCGACCGCCGCCGCATCGGCCTGGGTGTGCTCGCCTTCGTGCGCGTGGACGCCGAGCGCAACAACGCCGAGGCGACCCGCGCGCTGGAGGAGGGCCTGCGCGCGATGCCCGAGGTCGTTGCCTGCCACTACATCAGCGGCACCGGCACCTTCGAGCTGCAGGTGGTCACCACCGACCTCGACGCCTACTCGCGCTGGGCCCGCGACACGCTGTTCAAGGTGCCCAACGTCAAGGACATGCACACCAGCTTCTCGCTGGGCGAAGTGAAAGCGGGCGCTGCCTGGCCGCTGTCGCACCTGACGCCGGCGAGCGGGCGGGCCTGAGGGCTGGGAAAGTGGCACGGAATCGAGGAAGATCGACCACGGTGATGCCGAAACCCCCAATCGTTCGAAGCCCTTGTGACGCGTCCGTGAACCGATCCATCTCCTCCCTGGCCGCCGGGCTGCTCGGCCCTGCGGGTCCGCAACGCTGGCGCGTGACCCAGAGCCTGCTGGCGCTGGGGGCCTATGCCGTGCTGGCGCTGGTCCTGGCGTGGCAGTGGCGCCTGGACCTGATCCACCCGCGCGCGGTGCTGCCGCTGGCGCTGGCCGCACTGGGCAGCGGGCTGGTGTTTTTCGGCCTGATGCGCAGCGGGCTCAATCTGGTGCTGCACCGGCGCTTCGGTGTCGAGCCGTCGCTGACGCTGGCGCAGTCGGTCACCGGGCTGTTCGGCGTCGTCTGGGTCTACCTGGTCACCGGGCCGACGCGGGGGGCGGCGCTGGGCCTGATGGTGCTGGTGGTCGTGTTCGCGATGTTCCGGCTCGGCCCCAGCGAGGCGCTGGGGCTGGCGGCCGCGGCCCTGCTGCTGCTGGGCGCGGCCTCGCGCTGGCTGACGCTCACGGACTCGTTCCACTTTCCGGCCGATGTCGAGGCGCTGAACCTGGCCTACGCCACCGTGGTGCTGACGGGCGTGGCGTTGCTGGCGATGCGGGTGACGCAGTTGCGCGAGCAGCACCAGCTGCAGCGCACCGAGCTGCAGCAGGCGCTGGCCCGCATCAGCGAACTGGCCACCCGCGACGAGCTGACGGGCCAGCCCAACCGCCGCGCCATCCTCGACCAGCTGGCCACCGAAACCGCCCGCCACGCGCGCAAGAACCTGCCGCTGGCGATCGCGCTGATCGATCTGGACCACTTCAAGCGCATCAACGACGCCCACGGCCACCCGGGTGGCGACCGGGTGTTGCGCGGCTTCGCGCACCGGGTCGAGTCCGAGCTGCGCGGCGGCGACGTGATGGCCCGCTGGGGCGGCGAGGAGTTCCTGCTGATGTTGCCGGACACCTCGATCGAGGCGGCACTGCAGTGTCTGGACCGGCTGCGCGGCCAGCTGCGCGCATCGCCGTTCGACGAGGTGGCGCCGGGCCTGCGGCTCACGTTCTCTGCCGGTGTCACGGGGTGTCTCGGGCACGGCGACATCGACAGCGCGATCGAGCGGGCCGACCAGGCGATGTACCGCGCCAAGGACGCCGGGCGCGACCGGACCGAGGTCAGCTGAGAACGTGGGGCTGGTGCGGTTCTCGCATGGGTGGTCGGACCGCACTGTTCCGGTGCGGCCATCTGCAGGAGACCCCCCATGAACCGCAACGACGTCACCGAACTGATCATCGAGACCAAGGTCCGCCAGGGCATCACCTGGGCGCAAGTCGCCGAACGGGTCGGGCTGAGCAAGGAATGGGTCACCGCCGGCTGCCTTGGCCAGATGACCTTCACGGCGGAACAGGCCGCGGTGGTCGGCGAGGTGTTCGCGCTGCCCGAGGAGGCGGTGCGCTGGCTGCAGGTCGTGCCGTACAAGGGCTCGCTGCCGACCTCGGTGCCCACCGATCCGCTGATCTACCGGTTCTACGAGCTGGTGAGCGTCTACGGCACGACCTTCAAGGCGCTGATCCACGAGGAGTTCGGCGACGGCATCATGAGCGCGATCGACTTCAGGATGGACCTGCAGCGCGAACCCGACCCGAAGGGCGACCGGGTCAGCATCACGATGTCGGGCAAGTTCCTGCCGTACAAGACCTATTGATCCATTGAGGACCGGCCTGTCGCCCGGCTTCGGTCACTTGGGCCACAGCACCCACAGCTTCAGCGGCTGCTTGGTGCGTCCGGCGCGCTCCTCGACGCCATCGCCCCAGCCCCAGAAGTAGTCGGCGCGCACCGCGCCGGTGATGGCGCTGCCGGTGTCCTGTGCCAGCACGAGGCGCTGCAGCGGGCGGGCGGCCGGCGGGGTCTGGCTCCAGAGCTGCGGCTCGGTGCTGGCCAGCCAGACGGGTGTGCCGTAGGGGATGCTGTCCTTGTCGACGGCGATCGAGCGGCCCGGCGTCAGCGGCACGCCCTGCGCACCCAGCGCCCCGATGGCGGGATCGGCCAGCGGTTCCTCGCGGAAGAAGACGTAGCGCGTGTTGACGGCCAGCATCTCCTTGACGCGCTGCGGGTTCTGGCGCGCCCACTGGCGGATCGCCGGCCAGCTCGCCTGTTCCAGCGTGAACGCGCCCTGGTCGACCAGCCAGCGGCCGACCGACTGGTACGGCTGGTCGTTGTGGCCGGCAAACGCCAGCCGCACCATGCGCCGCACGCCGCCCGGCTCGGTGAAGGTCAGCCGGCCGGAGCCCTGGATCTGCACCAGCAGCAGGTCCATCGGATCGGCCAGCCAGGCGATCTCGCGGCCCTTCAGCGCGGCCTGCGCGGCGGGCTGGGTGTCGATCTCTCCGCGCGTGAACCAGGGCTTGCGCAGGCCGTGGTCGGCGGGCAGGCCGTACACGGGCACGGTGTGGCGCTCGGTGCGCACGCGGCTGGCGTCCAGCAGCGGCTCGAAGTAGCCGGTCATGAGGCCCTCGGGCTTGCCCTCGGTGCTCTCGACGCGCCAGGGTTGCAGCCGCGACTGGAGCAGCTGGCGCACCTGGACTTCGTTCGGGCCGGGGCCGAGGCGGCGGACATCGCGGCACAGCGCATTCCATTCCGAGGCGAAGGCGAAGGGGTTGAAGCTGACCGTGCCGGTGGCGATGCTGGCCGCCGCCAGGCCGCGGCCGCTGGTGTTGCCGCCGTTCGTGGCGGTGATGACCTTGTCGCAGCTGCGCTGCAGCGCGGGCCAGGCCATCAGCGTCTGGTCCGCGTCCCAGCCGGGCAGGTCCGACCACTCGCCGCGCACCCAGCGGCCCCGGGGCGTCGTGCGGATCTGGGCGTCGGTGGCGGCGGGCGGCGGGGTCTGCACCGACGGCGGGATGTCGAGCGGCGGCGGCGCGGGGGCCCGGAGTGGTCCGCTCCCGCAGCCGGTCAGCGTGCCTAGAATCGCGGCCACCGTGGCGATCGCCACGGCGACCCCGCACCGTTGGCGCACGCGGTGCGCGACTTCGAGACCGGACAGAAGGAACAAGGACATGACGCTGGTGATTCTGGAAGCACTGGGGGCCGGGTTGCTGCTGGTCGGGATCGTCTGGTGGACGATGTTCTCGGGCCGCCGCGGCGGCGAGCGGATCGAGGACGAACCGGACCACCGCTGACTGTAGCGCCTGCGCCGCCCTCAGGCCGGGCGCAGGAAGCTGCCCGGCGCCGAACGGACCCGCCGACGCAGCGCCGCGTAGAGCCGCCCGCGGTCGCGCACCTTCAGTCCCCGCGAGCGCAGCGCCAGCCGGAAGGCCAGCGTGAAGCTCACCAGCACGTTGAGCGCGCCCGTCAGCGGGATCGCCGCCACGCACCACCAGAAGCCCGGATCGTGCAGCACCGGCACCCCCAGCGTGCCCAGCGCGGCCGCGATCTGGCCCGCCGACAGTGTGACGTGGCGCACCTCGATCGGAAGCCCGAAGAAGGCGGCCAGTGTCGGCACCAGTCCGAGCATCATCCCCAGCGAACAGTTGGCGGCCAGCCCCGAGATGTTCTCGCGCCACCAGCGTGACCAGCGCTGCGCCCGCGCCATGCCCAGCCAGCGCACGATGCGCGGGTTGTGCGCGATGGCGCTGTCCAGGCGGTGGAAGACGAACCAGTTCTCCCACCAGCCCGCGATCAGGCTCGACAGGAACAGCAGCACGCCGGTGAACGTTGCGTAGAGCAGCGTCGGCCCGAGCAGCGTGAGCTTGTCCAGCACGTGGCGGGCGGTGTGGGCATCGATCAGCGGCGCGCCCTGCAGCGCCCAGGCGGCGAGCTGCGCCAGCAGCGCCACCGGCGCCACCACCAGCACATTGCCCAGGATGCCGGCGATCTGCGTGCGGATCAGGTGGGTGACCTCGTCGACGAAGTCCTCGGTGGCGGCGTCGCTGTCGACCACGCCTTCGAGCTTGGCGGCCATGGCGGGGGCGGTCATCGCCGGCTGCTTGGTGGCCACCGTCCAGTGCAGCAGGTGGATCAGCACGAAGCTGGCCGCGTAGTTGGTGCCGGTCCAGAAACCAGCCCAGAACGCCGAGAGCGTGAGCGCGCCGATGGCGAACTTCATGAACGTCGTGCCCGCGATCACCAGCCCGCCGCCGCAGGCGCGGCGCAGCATGTCGACGTACTCGTCCCGCGTGCGGGTGATGTAGTGCTCGCCGGTGGCGGCGCTGCGCTCGGCGACCTTGCGGGCGAGCATGGCGTAGTGGTGCGAGAACAGCGCGCCGATGCTGCGCCGCGTCTGCACGCTGCGCGCGAAGGCCACCGTGAGCAGCTGCCACTCGCGCGCGGGCTCGGTGGCGGCCAGGCAGTTCAGCAGGGCCTCGATGCGGGCGATGCGCTCGTGGAGCTGCTCGATCTGGAACACCACGTCCACCGACACGCCCCAGGCGTCGAGGTGTTCGCGCACGCTGGCGGCGGCCGTCCGGCAGGCGTCGAGCAGCACGCGCAGGTAGTTCATCTGCTGCTGCTGTTCGGGCAGCTCGGCGGCATCGGAGAGCAGCGCAGCGGCCTGGGCCAGCTGGTGGAAGGGCCGGTCGGCCAGCAGCGTGGGATCGATGCGCGGCCGGATCGAGGCCGACAGCCCGACCGCCCGCACCTGGCTGGCCAGCATCTGCACCGAGTCGATCAGCGCCCGGTGCCAGTGTCCGCGCACATGGTCGTCGACCAGCAGCCGCTCGATGCGGGCCAGCGTCGGCGCGTCGATGGCGCCGAGCCAGTCGGCATCGTGCGGGTCGTGGACGACCATCTGGAAGAGCTGGCCGAGGTCGCCGGTGTCGGGCGTGCCGGGCAGGGTGATCATGCGCAGCCGGTCGATCAGCTCGGCCCCGAAGCCCGAGCGCGGCGAGAAACCGAAGTCCGCCAGCAGCGTGCCGGCGTCGGCGGTGGCGAAGACCGAACGCAGCAGCACGCGGCAGCGCCGGGCCAGCAGGGGGTCGGCGTCCAGCAGGTCGAGCAGGTGGCCCAGCCGCGCCAGCGGTGTGGCCGTGTCGCCGGCCGCTGTGTCGGCGGGGCGCAGGGCGTCGACCAGCGTGATCAGCCAGAGGTGGCGGTCGGCGCGCGCGGCGCCGGGGTCGGCGGCGTCGAGCAGGGCGTGCAGATCGGCGGCGGGGCGTGCGGCCCAGGCCGTGCGGAGGCGGTGCAGCAGCCCCGTCAATGCAGTGCGTGAGCTTGCGACAGCTCGAAGGCGGGCACGGGGGTGTCGAAGGGCTGCGCGTCTTCGGTCATGCAGAAGAAGGTGCCGCGCATCTGGCCGCGGGGCGTGGCGAGCCGGGTCCAGCTCGTGTACTCGAAACGCTCGCCCGGCTTGAGCACCGGCTGGTGCCCGACGACGCCCAGTCCGCGCACTTCCTCGGTGTGGCCGGCCACGTCGGTGATGACCCAGTGGCGTCCGATCAGCTGCGCCACGGTGTCGCCGGTGTTGACCACCGTGATGGTGTACGAGAAGGCGTAGATCCCTTTCGACGCGTCGGAGTGTTCAGCCAGGTAGGCGGGGAGGACGGTGCAGGTGAACTGGGGATGCGGCATGGGCGGATGATAGACGCAAGGTTTCCGGCGTGTGTCACGGTTGGTGCGTGACGCGCCAGACCACATTGCCTACGTCATCGGCCACGAGCAGCGCGCCGCTGGCGTCCTGCGCCACACCGACCGGCCGGCCGCGGGCCCGCCCGGTCTCGTCCAGGAACCCGTCCAGCACGCTGCGGGGCCAGCCGCCGGGCCGGCCGTCGACGAAGGGCACGTGGACCACCTGGTAGCCCGAGGGCGGCTGGCGGTTCCACGAGCCGTGCTGCCCGACGACCATGCCGGTGCCGAGCACGGCCTGCAGCGGTCCCTGGTCGAGCCACGCCAGGCCGAGCGAGGCGGTATGCGGGCCGAGCGCGTAGTCGGGGCGGCGCGCGCGGGCGACGGCGGCCGGGTCGGGCGGCTGGACGCGGGTGTCGACGTGGTCGCCGTAGTAGCTCCAGGGCCAGCCGTAGAAGGCGCCGGGCTCGACCGCGGTGAGGTAGTCGGGCACGAGGTCGCTGCCGAGTTCGTCGCGCTCGTTGACCACGGTCCACAGCCGGGGCGCCGGACCGGGTGTCCAGGCGAGGCCGACCGGGTTGCGCAGGCCGCTGGCGAAGATGCGCGATGCGCCGCCGGGCAGGTCGATCTCGTGGATGGCGGCCCGTCCGGCTTCCTCGGCCAGGCCGTGTTCGGCGACGTTGCTGTTCGAGCCGACGCCGACGTAGAGGTGGCGGCCGTCGGGGCTGGCGATCAGGCTCTTGGTCCAGTGGTGGTTGCGCGGGCCGCCGGGCAGGCCGACCAGCCGGGTCGGCGCCTCGCTGGCCTGCACATCACCGTCGCGGTAGGGCACCGACACCACGGCGTCCGCGTTGGCCACATAGAGCCGGCCGTCGACCAGCGCCATGCCGAACGGGGAGTGCAGGCCAGCCAGGAAGACGTGCCGCGTCTCGGCCTGGCCGTCGCCATCGGAGTCCCGCAGCAGCAGCAGGCGGTCGGCGCTGGGCGCGCGGGCACCGGCGCGGCCCATCAGGTAGCGGGTCGCCCAGGCGCGCAGCCCGGTGGCCGGCGGACGGGCGGGGGCGTTGGTCTCGGCGACGAGGATGTCACCGTTGGGCAGGCGGTAAAGCCAGCGCGGGTGGTCGAGCCCTTCGGCGAAGGCCTGCACGGCCAGACCGGGCGCGGCCGTCGGCTTCTGACCCGCCGGCCAGCCGACTGCTGGCGCGATCACCGCCGTCGGCAGCAGCGTGCGCACCGGGGGCGGCAGCACGGGATCCGGGCCGGTGCCGTCGCGCACGGTGAGGCGCGCGGTTTCACCGCAGGCGGTCAGGCCGGCGAGGGCCAGCACCGCGAGGCCCAGGGCCATCGGCCGGCGGACAACAGGGGGACTGGAGCATCGTGACATGGGCATGGCGACCTTCAGACCTGGCTGGCGCGCAGTTGGGTGTTGAGGGTGTCGATCAGGACGGCCCAGTCGCCGTCCTCCTGCAGCTTCTCGCGGATCAGCGCGCTCTGCGAGGGCGACCAGAACGGCGCGTCGAACAGCCGGATCTCCAGCGGCAGCGGGCGGTGCCGGGCGATGAACGCGTCGATGGCTGCGGGCGTGCTGTCCAGGCCCAGCTGGGCGAAGAGTTCCTGCATCGGGTGAAACGGGGTGTCCATGGCGTGCATCTCCGGATGCTTGTCGGGCCGTCCAGCATGCACCTGTTCGGCATTCGACGCTGCCATGCAGGGCGTCCCCATGCGTCCTATACTGATTTCAGCAGGGATTCCGACCAGGATTTTCCATCTTCGATTCTCCATCGACAGGCGCGACCATGACCGACCTCACCCTTCCCATCACCGGCATGACCTGCGGCGGCTGCGTGCGCAGCGTCACCGCCGTGCTGCAGGCGCTGCCCGGCGTCGAGTCCGTCAGCGTCACGCTGACCCCCGGCCAGGCGCGGGTGCGCTTCGACGAGGCGCAGATCTCGACCGCCCAGCTCGCTGCGGCGGTCGAGGATGCCGGATTCGACATCGCCGCATGAGCCGCGGCCCGAAGATCGCGCTCGTCACCGGCGGCCATGCGCGGGTCGGGCAGGCCATCTCGCGGGCACTGGCGGCGCAGGGCTGGCAGGTGCTGCTGCACGCCTTTCGTGGCGTGGCGCAGGCGCAGGCGCTCGACCGCGAACTCAATGCGCCGCCGCTCGGGGTCTGGCAAGCCGATTTCTCCCAGGTCGAGGCCACCCTGGCGTCGTTCCAGTGTCTGCTGGCGGGCTTGCCGCCGCAGGCCGAGCTGGCGGTCGTGTTCAACGCCAGCATCTTCGACAACGACGACCGCGACACGGCCACGCTGGCGAACTTCCGCGTCAACCACGCGCTGCATTACGAGGTCCCGGTGATGATGATGCTGGCCGCAGCCCGCTGTTTCCCGACCGGGCAGGCCGTGGTGCTGCTGGACCAGAACGTCGAGAACCTGCACGACCAGTTCCTGAGCTACTGCCTGTCCAAGGGGGCGATGTACGCGGCCGTGAAACGCCTGGCGCTGACACTGGCACCGTTCCGCGTCAACGCCGTGGCTCCGGGGCCGACACTGCTGCCGCATGGCGCCGATCCCGAGCGTTTCGAGGCGGCGGCCTTGGCCTCCCCGCTGCGCGGCGCCAGTCGACCCGAGGACGTGGCCGATGCCGTGGCCTGGCTCACGCGCGCCGGGCGTGTCACGGCGCAGACGATCTTCGTCGATGCTGGCCAGCACCTCCAGCAGTGGCGTGAGCCTGCCGCTCCGGGGGGCTGAAACCGCCCTGGCGGCCACGCTGTAACCTGTCTGTTCCCTAGAATCCGGGGCATGACGACCCCCACCTACCGCATCGCCCCCTCCATCCTGTCCGCCGACTTCGCCCGCCTGGGCGACGAAGTGAAAAACGTGCTCGCCGCGGGCGCCGACTGGATCCACTTCGACGTGATGGACAACCATTACGTGCCCAACCTGACCTTCGGACCGATGGTCTGCCAGGCGCTGAAGAAACACGCCGTCAAGCCCGATGGCACGCCCGCCCCGATCGACGTGCACCTGATGGTCTCGCCGGTGGACGCGCTGGCGCAGGCGTTCTGCAAGGCCGGTGCCGACCTCGTGAGCTTCCACCCCGACGCGTCGACGCACGTGGACCGCACGCTGCAGCTCATCCAGGCCGAGGGCGTCAAAGCCGGCCTCGTGTTCAACCCGGCCGAGCCGCTGGACGTGCTGGAGTGGGTGATCGACCGCGTCGACCTGATCCTGATCATGAGCGTGAACCCCGGCTTCGGCGGCCAGAGCTTCATCGACTCGGCGCTGCGCAAGATCGAGAAGGCCCGCAAGCTCATCGACGCCAGCGGCCGCGACATCCGCCTCGAAGTGGACGGCGGCATCAAGATCGACAACATCCGCCGCGTGGCCGACGCGGGCGCCGACACCTTCGTCGCCGGCAGCGCCATCTTCAACACGCCCGACTACGCCCGCGTGGTCGATGCGATGCGCACCGAACTGGCGCGCTGATCCAGCGCAAGACTCGTTTCCGACACCAGGCCCGGCCAAGCTTGGCGTCAGGTTGAGGCTGACACTCCGGATTTTTCAATTTCGGAGTGAATGACATGCCTCCGCAATCCACTTGGCGCCGTGCCGCAGCCCTCGCCGTCCTGTCCGGCTGGATGACGACGGGTGGCTCGCTCGCGCAGGCTGCTTGTCTGAGCGACGCCGAGGTGACGCGGCTGATGGCGTCCCTGCAGGTGCGCCGGCAGGTGGACACGCCGGAGGGCCTGAGCGCCGCTGATGCCGCCTGCACCCGCGCCAAGTTCAACGCCTCGCTGGAAGCCGCGCACGGCCGCCCGGTCGGCTACAAGGCCGGCCTGACCAACCCGGCCGTGCAGAAGCGCTTCCAGGCGACCGCGCCGGTGTGGGGCGCGCTGTATGCGCCGATGCTGCTGAAGGACGGCGCGATCGTGGACCCCGCGTTCGGCGCCCGTCCGCTGTTCGAGGCCGATCTGCTCGTGCGTGTCAGCAACGCGCGCATCAACCAGGCCCGCAGCGTCGAGGACGTGCTGCAGTCGATCGACCAGGTGATCCCGTTCATCGAGCTGCCCGACCTGATGGTGGACACGCTGGCCAAGATCAACGGCCACGTGCTGGCCGCCGTGAACGTCGGCGCGCGCTACGGCGTCGTCGGCACGCCGATCCCGGTGCAGCGCACGGCCGAGTTCAGTCAGGCGCTGCGCGACATGCAGGTCGTCGTCTCCGGCAACGGCGCGGAACTCGACCGGGGCCGCGGCTCGGACGTGCTGGAGCACCCGCTCAACGCGGTGGTCTGGCTGGCGCAGGCGCTGCAGGCGGACGGCGTGAAGCTCAAGGTCGGCGATGTGCTCAGCCTGGGCTCGTTCTCGAAGCTGATGCCGCCGAAGCCGGGGCTGGCGGTGCAGGTGCGCTACAGCGGCCTGCCGGGCAATCCGGCGGTGCAGGTGCAGTTCCGCTGAGGCGGGTGCGGGGATCAGAATGCCGGATCGGATCGGCATTGATCCGCAGGAGACCTCCACATGTTTGCCGAGAAGACCCCCCCGCAGGGCGCCCGGTCATGGGCTGACGCCTGGACCGACGCCACCCCGATCACCGCCCACGACGGCCCGCCCGCGGCCGAGCGTCAGCGACCGCTGGCGCCGCTGCGGGTGCTGGACCTGTCGCGGCTGCTGCCCGGCCCGATGGCGTGCCGGCACCTGGCCGATCTGGGCGCACAGGTGCTCAAGGTCGAGCCGCCGCTGGCCGGCCGCCCCGGCCTGCCGGGCGATGACGCGGCCTACATGGGGCCGGGTGAAGACGGCGTCTCGCACTTCTACCGCGTCGTCAACCACGGCAAGCGCCGGCTGGTGCTCGACCTGAAGCAGCCGGAGCAGCTCGCCACGCTGCGGGCTCTGGTCGCCGAGGCGCACGCGGTCGTCGAAGGCTTCCGGCCCGGCGTGATGGAGCGGCTTGGCCTGGGCTACGAGGCGCTGCAGGCGATCAACCCGGCGATCGTGCTGACCAGCATCAGCGGTTACGGGCAGGAAGGGCCGCTGCGGCTGGCGGCCGGGCACGACCTGAACTACCTGTCGCTGGCCGGCGTGGTCGACCAGACGCGCACGCCCGACGGCCGCCCGGTCTTCAGCCACCTGCAGATCGCCGACCAGCTCGGCGGCGCGCAGACCGCGGCGATCGGCACGCTGGCCGCCGTGCTCGGCGCGCAGTGGACGGGGCAGGGGCGTTGGGTCGATGTGTCGATGACCGACGCGGTGCGCCAGCACCAGGTGATCCTCGGCACCGACGCGCTGGCCGACGGCGAGTCGCCCGCACCTGGCGCGTCGCTGCTCAACGGCGGCGTGCCTTGCTACAACCTCTACCGCTGCGCCGACAACCGCTGGCTGGCGGTCGGGGCGCTGGAGCTGAAGTTCTGGCAGGGCGTGTGCGCGGTGGTCGGGCGCGACGACTGGGCGGCGCGGCACTGGAGCCTGGGGGAAGCGCCGGGCAGCGAGGCGGCGCTGGGGCTGATCGACGAGCTGGGGGCGCTGATCGGCAGTCGGCCGCTGGCGGTGTGGGTCGAGCGATTTGCGGGGGCGGATTGTTGTGTCACGCCGGTGCTGGGGGCGCATGAGGCGCTGTTCGGGCGGGGGGCGGTGACGCTGGACGAGGGGATGCAGCGGTTGACGGGGCCGGCGGTGACGTTGCGCTGAGTTGCTGCTGCGGGATGGTGATGGCACTCACCGGGGCAAAGTGGCTTTCCTCAGTTGCGCATAGTCTTGCTGATTGAACGCCGGAGGCGCCAAGAGATTGCGTGCAAGCTCGCGCTTGCGCTCCATCAGAAGTTGCAACTGCACATCAAAGCTGTGTGCCGGTGTGTCTGGCAGAACAGCCATCGGGTAATAGACGTGGACATCGTTTGTCTGACCGATCCGGTAGACCCGGTCCGAGCATTGGTCTTCGACCGCTGGATTCCACCACCGCGACAAATGAATGACATGGTTCGCCGCAGTCAATGTGAGGCCGACGCCCCCAGCTTTCGGTGACAGCAGCATCACATCGAAGCCTGTTTCCTGCTGGAAACGATCCACCCGCTCTTGTCGCTGCGTTGTCCCGACTTCGCCGTTGATGACCATGGGCAAGCGGCGTAAACCATAGCGACGCTGCAAGATGGTTGGCAACTGGTCGGTATGCTGCAGATCCAAGGATTCCAGAAATACCAAGGCCTTTTCCCTTTTGATCGAGACCTGATCCAGTACCTCCAGCATCACTGCCATGCGGGCCGATTCTGACGGGTCGAGTTCTTCGCCACGGTCGAGACCGCCATCGATCAGCATCGGGTGCAACGATGCGCGACGCATCGCATGGATCAGATCCAGCATCCCCGCTCCAGCCATGTTCTGGGTTTGCACCGCACGCAGATAAACATCCATTTGGCGGCCGGACATGGCTCTCTGGATCGGGTGTTCGTGCTTGGCTGGCAATCCCTGCAATTTTTCCGATTTCATTCGACGTAGCAACAGCTTGGGTGACGTCGGTGTCGCTCCTTCGTCTTGCCAGACCTGATCGCGCAGGTTCTGCAAATTGGCACCTTCTGTCTCGTAGCGGCTGCTGAAACTCCTCAAGTCCCCGAGGGCGCCTGGTTGTACGGCATCTGCAATGCACCAGAGATCGGCCAGTCTGTTTTCGACGGGAGTTCCTGTCATGGCGACGAAGAATCCGACATTGAGGGCCTTGATGGCGCTGGTAACGCGGGTTCCTGGCGACTTGATTTTCTGAGCTTCGTCCAGCACCACTGCCGCGAATGGCATGGCCCCAAAGCTCAGTTGATAGTCTGAAACAGCTTCGTAGTTGGCCAGAATGACGTCAGCTTGACTGAGTCGGGTGGTGTCGAGGCTGGCCGTCCCATCTGCATGTCGTCCGCGTCGGATCTGCTTCACGTGTTCGCCATAGACGCGCAGGATGGTGCCCAGTCCGGGGCTCCAGAGGTGCTCGTCGTGTTCCTTTTCCCAGTTGCGGAGCAGACCGACCGGAGCGATCAGCAGCAGCGGTTGCCGTGGAATCTTTCCTGCGGCCATGAGTTCGCGTAGCCAAGCGCAAAAAGCCAAGGCTTGGAACGTTTTTCCAAGACCCATGTCGTCACAGAGTAGGGCGCCACTGCTGCCACATATCCAGTGTTTCTGAAGCCAGGCGACCCCGACTTCTTGATGTGGTTTCGGCGCCGTTCGCATCCCTGTTGGCCATTCGACGGCTCCCGATCGTTTCTGCTCGGTGCGGCTGAATGCGACTTCCTCAAAGTTGGTTTCGATGACCAGCACCTTGGGCCCTGTGGTCTTGGTGTCCTCGTCTACTGTTGCCGGTTCATCCATCCTTGCCGGTTTGCTTGTCGACTCAACTTTTCTTTGCAGCGCCTCAAGAGCTTCAAGGTTGGCTGCGGATACCGGGATCTCGGTTCCTGCGATCTCGACGGTGAGTTTTCCTGTTGCCATGGCGTTGGCCATGGCTTCACACGCTGCTGCCAACTGTTCCCGTTCCAGTGGCACATCGGTGCCGTGCAGACGGATGCCGTACTGGGTTGGTGGAGCCCAGTCCTGGGCGGGAATCTTGATCCAGGGAAGGATGGGCGCCACCCATTCGGCTACGTCAACGACGCGATCTGCAAACCGCTCGGTTTCGACAAACACGGAAGGGGCTTCCTCGCGTTCTCCCAGTAGTTCTCGGATGACGGCTTCTGGGTGCAGTGCGGCGTGCTTGCGGCGTTCGACGGGAGCTTTACGAAGTTGCCGCACAGCGGTCAATGCCCGGCGCAGTCCCTCTTCCGCCACGACATACAGGCCTCGGCTCACCGGAAATGCCGAGGATCCTTCACGTAGCTGGTCCAGCCGCTGAATGAATATAGCTTCGTCGTTCGGGGTCAGTGCCGCGGTGAACTCGGAGGTTTGACCGTCCTCGGACTGGCGCTGGCTGAGCAGGCTCGGGTTGAGTTGAAGATGACCGTCGGCCTCGGTCTGGATCTGCCAGGTGAACGCGCTCGCGACCACGATGCGCAGACTTTTCAGCAACCCATCCGTCAGTTTGTCTGTCGCATCGTCGCCCAGTGCCGCGCGTATCTCTGCCCAGCAGCGAAATTGCGCATCGATGTCATCGTGGGCAATCCGGTTGAATGCGTCTACCTGCTGTACCACCGCGTATAGCGGCGCCTGAAGCCGGTAGACCTTGTCCTGCCAGTCCAGCCATGCCCCATGGTGCATGGCGCCTCGGGCGGGAATCGTTTTGCCTGGCTGTAACCACCGGGCGCTCAGTTGCGCCCCGGGTTTGCCGAGCGTGCCGCTCAGGCGCAGGTCCAAGGTCAGGGGGCAGTTCGGGGGAAGCCCCAGTTCCCTGGCTACGCTTTCCGACCAGCCGCAGAACAGGGCGGCTGGGATTTCCAGCATGCCATGCGCCAGTTGACCGCCGCGGTCCAGGCTGACCGCCAGCTCCGATGCCGCATGTACCGAGCGGCATTGCATCCAGGCATCGAGATCTGTCCCGGTCTTCCAGCACGCAGTGTCGTCATTCCAGGATGTCTCGGTCATTCAGTGCTGCTCCGGTGTAGTGTGCGATGAAATCGCGTGCTTTGCGTTGCCAACTGCCGCTGGACGAGCCTGCGTGTCGGAGTTGTGGCAGGTCATTCATGCCGTTATGAAAATCCAAAGACCGCACGCGACGCAATTCACTTGCGCTGTATTCGGGCTGGTACAGCGCCGGAGCTGATGCCTCGTCTGCCAGGCACGCCCGTAGGCTACCCTTGTGGCTCCATTCCATGAAGACGACATGGCCGATCCGCAGCAACAACATGGACTGATTGGCCGAGGCGCCATTGCCCAATGTTCCGTACTGCGCCCACCCGTCTGTCCGGGACTCCTGCTTGGCCGCGCGTGCAGCGTCGCTGCCAAGTGCCAGCCAGGCTTCCTCGATCAGACCCTTGTCGTAATACGCCATCCAGAAGCGCTCGCGGTAGCGCCAGATGTCGTCTGCAGTCAGTTGCAGCAGGCGCATGAATCCACGCAGGGTGTCTCCCACCATCCAGCGTTTCATGGTTTGTACCGTGGGTTCAGCCACCCCCTGCCAGTGGTGTCCCTGATGCACGGCATCCAGGTGGCGCGGATCACCGTAGTGCTTGACAAAATGGGTCAGTAATCGACTGCGCAGTGATTCGGGAGGCGACTTCTGGTACCACGGCTGAATGAGTGCATCGGCCAAGAGGGTGCGGTGTCGTGGATACCGGTGAACGCTCTGTATCCGTCCGCCAGTGACGCTGGAACATGACCATTCCAGGATGCGGCGTACGGTCGCTTCATCTTGCCTGTCTGTGTTTGGCAGTTTCAGCGCTCCCTTGAAGCCCTCTTCGGCGATGCATTCCTCCAGAAACCCTGGCCAGAGTTGAAGACCTTCCAGCGTCTGTGGCATGGGTTTTCTGCTTCTTGCCAAGACTGCACCGAGGCGCAATCCCACCTCGTCGGGAACAAAGAAGCGCAAGTCAGTTTGTAACTTGCGCAATAGATCGGCGAATGGCCCCTGTGCCTTTTCCAGTGCCATCAGGATGCGGTGCCCGAAGGCACGTATCCCCGTACGATCGAAGTGATGCACATACGTATAGAACAAAGGTCCGAGCCAGCGTTTGGCTGCCCGAGGGTCGTGCAACGCTTCAGGAAGATGGCGCGCCCAGTAGGCCTGTACAAGTTCAGGTTCCAGTTCTGGCAGGGAGGGTTGCCCATCCAGCCACAGCGCGTAGGGAAGCCGGCGCAGGGAGCCGCGTCCCAAGTCTGCATAGGCATGTGCCCGTGCTTGTTCATAGACACGGCGCAGGCGCGTACCCATGTCTTCAATGTCTGCTGGAGCCACCAGTGTCACCTGCCCCAGCGCTGCGACGACTTCCTGCAGTTTGCGGAATCCCGAAGGCGGCAGTGCGAACATGGTCATGGTTTCTGCTCAGTGGCCGACAGGTTCCTCAGTGTTTCTTCCATGGACTGGTAGCTCAGTACGATGCGCAGATCGACACGCCGATTCTTCATGTCGTCTCCCGGGATACCCTTAAGCAGCCGTGTGTCTCCATAAGCGCTGTAGGAAAACAGGGGTTGCTGGCCGCTGTTGCGGTATGTCGCCATGCGCGAATCTGTTAGCAGGCCGGCCAGCACGGCCCGTGCTCGCTGGAACGACAGCGTGGTGTTGTCCATGCCGTTGCGCAGCAGTGGCCGGTTATCGGTGTGACCCTCCACGAAGATCGTGTCGATTTCGTGCAGACCTTTGTTGTGACGGCAGTCTGTCGGCTTGCGCAGCGCCCGTTCGCTGGCCACATAACAAGGCAGAACCTCCTCCAGACGCTGGCGGGCCAAGGCCAGCGCAGCCAGCGCTTCCGCACTGAGTTTGGACTCGCCCAGCGGGAACAGTATGTCTGCGGGCAATGAAATCACTCCGCTGGCACGGTCGATGGTGACCGCGATTCGCGAATCTTCGAGCACTTTACCGATGGCGCTTGTTACTGCTCCGCGCGGATCTCCTGCAGCCTTGATCACGTTGGCTTGGCGCTGCTGCTCCAAGGCCAGTACCACCACCAAGATGATGAACACGAACAGCAGGCCGATCATTAGGTCACTGGCCGACGCCAGGTAGTTGCCTTCTTCCCGGTCGCCATGCCCTGCTGACACTGTCGTGCGGCGTTTGATCATCAGCATGGCTCAACTCCGCCGGGACAGTGCGTCCCGGCCATCGTTGAGTTCCTCGATGTTGTCGCTCAGGTTCTGGATGACGCCGCCGAGTTTGCCGACCGCCTTGGCCATTTCTGCATCCATGGCCTGGTGCAGTTGTGCCACTTGCCGGGTGTACTGAACTACGCCATCGGTGATCGATGCGACCACGCCGCCCAGATCCCGGCTGGTGCGCTCCATGGACCCTTGGACTGTGCCAAGTGACTCGGCTGCTGTGCGGGTTGTGTCCTGGAGCAACTGGGTCATGCGGTCAACAGCGGCCAGTGCTTCGGGTGTGGCGGATCGAACTGCCTGCACCACGGCCTTCTGTTCCTGTGCCAGTTCTTCGATCCCGTCGCATACATCGGCGAGCTTTCCGCTGGTGCGTTCCATGTGGCCAGCGGTCTGTGACCAGTGCTGACCCACTTCACCCATGCGCGACACCACTTTTTCCGTGACCCCCAGCGTGTCCTCCAGGCGGGCCATCCCCTGCTGACCCAGTTGCGCTGCTCGCGCGATGGTGGCGTCCACCGCTTCGACGGACGAACGGGCCTTGTCCATGGCTGTATCAACACCCTGGACGCTGTGCATCAGTTGTCCTGCGGCTGTGGTGATCTGAGCCCCCATGTCCTGCCCTGCTTGACTGAGGCGGTGCGTCATCTCGCGGGTCGTCTGGTCGAGCGCGTTGGCGGCGCTGCCTATGCCCGTCTGCAGATCCTGCGAAGCGTGCTTCAGGGAACCTGCCAGCGAGGTCAGGCTGTCCTTGAACTGTTCCATCTCCCCTGCAGTGTTCGATTGGATGGCCTGGGAGAACTCCTTCATCATCTTGTGCAGCGCATCCTCGTTCATCGTTCCGATGCGGTCACTCAGATGTCCGATGGCGTCGACCAGCTTGGTGGTCATGTGCTCCATCTGCGGGCTGAAGCTGTTGGTGATGGTCTGGCCGATGGTGACCGCCAGATCGGTTTCAAAGCGTTTGAGAGAGCCGGTCTGTTCCCGTGCCTCCACCAGCAGTTCTTCGACCAGCGATTGCTGCTCTTCCAGTACCGATTGCGTCTGACTCAGCGTGGTCTGTTGGGCGGCCAGATGCGATTGCATCGCCTGTAACTGCGCCAGTTGCTCTGCGATGGCACGTTCCGCGCCGATGGGCGGCCACAGCTGTTCGATTGCTGCCACCACGTCCGCGCTGACGCGGTGCAGGCTTGTCATGTGGTATCTGCCCGCCACGGTCCAGCAGATCGAGACAAACAAACCAGCCAGAGAGGACAGGAACTTGCCGCCGGCCGAGCCCAGCAGGTTGCGGGCAGCCTCCAGGATGTTGGTGTTTTCGCTGTGCGCCGCCAGCGCAGAAGTGGCGTCGGTCAATGCCAGAGTCAGAAAAAAGAATGTGCACAGCAGACCAACCCCGACAGCGATGTTGGGTATGGCCTCGAAGAGTGCGAGGTTGATGCGCCCTTGCAGCAGCCGTTCAGGCTGCCACAGGTCGTCGACACTGCCCAGCAGCAGGCGCCGCGCTTGTTCTCCCTGACCGATCACCACGATGCGAGCTTGTGTGGCGGCCCAGGCGCGTTTCAGTTCCGATTGTTGGGGTCCGGGATTTCGTACCGAACTGATGCCTGGTGCGGTCTTGAGTTGACGTAGCTCTGCGGCCAGTTGCTGCAACCGCTTCTGTGTGTCGGTCAGTCGTGGTCTTGCCCATACCCAGTAGGCCAGCAGACCAGCAGCCAAGATTCCGATGAAGATGCCTTGGATGATTGGAGCGAGAACAAAAAAGTGGGTGTCTAGCCAGGTCATGACGAGGCCTGTTCTTGAACAAGACAGCCTTGCTGGCTCGTGATATCCGAATCGCTCTGCTGCGTGATCGAGACGACAGTTTTGATGCCGAAAGAACGCAAGGTTTGCGGCTGCTTTTTCATCTTTTCTCCCCTTTGTTCATCGTAGAACAACGCAACCTGTGCCTTGCCGGGAGCGCCTCGATCACCCACGATGACAAAGGATCAAGAGTGAAAAAGTGCGATCTATCGGAATTGATTTGCCAGACCGGCGCTGAAGCCGTGCGGAGTCAATCCGCACAAATTGTTTCAACTCAATGCTGGCGCGTGGAAAAGTGCACAGGATGACCTCGCGCAGGGGCACTGTCACCACTGTCGAACAGGAGGTTGTCATGCGCTCTTCGGTTAGTTCTGTCCCGCCCGCCCTGCATCTGCTCTCGACTGCGCTGCTGGCGGTCGGTCTGCTGGGCTCTGCCCTGGCGGCACCCCTGTGTCTTGCGCCCGACGGGGTGGTCCTTCGAGTCCTGGTCGACCACGGCGCTGGGCACCTGGGACGACACCACCGCCCACAGCGGCCGGCGTAGCGTGCGCATCGATGCGCGGTCGCCCGATGACGCACTCTGGCGACAGCCGGTGGACGCGCCGGTCAATGTGCCGCTGTTCCTGGGCGGCTGGATCAAGTCCGACAACGTGCAGCGCGGGGCGGACCAGCCGGGCAGTCCGGGCGCGACCGTCTCCGTGCTGGGCCGCTGGGACCAGCCGGCGCCGACCCTGGGCACGACACCGTGGCACGCGGTGGGCATGAGTTTCATCTCGGACACCAGCCCGCTGCTGGTGGCTCCGCGGCTGGGTTTCTGGGGCGGGCTGGCTTCGGGGACCGCCTGGTACGACGATCTGGTGCTGGTGCCGCAGGTCGCCGATGCGCCGCACCCGCGTTGGAAGATCCTGCTGCTGGTCTATCCGCAGACCGATGCCGTCATCCCTGGCCCGAACGGCACCCAGCGCCACGTGCAGGGCACCTCCGCCCCCGCCGAACTGGACAAGACCGCCGAGCAGGTGAAGCTGTTCGTCGAGCGCGACATCCCGGCGCTGACCAGCGGCAACATGCTGCCCACGCTGACCGTCCGCCACGCGCGCCAGCCGCTGAAGACGCTGTCGCCCGTCGGCGAGGGCTGGTGGCCGGCGCAGGGCGACGTGCTGCCGGAGCTGGACCCGGCCTTCGACTCGGTGATCGTGGTGTGGGATCCGCGGGTGAAGGGCGTGGCCACGGGCGAGTCGCTGTGGATCGGGGCGGGCGCCGGGCTGACGCAGGCGCGCGGTGTCAGCCAGACCTACACGACGATGAGCGTCGAGTACGCCGGCGTGAACGGCCACCGCAACGTCTACAAGCACGAGTGGGGGCACTCGATCCTGTCCTACTTCGAGGCGCTGCAGCAGACCCCGCAGCCCACGGTGACCAACCACGCCACCGGGTCGCAGTACGTCAACTGCAAGACCGGGCAGCACTACGTCTGGCAGGACGAGACCGAGGCCCAGCCGATCCCGAACTCGATCTACAGCAACACGGCCGGCTTCACGCACGACTACTACTCCGGCACCGTTGCCCGCGCCGAGGCGCCGCAGACCTGCCTCGGGATCGGGTCGCAGGCGTGGGCCTGGGGCGGGCCGGTGACACACTCGGGCAGCGCCCCGGTGTTCACCGCCGCCGAGCGGGTCGGGGCGCTGAGCGGGCAGGTGAGCGCCCTGGAGACGGCCGGGATGCTCGGGCCACGGCCCGCCCAGGTGCTGCAGGCCGAGCTGCAGGCCGCTCGGCTGGTGCTGCGCATCCCGCGTGCCAGCGCACAGGCCCGCTGGCCGCTGGAGGTTTTCTCGCGCCATGTGCTGGCGCTGGTGGCCCGCGAGCAGTTGCTGCCGCAGGCGGGGACCCTGCTGATCGAAGCAGTGACGGCTGCCAGCGGCTGCGCCTGAGTTCGAGCCCGAGCAATCTGGCCCCCTGCAGGTGGGGCGGGATCCTCGGGCGCTGTCGGAGCAACCGATCAGCGCTCCCCGCCCAGCACCCGCGCCGACAGCGACACCCCCGTCCGGTGTGCCGCCTTCACGCGCCACACCTGCGCCGGCCGGTGCGCCCCGCCGACCAGCTCGCCCACCACCGGCTCCAGCATTCCCAGCTCGTCCATCCGCCGCCGGAAGCTCACCTGGTTGACCCGTTCGCCGAGCACGGCCTCGTAGACCGCCTTCAGCTGCGGCAGCGTGAAGCGCTCGCCGCAGAGATGCACCGGCAGCGACGAGTACTGGCTTTTCGACCGCACCCGCGCCAGCGCCTGGTGCACGATCTCGGTGTGGTCGAAGGGCAGGGGTGGCAGGCGATCGACCGAATGCCATTCCACCGCCGAGGTCGCGCCCACGTCCTGCGCCATCGGGGGCACCAGCGCGTAGTAGACGACCGACACCGACCAGCCGCGCGGGTCGCGGTCCGGGCCGCTGAAGGTGGCGAGCTGCTCCAGATAGGGGCTGTGCAGACCCGCCTTCTCGCGCAGCATCCGTGCGGCGGCGCCGTGGGTGCCGGCGTCTTCCCCGGGGTGGACAAAACCGCCCGGCAGCGCGAGCGCACCCGCGTGCGGTGCCCGGTCGCGGGCCAGCAGCGCGACCTGCAGGCCGTCCACGGCCAGTGTCAGCAGCACCACATCGACGGTACAGAGGATGGTCGGACTGTGCACGGGAGGGTGTGGCATGGGAGGGAGGAGGGGATATCGTGGATATCTTGTCTTACTTGCAATACTGTATTAAGTGTCGTACCGTGTCCAGACCTTGTTTTCCCGAGGTATCCCGTGACTGCATTCCATCTGCTCCTGATCGATGCGCAGAATGATTTCTGCGATCTGCCGGTCCCCGCCCGGCCCGCGTTGCCCGTGCAGGGCGCCAATGCCGATCTGCACCGCGTGGCGGCACTGGTGCGCCGGGCGGGCGATGCGCTCGACGCCATCACGCTGACGCTCGACAGCCACCACCGCTACGACATCGCGCATCCTGGTTTCTGGTGGGCCGGCAGGCCGGGCACCGCGGTCGCGCCGTTCACCCCGGTCACCGCGGCGCAGGTGCGTGCCGGCCAGTTCCGGCCACGCGACCCCGCCGCGCTGCCGCGCACGCTCGCCTACCTCGACGCGCTGGAAGCCGGCGGGCGCTACACGCTGATGGTCTGGCCGGTCCACTGCGAGATCGGCACCTGGGGCCACCAGCTCCACGACGCCGTGCGCGCGGCCTGTGCCGACTGGGAACTCCGCTGCCAGCGCGCCAGCCACGTCGTTTTCAAGGGCCTGAATCCGTGGACCGAGCACTACAGCGCGCTGCAGGCCGAGGTGCCCGACCCCGCCGACCCGGCGACCGGCCTGAACCGCGCGCTGATCGCCCGGCTCGACACGCCGGGACAGCTGCTCATCGCGGGCGAGGCCGGCAGCCACTGCGTGCGCGCCACGGTCGAGCACCTCGTGGCGCACCTGCCCGACCCGACGCCCGCGCGCCTGTCGCGCCTCACGCTGCTGACCGACGCGATCAGCCCTGTCGGCGGCTTCGAGGCGCAGCAGGCCGCGTTCTTCGACGGCATGCGCCAGCGCGGTGTGCGCCTGGCGACCTGTGCCGAGGCGCTGGCCGAGATGACCGACAGCAAGGAGTGACCATGTCCCAGACTCCCGAGCCCGTCATCACCAGCCTGCTGGAGACCGACCTCTACAAGTTCACGATGTGGCAGGCGCTGCTGCACCGCCACCCGGCCACGCAGGCCGAATACCGCTTCGTCTGCCGCAACCCGGGCGACGCCGCCCTCCCGCTGTCGGCGCTGCTGCCCGAGGTGAATGCCGGGCTGGACCACCTCTGCACGCTGCGCTTCACGGAGGACGAGCTCGCCTACCTGGGCGGGCTGCGCTACATCCAGTCCGATTTCGTCGACTTCCTGCGCCTGTTCCAGTTCCGGCGGACCTTCATCCACGCCTGGGCCGAGGGCGACACGCTGCACATCGAGGCCCGCGGGCCGCAGGTGCATGTGATGGGCTTCGAGATCCCGGTGCTGGCGCTGGTCAACGCGCTGTATTTCCGCCGCTTCGATGCCGCTGCCGCGCATGCCGAAGGCCGCCGCCGCCTGGCGCGCAAGATCGCGCAGATCCGCGCGCTGGCGGACGAGCCGGCGCGCCGCCATCCCTTCGAGCTGTTCGAGTTCGGTGTGCGGCGGCGCTTCTCCGCGGCGTGGCAGCACGAGGTCACCGCCACGCTGCAGCGCGAACTGCCCGCGGCGATGAAGGGCACGTCCAACGTCCACCTCGCCCGTGTCCTCGGCCTGACACCCATCGGCACGATGGCGCACGAGTACCTGCAGACCTACCAGGCGCTCGGCGTGCGGCTGCGCGATTTCCAGAAAGCCGCGCTGGAGGACTGGGTGCAGGAGTACCGCGGTGACCTGGGCATCGCGCTGACCGACGTGGTCGGCATGGACGCCTTCCTGGCCGACTTCGATCTCTACTTCGCCAAGCTCTTCGACGGCCTGCGCCACGACTCGGGCGATCCCTTCGTCTGGGGCGAGAAGGCGCTGGCGCACTACGCGAAGCTGAAGATCGACCCGCACACGCGCCGGCTGGTGTTCTCGGACGCGCTGACGGTGGAGAAGGCGCTGGCGCTCTACCGCCACTTCGCCGACCGGGTGCAGACCGGCTTCGGCATCGGCACGCAGCTCAGCAACGATGTCGGGCTCACGCCGCTCAACATCGTCATGAAGCTGGTGCGCGCCAACGGCCAGCCGGTGGCCAAGCTCAGCGACAGCCCGGGCAAGACGATGTGCGAGGACGAGACGTTTCTGGCGTACCTGCGGCAGGTGTTCGGGGTTGCGCTCAGCGCTCCCGCCCTGCATGGCGCAGGACCTGGGTGATCGGCTCCATCAGGTACTGCAGCGGCGTGCGTTCGCCGCCCTGCAGGTAGACCTCCGCCGGCATCCCGGCCTGCAGCTCGGCGCCCGCGATGGCACGGGACACGGCGTCGCGCTCCACGGTGAGCTGCACGGTGTAGTAGGGCTGCTGCGTCTGCGGCTCGACCAGCCGGTCGGCCGAGATGTAGCGCACCGTGCCGGCCACGAGGTGGCTGGTGCGGTACTGGTAGGCCGTGAAGCGCAGGTCGGCGTGCTGGCCTTCATGCACGCGGCCGACATCCTCGGTCCGGATGCGGGCCTCCACCAGCAGCCGGGGGTTGACCGGCACCACGTCCAGCACCGGCTCGCGGGGCGCCAGCACCATGCCGGCGTGGGTCGCCTTGAGGTTGACCACCTCGCCGTCCACCGGCGAGGTGATCACCTGCCGGGTGGCCGCGTCGCTGGCCTTGCGCAGTTCCTGCTCCAGCTCCTGGATGCGCACGGTGGCGGCCTTGAGCTGGTCGCTGGCCTGCTGCTGGTAGTCGTTGTCGAGCGTGCGCAGCTTCAGGTCGATGTCGAGCATCCGCTGCTGGGCGCGCACCAGCTCGCCGCGCCGCTCGGCCAGCTTGACGCCGTAGTCGGCCACCGAGGCTTCGAGCTGCATCACGCGCGTGGGGGCGATGAAGCCGTCCCGGGCCAGCGTGCGGTGGCTCTCCAGCTCGCTCTGCTGGGCGGCGACCGATTCACCGGCCTTGCCGATCTGCGTGCGCAGCGTGGCGAACTCCTGCTTCCCAGCCATGGCGCGGATCACCCGGCGCCCGTCGGTGAGGGGCCCGCCGCTCACGGCCGCGCGATGCCGAGCAGGTCCGCGCCGAGTGCCTCGGCCACCTCGATCCCGTCCACGCCCGCCGACATGATCCCGCCCGCGTAGCCCGCGCCTTCGCCGGCCGGGTAGAGGCCGCGCACGTTCAGGCTCTGGTAGTCGCGGCCCCGCGTGATGCGCAGCGGCGACGAGGTGCGCGTCTCCACGCCGGTCAGCACGGCGTCGGCCATCGAGAAGCCCTTGATCTGCTTTTCAAACGCCGGCAGCGCCTCGCGGATCGCGTCGAGCGCGTAGACGGGCAGCGAGCCGCGGTCCTTCTGCGCCAGGTCGGTCATCCGCACGCCGGGCTTGTACGACGGCTCGACGCTGCCCAGCGCCGTGCTGCGCTGGCGCTTGATGAAGTCGCCGACGAGCTGGCCCGGCGCCTGGTAGCCGCCTTCGCCGAGTTCGTAGGCCCGCGACTCCCAGACGCGCTGGAACGCCATGCCGTCCAGCGGGTTCACCGGCCCGGTGCCGCCCGGATCCTGCCGATAGTCCTCGGGCGAGATGCCGACGACGATGCCCGCGTTGGCGTTGCGCTCGTTGCGCGAGTACTGGCTCATGCCGTTGGTGACGACCCGGTTCGGCTCCGAGGTCGCGGCCACCACCGTGCCGCCCGGGCACATGCAGAAGCTGTAGACCGCGCGGCCGTTTCCAGCGTGGTGGACCAGCTTGTAATCCGCCGCCCCCAGGATCGGGTGGCCGGCGTTCGGGCCGAAGCGGGCGCGGTCGATCACGCTCTGCGGGTGCTCGATGCGGTAGCCGATCGAGAAGGGCTTGGCCTCCATGTAGACGCCGCGCGCGTGCAGCATCGTGAAGGTGTCGCGCGCGCTGTGGCCGAGTGCCAGCACGACGTGGTCGGCGCGCAGCTCCTCGCCCGAGGCCAGCGTCACGCCGCGGATGTGGCCGTCCTCGATGCGCACGTCGCTCACCCGTTGCTCGAAGCGCACCTCGCCGCCCAGCGCGATGATCTCCGCGCGGATCTTCTCGACCATGCCCACCAGCCGGAAGGTGCCGATGTGCGGCTTGCTGACGTAGAGGATTTCCTCGGGCGCGCCGGACTTGACGAACTCGGTCAGCACCTTGCGTGTCAGGTGGCGCGGGTCGCTGATCTGGCTCCAGAGCTTGCCGTCGGAGAAGGTGCCGGCGCCGCCTTCGCCGAACTGCACGTTCGACTCCGGGTTCAGCTCGCGCTGGCGCCACAGGCCCCAGGTGTCCTTGGTGCGCTGGCGGACTTCCTTGCCGCGCTCCAGCACGATCGGCTTGAGCCCCATCTGCGCCAGGATCAGCGCCGCGAAGATCCCGCACGGCCCGAAGCCGATCACCAGCGGCCGCAGCCGCTCGCCGCTGGTGGCGAAGTCGGCGGGCGCGTGGCCGACGAAGCGGTAGCTGGTGTCGGGCGACGGGCGCACATGCGGATCGCCCTCGAACTGCGCCAGCACGGCGGTTTCGTCGCGCAAGGTGCAGTCCACGGTGTAGATCAGCACGATGGCCGTCTTCTTGCGCGCGTCGTAGGCGCGCTTGAAGACGGTGAAGGCGACGAGGTCGGCGTCGTCGTCCAGACCCAGGCGGGCGAGGATGGCCGGACGCAGGGCGTCCTCGGCGTGGGTCAGGGGCAGGCGGAGTTCGGTGATGCGCAGCATGGCGGGATTGTCGCCGCGCTGCGCGGCGTCTCGAGTCCGCTGCCGCGGGAATGTCCCCGTACCCCGACAATGCCGGGCCTCCATCCGGAGGCCTTGCACCCCCAGCCCACGATCGTCCCAGGGAGCCCCGATGCTTTCTCGTTCACTCCAAGCCGCCATCGTCGATCTCGACGGCACCATGGTCGACACCCTCGGCGATTTCGTCGCCGTGCTGCGCCTGACGCTGACCGAACTCGGCTTGCCGCTGGTCGACCGCGCCTTTGTCGAACACACCGTCGGCAAGGGCAGCGAGCACCTGATCCGCACGACACTGGCCCATGTCGGCGGTGACGCGGCGCTGTACGACACCGCTTGGGCGGCCTACCAGCGCCACTACCTGTGCGTCAACGGTCAGCATTCGGACGTGTATCCCGGTGTCCTCGACGGGCTGCAGCGTCTGCGCGATGCCGGCCTGCGGCTGGCCTGCCTGACCAACAAGCCCGTCGCGTTCGCCCGGCCGCTGCTGGCGAGCAAGGGCCTGGACGGCTTCTTCGCGCTGGTCTTCGGCGGTGACAGCTTCGCGCGCAAGAAGCCCGATCCGCTGCCGCTGCTGGAGACCTGCCGGGCGCTGGGCACCCTGCCGGCGCAGACGCTGATGGTCGGCGACTCCAGCAACGATGCGCAGGCCGCGCGCGCGGCCGGCTGCCCGGTCGTGCTGGTGACCTACGGCTACAACCACGGCGAGCCGATCCGGGCGGTGCCCGCCTGCGCGCACGTGGAGGCGCTGACGGCCCTGGCCGACCACATCCAGCGGTGATCGTCGCGGTAGGCGAGCGCTGCGCCTCCGATCGGAAGGCGCGCGCCCGCCTGCCCGCCCAGCGCGCCGCTGTGGGCCAGTTGCTGTGCGGCGTCGTGCAGATCGGCGGGCGTGCGCAGCGCGAGCAGGGTCTGGGCCTGGTCGAGGAAGACGCACCGGCGCGCATCGACGATCCAGGGGTGGGGGTCGTGGTAGGTCGGATCGGCCAGTGCCCGTGCCAGGCGCTGCATCCACGTGATCGGTGTGGCGGCGTGCTGCGGTAGCCACAGGCGCGCCAGGCCAGGCAGTTCGCGGATGGCCAGCGCCTCGACCCGGGCATCTTCCAGCAAGGCCAGCAACTCCCGGGTGAAGGGGCTCAGGCCGGTGCTGTCGAAGGCGGGTGGCGAGTACACCAGATGTGCCGCCGCGTGGGCCGCTGCCGCGCAGTGCTGCTGCCAGTGCGCACGCGCAGGCAGGTGGAGGTGGTCGCCGACGAGGCTGGGGCGCTCGCTGGCATGGTCCAGGTGGAGCGTCGGCGTGATGTCCCAGAGCAGGTGCAGCCAGCGGGCCAGGGGTTGCGCGTGTGCGGGGTCGGACATGGTGGCGGCGTGGTCCGCTGTCAGAAGCACGATTCCAGCGTGGCCTCCAGCACGGCGGCCACCTCCTGTGGTGATCCGGCCGCCGGTGGCACGGTGGGCGCGGCCCCCCCGGTGGGGTGCAGCGCGTGGACCACGGCCACCCGGCAGGCCCGGGCCGGCGTCCAGCCCCGGGCCACGAGGAAGGCTGCGGCCAGCAGCATGTCGGTGGTGGCGCCCATGCCAAGGCCGCACGTCCGCAGCCGCCGCGTGCGCACCCCGAAGGCGACGATGGCCGCTGCGCACTGCAGGTCCAGCCCGGCCACCTCGGCCAGCAGCAGGGCTTCCTCCTCGGGCGCGAGGGCGGTGTCGCTCCGCTGGCTGGCGTGCGGGCCCTGTCCTCCATCGCTGTGCTGCATCGCCACTCCCCTGGATTGCCTGTCCGTGATGGAGACCATTGTGGGAAGCGTGCTGGTGGGGGCGAATACGTCGATTGACGTATCGGATGCACCGTGGCCGGCCTGGCCTCAGGCCGGGGATGGCTGCGCGTCCGAACCCATGGCGCGCGCCGGGTCGGCTCAGAGCCGGCCGATCTCGACCGCCGCCCGGTCGATCGTCTCGGCGATCTGGCGCAGGGTCTCGGCGTCGGGCGGCGTGTCGCTCTCGAAACGCAGGCGCAGCGCCGTCTTGAGGTTTTCCATCGCCCGCTGGATGTCCGGGACGCGCCGGGCGCGCGCCTGGTCGCGGGTTTGCGTCAGGCGGGCCTCGATGCGCTGCAGCACCTCGGCCTGCTCGCCCAGATGGGCCTCGCCCTCGGGGGTCAGGGCGTACTGCTTGCGGGGGCTGTCCGGCGTGGTGGCCTTGATGAAGCCCAGGTCTTCCAGCAGGGTCAGGGTCGGGTAGATCGTGCCGGGACTCGGGCTGTAGTCGCCGCCGACCCGGTCGCCGATGGCCTTGATCACCTCGTAGCCGTGGCTCGGTGCCTGCTGGAGGATCTTCAGCACCAGCAGCTTGAGGTCGCCGGCGTCGAACATGCGACCGCGCCGGCCGCTGCCGCCGCCACCGTCGTCACGGCCACGGTGGCCACCGCGCCAGTCGAGATCGGCACGGATATCGGCCACGCCGGGCTGGCCATGCCGGCCGCGGCCGTTGCGGTCACCGCGGGACTTGGATTTGAAAAAGAAGGGATGCATGGGTCACCATGGCTTGTCGAAGAGTTATAAAGATATATCTTGATTACTCTTCAGGCAAGTCATTTCGGCATCTCCACACCGCCTGCATGGCCTGCAGCGCCGGCACTGGCGCCCGGGCCCGCGCTGCCGCTGGCCGGGTTCAGTGGCTGATCATCCAGGGCCGCTTGCTCGGGAACGCCTTGTTCCCGTTCGGCGCCTTCAGCGTCGCCCCCCGTTGGCTGGCGCCGGTGCTGCAGCAGCCGCACCCGGTCGGGTGCCGCAGCCGGGCGTACTCGCCCGAGGTCTTCGGTTCGTGCTGCGCGCGTTCGTTGGTGGCCATGGCGCTGCGGGTGCCGCTGTCCATCAGGGCCAGGCGCGGCGCCGTGGCGAAGACCCGCGGCGAGGGCATCGCGCAGTCCGGGCAGGTGGCCGGTTCGTTGCGGTCGTTCAGGCTGCGGAAGGCTTCGAAGCCGCCGCAGTCCGGACAGGCGTAGTCGTAGGTCGGCATGGGCGGCGCTCCGTGCAGCAGGGGGTCAGACGATGTCCGGCGACAGCGGCATCACCACCGAGCCGTCGAGGTGCCGGATCGGTCCGGCCGCGCCCGGGTTGATGTCGAAGTCGAAGATCTGCGTCGGCAGCCACAGCGTGGCGCAGGCGTTGGGCACGTCGACCACGCCGCTGATGTGGCCCTGCACGGGGGCGGTGCCCAGGATCGAGTAGGCCTGCGCGCCGGAGTAGCCGAACTTCTTCAGGTACTCGATCGCGTTCAGGCAGGCCTGGCGGTAGGCGACGTTGACGTCGAGGTAGTACTGCTTGCCGGCCTCGTCGACCGAGATGCCCTCGAAGATCAGGTAGTCGTTGTAGGTCGGGGTGATCGGGCTGGGCTTGAAGATCGGATTCTTGATGCCGTACTTGGCCATGCCGCCCTTGATGAGCTGCACCCGCATGTGCACCCAGCCGGCCATCTCGATGGCGCCGCAGAAGGTGATCTCGCCGTCGCCCTGGCTGAAGTGCAGGTCGCCGACCGACAGGCCCGCGCCGTCCACGTAGACCGGGAAGTAGACCTTGGCGCCGCGCGAGAGGTCCTTGATGTCGCAGTTGCCGCCGTGCTCGCGCGGTGGCACGGTGCGGGCGGCTTCAGCGGCGGCCTTGGCCTTGGCGTCACCGGTCAGCTTGCCCATGTGGGCGGTGCCGGCGAACGGCGGGTTGGCCAAGCCGCTGGTGGCCGGGTCGGAGTCGATGAGGGCCTGCTCGCGGGCGTTCCAGGCCTCCAGCATCTTGGGGTCAGGCAGGCAGCCGATCAGGCCGGGGTGGATCAGGCCGGCGTACTGCACGCCCGGCACGTGGCGCGAGCTGGTGAACATGCCGTGGAAGTCCCAGATCGACTTCTGGGCCTGCGGGAAGTGTTCGGTCAGGAAGCCGCCGCCGTTCTTCTTGCTGAAGAAGCCGTTGAAGCCCCAGAGGCTGTCCTGCTTGGCGCCGATGTCGAGCAGGTCCACCACCAGCAGGTCACCCGGCTCCGCGCCCTTCACGCCCACCGGCCCGGACAGGTAGTGCACCGTGGTCAGGTCGATGTCGCGCACGTCGTCGGCGCTGTCGTTGTTCTGGATGAAGCCGCCGGTCCAGTCGTAGGTTTCAAGAATGAAGTCATCCCCGGGGTTGACCCAGCAGGCCATCGGGATGTCCGGGTGCCAGCGGTTGTGGATGTTCTCGTTCTCGAGCGGCGACTTGCTGAGGTCGACGGCAATCAGGGTATCGGCCATGGTCATCTCCTGGGGGTTGGGGTCCGGACGTCCGGACGTTCAGACGGACAGGTACTGCTTGATGCGGGTGACGTCGGTGTCGGCGCGCGCCGTCTCGTGGACCAGCCGCCCGCCCTCGATGACGAAGAGCCGGTCGGCCACGTCGAGCGCGAAGCTCAGCACCTGCTCGCTGACGACGATGGTGATGTCGCGCATCTTGCGGATCTCGTTGAGGGCCTTGGCGATGTCCTTGATGATCGAGGGCTGGATGCCTTCGGTCGGCTCGTCGAGCAGCAGCACCTTGGGATCGGTGACGAGGGCGCGGGCGATGGCGAGCTGCTGCTGCTGGCCGCCGGAGAGGTTGCCGCCCTTGCGCCGGCGCATGTCCCACAGCACGGGAAAGAGCGCGTAGATCTCCTCCGGAATGCGGCGGGTGGCCGAGTTTTCCAGGCCGGTCTGGATGTTCTCCTCGACCGTCAGCGTGGGGAAGACCATGCGGCCCTGCGGCACGTAGGCGATGCCCTTGGCGACGCGGCGGAAGCTCTCGTCGCGGCTGATCTCCTGGCCGGCCACGGTGACCGAGCCGCTGCGTGTGGGCAGCACGCCCATCAGGCTCTTGAACAGCGTGGTCTTGCCCATGCCGTTGCGGCCCATGATGGCCACGGTTTCCTTGTTGGCGGCGTCGAACGAGATGCCGTGCAGCGCCTCGCTCTGGCCGTAGGCGACGAACAGATCCTTGACTGACAGCATGGTGTGCGCTCCTGGGTGCTCGGTGGCCGACTCAGTGGCCGAGGTAGACGTCGATGACCTTGGGATCGCTCTGGACCTTGTCCATCGAGCCCTCGGCGAGGATCTTTCCCTGGTGCATCACGGTCACCTTGTGGGCGATCTGCTTGACGAAGTCCATGTCGTGCTCGATCACGATCACCGCACGGTTCTGGCAGATGCGCTGCAGCAGCTCGGCCGTCATCTCGCGCTCGCGCGGGCTCATGCCGGCGATGGGCTCGTCCAGCAGCAGCAGCTCCGGGTCCTGCATCAGCAGCATCCCGATCTCCAGCCACTGCTTCTGGCCGTGGCTGAGCAGGCCGGCTTCGGTGTCGAGCTTGTCCGCCAGGTGGATGTCCTGGGCCACCACCTGGACCCGGGCCCGGACCTCGTCGTCGCATTTGAAGCCGAGGGCGCCGAACACCGAGCGGCCCTTGGGATAGGAGACCTCCAGGTTCTGGAACACGCTCAGGTTCTCGTAGATCGACGGCGTCTGGAACTTGCGGCCGATGCCCAGGCGCACGCGCTGGAATTCGGCCATGCGCGTCAGCTCGGTGTTCTTGAACTTGATGCTGCCGCTGCTGGCGCGGGTCTTGCCGCAGATCAGGTCGAGCAGCGTGGTCTTGCCGGCGCCGTTCGGGCCGATGATCACGCGCAGCTCGTTCTTGTCGATGTAGAGCGTCAGGGCGTCGATGGCCTTGAAGCCGTCGAAGGAGACGGTCAGGTCCTCGACCGCGAGGGCGAAGTCGGTGTTGCTCATGGCGTGGGCTTCCTGGGCAGGCGGAGGGGGCGGGCCGATCAGGCCTGCTGGCCGCGGATGTCGGCGGCAACGGTGACCGGGGCGCGGCGGGTGCGCCACTGCTGCCAGCGCGGCACGACCTGGCTCTCCCACAGCCCGGCCAGCCCCATCGGGAAGGCCATCGTCACGCCGATGAACATGGCGGCCATCAGGAACAGCCACAGGTCCGGGAAGCTCTCGGAGAAGAAGGTCTTGCCGGTGTTGACCAGCAGCGTGCCGTAGACGGCACCCACCAGGCTCATGCGCCCGCCGACCGCGGCGTAGATCACCATCTCGATGCTGGGCACGATGCCGACGAAGCTCGGCGACATGAAGCCGACCTGCAGCGAGAACAGCGCCCCGCCGATGCCCGACAGCGCCGCCGCCAGGCAGAAGGTGAAGACGCGGAAGTTGGCCACGTCATAACCCGAGAAGCGCACGCGGTCCTCCTTGTCGCGCATGGCCAGCAGCAGCGTGCCGGCCTTGCCGGTCTGGATCCAGCGGCACAGCACGATGGAGCCGACCAGCAGCGCCACGCAGAGGTAGTAGAGGATGTACTTGGCGCTGTCGGTGCGGGTGTCCCAGCCGGCGAGAGTCTTCAGGTCGGTCATGCCGTTGACGCCGCCGGTGTAGCCCTGCTGGCCGATGATCAGCACGGTGACGATCAGCGCCACGGCCTGCGTGATGATGGCGAAGTACACGCCGCCCACCCGGCGCTTGAACATCGCGAAGCTGACGATCCAGGCCAGCAGCGTGGGCACCGCGATGACCGCCAGCAGCGTGAACGGCAGGCTCTTGAACGGCACCCAGAAGGCGGGCAGGGCGGTGAGCTGGTTCCAGTCCATGAAGTCCGGGATGCCGGGCGTGCTCTGGATCTTCGTCGTGACCGGGTCCGAGGCTTCGAGCTTCAGGAACATCGCCATCGCGTAGCCCCCCAGGCCGAAGAACACGCCCTGGCCGAGGCTGAGCACGCCCCCGTAGCCCCACACCATCACCAGCCCGATGGCGACGAAGGCGTAGGTCAGGTACTTGCCGACCAGGTTGAGGCGGAAGATGTCCAGGGTCAGCGGCAGTACCACCGCCAGCAGGACGGTCAGCACCAGCAGGCTGGCGAGCTGGTAGCGGTGGATCAGGGCTTTCAGGGCGGTCATCGGACGGGCTCCAGACAGGACAGGTGAACGGGTGGGATCAGCGGCGGACCTTGCTGGCGAACAGACCTTGCGGGCGCAGCATCAGGATCAGCACGATCAGCGACAGCGTGATCACCTTGGCCATCGAGCCGGACAGGAAGAACTCGGTGATCGACTGCGTCTGCGCGATGCCGAAGGCCGAGACCACGGTGCCGAGCAGGCTGGCCGCGCCGCCGAAGGTGACCACCAGGAAGGAGTCGACGATGTAGAGCGAGCCCGAGGTCGGACCGGTCGAGCCGATGGTGGTGAAGGCCGCGCCCGCCATGCCGGCGATGCCGCAGCCGATGGCGAAGGTCAGGCGGTCGGTCTTCTGGGTGTTGATGCCGATGGCGTTGGCCATGACGCGGTTGCTCACCGTGGCGCGCACCCGCAGGCCCCAGCGGCTCTTGGCCAGCGCGATCAGCACGCCCGCGGTGGTCACCGCGGTGAGGCCGAGCACGAACAGGCCGTTGATCGGGATGTCCAGCCCCGGCGCCGGCGCCCAGGAGCCCATCAGCCACTCGGGCAGGGTCGGGCTGACCTCCTTGGGGCCGATGAAGGAGCGGAAGCACTGCTGCATCGCCAGGCTCACGCCCCAGGTCGCCAGCAGCGTGTCGAGCGGGCGCTTGTAGAGGTGGCGGATCAGCGCCCACTCCACCAGCCAGCCCCCCGCGAAGGCGAAGCCGAAGGCCAGCAGGATGGCCAGCGGGAAGTAGTACGGCATCCACTGCGGCGCGAAGTGCTCGGTCAGCGTCGAGCCGAGGTAGATGGTGTAGGCGCCGATGGTCATGAACTCGCCATGCGCCATGTTGATCACGCCCATCTGGCCGAAGATGATCGCCAGCCCCAGGCCCATCAGCAGCAGCACCGCGAACAGGCTCAGGCCCGCGAAGCCCTGCATCAGGCCGATGTTCAGCATCTCGGAAAACGTCATGTGCGGTGCTCCTGGCAACGTGGCGAGGGGTGGCGAAAGGGGGAGATCAGGCGGCTTACTGGTAGCCCTTGGGGAACGGGTCCGGCTTGATCAGCTCGGGCGACTCCGACACCACCTTGAAGGTGCCGTCGGGCTGGCCCATGGCGATGCGCGACTTGCTCCAGAGGTGGTGGTTCTTGTCGAGCTTGACGTAGCCCTCCGGCGCGGTCTTCAGCTCGATGCCCGCCTCGGAGGCCGCCACCACCTTGTCCACGTCGAAGCTGCCGGCCTTCTCCACCGCCGCCTTCCACAGCCAGGGGCCGAGGTAGCCGGCCTGGGTCACGTCGCCGATCACGGCGTCCTTGCCGTACTTGGCCTTGAAGGCGGCGACGAACTTCTTGTTGTTCTCGTTGTCGAGCGACTGGAAGTACTTCATCGACGAGTAGAAGCCGGCGAAGTTCTCGCCGCCCACGCCGGTCATCTCGTCCTCGGTCACGGCCAGGGTCAGCAGCAGCTGCTTGTCGCCGGTGATGCCGGCGGCCTTGAGCGCCTTGTAGAAAGCCACGTTGGAGCCGCCCACCACGGCGGTGAAGATGCAGTCGGGCTTCTGCAGCTTGATCTTGTTCATCAGCGAGCCGAAGTTGGTGCTGCCCAGCGGGTAGTACTCCTCGCCGACGACCTTGCCCTTCTGGAAGTTCTCGATGTGCTTGCGCGCGATCTTCATCGAGGTGCGCGGCCAGATGTAGTCGCTGCCGATGAGGAAGAAGGTCTTGGCCTTCTTCTCCTTCTGCGCCCAGTCCAGGCCGTAGAGGATCTGCTGCGTGGCCTCCTGGCCGGTGTAGATCACGTTCTTGCTCTGCTCCAGGCCTTCGTAGAAGGTGGGGTAGTAGAGCAGGCCGTTCTCCTTCTCGAACACCGGCAGCACGGCCTTGCGCGAGGCGCTGGTCCAGCAGCCGAACACGGCGGCGACGTGGTCGTTGACCAGCAGCTTCTTGCTCTTCTCGGCAAAGGTCGGCCAGTCGCTGGCGCCGTCTTCCTTGATGACCTTGATCTTGCGGCCGAGGATGCCGCCCATCGCGTTGATCTGGTCGATGGCGAGCTGCTCGGCCTGGATCGAGCCGGTCTCGCTGATGGCCATCGTGCCGGTGGCCGAGTGCAGCTGGCCGACGATGACCTCGGTGTCGGTCACGGCCAGCTTCGTGGTGTTGACCTGGGCCGTCGGCGGTGCCGCCGCAGCACTCAGCCCCGGCAGGCCGAACAGCGGCAGGGCTGCGGCGCCCTGCAGCAGCTTGCGGCGCTGGGCCGCCTTCACATCGTGGTCACGGTCTTGCGACATTCGAATCTCCTGGGGGTGGCAGACGGGGGCATGGCGCACCATCGCGGGGCACTGGCGGTGCCGGTCAAGGCGATGGCATGGGTGTCACGGTAGGAGAAACCGTGCGCAGACCGAATACGTCATTCAACGCAGTGCTGCGCCGCAGCACGGGTCCTAGACTCGCGCGCTGCGGCACAGCGGGAACCGGCGGGACCGGTTCTTGCATATGGATGCCGCCTGTTCTTCCTTCCCCGCGAGGTTCCGTGTGGCGATCGCCCCGCAGAAGATCTTCCGCATCCGCCGCGACTACAACCACTGGGTGGCCAACGAGACGCAGGAGGACTACGCCCTGCGCTATACGCCGCGGCATTTCCGCAAGTGGAGCGAGGCGCATGTGGGCCACACCGCCTTCGGGGCCACCTCCTTCCTGGCGCTGGAGGCCATCGGCGGCACCATCGCGCTGAGCTACGGCTTCACCAATGCGCTCTGGGCCATCCTGGTGGTGGGACTGATCACCTTCCTCACCGGCCTGCCGATCAGCTACTACGCCGCGCGCCACGGGCTGGACATGGACCTGCTGACCCGCGGTGCCGGCTTCGGCTACCTGGGCTCGACGCTGACCTCGCTGGTCTACGCCAGCTTCACCTTCATCTTCTTCGCGCTGGAGGCGGCGATCCTGGCGCTGGCGATCCAGATGGCGCTGGATTGGCCGCTGCCGCTGTGCTACCTGATCGCCTCGCTGGGCGTGGTGCCGCTGGTGATGCACGGCATCACGCTGATCTCGCGGCTGCAGCGCTGGACACAGCCGGTGTGGATCGTGCTGCTGGTGCTGCCCTATGCCGCCATCGCTTGGCACGCGCCGCAGCGTTTCGCCGAGTTCACCACGCTGGCCGGCCGTGTCTCGGGCAGCGCCGGCTTCGACGGGCTGATGTTCGGCGCCGCGGCCACGGTGGCGTCCTCGCTGGTGGTGCAGATCGGCGAGCAGGTCGACTACCTGCGTTTCCTGCCCGAGAAGACGCCCGAGAGCGCGCGGCGCTGGTGGGCGGCGGTGCTGCTGGCCGGGCCGGGCTGGATCGTGCCGGGCATGGTCAAGATGCTGGGCGGCGCCTTCCTGGCCTTCCTGGTGCTGCAGCAGCAGATGCCGGTGGACAAGGCGGTCGAGCCGACGCAGATGTACCGGATCGCCTTCGGGGAGGTCTTCGCGTCGCCGGCCTGGGCGCTGGCGGCCACGGTGCTGTTCGTGGTGGTGTCGCAGGTCAAGATCAACGTCACCAACGCCTACGCCGGCTCGCTGGCCTGGTCCAACTTCTTCGCCCGTCTGACGCACAGCCACCCCGGCCGGGTGGTGTGGCTGGTGTTCAACGTGCTGATCGCGGTGCTGCTGATGGTGCTGGGCGTGTTTGAAGCGCTGGAGCGTGTGCTCGGCCTCTACAGCAACGTCGCCATCGCCTGGGTCGGTGCGCTGGTGGCCGATCTGGTGGTCAACAAGCCGATGGGCTGGAGCCCGAAGCACATCGAGTTCCGCCGCGCCTACCTGTACGACATCAACCCGGTCGGCCTGGGCGCCATGCTGGCCGCGACGCTGCTGTCGGTGACGGCCTATGCGGGTGCGTTCGGCGTGGTGGCGCAGGCCCACGCGCCCTTCATCGCGCTGGGCGCTGCGCTGGTGGTCTCGCCGCTGCTGGCCTGGTGGACGCAGGGGCGCTACTACCTGGCCCGCCACGAGGCGCCGCGCTGGCGGCCCGGCGAGTCGGTGGCCTGCTCGGTGTGCGAGCACCCCTACGAGTCCGAGGACATGGCCTGGTGCCCCGCCTATGGCGCACCGATCTGCTCGCTGTGCTGCACGCTGGAGTCGCGCTGCCACGACCGCTGCAAGACCGAGTCGCGCGCCGCCGATCAGGTGCGCGGCTGGCTGGTGGCGCTGCTGCCGCAGCGGCTGTCCCGGCGCATCAACTTCCGCATCGCGCACTACCTGGTGGTGTCGGTGTCGCTGGTCGGGCTGCTCGGGGTGATCCTGGGCATGGTCTATGCGCAGCAGGCCGGGCTGGGCGGCATCGGCGGGCTGGAGGCGGACGGGCTGCGCACCGCCTTCCTCCGCGCGTTCGCGCTGCTGTCGCTGACGCTGGCGGTGGGTGCGTGGTGGATGGTGCTGGCCAGCGAGAGCCGCCGCCGCGCCGAGGACGAGTCGAACCGCCAGAACCTGCTGCTGACCCAGGAGATCGACGCGCACCGCCGCACCGATGCGGCGCTGCAGTCGGCCAAGGACCTGGCCGAGTCGGCCAACCAGGCCAAGACCCGCTACGTCGCCGGCATCACGCACGAGCTGCGCACGCCGCTCAACGGCATCCTCGGCTACGCGCAGATCCTCCTGAAGGACGCGCGCCTGCCCGAGGACTCGCAGCGCGCCGTGGCCACCATCCACCGCAGCGGCGAGCACCTGCACGGCCTGATCGACGGCCTGCTCGACCTGGCGCGCATCGAGGCGGGCCGCCTGCGGCTCGACCCGGCGCCGCTGCCGATGCGCGAGTTCCTCGACGACCTGGTGCGCATGGTCGAGCCGCAGGCGGCGGCCAAGCGGCTCGGCTTCGAGCTGCAGGTCGTCGGGCGGCTGCCCGCCTACATCCGCGCCGACGCCCGGCGGCTGCGCCAGATCCTGCTCAACCTGCTGGGCAACGCGGTGCGCTTCACCGACCAGGGCCGCATCACGCTGCGGCTGGACCTGACGCGCGAGGTGGCCCGGCTGCAGGTGATCGACACCGGCATCGGCATCGCCGCGCAGGACCTGGAGCGCATCTTCATGCCCTTCGAGCGCGGCAGCACCGGACGCCAGCGCGGCGACTCCGGCACCGGCCTGGGGCTGACCATCACCCACCTGCTCACCCAGCTGATGGGCGGCGAGCTGACGGTGGAGAGCGCCCCCGGCCAGGGCAGCACCTTCACCGCCCGGCTCTACCTGAGCGAGATCGCCGCCCCGGCCCCGCGCGACCGCGTGCGCCACCGCCCCGTGACGGGCTACGCCGGCCCGCGCCGCAGCCTGCTGGTGGTGGACGACCACCCGACGCAGCGCCAGATGCTGGCCGGCATGCTGCTGCCGCTGGGCTTCCTGGTCCGCGAGGCGGCCAGCGGCGGCGAGTGCCTGGAGCGCGTGCGCGAGTCGCGCCCGGACGCCGTGCTGCTCGACATCACGATGGACGACATGGACGGCTGGGAGACCGTGCGGCGGCTGCGCACGATGGGTGTCGACGCGGCCACGGTGCCCGTCGTCATGGTGTCGGCCAATGCCTTCGAGAACCGGCCCGATAAGCTGGCCGAGGCCGGCGCGCAGGCCTTCGTGGACAAGCCGGTGATCGAGTCCGAGCTGCTGGTGGCGCTGCAGCGGCTGCTGCAGCTGGAGTGGGTGGCTGACCTGCGCGTGCCTGGCTGGGGCGCGGTGGCGGCGGGAGCCGGTGTGACGGCTCCGGTGTCCGACCGCCCCGCGCTGCCGGAAGCCGTCCGGGCCACGCTGACCCGCCTGGCGCGCCTGGGCCATCTGCAGGGGCTGCACCAGGCGCTCGACCAGCTCGTGGCCGAGCACCCGGTGGCCGGCGAACAGGTGGCGGTGTGGCGGTCGCTGGTCGAGCGCTGCGCCTTTGCCGAACTGCGGCAGGCACTGGCGGACGCGGCCTGGTCGGACGGCGAGGCGTCGGCATGAGCCCGGTCATGGCCGGCGCGGGTGGTGTCGTGCTGCTCGTCGATGACCTGCCGCAGTCGCTGGGTGCGCTCGCGCAGGAACTGGAGGCCGACGGCTACACCGTGCTGATCGCCCACAGCGGCGAGGCGGCGCTGGAGCGGCTGGACCTGGTGACGCCGGACGCGGTCCTGATGGACGCGCTGATGCCGGGCCTGTCGGGGTTCGAGACCTGCCGGCGCCTCAAGGCCGACCCGGCCTGGTCGCACATCCCGGTGATCTTCATGACCGGCCTGTCCGAGACCGCGCATGTCGTGGCGGGCTTCGACGCCGGTGGCGTGGACTATGTCGTCAAGCCGGTGCGGGCGCAGGAAGTGCGGGTGCGGCTGGCCACGCACGTGCGCAATGCCCGCGCGGTGCGCATGGCGCGGGCGGCGGTCGATGTCGGTGGCCACGGCGTGCTGGTGATGGACGGGCTGGGGCGCATCGCCTGGCGCTCGCCGCAGGCCGAGCAGTGGCTGGGGCAGTTCTTCGCCGGTCTGCCGGCCGGCGCCTGTGCGGAGTGGCTGGCGCCAGCGGACGGTGCCGCGGCGGATGCAGCGCCCGCCGTGCGGCGGCGTGCGGGCGCCGATGGCCGCGCGTTGCTGGCCCGTTGGCTGGGGGACATCGGCCTGGGCGAGGTGATGTGGCTGCTCAGCCTGCAGGACGCCGACGACGGCACCGCCTCGCGCCTGGCGACCGCTGCGCTCACGCCGCGCGAGACCGAGGTGCTGTCCTGGGTGGCCAAGGGCAAGACCAACCGGGACGTGGGCGAGATCCTCGGCATGAGCCCGCGCACGGTGAACAAGCACCTGGAGCATGTGTTCGAGAAGCTCGGCGTGGAGACCCGCGCCGCCGCCGCGGCGCTGGCCAGCCGGGTACTGGGCTGATCAGGTGCGATCTGGCGCGATCCGGCGGCCGTGTCGGTGCGCGCCCGGCTCAGCGGCCGGCCCACCACTGCGGCAGCGCCAGCGACAGCCCCGGCACCCACGACAGCAGCAGCGTCCCCAGCAGGATCGCCAGCACCGCGGGTACCACCGCCCGCGCCACCTCGCGCATCGGCCGCTCGAACATGGCCGACGCGAAGTAGAGGTTCATCCCGGCCGGGGGACACAGGAACCCCATCTCCATCGCGGCCAGAAAGATCACGCCGAAATGCACCGGGTCGATGCCATACGACTGCGCCACCGGCAGCAGCAGCGGCACCAGCACCACCAGCGCCGCGAAGATCTCCATCAGCGCCCCGGCCAGCAGCAGGAACACGCTGAGGGCGAGCAGGAAGAGGTAGCGGTTGGGGAGGACCTGCTGCACCCACTCGGTGGCGGCGTCGGGGATGCCGGCGTCGATCAGGTAGTTGGTCAGCCCCAGCGCCATGCCCAGGATCAGCATCACCCCGCCGATGACCTGCACGCTCAGCGCCAGCGCCGCGCCCAGGCCACGCGCCGTGAGTTCGCGGTGGGCGACGGCCTGGGTGAGCAGCGCGTAGGCGGCGGTCAGGGCGGCACTCTCGGTCGGCGTGGCCAGCCCGCTGACCAGCGAGCCGATGGCCACCACCGGCGCGAGCAGCTCCCACTTGGCCTGCCACAGCGCGGTGCCCAGCGCGGGTCGCGGTCCGGCGCCGGGCGGTGGCGTGCCGGTCGTGCCGGTTTTCCCCGAACCTGCGCGCAGGAAACCGCCGAACACCAGCAGGCACCCCACCATCACCACCGCCGGCACCACCCCGGCCAGGAACATCGTGTTGATGGGCACGCGGGCGATGATGGCGTACAGGATCAGCGGCACCGACGGCGCCAGCAGCACGCCCAGTGCGCTGGCGCTGGTGACCAGCCCGATGCCCTTTTGTTCCGGGTAGCCGGTCTTGTTCAGCAGCGGCAGCAGCAGGCCGCCCAGCGCCAGGATCGTGACACCGCTGCCGCCCGTGACGGCGGTGAAGCCCGAGCACAGCACCGCCGCGGCGATCACGGTGCCGGTGACGCCCGGTCCGAACAGCGCGACGAAGACCTGCCCCAGCCGGCCGGCCGCGCCCGTGCGCGCCAGGATCAGCCCGGCCAGCGTGAACAGCGGCAGGGCGGGCAGCGAGGGGTTGACGGTGATCTGGTAGTGCGACAGCGGCACCGAGGCCAGCGGCTGTCCCTCGTGGGCGAACAGCGCCAGCGCCAGCCCGCCCAGCACCGTGAAGATCGGTGCGCCACCCAGCAATGCCAGCACCAGCCACACGACCACCACGGGCAAGGGCAGCGGCAGGTCACCGTCCAGACGCCCCGCGACAGCCGCACCCGCCAGCGGCAGCACGACCGCGGCGACCCAGGCCAGTGCCCGGTGTCCGCCGGCCATCCCCGCCCGCCGACCCAGGCGCATGCCCAGCCACGCGAACCCGAGCGGCAGCACCGCCTGGAACGCCCAGACCGGGATGCCGTAGGCGAGCACATGGCCGGCGGAGCGCTCGCTCTCCACGAGTTGCGCGCTCGCATGGGCCAGCACGCCGCACAGCAGCGCCGCGCTGGCGGCGGCGAGCCCGCCACGCCAGCCGGTGGTGGGGGTGTTGCCGGCCAGGGTGGTGAGGTGGCCGGTGCGCTCGGCTGCGACGGCGCCGAACATCGCCAGCGCCAGCCCGAGGTGCTGCACCAGCACGGGCGCGTTCGAGATGCCGTGGCCCAGCAGCGGGCGCGCCGCCATCTCGACCAGCGGGATCAGCAGCATCAGCACCAGCGCGCCGCCAGCGACCACGCTGTCGATCGGCCAGCGTGCGTGCGGCGTGGCCGCGTCTGCTGGTGCAGCGAGGGTCGGCGCGGTGTTCACGGGCGGGTCGGGTTGGCGCGGTAGGCCTTGAGGTGGGCCATCACCTCGTCGAAGGTGTCGGCTGGCACCATGGTGCCTCGGATGCGCGGGTAGAGCTTGTCCGCCAGCGCCTGCCATTCCTTCATCTGTTCGGCGTTGGGGCGGTGGATGGTCAGCCCGCGCTTGGCCATCGCCGCGGCGGCGTCCACCACTTCCTGGCGCGCCTGGGTGCGCAGCGCGGCGCCGGCCTTCTCGCCCGCGGCGCGCATCGCCGCCTGCTGATCGGGCGGCATCTCGTCCCACGCCTTGGTGGTGAACACCAGCGCGCCGACGATGGGCGCCCAGTTGATCTCCAGCATGTGGCTGGCGGTGGCGTAGACCTGGCTGGCCAGCGCGAAGTAGGGCGTCGAGGGCACGACGTCGATCATGCCGGTCTGGATCGCGGGCAGGATGTCGCTGGTTTCCAGCGGCACGGGGGTGTAGCCCAGGCTCTTCATGATGGCCTGCTGCTCCGGCTCGGCGCCCCAGGCGAAGAACTTCATGCGCTTGTAGTCGTCCGGGCGCAGCGCCGCCTCCCGCGAGAAGAAGCGCACCCAGCCCGCGTCGCCCCACGCCAGCACGACGAAGCCCTTGTCGAGGAAGCGCTTTTCCATCGCCGGGCGCATCTTCTCGCGCACGTGGTCGACCTCGGCCCAGTCGCGGAACAGCAGCGGCAGGTTCTGCAGCGCGGCGATCGACGGCTCGATCTCGCGCAGCCCGACCACGCTCAGCAGCGCGCCCTGCAACTGCCCGATGCGCATGCGGCGCGCCATCTCGGCCTCGCCCCCTTGGCTGCCGTCGGCGTAGACGAGGGCCTTGGCGCCGTCGCCCTGGCCGGTGCGCCACAGTTCGGCGAGTTCGACCAACTGGCGGTGGTAGAGCGAATTCTTGGGCGCGACGGTGCCCAGCCGCAGCGAACGGGGCGCGGCGTGCAGCGCCGGTGTGGCGAACAGGCCCGCCAGCGCCAGGGGCGTCAGCAGGCAGTGGCGGCGCAGTCTCGAATCAGGGGTCATCTTGTGCAGGCAGGTCAGTCAGAACAGGTCGTCGATCTGGTCGAGCAGCCACTGCGCCCGCTGGCGCGCGGCGTCGTTGGCCAGCGAGGGATGACGGGCGCTGACCGCCAGCGCCTCGTCGAGCAGCGCCGCAAAGGCCACCTTGTCGCCCGCCGGCTGCGCCCAGCCTTCCGCCTTGGCGAGCAGCGCGCCGGCCTGGCGGCCCTGGCCGAGCTGGATGGCTTGGTCGAAAAAGGTCAGGGCGCGGGCGGGCGAGCCACCAGGGCGGGCCGCCTCCAGCGTGCCCATCAGGCTGGCGAGCGCGCCGTCGCCGTGGTCCGGTGCCGTGGCATAGGCGCGCTCGGCCAGCCGGATGCTCAGCGGCAGGTCGGCGACGGTCTCCGGGTCGTCCTTGGACAGCGAGATCTGGCCCGCCCAGGCCGCCGCGCCCCAGTACGCCAGGCCCACCTGGTCCGGTCGCAGGGACGGCCAGCGTGCGGGGTCGGGCTGGGACAGCGCCGCCATGAAACCGGGCTGGTCGGCCTCCAGTGCGGCGAGCGCCTGGTGCCGGGCGCGGGCATACAGCCGCGCCGCCCGCTCGCGCAGGGTCTGGGCCGCGCGGGCGTCGCGGGACTCCAGCCGGTCGGCCTCGAAGGACACGAAGGCGTAGGCGTAGCGGGTGTAGCCGCTGGCGACGGATTCGGCGAGCGCCGGCGATCCCAGCGTCGAACATCCCCCCAGCAGCCAGCCGAGCAGCACGGCCATGCACAGGCCGACCACGCGGCTTCGGTTCGGGAACATGGGCTGGAATCTAGGGGCCGCCTGTGAAAGTGGCATGACGCGCCGGCGCCTCGCCGTGCTTGACGCAGTGCGTGGGGTCGCTGCTACACTGCGCCGCATCATGTTCATCTCGCGCAAACACAGCATCGGCCACGCCGCCGGGTCGCAAGACCGGGGAGCCTGGCCCTGGCGTCGCTGAAGCCGACGCCTGACCCGATCTGCTGATGTCTGTCGCCGCGCGTGTTTCCTGCACCGCGCCGAGTCCCCCGATCAAGATCAACCAGGCCCGCGGCACGCACGCGAGTCCCTGACGTCGTCACGACCAGACCAACACGCGAGCATGCCGGTGGGCCGTCTGGAGCGCACACCGTGATCACCGAACTCGAATTCAAGAGCCTGGCCGAACAGGGCTACAACCGCATCCCGCTCGTCAGCGAGGCGTTTGCCGACCTGGAGACGCCGCTGTCCCTCTACCTCAAGCTCGCCGGGGGCAAGCCCTACAGCTTCCTGCTGGAGTCCGTCGTCGGCGGCGAGCGCTTCGGGCGCTACTCCTTCATCGGCCTGCCGGCGCGCACCTTCCTGCGCTGCTCGCTCGGCGTCACCGAGGTGGTCACCGACGGCCAGGTCACCGAGCGCCACGAGGGCAACCCGCTCGATTTCATCGAGGCGTACCAGAAACGCTTCAAGGTCGCGCTGCGGCCGGGCTTGCCGCGCTTCTGCGGTGGGCTGGCCGGCTACTTCGGCTACGACACGGTGCGCTACATCGAGAAGAAGCTCGCCGACACCCGCCTGCCCGGCGGCATCGGCACGCCCGAGATCCAGCTCCTGCAGACCGAGGAACTGGCGGTGATCGACAACCTGTCGGGCCGCCTCTACCTGATCGTCTACGCCGACCCGCGCCAGCCCGAGGCCTACTTCACCGCCCAGAAGCGCCTGACCCAGCTCGGCGACCAGCTCCGCTACAGCGTCACCGCGCCGCAGGTCAAGCGTGGCCAGTCGCACCCGGTCGAGCGCGAATACGCCAAGGCCGACTTCGAGGCCGCCGTCCTCAAGGCCAAGGAGTTCATCGCGGCTGGCGACTGCATGCAGATCGTCATCGGCCAGCGCCTGAAGAAGCGCTACACCGAGAACCCGCTGTCGCTCTACCGCGCGCTGCGCTCGCTCAACCCGTCGCCGTACATGTATTACTACGACATGGGTGGCTTCCAGATCGTTGGCTCGTCGCCCGAGATCCTGGTGCGCCAGGAAGCGCGCACGGTGAACGGCAAGCCCGAGAAGATCGTCACCATCCGCCCGATCGCCGGCACCAAGCCACGCGGCGCCACGCCCGAGCAGGACGCGCAGCACGAGGTCGACCTGCTCGCCGACCCGAAGGAGCGCGCCGAGCACCTGATGCTGATCGACCTCGCCCGCAACGACATCGGCCGCATCGCCAAGACCGGCACCGTCAAGGTCACCGAAGCCTTCGGCATCGAGCGCTACTCGCACGTCATGCACATCGTCAGCAACGTCGAGGGCGTGCTGAAGGACGGCATGAGCAGCCTGGACGTGCTGCGCGCGAGCTTCCCGGCGGGCACGCTGAGCGGCGCGCCCAAGATCCACGCGATGGAGATCATCGACCAGCTGGAGATCAGCGAGCGCGGCATCTACGGCGGCGCCTGTGGCTACCTGAGCTTCGCGGGCGACATGGACGTGGCGATCGCCATCCGCACGGGGGTGGTCAAGGACCAGACGCTTTATGTGCAGGCGGGGGCCGGCATCGTCGCCGACTCGGTGCCCGAGATGGAGTGGAAGGAGACCGAGGTGAAGATGCGCGCGGTGATCCGCGCGGCCGAACTGGTCGAAGAAGGCTTCTGACCCCCCGCGTCCCGTGTTCCGAAGGAGAACGAACATGCTGCTGATGATCGACAACTACGACTCGTTCACGTTCAACCTCGTCCAATACTTCGCCGAACTCGGCGAGGACGTGCGGGTCCACCGCAACGACGAAATCACCATCGCCGAGATCGAGGCGATGCAACCCGACCGCCTGGTGCTGTCGCCGGGGCCGTGCTCGCCAGCGGAGGCCGGCATCTGCATCGAGGCAATCCGCTACTTCGCCGGCAAGCTGCCCATCCTCGGCGTCTGCCTGGGCCACCAGAGCATCGGCGCGGCCCTCGGCGGCAACATCGTGCGGGCGCAGGTGCAGATGCACGGCAAGCTCGACACCATCACGACCGACCAGCAGGGCGTCTTCGCCGGCTTGCCGCGTCAGTTCGACATCGTGCGCTACCACTCGCTGGCCATCGAGCGCGCCACGCTGCCCGCCGACCTGATCGTCACCGCCACCAGCGCGGACGGCGAGATCATGGGCGTGCGCCACCGCACGCTGGCGATCGAGGGCGTCCAGTTCCACCCCGAATCCATCCTCAGCGAGCACGGCCACGCCATGCTGAAGAACTTCCTGGAGTCCACATGCTGAACCAAGCGACGATCACCGACCACGAAGCCCTGGCCCGCGTCATCGAGCACCGCGAGATCTTCCACGACGAGATGCTGACGCTGATGCGCCGCATCATGGGCGGTGCCATGTCGCCGGTGATGGTGTCGGCGCTGCTGGTCGGCCTGCGCGTCAAGAAGGAGACCATCGGCGAGATCACCGCCGCCGCGCAGGTGATGCGCGAGTTCGCGGTCAAGGTCAATGTCACCGACCGCACGCACCTCGTGGACATCGTCGGCACCGGCGGCGACGGCTCGCACACCTTCAACATCTCGACCTGCTCAATGTTCGTCGCCGCTGCCGCGGGCGCACGGGTCAGCAAGCACGGCAACCGCGGCGTCTCCAGCAAGTCCGGCAGCGCCGACGTGCTCGAAGCGCTGGGCGTGCCGATGACGCTGTCGCCGCAGGCGGTGGCGCAGTGCATCGCCGACACCGGCATCGGCTTCATGTTCGCCCCCAACCACCACCCGGCGATGAAGAACGTCGGTCCGGTGCGGCGTGAACTCGGTGTGCGGACCATCTTCAACATCCTCGGCCCGCTGACCAACCCGGCCGAGGCGCCGAACATCCTGATGGGCGTGTTCCACCCGGACCTGGTGGGCATCCAGGTGCGCGCGCTGCAGCGTCTGGGCGCCGAGCACGCGGTCGTGGTCTACGGCCGCGATGGCCTGGACGAGGTGTCGCTGGGCGCTGGCACGCTGGTCGGCGAGTACCGCGACGGCGAGATCCGCGAGTACGAGATCCACCCCGAGGACTTCGGCCTGACGATGGCCAGCAACCGCTCGCTGAAGGTGGAGACGCCCGCGCAGTCGCGCGCACTGCTGCAGGCGGTGCTGGACAACGCGCCCGGCCCAGCGCGCGACATCGTCATGCTCAACGCCGGCGTGGCGCTCTACGCCGCCAACGTCGCCCCGACCATGGCCGAGGGCATCGAGCGGGCCCGCGAGGTGCTGGCCAATGGCCAGGCCGCCGCGCGCCTGCAGCAATTCGTCACCCGCACCCAGGAACTCGCCGCAGCATGAGCCGATCCCTTCCCCCCGGTGTCCCCGACATCCTCGCCCGCATCGTCGTCACCAAGCACGAGGAGGTGGCCGCGGCCCGTGCGCAGCGGTCGCTGTCCTCGCTGCGCGAAGAGGCCGAAAGCCGCACCGACGTGCGCGATTTCGAGGCCGCGCTGCGCACGAAGATCGCCGCGGCGCAGCCCGCCGTGATCGCCGAGATCAAGAAGGCCAGCCCGAGCAAGGGCGTGATCCGCCCCGACTTCCGCCCCGCCGAGATCGCGCAGACCTACGAGCGCCACGGTGCGGCGTGCCTGAGCGTGCTGACCGATGTGCAGTACTTCCAGGGCGCGGTCGAGTACCTGCAGCAGGCGCGGGCGGCGTGCGCGCTGCCGGTGCTGCGCAAGGACTTCATGGTGGACGAGTACCAGGTCCACGAGGCGCGGGCGATGGGGGCGGACTGCATTCTGCTGATCGCCGCGTGTCTGGATGACGTGCAGATGGCCGATCTGGAGGCCGTGGCGCTGGCGCACCGGATGAGCGTGCTGGTCGAGGTCCATGACGGCGAGGAGCTGCAGCGGGCGCTGCGGCTGAAGACGCCGCTGGTGGGCATCAACAACCGCGACCTGCGCAGCTTCGACGTGACGCTGGACACGACGCTGGGTCTGCTGGACGCGGTGCCTGCGGACCGGCTGCTCGTGACCGAGTCCGGCATCCTCGGGCCGCAGGACGTGGCGCGGATGCGAGCGGCGGACGTGCATGCCTTCCTCGTCGGCGAGGCGTTCATGCGCGCCGCCGATCCGGGCGTGGCGCTGGCGGCGCTGTTCCGCTGATGGTCGACAACCGCTTGACGCGCCCGCTGGCCGAGGCGCTGGCCGACGTGGCGCCGGGCTGGGACGATCTGGTCACGGCGTTTGTGGCCAGTCCGAGCGGTGCTGCGCTGTGCCGGACCATCGACGCGCGGGTGGCGGCCGGCGCCGAGGTCTACCCGGCGCGGCCGCTGCGGGCGCTGGAGACGCTGACGCCGCAGCAGGTGCGGGTGGTGGTCCTGGGTCAGGATCCGTACCACGGGCCGGGCGAGGCCGAGGGGCTGGCGTTCTCGGTGGCCGACGGGGTGAAGATCCCGCCGAGCCTGCGCAACATCCGGCAGGAGCTGGTGGCGGACCAGGGACTGGCCTTGCCGGTATCCGGGAGCCTGCGGGCGTGGGTGGGGCAGGGCGTGCTGCTGCTCAACACCAGCCTCACCGTCGAGCGTGACCGGCCCGCCAGTCACGCGAAACTGGGCTGGGAGGCGCTGACCGATGCACTGATCGACCGCGTCGCCGCGCAGCCGCACCCGAAGGTCTTCATGCTGTGGGGCGCCCATGCGCAGGCCAAGGAGCCGCGCATCGCACACGCAGGGGGAGCAAACCAGATCCTCACATCCAACCATCCATCGCCGCTGGCGGCCCGTCGTCCGCCGGTCCCGTTTGTCGGCAGTCGTCCGTTCAGCGCAGCCAATGCCTGGCTGGTCACGCAAGGCGGTGCACCGATCGACTGGCGTCTGACCAAAGAAAAACTGTAGAAAGTGCTTGCGGCAAAAAAATAGCTTTGTTAAAGTAGATGGCTCGCCTAGGAGGGGTGGCCGAGTGGTTAAAGGCAGCAGACTGTAAATCTGCCCGCGAAAGCGTACGCTGGTTCGAATCCAGCCTCCTCCACCAGCGAACAGTATTGAAGCGATAGACTGTTGTGCTGAAAAGCGAAAGAGTCTGTCGGCTGGGCGAGGCGGGAGTAGTTTAATGGTAGAACCTTAGCCTTCCAAGCTAATGACACGGGTTCGATTCCCGTTTCCCGCTCCAGTGCTTGATTTTTCAGTTTGAGTGCCTGAATTGGTTGTATTTTGATTGTGTCGATACCGGTCTGTGTGTTTGTTCTCGTGCATGCAGACCCGTGTCGATGCCCATGTGGCTCAGTGGTAGAGCACTCCCTTGGTAAGGGAGAGGTCACGCGTTCGATCCGCGTCATGGGCACCACTTTAATGCATCGTCTGTCCAATCCGTTGTAGTGAACGCCCTCGGGAGCGCGAAGTCATGTCAAAGGAAAAGTTTGTCCGTACCAAGCCGCACGTCAATGTCGGCACCATCGGTCACGTGGACCACGGCAAGACGACGCTGACCGCAGCGATCACGACCGTGCTGGCGGCGAAATTTGGCGGCTCCGCCAAGGCGTATGACCAGATCGACGCGGCACCGGAAGAAAAGGCCCGCGGCATCACCATCAACACCGCGCACGTCGAGTACGAGACGGCCAACCGCCACTACGCGCACGTCGACTGCCCGGGGCACGCCGACTACGTCAAGAACATGATCACCGGCGCCGCCCAGATGGACGGCGCGATCCTGGTGTGCTCGGCCGCTGACGGCCCGATGCCCCAGACCCGCGAGCACATCCTGCTGTCGCGTCAGGTGGGCGTGCCCTACATCATCGTCTTCCTGAACAAGGCCGACATGGTGGACGACGAAGAGCTGCTCGAACTGGTCGAAATGGAAGTGCGCGAGCTGCTGAGCAAGTACGACTTCCCCGGCGACGACACCCCGATCATCAAGGGCTCGGCCAAGCTGGCACTCGAAGGCGACAAGGGCCCGCTGGGCGAAGGTGCCATCATGGCCCTGGCCGACGCGCTGGACAGCTACATCCCCGAGCCGAAGCGCCTGGTGGATGGCGCCTTCCTGATGCCCGTGGAAGACGTGTTCTCGATCTCGGGTCGCGGCACCGTGGTGACCGGCCGTATCGAGCGCGGCATCATCAAGGTCGGCGAGCCGATCGAGATCGTCGGCCTGAAGGACACGCAAGTCACGACCTGCACCGGCGTCGAAATGTTCCGCAAGCTGCTGGACCAAGGTCAAGCAGGCGACAACGTCGGCATCCTGCTGCGCGGCACCAAGCGCGAAGACGTGCAGCGCGGCCAAGTGCTGTGCAAGCCGGGCTCGATCAAGCCGCACACGAACTTCACGGGCGAGATCTACGTGCTGTCGAAGGACGAAGGCGGCCGCCACACGCCGTTCTTCGCCAACTACCGCCCGCAGTTCTACTTCCGCACGACGGACGTGACCGGCTCGATCTCCCTGCCGGAAGGCAAGGAAATGGTCATGCCGGGCGACAACGTGTCGATCACCGTCAAGCTGATCGCCCCGATCGCCATGGAAGAAGGTCTGCGCTTCGCCATCCGTGAAGGCGGTCGCACCGTCGGCGCCGGCGTCGTTGCCAAGATCATCGCCGACTGAACTTTTGTGTGACAGTGGCGGGTACCGCAGGGAACCCGCCCTTTCCTGTTCGCGGCCGCCTCTGGTGGGCCGCATCGCTCTTTTTGAAAGATCCGTCATGCAAAAGCAAAAGATCCGCATCCGCCTGAAGGCGTTCGATTACAAGCTGATCGACCAGTCGGCCCAGGAAATCGTCGAGACCGCCAAGCGCACCGGCGCCATCGTCAAGGGCCCGGTGCCCCTGCCGACGCGCATGCAGCGCTTCGACATCCTGCGTTCGCCGCACGTCAACAAGACCTCGCGCGACCAGTTCGAGATCCGCACCCACCAGCGTCTGATGGACATCGTGGACCCGACCGACAAGACGGTCGACGCCCTGATGAAGCTCGACCTGCCGGCTGGCGTGGACGTCGAGATCAAGCTGCAGTGAGGTGTTCTCCGGGCATCGTCCGCTCGTCGGATGACACCCGGATGAACTTCGCGAAGAAGCGACCCCTGTGGTCGCTTTTTTTTCGCCCGACACCGCCATGCACGGATTGCATCTGAGCGCTGAATTCCACGGCTGTGCCGGCGAGCCGTTCTGGCTCACCGACGCACGGCGGCTGCGCGCGGCCGGGATCGAGGCCGTCGCCGACGCCGGGCTGCACGCCGTCGGGGCCGTGTTCCACCCGTTCCCTGCGACGGATGCCGGCAGCCCGGGGGGCGTGACCGGCGTGGTGCTGCTGGCCGAGTCGCACCTCGCGCTGCACACCTGGCCGGAGCTGGCGGCAGTGACGCTCGACGTCTACGTCTGCAACCGCAGCGGCGACCACTCCGCGCAGGCACGGCAGGTGATGGCCGCGATGCAGGCGCTGTTCCGGCCGACCCGGACCGAGCAGCGCGAGGTCATCCGCGGCGCGGTCGCCCCAGGGCCTGCGCCACGCTGAAGCCCGCCTGCACGCCCAGCGTGTACGCCTCCTCGAACACCGAGTAGCCGGCCAGATCGGCGTGCGCCAGCGTCACCCGGCCGGGCAGCCGGGCCAGCGCCTGGTGGGCCGCCGACGACCGCGTCCCCGGCAGCGGCACGCGCATCGCGTGGCCATAGCGCGCCAGGTCCACGCGGCGCAGCTTGTCCGGCAGATCCGGGTGCAGTGGAGCCAGCTCGCTGATCACCCGCTGCGCCCAGGGCCGCCAGTCTTCCGCCAGCAGCGCGGCCCGTTCCGCGACCGGCAGCGCCACGTAGGCGGTCAGCACCGTCGGGCCGGCGTGCGGGCGCATCGACTGGTGCATGGCATCGACGTAGCCGAGCGAGCAGCCACCGTACGGCACGCTGTCCCAGGCGGGCGGCGCGCCGACCCGCTCCAGCAGCGCCGCGCCCAGGTGCAGGTTGGCGACCAGCCACGGCGCGTGCCGCGCATCGGCCGCCACGGCGCGCAGCGCCTCTGGCGGCGAGGCCAGCAACCGTGCCGCGACGAACACCGGCAGCGCCAGCACGACCCGGTCGGCGGTCCAGCGCTCGGCCTGACGGGCCGCCTCGTCCCAGACCAGCACCTCGACGACGTGCCGCCCCTCCTCCACGCGCAGCGCCGTGCGGCCGGTGTGCAGCCGGTCGGCCAAAGGCGTGGCCATGCGGCGCGTCAGCCAGGCATTGCCCTCGGGCCAGGTCAGCACGGGCTCGCGCTCGGCCTCCTCGTCGCCCGGCGGGTGGAAGCCGTGGCGGCTGGCGAAGTAGTGCAGGCCCGCCCAGGCGGAGACGGTGGCCGCATCGGCGCCGTAGTCGTCGCGGCAGCAGTAGTCGAGGTACCAGCGCAGCCGCGGATCGTCGAGTCCGTTCCTCGCCAGCCAGTCGGCGAAGGTGCTGGCTTCCAGCGCCACGTGGGCGCTCGTCCACGGCGTACGCAGCGCCGGCATCGAGAACCCGACGTCACGCTGCGCCTGGCTGACCAGTGCCGAGAAGCGCCGGTACTGCGCCAGTGTCTCGGAACCAGGTTCGGCAGGCGGCAACAGGCCCTCGTGCCACGCGCCCTCGAAGAACAGGCGCTCCTGCGGGCTGTGGCACAGGTGGCGCTCGTCCCAGGTCCAGCGGCCATGCTCGACGCGCGCCAACCCGAAGTCGGCCAGCAACGCGCGCACCTCGCCCGCCGCCTCGCCCGGCACCGGCAGGTAATGCGCGCCCAGCGGGCAGTCCATGCCGGCCATCCGATGCCCCCGGGCGTTGCCCCCGGCCTCGTCGTCCAGCTCCAGCAGATGCAGATCGTCGACACCCGCCCGTTCCAGCGCCCGCGCCGCCGCGAGCCCGGCCACGCCACCGCCCACGATCAGCACCGACGCCCGCCGCTGCACCGCCGCCACCGGCAGCGCGCCGGATTTCAGCGCCCGCAACCGGTGCCCGCGCTGCGCCGCCGCACCGACCCAGCCGCCCGCCAGCGGCGTCTCGTCCGCGCGGCAACCGACGAGGCCCAGCGCGGCCATCTGCATCCGCGCCAGCCAGTCGCGCCGGTTCACACGCGCTGTCACGTTCATCGTCACTGGTGGACCTTGCCCCATTCCTCCTCGAAGACCCGCACGAGGTGCTGGTTCGACAGGCGGTTGGGTTCTTCTTCGACACGGGCCATGTCGGGTGGGAACTGCTGCAGTGCGGCCAGCCCGTCCAGCGTCAGGAAGCGCAGTCCCGGCGGCAGCGCGGTCGGCGCGCGCCACGGCCGGCGCACGGCGAGCAGGAAGCCCCATTCGCCGAAGCTCGGCACATGCGCGTGGTACGGCGTCACCGCCAGCCCGACCGCCTCCAGCGTGGCCGCCACGGTCCAGAAGCTGCGCCGCGCGATCAGCGGCGAGGTGGTCTGCACGACGGCGTAGCCACCTGCGGCGAGGTGCTGGTCCACCACCTGGTAGAAACTGGTGGTGTAGAGCTTGCCGATGGCGAAGTTGCTCGGGTCGGGGAAGTCGATGACGATGACATCCCAGGTCGCGTCGGTGCCCGGCGACCGGCCCTGCGCTTCCAGCCAGGTGAAAGCGTCGGCGTTGACGATGTGCAGCTTCGGCGAGGACAGCGAATGACCGTTGAGCGCCGACAGCCGCGGCTCGGTGGTGAACAGCCGGGTCATGTGCGGGTCGAGTTCGACCAGCGTGACCTGCTCGACCGACGGGTACTTGAGGATCTCGCGCACCGCCAGCCCGTCGCCGCCACCGAGCACCAGCACGCGCCTGGGCGCCCCGTGCCCGGCCATCGCCGGGTGGACCAGCGCCTCGTGGTAGCGGTACTCGTCGCGTTCGTGGAACTGCAGGTTGCCGTTCAGGAACAGCCGCACACCCGCGCTGCCGCCGGTGACGACGATGCGCTGGTAGTCGCTGGTGGCTTTGTAGAGCACGCGGTCGCCATAGAATCGGTCCTCGGACCAGGTGGTCAGCCGGTCCGCACCGGCCATCGCAGCGCCCAGCGCCAGCACCACCGCCGCACACGCCGCCGCGTAGGCCCGCCAGCGCCGCAGCTCGCCGCGGAACAGCCACAGCGTCCACACCGCCACGCCCGCGTTCAGCAGCCCGAACACCAGCCCCGTGCGGATCAGCCCCAGGTGCGGCACCAGCAGCAGCGGAAACGCCAGCGCCACCACCAGCGCGCCGAGGTAGTCGAAGGTCAGCACCTGCGACACGAGGTCTTTCAGCGCATAGCGCTGGCGGAACTGGCGCTGCAGGATGCGCATCACCAGCGGAATCTCCAGCCCGACCAGCGCCCCCACCAGCAGCACCAGCCCGTAGAGCGCCACCCGGAACGCGCCGAGCGCCGACCCCGGCAGCGCGTTGTGCGCCACGAACAGCGCCGCCGGCATCAGCCCGCCGACCAGCCCGACCAGCAACTCGATCCCCAGGAACTGCGCCACCAGTTGCCGCTCGATGAAGCGGCTCAGCCACGAGCCCACGCCCATCGCGAACAGGTAGGTGCCGATGACGGTGGAGAACTGCAGGATCGAGTCGCCGAGCAGGTAACTCGCCAGCGCACCCGCGGCCAGCTCGTAGACGAGGCCGCAGGCGGCGATCAGGAAGACCGAGGCCAGCAGCGTGACCTCGGCGGGGGAGATGCGGGACGCCGGGTCGCTCGCCGGCACCTCGTCCGCGGCAGCAGGCAAGCTCACCCGTGGATCGCCGCCGCCACGATCTGCCCGATCGCGAGGAACATCGCCCCCACCACGATCGCCAGCGCGACGTTCTTGTGTTCGACGATTTCCTCCCAGAGCTTGTAGGGCGTGAGCTTGTCGATGACGATGAAGCTGACCCACAGCACGACCACGCCGATCACGGCGTAAAGGATCGAGCCGAGGATGACATCGGGGCGGAGCATGTCCATGGGGTGCACCTTTCGCTTTGGTCTTGGGGTGTCTTGCGTTACTTGTGGCCGCCGCCACCGCTGCTGAAACCGCCGAAGGAGCCGCCCGAGCTGGACGAGCGGCTGCGGTTGTTCAGGCACTGCTGGTATTCGAGGCTGGCCGGGCCGAAGGTGCTGCGGATCTGGTCGCAGTGGTCTGTGCTGCACCGGCTGATCAGCAGCACGACGAACAGCAGCAGCACCAGCAGGATGAGGACCCCTGCACAGCCGAGGCCGCCCTTCCCGCCGGCCACCGGCGCCGCATCCCGCTGCAGCGCCGTGCTGCGCTGCGGGTCGAGGCCGAAAGCCTTGGCAATCACCTGGGCGTCGAGCACCTCGCCTGCGGACCAGGTCACCTCGCCATTGCCGTCCGCGCCCGCGGTCTGCTCGCGGCCGAGGCGCTTGTGGCGGTTGGCGCCTTCGCCGTCGTAGTCGGTGACCTGCACGGTCTCTTCGCGGCGGATGCGCCAGTAGAATTCGCCGAGGACGTGCACCGTCTTCGCGCGGTAGGCCCAGCGCTGCCGGTACCGGGCGCCAGCCCAGGCCGCGGTGTCGCCCTGGACGACGGGCACGCCGGTCAGCGGCTTCGCCCAGCTCCAGCCCTCCTCGCTGTCGACCAGGAAGACGAAGCCCTCGGTCGGATGAAACAGCAGGTACTCGCGCCAGAAGGTCTGTTCGTCGTCCTCACCCGGCGCAGGCAGGTCGCAGCGTTCCAGGTAGCCGACCACCTGCCACGGCAACGGCTGCGGCGCCCCGAGCTTGATCGTGCCGACGCTGCCCAACGGGATCTGCGGCTCGGTGACCGCGTTCTGCGCGAAATGCGCCAGGTCGGCCCCCACGCCCTGCGAGACATCGACCACCGCCTTGCACTGGCCACAGGTGACCGACTGCGTGCTGTCCAGCCGGATCTCCAGCGAGGCGCCGCAGCTCGGGCATTCGATGCTGCGTCCGGCCAGCGTCTTCTCGCTCGGGCCGTCGCGCAGACCCCGCAGCGCCAGATCGGCCAGCCGCACCCCGCGCCCGACCGACCAGCGCGGCTGCGCGGGGTCGCCGTAGTCGAGTGTCCCGACCTCGTCGCGGCTGTTGCGCAGGTCGGCGATCAGGAAGCGGCCGGCGAGCGTCGGCGGCCAGGGCAACTCGCCCTGCACGGCGTGCACCGTCGCGGACGTGACCGAGGCGACGTCCCAGGCGAGGCCCTCGATCTGGGCGCGCTGGCCGGGGAAGAGCGTGGCCGCCTGCGGGACTCGGTCCTGCAGCGGCGCATCGAAGGCGAAGACGTAGGCGCCGTTGTCCTCGGACAGCCAGCCGCTGCGGCCGTTGGCAAACAGCGCGTGCCACTCGTTCCAGCAGCCGTCGGCGTAGGCCAGCTGCAGGCGGCCGAGCAGCGTGAAGGCCTCGCCCTGGAAGACGCCGCTGGCGCCGAGCTGCAGCGGCGAGTGGTCGTCGAACAGCTCGGCGCTCTCGCCGATGCGGCGCAGCGCGTCGCCCGCGCGCACCAGCGTCGAGCGGCAGAAGCTGCACACCGCGCTGGCCGACGCGGCCGAGCGGAACTCGACCGTGCCGCCGCAGTTCGGACACGCAGCCCGGTAGGCCCGGTAAGCCCCGCCCCCCTCGGTCACGTCAGACCAGCTTCTTGAGCAGCTCGGTCTTCTTGGCGCTGAACTCGTCCTCGGTGAGGATGCCCTTGGCCTTCAGGTCGGCGAGCTTCTCCAGCGTGGCCATGACCTCGTCGGGTTTCATCGCCACGACCGGGGCGACCACGGGCGCGGGCGCGGCGGCCGGCGCCTGCAGACCCTGCTGCATCGCCTGCGCCATCGTCTGGCCCATCGCGAGGCCGGCACCCAAGCCCATCGCGTCGCCGGCCAGCCCGCCGCCCTGCCCGGCGTTTTCGGCGAACTTGGGGATCGCCTGTCCGGTCTGGTACTGCATGAATTGGCCCATGTTCTGGCCGATCATGCCCATGCCGATCTTCTGGTCGAGGATCTTCTGCAGCTCTTCCGGCAACGAGACGTTCTGCAGCGTCACCGTCTCCAGGCTGAGGCCGATGCGCGTGAACTCGGGCGCCACGGCCGCCTTGAGCTGGGCGGCGAACTCGGTCTGGTTGGCCGCCAGGTCCAGGAAGGGGATGCCGGACTGCGCGACCGCGTCCGAGAGGTGCTGCAGCAGGAAGCCGCGCAACTGGCCGTCGAGTTCGGCGGCGGTGTAGGCCTCGCGGGTGCCGGAGATTTCCTGCAGGAACCGCCGCGGATCGGCCACCCGGTACGCGCTGTTGCCGAAGGCGCGCAGCCGCACCATGCCGAAGTCCTTGTCGCGGATCGTCACCGGCTGCTGCGTGCCCCAGCGCTGGTCGGTCTGCAGCCGGGTGCTGAAGAACCAGACATCGCTCTTGAAGGGCGAGGCGAACAGCTTGTCCCAGTGCTTCAGGTTGGTCAGCAGCGGCAGCGTCTGTGTCGTCAGCGTGTGGCGGCCGGGGCCGAAGACGTCGGCGACCTGGCCCTCGTTGACGAAGACCGCCAGTTGCGACTCGCGCACGGTCAGCACCGCGCCGTTCTGGATCTCGTGGTCGGCCATCGGGTAGCGCCTGGCCAGCACCCCGTCGCCGGACTCGGTCCACTCCAGGACATCGATGAACTGCTTCCTGATGAAGTCGAACAATCCCACGGTACGCTCCTCGTGCAAGGCGCGCACCCACCGTGCCCACCCCTGCGGCCGCACTATGGCACATCCCCGAGGCCAGAGTCCCCACACGGGACGAGCCGCCGCAGGCGCCACGATTGGTAACAGAAACAGGGCCTCCACCGGCACTGTTCCACCCTCCAGGGGGAGAAAAACCGGCACCACCTCGCTACAGTGGTTGTCCTAAAACGATCAGGAACGCCGCTGCGCGGGAGGCCATCAATGGACAGTATCCGGGGGAACGCCAGCGCCGTGTCGCTGCAGGCAGATCTGTTTGGCAGCCGCACGCAACCCGCGCAGATCGTGGAGCTGCAGCTCGTCGACGAGTGGCTCCAGATCCGGGGGGTCACCGGGACCCAGCAGATTCCCATGCACCAGGTTCGCTGGCCGCGCACGGGGGACGGCGGCATCTGCCTGCTGGAGTTGCCCGATGGCGCACTGCTGCACTGCCAGCCAGATCCGTTGCTGCAGCAGTGGAGCGCAGCCGCACGCGCCACCCGGAAGCCCTGGCGGCGACCGCTGCAGCATGCCGGACTGGCCCTGGCGGCCGCAGCACTGGTCTGGGCCGCCCTGCCTGCAGCGGCCGAATCCCTGCTGACGCAGGTACCAGGCCAGATCGACCGCCATGTCGGGCAGCGGATGCTCGACCGGCTCGATGCCGAGTGGCTGGAACCCAGTGCCCTGCCCTCCCAGGCCCAGCAGGCCTGGCGGCAGCGCCTGACCGACGCCGTCACCCAGACCTGCCCGACCGTCCGGCTGCCGGCCTGGAACCTGCAATTTCGCCATGGCCATGGCGAGGAGCACAGCACCACGGGCGCCATCGGCCTGCCGGGTGGCACCGTCGTGCTGCTGGACGAGCAGCTCGGCCGCGGCACGCTCGGGGCCGTGTGCGATGAACTCGGGCAGCTGCAGCAGCGCCAGGGCATGCGCACGCTGGCCCGCAACCAGCCCGTCTCGCTGCTGATGGGCCTCGCCTTCGACGACTTCAGCTCGACCGTGGCGGCGGCGTGGCCGGTGCTCGCCCCGCACCTGCCCTTCGCGGCACGGGTTGGCGCCCTGACCGGCACCACCGGAAACCGCAGCATGCACCGCTGAACCAGCGGTCTCTGGCGCTCAGCGAACGAGCCTGCGCAGCGCCCGCGTCTGGGCCAGGTGCCACGGCATGGCCATCGCCTCGAACGCCGTCTCGGCCGGATCCAGCCATTGCCGCGCCTGCGCCGGCGCGTCGAAGGCCCAGGCGATCCGGGCCGCAGTCCACTGCGTCACCGCGCGTTCATGGGCCGAGTCGCGGGCGTGCGCGACCCGCAGGGCCTGCGCCAGTCCGCGCTCGGCACGGACCCGGTCCCCGGCCACCGCGGCCGACCAGGCCATGGCGCGTGCCGCCATCGCACCGCCCAGGAAATCGCGCCGGCGCCCGCGCTGCAGCGCCCGCGCAGCGTGGGCCCGTGCTTGCGGCAGCCGGCCCATGCCGACCAGGCCGTCCGCCAGCCAGCCGTGGTTGAGCGACTCGAACAGCCCGCCCTCGCGCGGGGCCAGCCAGGCGGTGGCGTCCACCACGCCCTGCAGCGAGGCCTCCGAGCCGTCGAGCATCCACTGCGCGTAGCCACTCGCCGCGCGGCTCATCGAGAACGAGAACAGAGTGCGCACCTGCTCGCCGATCCGGTAGGCCTCGGCCGCCGTCTGGCGGGCCTCCTCCCAGCGCCCTTGCCACAGCAGCACCGCGGCCCGCCAGGCCCGGATCGAGGCGCCGACCTCGTGCCCTGTGTCGCGCACGACCTCCAGCGCCTCGTCGAACAGCGCGCTCGCCTGGACGAACTCCCCCCGGTCGCCCCGCACCGCCGCCAGACAGGTCAGCGTGTAGGCAAGCCCGACCGCAGGCCGGTGGCCAGTGCGGTGGTGGCGCTTGATGTCGGAGGCCTCGCGCAGCAGCTGGATCGCCGGCACGTAGTCCGCCGACGACGCCAGCGCCTGCCCGAGCGTGGCGCAGATCTGCACCTCCAGCGGCCCGTCACCGGTCTGGCGCACCAGGGCCAGCGCCCGCTCGCCGTGGCGCACGCAGGCGCGCGATTCGCCCAGTGCGTAGTGCAGATAGGCCAGCCAGTAGAGTGCCTTGGCCAGCAGGCTGGCATCCCCCACCACCTGGGCCCGCTCCACGGCGTGCCGGAACAGCGCCAGATCCTGCCGCGCCGCATCGAACACACAGGTTCGCCCGAGGCGCTGCGCCAGGCGGATCCAGTGCAGCAGCCGGTCGCGCGACGGCGGCAGCTGGTCGAGCGCGACCAGTGCGGCGCGGTACTGCGCGCGGGCCCGGTCCAGCGACGAGGCGGCCAGCGCCTTGTCACCGGCCAGTTCCGCGAACCGGGCCGCCAGTTCGCGCTGACCGGCCGCGCCGTAGTGGTAGGCCAGCACTTCGAGCGACTCGTCCGAATCGCCCGGCGGGCGGTGCTGCTGGATGGCCTGGGCAATGCGCAGGTGCATCGTGCGGCGCTGGTGCAGGCCGACCGCATCGTAGATGACCTCCCGGGTGATGCCGTGCTTGAAGCGCAGGGTCTCGGCCCGCTCGCCGGGAAAGATGAAATCGAGTTCGGCCAGCGCCCGCACCAGCGGGTGGTCGCCGCCACAGCCGGTGAGCACCTCCAGCAGCCAGATCGGCACGACATTGCCGATGATGGCCGCCGCCCGCAGCAACTCGCGCTGGGCCGCCGGCAGCCGCGACAGCCGCGACTCGATCAGGAGGTCCAGCCACGCCGCACCGCCATGGGGCCGCCCGACCGGGTGCTCGCCATCGGCCTGCGCCATCGAGTGGCACAGCTCCTCGATGAACAGCGGATTGCCGCCCGCATGGCGCTGGATGTTGACCGCCTCGAACGGATCGAGGCCGGGCAGCAGGTGCTGGACCGTCTGCACCGCCTCGGCATCGCTGAAGGGCGGCAACGGCAGCACCTCGGCACCGAGCAGGCCGCAATCGGACGGCGCCAGCTCGCGGGCCGCGAGCAGCACCAGGATCGGACCGTTCTCGATGGCCCGCACGGCGATCAGCGCCTGGCGCGAGGCCTCGTCGGCCCACTGCCAGTCGTCCAGCACCAGCACCAGCGGCTGACGCGCGGCCAGCGCCGCGAACAGCGCGCGCAGGGCCGCGATCAGCGCATCCGCCAGCATCCGCCGGGGCGGCGCACCGAACACCGCCGCCGGGTCCGGCAGCGACAGCGCCCGCAGCAGCACCGCCCGGTGCACCGCCAGCGCCGGGTCGATCTCGTCGAGCCGGCGCGCGATCTCCGCGGCGGCCAGCGCCGGCGCCTGGCCATGGCCCAGGGCGAACAGACCGCGCAGCGCCTGCAGGAAGGGCTGGAACGGTTCGGCGCTCGCCGCGCGCTCGCAGTCGCCGCGCACCACCCGACAGGCCGACGGCGCCTGGCGCACCAGGAACTCCTCGACCAGCCGCGTCTTGCCCACCCCCGCAGCCCCCAGCACCGCGACACAGTGCAGATGTCCCGGTCGCACCTGCTGGAGCCGCTGCGCCAGCGCCTCCAGCACGTCGCCGCGACCGATGAAGGGCAGCAGACTGCGTCGGCGCCGGGCCTGCTGGCGGCCCGCTTCACCGGCGCGCCCGAGGATGCGGTAGGCCGACAACGGCTCGGCCCGCCCCTTGACCTGCACGGCCCGCAGCGGGCTGGTCTCGAAATAGCGGAACTCCGGCCCGAGCGCCTCCTCGCTGACGAGGATCTCGTCGCGGCCGGCCGCGTCCGAGAGCCGGGCGGCGAGGTTGGGCACCGTGCCCAGCAGTTCGAAGCGGCCCCGCACCAGATCGCCGTCGTCGATGAGCACCAGCCCGGAATGGATGCCCGAGTGCAGGGCCAGCGAGGTGCGCGCACCCATGCCGACCTCCGGCGCCATCGCCCGCACGACCGCGTGCAACTCCAGCACCGCCTGCGTCGCACAACGGGCATCGTTCTCGCCCGTGGCCGGGTAGCCGAAGATCGCCAGCACGCCATCCCCCTGGAGGCGCACGACCGTGCCGCCGTGCCGGCCCAGCACCTCGGTGCAGGCCTGGCGCAGGTCGGCCAGCATCGCCGCGTACCACTCCGCCTCCATCGAGGCACCCAGCCGCGTGGAATCGCACAGATCGGCGAACACCACCGTCAGATAACGGCGGCGGGCGCCCCCGGGACATGGCGGGCCATCGGCATTCTGGTCATTCATGGTGTGGCAGCAGATTCTGTTGCAGAGAGGTCTGCAGCGCGACCATGTCCGCAGAGCCGCGGACAGTCATTGCATTTGCTCAATTCCCGCACATGTGAAAAAAATAAAACCATGGGCGCAGTGCAAGCGGTACAGACACGGCGCCAGCCGGGAGGGCGTGATCATGCACACACTGCGCCGCCGGGCACTTCGCTTTTGCCACATCCAGACAGGGGGGTCTTGGGCGAGATCGCCACGCAGGACACTCCAGGCCTGTCGGCGTGGTGCGGCCGGTAAAATCACCGGATTACACCGCACCGAGTCCGTCCCATGCCCTTCTCCCAGCTCACCGCCCTCACCGCCCTGTCGCCGCTCGACGGCCGCTACGCCGGCAAGGTCACCGCCCTGCGTCCGCTGCTGAGCGAGTTCGGCCTGATGCACCGCCGCGTGCAGGTCGAGATCGAGTGGTTCATCGCGCTGTCGGACGCCGGCTTCGCCGAATTCCCCGCGCTGTCCGAAGCCGCACGCGGCCTGCTGCGCTCGCTGGTCATCCACTTCAAGGAAGAGGATGCCCAGGCGATCAAGGACATCGAGAAGACCACCAACCACGACGTGAAGGCGGTCGAGTACTGGATCAAGCGCCGCATCGCCGGCCACGCCGAGCTGGAGCGCATGGGCGAGTTCGTCCACTTCGCCTGCACCAGCGAGGACATCAACAACACCAGCCACGCGCTGATGCTCAAGAGCGCGCGGGACGAGGTGATGCTGCCGATGCTGGACAAGGTGATCGCCAAGATGACCGCGCAGGCGCAGCAGTTCGCCGCCGTGCCCATGCTCAGCCGCACCCACGGCCAGACCGCCAGCCCGACCACCGTCGGCAAGGAAATCGCCAACGTCGTGGCGCGCCTGAAGAACGCCCGCGCCCGCATCGCCGACGTGAAGCTGCTGGCCAAGATGAACGGCGCGGTCGGCAACTACAACGCGCACCTGTCGGCCTACCCGGAGCACGACTGGGAAGGCTTCAGCCGCGGCGTCATCGAAGGCGCGCTCGGCCTGACCTTCAACCCGTACACCATCCAGATCGAGCCGCACGACTACATGGCCGAGCTGTTCGACGCCTTCACCCGCGTCGACACGATCCTGATCGACTGGGCGCGCGACGTGTGGGGCTACATCTCGCTCGGCTTCTTCAAGCAGAAGACCAAGGAAGGCGAAGTCGGCTCGTCCACCATGCCGCACAAGGTCAACCCGATCGACTTCGAGAACGCCGAGGGCAACTTCGGCCTGGCCAGCGCGCTGCTGACCCACCTGGCGCAGAAGCTGCCCGTGAGCCGCTGGCAGCGTGACCTGACCGACTCGACCGTGCTGCGCAACATGGGTGTGGCGCTGGGCTACGCGCTGCTGGGCTACGACAGCCTGTTGCGCGGCCTGGACAAGCTGGAGCTGAACGCCGCGGCGCTGGCCAACGACCTGGACGATGCATGGGAAGTGCTGGCCGAGCCGATCCAGACGGTGATGCGCCGCTACAGCCTGCCCGAGCCGTACGAGCAACTGAAGAAGTTCACGCGCGGGCAGCCGATGACGGCGGAGCTGATGCGCGGGTTCGTCTCTGATCTGGACCTGCCGCAGCACGAGAAGGACCGGCTGCTGGCGATGACGCCGGGGAGCTACACGGGGATGGCGGCGGCGCTGGCGCGGCGCATCGGCGGCTGATCGGCGGACAACGACGATGACCTTCACCTCCCAGATCGCCCGCGCCACCCAGCAGAACCACTCCCTCCTGTGCGTCGGCCTCGATCCCGAACCCTCGAAGTTCCCTGGCGCCTGGGCGGGTGACACGTCGAAGATCTTCGATTTCTGCGCCGCCATCGTCGACGCGACCAAGGACCTCGTCTGCGCGTTCAAGCCGCAGATCGCCTACTTCGCCGCGCACCGCGCCGAGGACCAGCTCGAACAGCTGATGGCGCACATGAAGGCGGTGGCACCCGACGTGCCCGTCATCCTCGACGCCAAGCGCGGCGACATCGGCTCGACCGCCGAGCAGTACGCCCGCGAAGCCTTCGTGCGCTACCGGGCGGACGCCGTCACGCTGTCGCCGTTCATGGGGCGCGACACGATCGACCCGTTCCTGGCCTACCCGGACAAGGGCGTGATCCTGCTGTGCCGCACCTCCAACCCCGGCGGCAACGACTGGCAGATGCAGCGCCTGGCCGACGTGCCGGGCCAGCCGCGGCTGTTCGAGCACCTCGCGCACCTGGCGCAGACCGAATGGAACACCACCGGCCAGATCGGCCTGGTCGTCGGCGCCACGTTCCCGGCCGAGATCGCCCGCGTGCGCGCCATCGCCCCGACGCTGCCGCTGCTGATCCCCGGCGTCGGCGCGCAGGGCGGAGACGCCGAGGCGACGGTGAAGGCGGGCCTGACCGACGCCGGCACCATCGTCGTCAACAGCTCGCGTGCGGTGCTCTACGCCAGCCGCGGCGAGGACTTCGCCGAAGCCGCCCGCCGCGTCGCCATCGCCACCCGGGACCAGCTCAACGCCGCCCGCGGCTGACCGCCCACCCACCGTTCCCTGCTGCCTGGAGGCGCCTGTGACCCCGACGCGACGTGATCTGCTGACCGCCGCTGCGGCCGGCGCCGGCCTGCTGGCCACCCCGGACTGGCTGCACGCCGCCGAGTCCGGGACAGCGGCCAGGCCCAAGGTGCTGCGCTACGCCTTCAACGCGGCCGAGACCGGGTTCGACCCGGTCCAGCTCAGCGACCTCTACTCGCACACCATCACCGCGCACATCTTCGAGACGCTGCTGGAGTACGACCACCTGGCGCGGCCGTTCCTGATCCGGCCTTGCACGGCGGTCGCGATGCCCGAGATCGCCGACGATCACCGCACCTTCACGCTGAAGATCCGCCCCGGCATCCTGTTCCACGACGATCCGGCGTTCAAGGGCCAGCCGCGCGAGCTGACCGCCGAGGACTACGTCTACACCCTCAAGCGCTACTACGACCCCGCCACCAAGAGCCCCGGCCACACCTCGCTGGAAGAGCAGGGGATCCTCGGCCTGCAGGCGCTGCGCGACGCGGCGATCCAGTCGAAGAAGCCGTTCGACTACGACAAGCCGGTGGAAGGCGCGCAGGCGTTGGACCGCTACACGCTGCGTTTCCGGCTGCGGGAATCGCGCCCGCGCTTCCTCTACACGCTGGCCGGCATGGAGGCGATGGCGCGCGAAGTCGTCGAGTTCTACGGTGACAAGATCGCCGAACACCCCATCGGCACCGGCCCGTTCCGGCTCGGCGAATGGCGGCGCAGCTCGATGATCGTGATGGAGCGCTTCACCGGCTACCGCGCGCGCTTCTACGACGCCACACCCAATCCGGACGACACCGAGGGCCAGGCACTGCTGGCCCGCTTCAAGGGCCGGCGCATTCCCATGCTCGACCGGGTCGAGGTGTCGATCATCGAGGAGGCCCAGCCGCGCTGGCTCGCCTTCCTCAACGGCGAGCAGGACCTGCTGGAGCGCGTGCCGGCCGACTACATCCCGCAGGCGCTGGTGAAGGGCGAGCTCGCGCCGCACCTCGCGAAGAAGGGCATCCGCAAGTACCGCATCGCCGGCTCGGACGTGACGATGACGGTCTTCAACATGGAAGACCCGCTGATCGGCGGTCTGGCGCCGCAGCAGGTGGCGCTGCGCCGCGCCATCAGCCTCGGACTGGACATCAAGCGCGAGATCCGCCTGGGCCGCCGCGGCGAAGCCATGCCCGCACAGGCCGGCATCCAGCCCGGCACCTACGGCCACGACCCCGCGCTGCGCACCGAGATCGGCGAGTACCAGCCGGCCCGCGCCCGCGCGCTGCTCGACACCTGGGGCTATGTGGACCGCGACGGCGACGGCTGGCGCGAGCGGCCGGACGGCTCGAAGCTGACGCTGGTGATCCTGACGCAGGCCGACCAGACCAGCCGCCAGCTCGACGAGATCTACAAGAAGAACATGGACACGCTGGGCCTGAAGGTCGAGCTGAAGGTCGGCCAGTGGAGCGAGAACCTCAAGTCAACACGCGCCGGCAAGTTCATGCTGTGGCGCGTGGGTTCCAGCGCCGGTTCGCCCGACGGACAGGGCGCGCTGGAGTGCGGCTACAGCGCCTCGGTCGGCAAAGGCAACATGGCGCGCTTCCAGCTCCCGGCCTTCGACCAGGTCTATGACCGCATCACCGCCCTGCCCGACGGCCCCGAGCGGCTCGCGGCCTTCCGCGAAGCCAACCGGCTGCTGCTGGCCTATGCGCCCTACCGCTTCCACGTCCACCGGCTCATCACCGACCTGGCGCAGCCGCAGGTGATCGGCTACCGGCGGGCGCCGTTCTGGCTGACCTGGTGGCCATACATCGATGTCGATGCGCAATTAGCACCAACCCTGAAATAAAGGGCGCGGAACGACCTGGTTTCTGATAAAAAGTTGGCATCTTTCGCTGAAACAGTCGAACACTGGATTCAACATGGCGCCCAACGATCTGCAGATCACCCGCTACCGCCAGTGGCTGACCCACAGCCGCCAGCGTACCTTCGACACCTGCGAGGCCCTGTGGCAGTGGTCGGTCGACGACCCGGACAGGTTCTGGCAGTCGGTCTGGGACTACTTCGAGATCGAATCGCCCACGCCGGATGCCGTCGGGTTGCCGGGCATGCCACTCAACTACGCCCGCCAGGTCTTGCGCCATGCCGATGCCGCGCACGGCGCCGATGTCCCCGCCATCCTGTTCCGCAACGAGATGCTGCACGACGCCGGTCGCACGCTGTCGCTGAGCTGGCCGGAGCTGCGCCGCGAGGTGGCCTCGCTGGCGGTGGCGCTGCGCGGCATGGGCGTGGGGCGCCACGACCGGGTCGCCGCCTACCTGCCCAATGCACCGCAGACGGTGGTGGCCTTCCTCGCCTGCGCCAGCCTGGGGGCGATCTGGTCGGTGTGTTCGCCGGACATGGACGCGCAGGCCGTGCTCGACCGCTTCCGCCAGATCGAGCCCAAGGTGCTGATCGCCTGCGACGGCACCATCTACGGCAGCCATGACCACGACCGCCTGCCGCTGGTGCGCGCGCTGCTGGACGGGCTGCCCAGCATCGCGCACCTGGTGCTCTGGCCCTGCCTCGACAAGGACGCCGAGGTCGACGAGTTCGTCCGCCCCGGTCGCCGGGCCTACGATCTGCGCCCGCTGCTGGCCGGCAGCCCCGAATTCGAAGCCGAGTGGCTGCCCTTCGACCACCCGCTGTGGATCGCCTATGCCGGCGACACGACCGGCCTGCCCACGCCCATCGTGCACGGCCATGGCCGCACCGTGCTGGAGTCGCTCAAGCTCAACGCGCTGCACAACAACCTGGGCGCCACGGTCGACACCGGCGACCGCTTCCACTGGACCTCGTCGACCGGGGGGGTGATGTGGAACCTGCAAGTCGGTGGACTGCTGGGTGGCACGACCATCTGCCTCTTCGACACCCCCCCCGCCGGCAGCACCGAATCGCCCGACTGGACGCGCCTGTGGCAGTTCGTCGGCGAAACCGGGGTGACCTTCTTCGGCGCGAGCACGGCCTTCCACGCCAGCGTGGTGAAGGCCGGCATCGATCCGCGCCGCGTCACGGACCTGTCCGCGCTGCGCGCCATCGGCTCGACCGGCTCGCCGCCGCTGGCGCCGGAGTGCCACGACTGGCTGCGGGAACACCTGCCGCCGGTCAACGGCCACCCGATCCGGATCACCACCCTCCCAGGCGGCACCGACGTCACCGACGCCGTGGGCGGGCTGGTCGGCACGCGGCCCATGCCGTCGATGCCCCAGCTCCGCAGGGCCCCCAGCGTCCCGACTGTGTGACGACCCGGTTCTGGTTTGTTACCGCACGCATCGAAAGCGCTTGAAACAGAATCCCCTGATTGCGGGGGTAAACCCCTAAAAATGGGTAATTTGTACGCTTTTTTTGATATACAGGCACTTGGAAGCGCACAGATCGGCCAAACCCGACCAAGGCATGGTGCAGATCTGGTTACTTGCGCTGCGTGGCGCCATGCGCCAATGCTGGATGTTGTCCCGGAAGGCCGCGGACAACGACAACGACTACGTTGCGCACGCTCCCTGTGGCGTGCTGACGGTGGCGCTGTTGGAATCTGACGATCCCATCGCGACGGGCTGAGGTGCAGAGCGCGCCAGGTTCAGCCCCCACACGACGCGGAGCCGGATTCCAACAGCCCGCATCCAGCCCCCACGCTTCCCCGGGTCTGGATGACAATGGCCACCGTGCCGACCTCCCTCTACTTTCTCCGCCACGCCACGGCCCAGGACCGCACCCTGCCGATCCCGGACGCCGAACGTGCCCTCACCGAGAAAGGTCTGGGCCAGGCCCGCGCCGTGGCCCGCTTCTGCGAGCGCCAGGGACTGCTGCCACAACGCCTGCTCAGCAGTCCGCTGGTGCGGGCGGTCGAGACGGCCACCCAGTTCAGCCACCGCCTGCCCGACTGCCCCATGCCGCAGATCGTCGAGTGGCTGCGGCTCGGCACCCCGACGCCCGAAGCGCTCGCCCACCTGCGCGACGTCATCGACGCAAACCCGGCCACCGACTCGCTGTGGATGGTCGGCCACGAACCGGACCTGTCCGACCTCATCAGCCGCCTGCTCGGCAGCCCGCACCCGATCGTGCGGATCAAGAAGGCCTCGCTGACCTGCATCACGGTCGAGCCGCGCAGCGCACAGCCCGGACAGCTGCTCTGGTCGGTGCCCTGCGCGCTGATGGGCTGAGGGCTGCGCGACAGGCGCACCAGGATCGACTCAGGGTTTTCGCTGATTCGGGGGATAACGGCATGGCGTGAATCTGCCAGCGTGGCAAGGTGAATCCACCCGGCACCCCGGCCGGGCAGTTTCCCTGGGAGATTCCAATGAACAAGCCGATCCCGAACCCGACCGCATACCCGGCCGCCCGCCCGCCACACCCCCCCATCGCCGCGGCAGCCCTCGCCGCGCTGCTCCTCGGCGGCTGCGCCTCCAGCAGCGAAGACCTCAACACCCTGCCCGCCGGCCTGTCCGGCGCGATCGTCGAGAAGGTCTACGACGGCACGACCGACGACCTGCTCACCGCCGGCCTCGGCAAGACCGGCCTGATGGGCGCAGCCCCCGCCTACGCCGTCCCCGCCACGCCGACCGCGGCCGAGCTGCGCCGCAACGCCCTCTACAACAACTACCGCGCGCTGGTCGACTACACCGCCGCGGGCGGCATGGGCGTGCTCTACGGCCCGAACATCGACCTGAACGGCGGCAACACCCTGGGCGAAGGCAAGATCGCCGGCCGCGAGTACATCGCCACCGCGGACGACGGCACCGGTCGGCAGAACGTCACGCTGATGGTGCAGGTGCCCGACAGCTTCGACGCGAAGCAGCCCTGCATCGTCACCGCCACCTCGTCCGGCTCGCGCGGCATCTACGGCGCCATCGGCACGGCGGGCGAGTGGGGCCTCAAGCGCGGCTGCGCGGTCGCCTACACCGACAAGGGCTCGGGCAACGGCCTGCACGACCTGACCAGCGGCGCCGTCATGGCCCGTGACGGCACGCTGCTCGACGCCGCCACCGCCGCCGGCCAGGCACTGTTCCAGTCGGCCGCGGCAGCCTCGGACGTCGCCGCCTTCAACGCCGCCACGCCCAACCGCGTCGCCTACAAGCACGCCCACTCGCAGCAGAACCCCGAGAAGGACTGGGGCAGGAACACGCTCGACGCCGTGCGGCTGGCCTTCTACGTGCTCAACGAGCGGTTCGGCGCGGCCACGACCACCGACGCGAATCGCAAGGTCCGCACCATCGTCCCCGGCAACACCCTCGTCATCGCCTCGTCGGTGTCGAACGGCGGCGGCGCGGCGCTGGCCGCCGCCGAGCAGGACACCGAGGGCCTGATCGACGCGGTCGCCGTCTCCGAGCCGAACGCGCAGCCCGGCGCCAACACCCGCCTGACGATCCAGCAGGGCGCGGCCGATGTGGCCACGCACAGCAAGCCGCTGATCGACTACTTCACCTACGCCAACGTCTACCAGCCCTGCGCCGCGCTGTCCGCGCAGGCGAGCCAGGCGCTGGCGGCGGCGTTCTGGCCCGCGGCCTTCACCACCGCAGCCCAGAACCGCTGCAGCGCGCTGGCCGCCAAGGGCCTGCTCGCCGGCGCCACGCTGGCCGCGCAGGCCGACGCCGCACTCGCCAAGCTCAACGCCTACGGCTGGCAGGCCGAGAGCAACTTCTTCCAGCAGTCGCACTACCGCTTCGCCACCAACGCGATCGCGGTCACCTACGTCAACGCCTACGGCCGCTTCAGCGTCACCGACAGCGTGTGCGGTTTCAGCATGGCGAACACGACCGCCACGGGCGACGTCACCGCCCAGCTCGCCGCGACCCAGGCCGGCCTGTTCGCCAGCGGCAACGGCATCCCCCCGACGGGCGGTGTCAACCTCGTCTACGACCTGTCGGTGGGTGGCGCCAAGCTCGATTTCCTGGCGGTTTCGTCCGGCAGCAACACCGCCGACTTCGCGCTCGACGGCGCGCTGTGCCTGCGGGCGCTGGTCACCGGCCAGGACGAGGCCACGGGCGCGGCGCTCACCGGCACGCTCAAGGCCCAGTCCGACCGCGTGATCGCCGGGGTGAACGCGGTGCAGCTCACCGCGAAGCTGCGCAGCAAGCCGACGGTCATCGTGGCCGGCCGCAGCGACACGCTGCTGCCGATCAACCACACCGCCCGCGCCTACTTCGGCAAGAACCAGCTCACCGACAGCGCCAGCGACGCCGCCAAGGTGCGCTACATCGAGGTGACCAACGCCCAGCACTTCGACACCTTCATCGCCTTCGGCGCCGCGCTCGGCTATGACACGCGGGCCGTGCCGCTGCACCCGTACCTGAGCCAGGCGCTGAACGCGGTGTGGAGCCACCTGACCACCGGCGCCGCGCTGCCGGTCAGCCAGGTCGTGCGCACCACGCCGCGCGCCACCAGCGCGGCGGCGCTCACGGCCGCCAACGTGCCGGCGATCGCCACCACGCCTGCGGCGGGGGACCAGATCGTCATGACGGGATGGACGCTCAAAGTCCCGGACTGACGCACAGGCGGGCCGCGTCCCTAGAATGTTCCGCTTTCGCCCCGCGAGAGCATTCTGATGACCGGCCTGATCCGAATCCGTGGCGCCCGCCAGCACAACCTCAAGAACCTCGACCTCGACCTCCGCACGGGCGAGCTGACGGTCGTCACCGGCCCGAGCGGGTCGGGCAAGTCCTCGCTGGTCTTCGACACGCTCTACGCCGAAGGCCAGCGGCGCTACGTCGAGACCTTCTCCGCCTACGCGCGCCAGTTCCTCGACCGGATGGACCGCCCCGCGGTGGATGCGGTCGAAGGCGTGCCGCCGGCCATCGCCATCGACCAGACCAACCCGGTGCGCACCAGCCGCTCCACGGTCGGCACGATGACGGAGCTGAACGACCACCTGAAGCTGCTGTTCGCCCGCGCGGCGCAGTTGTTCGACCAGGACACCGCGCAAGCCGTGCGCGAGGACGATCCGCAGAGCATCTGGCTGGACCTGCAAGCGCGCAGTAAAGCGGCAGGCGATCCGCGGCTGGTGATCACCTTCCCGGTGGAACTGCCGGCCACGGTCACGCCCGAGGAAGTCGAGCAATGGCTGTCCGCCAGCGGCTACACCCGCGTGCAGGCCGAGCGGGTGGTCGCCACGCCGACCGGGCCGCGCAAGGTGCTCGATGTGGTCGCGGACCGGTTCCGGTTCTCGAACGCGGAGAAGGTACGGGTGGTCGAGGCGCTGGAGGCGGCGTTGAAGCGCGGCAGCGGGCGGTGCAACGTCTACGCCGGTGCCGACGAGACGGCCGAAGTCTGGCGCTACAGCCAGGGCCTGCACTGCCCCGAGTCGGAACGCCGGTACAGCGCGCCGCAGCCGTCGATGTTCTCGTTCAACTCGGCGTTTGGCGCCTGCGAGACGTGTCGGGGCTTCGGGCGGGTGATCGGGGTGGACTTCGGGCTGGTGATGCCCGACCACCGCAAGACGCTGCGCAGCGGCGTGGTCAAGCCGCTGCAGACGCCGGCCTGGAAGGAGTGCCAGGACGACCTGCTCAAGTACGCAGGCGACGCCGGCATCCCGCGCGACACGGCGTGGAACCAGTTGAGCCCGGCGCAGCAAGCCTGGGTGCTCGACGGCTCGCCGGACTGGAAGGGCGAGTGGAGCAAGCAGTGGTACGGCATCCGGCGCTTCTTCGAGTACCTGGAGAGCAAGGCCTACAAGATGCACATCCGCGTGCTCTTGTCGAAGTACCGCAGCTACACGCCCTGCGGCGTCTGCGGTGGGGCGCGGCTGAAGCTGGAATCGCTGCTGTGGCGGCTCGGCGAGAAGGGGCAGGCTGATCTGGCGCTGCCGGCAGAGAAGCGCTTCCTGCCGGTCGGCGTGAAGTGGTCGCGCGCGCAGCTTGAGGCGCTGCCGGGGCTGAGCCTGCACGACCTGATGCTGCTGCCGATCGACCGGATGCGGCGCTTCTTCGACGGGCTGGACCTGCCGTCGCAGTTGCTGGACGACGCGCTGGAGTTGCTGCTCGACGAGATCCGCACGCGGCTGAAATACCTCTGCGACGTGGGCCTGGGCTACCTGTCGCTGGACCGGCAGAGCCGCACGCTCTCGGGCGGCGAGGTGCAGCGGATCAACCTGACGACCGCACTCGGCACCTCGCTGGTGAACACGCTGTTCGTGCTGGACGAGCCGTCGATCGGGCTGCACCCGCGCGACATGGACCGCATCAACCAGGCGATGGCGCGGCTGCGCGACGCGGGCAACACGCTGGTGGTGGTCGAACACGACCCGGCCGTGATGCTCGCCGCCGACCGCATCATCGACCTCGGCCCCGGCCCCGGCACGCAGGGCGGGCGCATCGTCTTCGATGGCACGCCCGAAGACCTGAAAGGCGCCGAGACGCTGACTGGCGCCTACCTCGGCGCGCGGCGCACGATCGGCCTGGGGCTCGCGCGGCCAGTGCTGGACAGCACGCCGCGCCTCGTGCTCGAAGGCGTGCGCGAACACAACCTGAAGAACGTGACGGTCGAGTTCCCGCTGCAGCGCCTCGTCTGCGTCACGGGCGTGAGCGGCTCGGGCAAGTCGTCGCTGATCCAGGACGTGCTGGCCCCGGCGCTGGCGCGGCATTTCGGGCAGGCCACCGAGTCGCCCGGCGAACACGACCGGCTGCTCGGCGCGGAGGGGCTGAGCGACGCGGTGTTCGTCGACCAGAGCCCCATCGGCAAGACGGCGCGCTCCAACCCCGCCAGCTACGTCGGCGCCTTCGACACGATCCGCGACCTGTTCGCCGCGCTGCCCGAAGCCCAGCAGCGCAGCTACACCGCCGGCATGTTCAGCTTCAACGCCGGCGACGGCCGCTGCCCGACCTGCGGCGGCTCGGGCTTCGAGCACGTCGAGATGCAGTTCCTCAGCGACGTCTACCTGCGCTGCCCGGACTGCGACGGCACGCGTTACCGCGCCGAGATCCGCGAGGTGAAGATCGAGCGGCTGGGCAAGCCGATGTCGATCGCCGACGTGCTGGAGCTGACCGTCGCCGACGCGGTGCGGCTGTTCGCGCAGGACCGCGAGGTGGTGCGGGCGCTGCAGCCGCTGGCGGACGTGGGCCTCGATTACGTCAAGCTCGGCCAGCCGGTGCCCACGCTCTCGGGCGGCGAGGCGCAGCGGCTGAAGCTGTCCGGCTTCCTCGCCGAAGCCGCGAAGAACGCCAGCGCGACGAAGCAGAAGCTGGCCAAGAAGGGCACGCTGTTCCTGTTCGACGAGCCGACCACCGGCCTGCACTTCGACGACATCGCCAAGCTGATGCGCGCGTTCCGCAAGCTGCTCGAAGCCGGGCACAGCCTGCTGGTGATCGAGCACAACCTCGACGTGGTGCGGGCCAGTGACTGGATCGTCGACCTCGGGCCGGAAGGCGGCGAGGCGGGCGGCGAGCTGGTGGCGGAGGGCACGCCGGCCGATCTGCGGGCGCATCCGACGAGCCACACGGGCAAGTCGCTGCGCGAGTACGAAACCGCGCTTGGCCACGGCGGGCTGCGCGTCGAGGAAGGTGTGCCGCTGCAGACGATCGTCAAGGCCCGCCGCGACCGCGCCCGACTCGCCCACGACGAGCACATCCAGATCGTCAACGCCCGCGAGCACAACCTCAAGGGCCTGTCCGTCAACATCCCGCGCGGCAAGTTCACCGTCGTCACCGGCGTCTCCGGCTCGGGCAAATCGACGCTCGCCTTCGACATCCTCTTCAACGAAGGCCAGCGCCGCTACCTGGAGAGCCTGAACGCCTACGCCCGCAGCATCGTGCAGCCGGCCGGTCGCCCCGAGGTGGACGCCGTCTGGGGCATCCCGCCAACCGTCGCCATCGAGCAGCGCCTCTCGCGCGGCGGGCGCAAGAGCACCGTGGCGACGACGACCGAGGTCTGGCACTTCCTGCGGCTGATGTACGTCAAGCTCGGCACGCAGTACTGCCCCGCCTGCAGCGACTTCCACGCGCCGCCCGAGGACTGGGTCGCCGTGCAGCCGCAGACGCCGGAGTCGATCGCCGCGCAACTGCTGCGCGACCACCGCGGCCAGCACATCGGTCTGCTCGCACCGCTGGTGATCGGGCGCAAGGGCGTCTACACCGACCTCGCCAAGTGGGCCAAGGGCAAGGGCTATGCGCACCTGCGGGTGGACGGCGAGTTCCTGCCGACCGACGCCTGGCCCAAGCTCGACCGCTACAAGGAGCACACGATCGAGCTGCCTGTCGCCGACCTGCTGGTCGATGTGTCGAATGAGCAGCGGCTGCGGGCGGCGCTGGCCGAGGCGCTGGAGCATGGCAAGGGCGTGCTGCACCTGCTGACACCGCTGAAGTCGGCGCTGACGGCCAAGTCGCTGTCCCTGTCGCTGGCGGCGGGCTTCCTGTCCACCGCGTTCCGCAGCAAGGCCAAGGTGTTCTCCACCAAGCGCGCCTGCCCGACCTGCGGCACCAGCTACCCCGAGCTGGACCCGCGCATGTTCAGCTACAACAGCAAGCACGGCTGGTGCCCCGAGTGCGTCGGCACCGGCTTGACGCTGACGGGCGATCAGCGCAAGGCGCTCGACGACAGCGTGAAGGACGACGGCGACAAGGGCCGCGAGAAGACGTTCGCCGAGCCGGAGGTCGAGGGACTGGCGGAGGACAAGACCTGCGGCACCTGCCACGGCGCACGGCTGAACCCGGTGTCGCGGGCGGTGCGCTTCCGCGAAGCCTCGATCGCGGAGGTGGCGGCGAAGTCGGTGGACGACGGCCGGCGCTGGATCGAGGCGCACAAGCTCGACGGCCGCGAGTCCGCGATCGCCCGCGACGTGGTGACCGAGATCCGCAACCGGCTGAGCTTCCTCGGCGACGTGGGCCTGGGCTACCTGACGCTGGACCGCGCCGCGCCCACGCTCTCCGGCGGCGAGGCGCAGCGCATCCGGCTCGCCGCGCAGCTCGGCAGCAACCTGCAGGGCGTGTGCTACGTGCTCGACGAGCCGACCATCGGCCTGCACCCGCGCGACAACCGCATCCTGCTCGACGCGCTGCACAAGCTCGGCAGCGCCGGCAACACGCTGGTCGTGGTCGAGCACGACGAGGACACCATCCGCCGCGCCGACCACATCATCGACATCGGCCCCGGCGCCGGCAAGCGCGGCGGCCAGGTCACAGCGCAGGGCACCGCCGCCGAGCTGATGGCCAACCCCGACTCGATCACCGGCCGCTTCCTCAACGCCCCGCTCAAGCACCCCACCCGCCCGCGCCGCCCGGTCGAGCCGGACGGGCCGGTGCTGACGCTGCGCGGGGCGTCGCTGCACAACCTGCAGAGTGTGGACGTGGAGGTGCCGCTGGCGCGGCTGGTGGCGGTGACGGGCGTGTCGGGGTCGGGCAAATCGACGCTGGCCCGCGACGTGCTGCTGGCCAACGTGCAGGCGATCGTGGCGCACAAGCTCGCGGGGAAGAAGGCCGGCGAGCGCCCCGCGTGGGTCGGCTGCACCGGGCTGGAGGGCTGGAGCAACATCGACCGCGTGCTGGAGGTGGACCAGACCCCCATCGGCAAGACCCCGCGCTCCTGCCCCGCCACCTACATCGGCTTCTGGGACACCATCCGCAAGCTGTTCACCGAGACGCTGGAGGCCAAGGCGCGGGGCTACGCCGCCGGGCGTTTCAGCTTCAACACCGGCGACGGGCGCTGCCCCGGCTGCGAGGGCCAGGGGCTGCGCACGATCGAGATGGCCTTCCTGCCGGACGTGAAGGTGCCGTGCGACCTGTGCCACGGGGCGCGGTTCAACCCCGAGACGCTGGCCGTGACGTGGCGGGGCAAGAGCATCGGCGACGTGCTGCAGATGGAGGTGGACGAGGCCGTCGGCTTCTTCGCCAGCATGCCCAGCATCGCGCATCCGCTGCAGTTGCTCCAGGACGTGGGCCTCGGCTACCTCACCCTCGGCCAGCCCTCACCCACCCTCTCCGGCGGCGAGGCCCAGCGCATCAAGCTCGTCACCGAGCTGAGCAAGGTCCGCGACGACGTGACCCGCCGCGGGCAGCGGGCGCCGCACACGCTCTATGTGCTCGACGAGCCGACCGTCGGGCTGCACATGGCGGATGTGGAGAAGCTGATTCGGGTGCTGCATCGGCTGGTGGATGCGGGGCACAGTGTCGTGGTCATTGAGCATGACCTGGATGTGATTGCGGAAGCCGATTGGGTGATCGACCTGGGGCCGGAGGGTGGGTCAGGTGGGGGGCAGGTTGTGATTACCGGGACGCCTGAGGCGGTGGTGAAGAGCAAGAGTCACACGGGGGTGGCGCTCAAGCCGGTGCTCAGGCGCTGACCGGCTGCGGCGCGACACAACTCGTGACGCCACCTTGATTCTTTCTGAAGCCTACTAATTTTGGTAGTTGCGCCCGAACCGGAAAAATCGTGAAATATCCCTCAATGCATTTGAGGGAGTGGACATGCAAATACTTTCCGGTACCGCTGGCAACTTGCCACAGCAAGTGATGGCAGGTATCTCCTGCTACCGAAACAAAGGTTGTAAGTATTGCACTTCAGTTTAGAGCGTGCCCCACGTTTTGCTTGCTCAATTTAATATAAATATAAATCCATAGCAAAATCACTTGCATAATTTCACTTCTGGCTTGCATTGCAAGCAGTCACATAAGGAGAACAATTTGAGTAGCGATCCGACAGGAATTCCTTGGTGGACACCAGAGTTTGGCATACCAGCTTTGCGTAATAACTTTCAAAATCACGGCCTTGTTCTTCTGAAAGGTTTTCGTACAAGTCAACATTTTTCCGAAACGTTGGGCGCACTTGGGCAGGTTTATCTTCATCCCCATGCATCCCCGGATGGGTTGACACACCTGATTAGCGAATCCAATCCAACGGAGCCAACCCGCGCGGCAGATAGTAACCTCCTTGGAATGACAGAATCTGCGCTTACTCCACATACAGATAGAAGCGGAATAGATGATCCTCCCCAACTACTTGGCTTCTGGATCGAGAGCCAATCAAGTGTTGGCGGGGCAAGCACCTTCGTCGATGGGCATCGACTTATCGAGGAATTGTCAGCGCACGATCCAGACAGCATTCGAGTGCTCACAAGACCTCGCTCAGTTATATTCAAGTCGGAAAATGGACTGATGGAAGGTCAGATTCTTTATCTTGATGACAAAAAGTTTACACTGCGCTTTAGATTCGATCGAATGGTCTATTTTGCACCCGATGTGGCGGCATTGGTACCGCGACTGCACACGTTGATACGAGACCAAGCTAAACGTGCTCGTCTTGCAGCCGGCGAGGGCTACTTGCTAGATAATCACAGGTGGCTTCACGGCAGAACACACTTCTCTGGCAAGAGATCTTGCTATCGAATTCTTTTACGTAGCGAGGAGCAACGCGCACGATGAACATAACCCTTCAAGCACTGTCGCAGACAGAAGGAATAGTGAACGAAGACATCTACGGGTTCACGGACACAGAGGCGTGGCTACTGGACGGTGCAACCAGCATTTCGGGTCGCAGGATGGAGATCGGAGGACGTCTGGAAACAGATGCGTCTTGGTTTGTCCGTCGCTTCTCGGATGGCCTCAGGATGCGCTCCGCGGATGTCCCCTTCGAACAATGGCTAGATCAGCTACTTGGTGATATATCCGCTGAGGCGGAACACGTCTGGGCCGACTGGGCCGCGACTGACACACCGTCAGCCAGTTTCTGCCACGTTCGCTTCGATAACGACTCTGCAATCTTGTCGAACTTAGGAGATTGTCGAGTTCTTTACCAAGCGGACGGTGGCTCTATCGAAACGTTTGGCTCTTGTGGTGTACAAACGCTAGATCAAGAACTTCTGAATGAATTTTTATCATTCAGGCAGCAGTATCAAAACGCTACTCATAAAGAGGTATGGGAACTTGTAGTTCCTAGAATTCGAAAAAATCGAACACACATGAACAAACCAAACGGGTACTGGATCTTAAGTCCAGACGCGGTGGGAATAAAACATTTGCAAAGACAAGAGGTACCCTTTCAGCAAGAACTACAGATCGTTATGGCCTCGGATGGCCTTTATCGTCTTGTCGACACATACTTCGTCTTAGACGAGGCGGATTTTTTCCGACGGGCGTTGGAGGTCGAAGGCATACCAAAGCTTGTTAGCGAGTTGCGCACCATCGAAGCGCAGGATCCGAAAGCAAAGAACTTTCCAAGGGTAAAGTTGCAGGATGACGCAACTGGCCTTTCCGTTAAGACTAAAAAATTTAAATGATCATGCAACCAACAAGCGAAGCAATCAACTATCCCGAACGCCTGTCAGATGAACGAGCGTTCAAGTACCCTGTGTCCGTCAAGGGAGTCCTTGTTCACTCGAATCGCGTGCTCTTACTAAAAAATGAGCGCAACGAGTGGGAGTTGCCTGGTGGCAAGTTGGAAATCAATGAGTTACCTGCTGACTGTGTCATACGAGAGATTAAAGAAGAAACGGGGGTTCAGGCTAAGGTCTTGCGGCCACTTTTTTCTTACATCTATTGGGTAGCAGAAGTAGTCCCGGTTCTTATCGTCCCGTTTCACTGCGAATGCCAAGATTTCAACACCCTTGTATTAAGTCATGAGCACAAAGAGATCGGTACTTTCGACATCAGTGAACTCGATTCGATAAATTTGCCTGAGGGGTATCGTCGGACAATTCGCCATGCGATCAGTTGAGAATCGTCAATCCAATTCGATCAACAAGCTTCTGTTTGACAACGCACGATTATTTTTCTCCGTCACAACCAATCTTGGTTGGAAGATTATGGGGGAGAGACTGAAGAACGAACTTTCCGCCCTCAATTCCTCCGGGAAGCATGGATTTCGGGCATTCACGTTGTCAAATAAATGGAGCCCATTCGCTTGGTCAGCAAACTACAGTGAAAGTGAACGTGTCCTGTTCCCGATACTGGACCCACATGTGGCGTTCTGGCTTGCAAGTTCGGCCGTGCGGCGTGAAGCTCAGCAGTATGACGTGATTGTTGCGGCGACCGCCCCTTTGGCCTCCGCGTTCTTGGTTGGGAAGAGGCACCCTTATGTGTTTCAGTTTGTTGATGGAACACGAGATATCTTCCGTCGCGACTTCGGGATCGACAACATCTCGGACGCCGCAATTGAAAGAGAGCGCAAACACTTCCATCAAGTGCAGCACACGTTCGCCCTGTCCAATTGGGTCAAGAGGAATATTGTTGATGTGTACGGAGTGCCAGCTAATAGGGTTACAGTGGTCCCGCCGCTGGCCCAGTCAGTCATGGAGAAAATCCCAAGAAGGAAGCGGAACAAGAGATTGCAAATCGCCTTTGTCGGAGGAGACTTCATTCGCAAGGGAGGACAGAATCTCATCGCTTGGCAGCGTCAATCTCTTCATAAATTTGCCGACCTGCATGTCGTCACGGACCCCCGCTGGAACGACTCCTCTGTCCCTGCTACAAGGTGGTATGGTCACCTCAGCAATGCAAAGATTGTGGACGAGTTACTCCCCTCAGTGGATGTCCTGTGCCATCCAACCACTCGAGACTGTAGCGCCATCGTTGTAGCGGAAGCTGCGGCACTTGGCGTTCCAAGTGTTGCTTCGAGCGTGGGAGGCATACCCGAGGCTTTGTTGCACAACCCGCCCTGACAGCCGATGGCCGAGCGGTGAAGTAGGCTGACGGGATGAGCAAGCCGGCCAAGAAGAAGTACAAGACGAAGAACTGGGCGCCCTACACGAAGGCGCTGAGGG
>Ga0228699_1000017_pt1 | contig 177204 bp, 172 predicted proteins | sample McNCre217_Aug_MG_FD_178016 | JGI IMG/M metagenome (GOLD analysis project Ga0228699, IMG submission 178016) | Freshwater microbial communities from McNutts Creek, Athens, Georgia, United States - 2-17_Aug_MG | ecosystem: Environmental > Aquatic > Freshwater > Creek | place: USA: Georgia... | reverse complement strand
AACTGGCGTTCTTGTTCCGCTTGGCCAAGCACCTCAAAGCGCAACGCGAGGTGGTGCGCGGCAAGCCCGAAACCTTCAACCGCCCCGACTACAACTTCCGCTTGGTCGGCAACGACGGGCGCGAACCTGCCGGTGACGAGCAAGTGCAGATCAGCATCCGCCAACGCGGTGCCCCACTCGACTTGATGGTGGCCGAAGCCATGATCTTGGCCAACAGCACGTGGGGCCAATGGATGGCAGAGCTCGGCGTGCCCGGCATCTATCGCAGCCAAGCCAGCTTGTTGCCGGGCGTCAAAGTGCGCATGGGCACCAAGGCATTGCCCCACGCAGGCATTGGCGTGCCGAGCTATGCATGGAGCACATCGCCGCTGCGCCGCTACACCGACCTCGTCAACCAATGGCAAATCATGGCGTGTGCCAAACACGGCAGCACCGCCGCATTGGCCGCGCCCTTCAAACCCAAAGATGCCGAACTGTTTGCCATCATCTCGGCCTTCGATGGTGCGTATGGCGCGTACAACGCCTACCAAAACGGCATGGAGCGTTTCTGGACGTTGCAGTATTTGAAGCAACACAACATCACCGAACTCAGCGCCACTGTGTTCAAAGCTTTCCCAGGCCAGCCCCCCATGGCGCGTGCCGATGATTTACCTTTGGTCTTGCCCGTGTTCGGCGGTGGCGATTTGCCACGCGGTGCGCGCGTGCAACTGCGCTTGAGTGAGATAGACGACATCAGCCTCGACATCAGCGGCCAACTGCTGCACGTGTTGGCGGCCGATGCCCCCACCAGCGCCGAAGAAAACGACATGACCGACGACGAAGACGACAGCGCCGCAGGCCCGATTGCTTTGGCCATGGATGTGAACGAAGCCCCCGCAGCCGAAGGAAACGCGGCGTGATGTTGGCACGTTGGTCATGGCGAAATTGGTCAAGGCTGCAAAAGGCCTTGTTCATTTCGTTTGCCATTCACGGGGCGTTGCTCACACTGCGCATTGCAGACCCCGAACGCTTTGACCGTTTGTTCAGCGACGCACCACTGGACGTCATTTTGGTCAACACCCGCGCCAAAGCCGATGCCCCTGACAAAGCGCAAGCCTTGGCACAAACGCAATTGGCGGGCGGCGGCGAACTCAAGAGTGGTCGCGCGGCATCACCCTTGCCCACCGCAGCCACCACCTCGGTCGGTGACATGGCCGAGTCGATGCACCGCCAAGTCGCGGCCATGCGCAAAGAACAGTCGTTGCTGTTGGCGCAAGTGAAAAACCTGCTCGCCCAATTGCCGTCCCCTCAACCGCAAAAATCGCAAGCCGAGCAAGAAGCGGTCGAGCAAAAGCGTCGTCAACTGCTCAAGCTCTTGGCCGAGATTGAACAACGCATCAACCAAGACAACGCGCGCCCACGCAAACACTACGTCAGCCCCGCCACCAAACAAGTGGCGTATGCGCTGTACTACGACAGCTTGCGACGCAAGATCGAAGACCGTGGCACACGTTACTTCCCTGCCACCAACAGTGGGCAAAAACTCTACGGCGAGCTGACCATGATCATCACCGTCAACACCGATGGCCGCGTACTCGCCACCGAAGTGGTGCAAAGCTCTGGGCAAGCCGACCTTGACCGTCGCGCTCAAGCCATCGCCACGGCGGCGGGGCCTTTTGGTGAGTTCACCGAAGAGATGCGTCGCCAGGCTGACCAACTCGCGGTCGTCTCGCGCTTCATCTTCAGCCGAGACAATGTGTTGCAAACCAAAGGCGGCGAAGCCGCCAACTGACGCACAGACCCATGACGACAACACGCTTTCGCCCATGGCTACGTTGGTTGCTGCTGGTGGCCGTGGCATGGCTGGGTTTGCAAGTGTTCTTCTTTGCGCGCATTGCCGTCATGGCACGCGTGGCCCCTGAATCCACCGCCTTTGAACGCTCGGAAGCTTGGCGCATCGTCCACACCAAAGACCGCTTGCGGTGGCGACAAGACTGGGTGCCTTACAACCAAATCTCCAACAACCTCAAGCGTGCCGTGATTGCGTCTGAAGACGACATCTTTGCGCAGCACGATGGTGTGCAGTGGGATGCGATTGAAAAAGCGTGGGCTAAAAACGCAAAGGCTGAGTTGCAAGCCAGCCGCAAAGCACAAGGCAAAGTGACACCCAAAGTGGTGGGCGGTTCCACCATCACCCAGCAGCTCGCCAAGAATTTATTCCTCTCCGGCGAGCGCACCTTCATTCGCAAGGGGCAAGAGTTTGTGCTCACCTTGATGCTCGAAGGTTTGCTCAGCAAGCAACGCATCTTGGAGATTTACCTCAACCATGTGGAATGGGGCGAAGGGATTTTTGGCGCCGAGGCTGCGGCACAGCATTACTTTCAAAAATCGGCTTCGCAGCTCACGCCTTGGGAGGCAGGCCGCTTAGCCGTGATGCTGCCACGACCCAAGCATTACCAAAAATTCCCGCAGTCTGAATACCTCTCAGGCCGTACCGAAATTATTTTGATGCGCATGGGCGGCGCACAACTCCCCTGATGCGCATTCTTGGCATCGACCCCGGCTTGCGCACCACTGGCTTTGGCGTGGTGGAAAAACACGGCAGCCAATTGATGTACGTGGCTAGCGGCACCATCAAAACCAACAAACAAGAGCAAGGCAATTTGGCCGAGCGTTTGAAGGTGCTGTTCGACGGCATTCACGAAGTGGCCGAGCGTTACCAACCCGACACCTCCGCGGTAGAGATTGTGTTTGTCAACGTCAACCCACAAGCCACCTTGCTGCTGGGCCAAGCACGCGGCGCGTGCATCACAGCCTTGGCCACTTGCAATTTGCCAGTCGCGGAATACACCGCCTTGCAAATGAAGCAAGCCGTGGCTGGCCACGGTTTGGCCAAAAAAGAACAAGTGCAAGAAATGGTCAAACGTTTGTTGAACCTGCCAGGCCTGCCTGGGCCTGACGCTGCCGATGCGCTAGGCATTGCCATCACCCACGCACATGCGGGTCATTCGATGGCCAAGCTCGCAGCGGCCACCGACTTACAGCGCAGCACCAACGGCATGTACAAGGCAGGACGTAGTCGGTAAAATGACTCGTTCAGACCGGCGAACGCTCAAATCTTTTCAAAGGCTGGCAGATTGAGCTCCACCAAGGCGCCACCGCCCACGGCGTTGGCAATACTGAAACTACCACCATGCATTTCAGCAATGGTGTTGGAGATAGACAAACCCACGCCCAAACCATCCACTTTGGTGGTGACAAATGGATGGCCGACTTGGTCTTTCACGACCTCATCCAAACCTGGTCCACTGTCTCTGACACGCAGGATCACATGGTGTGCATCTCGCTCAAGCGTCACATAGATGATGCGTATGCTTTGCCCTAACATGGCTTGCAACGCATTGCGATACACATTCAATACGATTTGTGACAACTGAACCCTGTCCCCGTGCACGCCGCAGTCGACATCGTCGAAATGCCATTCGAAATGCACATGGTGTTTACGTATGTCGTGCGCAAGCAACTGTTCTACATCACGCACCAGCACTTTCATATCGACATAAGCATAGTTGCCGCTTGTCGGACGAATGAAATTGCGAATCCGATCAATCAACTCCACCGTACGAGTGGCGCTTCTCTCCACATCATCCACAGAGTTTGCAATGTCTTGAAAGTTTTTTTCGGGCGATTGCAAGCTACTTTTGATGGCTTGCGTATCCATCAAAATCGCGGTCAAAGGTTGACTCAACTCATGCGCAAACGAATACGACATGGCACCCAATGTGTGTTGACGCTCAAGGTGTGCCACTTGCTCACCCAATCGGACAGTTTCTTCTTGTCGAATTCGGGCAACTGCGTCCTGCAACTCTCGCTTGGTGGCACGCTCCAGAAACATAGAGACAAAGGTAAAACTACCCACCACAGAAATCAACAAACCCACAAACACCGTCAATATGCTATCGATACCTTGTGCCACAGCATCGGGCTCGGCCAAACCCAGCAGCACACGCACAATTCGAACAACCAGTGCGGTGGCAGCGAGCAGATAGACAACACTCATCGATCGACCGCTGTTGATTCCAAAAGTTTTCGAAATACCCCAAGCGGCATAGGCAATCTGTAAAAACATGGCCACATAAAACAAACTTGCCCACACAAACCTCAAATCGGGGGTTTGCGTGACAACTCTGAAATACTCAAACACACCAATCCAAACGCCAACCAACAACGCAACCCACTTAAGGGGGTAACTTTGTTTAAGTGCATCGCGAAGTCCAGCGACTTGCAAGGACAATCCGACCCATGCCAAACCATTGGCAACCGTGTAAGTGAGCCACAAAGGCACATGTGCGCGGGCAGCAACCAATATCATGCCCACGGCAAAAACGCCCCCGCCCAAACTCCACAGAGAGGCCGTTTTTGAGTCTTGATGTCTGAGAACAAGCCAAACCACCGCTGGCAAGAACATGTAAAGCAAGCCAATGATGAGATAGGCCGTTGGGGTGTGATACATCGTTATCTCATTTCAATGGTTCACCCCATTGGGCGCAAGAACTTACCAAGCAGGTGCGAGCTGAGCTAAGCCTGGTGGCGCTTTACGCGCGTCATCAAAAGTCACCAACTCATAGGCATCGGGTTGGCTCAGTAACTCACGCAACAACAAATTATTCATCGCATGGCCCGAGCGGAAAGCCACATAAGACGCCAGCAAGGGCTTGCCGATCAAATACAAATCGCCCATGGCATCGAGAATTTTGTGCTTCACAAACTCATCGTCATAACGCAAGCCATCGCTGTTCAAGACCTTGTAATCGTCCATCACGATGGCGTTGTCCAAGCCACCGCCCAACGCGAGGCCGTTGGCACGCAGCATTTCCACATCGCGCGTGAAACCAAAGGTGCGCGCGCGTGCAATGTCGCGGGTGTACACATCGGTGTCCATGTCGAACACCACACTTTGCCCTGTGGAATCGACGGCTGGGTGACGGAAATCAATTTCAAAGCTCAGCTTGTAGCCGTGGTGGGGATCCAGACGCGCCCACTTGACGTTGGCACCTTCGCCCTCGCGCACTTCCACGCTTTTCAACACACGGATGAAACGCTTGGGTGCGTTTTGCTCCACGATGCCCGCGCTTTGCAACAAAAACACAAACGACGAAGCCGAACCATCCAGAATCGGCACCTCTTCGGCGGTGATGTCGATGTACAGGTTGTCAATGCCAAGGCCTGCACAGGCCGACATCAAATGCTCCACCGTGAACACCTTCGCCCCACCATTGGAAATCGTCGACGCCAAACGCGTATCCGTCACCGCCGTGGCGGTGATCGGAATGTCCACGGGCTGCGGCAAATCCACCCGACGGAACACGATGCCCGTGTCGGGTTGCGCCGGACGCAGCGTCAGCTCCACGCGTTGACCGCTGTGAAGACCAACGCCCACGGCCTTGGTGAGGGATTGAAGGGTTCTTTGTTTAAGCACGGATAGATTTTAGTGAATCGCCCACGTTGGGGCGATTCATTGCTTCAATGACCTTGATAGCGCCTCAGTCAGCTTGCTTGCGCAAGAAGGCTGGGATTTCGTAGTCATCCATGCCGCCCGATGACAAGGCATCAACCTTGGCGGCTGCCGAGGTACGGTTGCCACGCCACACAGCGGGAGAGTTCATGGAGTCGTAGTTGGGTTGTGCAGCCACTGAGCCAACGCCCAAGCCTGCGGCCAAACCGGCCAAGCCTGACGAAGCCGCAGCCAACACACCGGCAGGCGATGCGTTGTTGGCTTGTGTCGTGGGGAAGCCCACGCCGTCTGTACCCGTGCGCAACACTTGCAACTGAGGGGCAGCGCGGCGGCTACCCGCCAAACCTGTGGCCACCACGGTGACGCGAATTTGGTCGCCCAAGCTCTCGTCGTAAGCCGTACCGTAAATCACGTGTGCGTCTTGCGATGCGAACTTGCGGATGGTGTTCATGGCTTCGCGCGACTCAGACAATTTCAAGCCACCCTTGGCTGCGGTGATCAACACCAACACACCCTTGGCACCCGACATGTCCACGCCTTCGAGCAATGGGCAAGCCACGGCTTGTTCAGCGGCGATGCGTGCACGGTCTGGGCCGCTGGCCGCAGCGGTGCCCATCATGGCTTTGCCGGTTTCGCTCATCACGGTACGCACGTCTTCAAAGTCGACGTTCACCAAAGCTTCGACGTTGATGATCTCGGCAATACCACCGACGGAGTTTTTCAACACGTCATTGGCAAAGGCGAAGGCTTCGTCTTGGCTGGCATCTTCGCCCAACACATCCATCAGTTTTTCGTTCAACACGACGATGAGTGAATCCACGTTGGCTTCGAGTTCAGCCAAACCGGTTTCAGCGTTGCCCATGCGACGGCTGCCTTCGAATTCGAAAGGCTTGGTCACCACGCCCACAGTCAAGATGCCCATCTCGCGGGCGACGCGGGCCACCACAGGTGCGGCACCTGTGCCGGTGCCGCCGCCCATACCGGCGGTGACGAACAACATGTTGGTACCTTCCAGCGCCAAACGGATGTCGTCAATCGCAGCTTCCGCAGCTTCACGGCCGCGCTCTGGCTTGCTACCAGCGCCCAGACCTGTCGAGCCGAGTTGAATCACTTTGTGCGCATTGCTCACGCGCAGGGCTTGTGCGTCGGTGTTCGCGCAAACGAACTCCACGCCTTGAACGCCAGAGCTGATCATGTGTTCCACAGCGTTACCGCCGCCGCCACCCACGCCAATGACTTTAATTTGGGTGCCTGAGTTGAATGCTTCCACTTCGATCATTTCGATGCTCATGATGTTTCTCCTAATCTAAAAATTTGCAGTTGCCTAGTGTTTGTTTTTTGCTTTTGGTTCATGGCGCTCCTTCTATGAGGGTGGCGCGTTGGGTGCACAGGATCGACATCGTCGATGCCTGTGCAGTCGTTGCGGCGGACTACCGCGTGCGAGGTAAAGCAAGGTGTGAGGAATCATGTTTAGAAATTCCCCACAAACCAATCTTTGAGGCGATCCATCAACGAATTGACAGACCCACTCTTTTGGGACACTTTGAAGCCACGTTGACGGTCGACACCGGCCTCGGCCAGTAAACCCATCACCGTGGCGGCGCGTGGCTGCGACACCATGTCTGCCAAAGCGCTGTTGTATTGCGGCACACCGCGGCGTACAGGCTTCAAGAAGATGTCTTCGCCCAACTCCACCATGCCCGGCATGACGGCGCTGCCGCCCGTGAGCACGATGCCGGATGACAACACTTCTTCATAGCCCGAGTCACGGATGACTTGTTGCACCAGCGAGAAGATTTCTTCGACGCGCGGTTCAATCACGCCTGCCAACGCTTGACGGCTCAACATGCGTGGCGTGCGATCGCCGAGGCCCGGCACTTCCACTTGCACATCGGGGTCGGCCAACAGTTGCTTGGCGTAGCCCGATTCAATCTTGATTTCTTCCGCGTCTTTGGTCGGCGTGCGCAAAGCCATCGCGATGTCGCTGGTGATCAAGTCGCCGGCAATTGGAATCACTGCGGTGTGGCGAATCGCACCATTGGTGAAGATGGCCACATCGGTGGTGCCGGCGCCAATGTCCACCAAGGCAACGCCCAACTCACGCTCATCGTCGGTCAACACCGACATGCTGGAGGCCAAAGGGTTGAGCATCAAGCGGTCCACTTCTAAGCCGCAACGACGCACGCATTTGATGATGTTTTCAGCCGCGCTTTGCGCACCCGTGACGATGTGCACTTTGGATTCCAAACGAATACCGCTCATGCCAATCGGTTCGCGCACGTCTTGGCCGTCGATCACAAACTCTTGTGGCTGCACCAACAACAAGCGTTGATCGGTCGAGATGTTGATGGCTTTGGCGGTTTCCACCACACGCGCCACATCGGCTGCCGTCACTTCTTTGTCTTTCACCGCCACCATGCCGGTGGAGTTGATGCCGCGAATATGGCTGCCGGTGATGCCGGTGTAGACGTTGGTGATTTTGCAATCGGCCATGAACTCGGCTTCTTTCAAAGCCTGCTGAATGCTTTGCACGGTGGCGTCAATGTTGACCACCACACCGCGCTTCAAACCGCTGCTAGGCGCCACGCCCAAGCCTGCGAGTTTGAGCTCACCATCGGGCAGCACCTCGGCCACGACCACCATGACCTTGGCTGTGCCAATGTCTAAGCCGACCACCAGTTCTTTGTAATCTTTTGCCATAACAGCCTCGTTCTTTCTCTTCTTCTCTCTGTGTCCGTTAGCGTTTGGCAGGCACGTCTTGCGTGCTCACCCCGCGCAAACGAAGCGCATATCCGTTGTCGTGTCGCAAATCGGCCGATTCAATCGCCGACACCTTGCGACCCAACTTGTTCGTCACTTGCGCAAGGGTTTCGGTGATGCGTTTCACACGCACCATCACATCCTCAACACCACCGCGCCCCAACTCAATCACAGCGCCATGTGTCAACTTGGCGCGCCAACTGCCGCGATCCGTCAACGCCAAGCTGTCCACCGTCAAGCTCATGGACTTGAATGCAGGCGCCAACGCCAAATACATCGCCAGCACTTGCTGGGATTGGCTATCAGGCCCACTCAAGCGCGGCATCTTGTCGTCATCCAAGTCGCTCACGTTGGCTTCAAACACTTCGCCGTAGCTATTGACCATGCGCTGCTCGCCGTCGTCGCCCCAATAGGCCACAGGCTTGTGCTCTTGCAAGGTCACGCGCAAACGGTTGGGGAACTCGCGTTGCACCGACGCCAAACGCACCCACGGCACGCTCTCGAACGCGCTGCGCACGCGCCCCAAATCGGCGGTGAAGAAATTGCCTGTGAACTTGGTCACCACATTGGCGCGCAAGGTCACTTCGTTGTTGTGCTCCACATCGCCCTTGACCGTGATGCCCTTCAACGCGAACGCAGGCAACTGCACCAAGGCCCACACACCGCCCACCAACGCGCCCGCAACCAAACCCACGAACATGAGCGAAGCCGCCATGTGCATGAGCTTGACGTCGAGCGGCACCGCCACCGAGGCATTCACCTCGGGACGGGGTCGCAAGTGGGTGTAACGCGTGGTCATACGGCTTGCGGACCTCCGGGGTGATCGAGCGTGGCGCTCTCGAGCAACATCAAGCACAAGTCTTCATAGCTGATGCCTGCGGCACGAGCCGACATGGGCACCAAGGAATGACTGGTCATGCCGGGTGAGGTATTCATTTCCAGTAAGAACGGCTTGCGGTCCGACGCACGCAACATGATGTCGGCACGGCCCCAGCCACGGCAACCCAAGGCACGATACGCAGCCACCACCAAGCGCTGAATCTCTTGCTCTTCTGCCTCTGGCAAACCGCTTGGGCAGTGGTACTTCACGTCGTCGGTGAAGTACTTGTGGTTGTAGTCATACGCGCCATCAGGGGCGGCAATGCGCACCACGGGCAAGGCTCGGGCATTGGGCCCGTTGCCCAAGATCGGGCAGGTCAACTCTTCGCCCGTGATGAACTCTTCGCACAGCAAATCGGGGTCGTATTTGGTAGCCAACTCCGCGGCTGCTTGAATCTCACCCGCTTGCGTAACTTTGCTCATGCCAATGGATGAGCCTTCACGTGGCGGTTTGACGATGAGCGGCAAACCCAGCTTGGCAGGGATGGCATTGATGTTGTCTGCCGTTTGGTCTTCGGGTGACAACCACACATAGCCGGGTGTCGACAACCCGACGGCGCTCCACACGCGCTTGGTCATCACTTTGTCCATCGCCATGGCAGAAGCCATCACGCCTGAACCTGTGTAGGGGATGCCCAACAATTCCAGTGCACCTTGCACCGCACCGTCTTCACCGTAGCGGCCATGCAGCGCGATGAAGGCGTGCGTGTAGCCCTCGCGTTTGAGTTCATCCAAGCTGCGCTTGGCGGGGTCAAACGTGGTGGCGTTGACGCCTTTACTTTGCAAAGCTTTGAGCACGCCGCCGCCCGACATGATGGACACATCACGCTCGGCAGACAGGCCGCCGGTAAGGACAGCAACTTTGGCAGTGTTGATATTGAACGTCATCTCTTTATCTCTTACGTTGTTGCACCAACGCCAGCACCTTGGCTGGCACTTGGCCAATCGACCCTGCGCCCATGCACATCACCACATCGCCCGCTTGGGCGTTGTCGGCAATGACTTGGGCCATGTTTTGAATGTCATCTACGAACACCAAGGCTTCGTGGCCCGCCACACGCATGGCGCGCGACAGTGCGCGACCATCAGCTGCAGCAATGGGCGCTTCGCCTGCGGCGTAAATCTCAGAGAGCCACAACACATCAGCGCGGCCCATGACTTGCACAAAGTCTTCAAAGCAATCGCGCGTGCGGGTATAGCGGTGCGGCTGAAACGCCAACACCAAGCGACGCCCGGGGAATGCACCACGCGCCGCAGCCAGGGTGGCCGCCACTTCAACCGGGTGATGGCCATAGTCTTCAATCAACGTGAACTCGCCACCATGTTTCGCAGCCACTTCACCGTGGCGCTGGAAGCGACGACCCACGCCTTTGAATTCGGCCAAGGCTTTTTGCAACGCGGCATCGGGCACATTCAACTCCACCGCAATCGCAATCGCAGCCAAGGCATTCAGCACGTTGTGGTCACCCGCCAAGTTGAGGGTGATGTCGAGATCAGGCAAGGTGATGCCATTGCGGCGCTGCACCGTGAAGCACATGCGGCCGTTGTCGGCTCGCACATTCACCGCACGCACTTGCGCGTCTTCGTTGAAACCGTAGCTGGTGATGGGGCGCGACACCTCGGGCAAGATGCTGCGCACCGCGGCATCGTCGGTGCACAAAATCGCTGCGCCATAGAACGGCATGCGGTGCAAGAACTCGATGAACGCGCCCTTCAACTTGTTGAAGTCGTGGCCATAGGTGTCCATGTGGTCGGCGTCGATATTGGTCACCACCGCCATGATGGGCAAGAGGTTCAAGAACGAGGCGTCTGATTCATCGGCCTCGACCACGATGTAGTCGCCCGAACCCAGCTTGGCATTCGCGCCTGCGCTGTTGAGCTTGCCGCCAATCACAAACGTGGGGTCCATGCCTGCTTCGGCCAACACGCTGGCCACCAAACTGGTGGTGGTGGTTTTGCCGTGTGTCCCCGCAATGGCCACACCGGTTTTGAGGCGCATCAACTCTGCGAGCATGACGGCGCGTGGCACCACAGGGATGAGCTTGGCGTGTGCCGCCACCACTTCGGGGTTGTCGGCTTGCACAGCGGTCGACGTGACCACGGCATCGGCACCCATGATGTTTTTGGCATCGTGGCCCACATGGGTTTGAATGCCCAAGCTTTGCAAGCGCTTCAACGCGACGCTGTCGGACAGATCGGAACCCGAGACCACATAGCCCAAGTTCAACAGCACTTCGGCAATGCCGCTCATGCCGGCGCCGCCGATGCCAACAAAGTGAATGTGACGAATGGCGTGTTTCATGATTTCTTTCCTTTCGCTGCGAGCTGCTCGCAGGCGGCCACCACTTGGTTCACCGCATCAACTTGACGCACGGCATACGCTTTTTCGGCACAGGCCAACAAGGTGCGGCGCGTCATGAATTGCAAACGGTCCGCCAAGTCTTGGGCTTTCAATTCGTGTTGTGGCAACAACCAACCGCCACCGGCCTCCACCACAAAGCGGGCGTTGGTGGTTTGGTGGTCGTCCACCGCATGGGGGAACGGCACGTAAATCGCGGCAGCCCCGACAGCCGCGAGTTCGGTCACGGTGCTGGCACCGGCGCGAGCAATCACCACATCGGCGTTGGCAAAGGCTTGCGCGGTGTCGTCGATGAACGGGGTCAGCTCGGCTTGCACGCGCGCTTCTTCGTAGGCAGCACGCAAAGCGTCAATTTGTTTGGCGCCGCTTTGATGAGTCACCACAGGGCGTTGGTCGTGCGGGATTTTGGCCAAGGCCTGCGGCACCACGGTGTTGAGCGCTTGCGCACCCAAGCTACCGCCCACCACCAACACGCGCAGCGGGCCGGTGCGATCGGCAAAGCGTTGCGCGGGTTCGGGTTGGTTCACAAAACCATCACGCATCGGGTTGCCCACCCACTCGGCTCCTGCCAACACGTTGGGGAAGGCGCTGAACACGCGGTCGGCCACGCCACTCAACACTTTGTTGGCCATGCCTGCCACTGAGTTTTGTTCGTGCAAGACCAAAGGCTTGCCGCACAGCACCGCCATCATCCCAGCGGGGAATGTGATGTAGCCACCGAGGCCAACCACCACATCGGGCTTCACGCGGCGCACCACGCACAGGCTTTGCCAGAAGGCACGCAACAACTTGAAAGGCAACAGCGCCAAAGTTTTGACACCTTTGCCACGCACACCACCAAAGGCGACGGTCTCGTACGCGAAGCCGCGTGGCGGCACCAGTTGGCTTTCCATGCTGGGCTCGGGTGCTCCGAGCCAATGCACCTTCCAGCCGTGAATGCGCAATTGCTCGGCCACGGCCAAGCCTGGGAAGATGTGGCCACCTGTCCCGCCAGCCATGATGAGTGCAGTGCGCGAAGCGGTGCTCATAAACGACCTCCGTGCATGATGACTTTGTTCTCAAAGTCCACACGCAACACCACAGCAATCGCAATCAGATTCAACAAGATCGCTGAACCGCCGTAACTCATGAGCGGCAAGGTCAAGCCTTTGGTAGGCAATGCACCCAAGTTCACACCCATGTTGATGAAAGACTGGAAGCCCATCCAAATCCCCACACCTTGCGCAACCAACCCGGCAAACACGCGGTCCATCGCAATCGCTTGACGACCGATGTACATGATGCGACGTGTGAGCCACATGAACAAAGCGATGATGGCCACCACACCCACAAAACCAAACTCTTCACCAATCACCGCCATCAAAAAGTCGGTATGCGCTTCGGGCAACCAGTGCAGTTTCTCAACACTACCCCCCAGACCGACACCAAAAATTTCGCCACGGCCAATCGCAATGAGCGAGTGCGACAACTGATAGCCTTTGCCCAATGCGTGTTCCATGCTCCAAGGATCGAGGTACGCAAAGATGCGTTCGCGACGCCACTCAGACGTGGCGATGATCAAACCAAACACGCCAACCAACGCAGCGGCGATCAAGAAGAACATGCGAGCGTTCACGCCGCCCAAGAACAAGATGCCCATGGCAATCACGGCGATCACCATGAAGGCGCCCATGTCTGGTTCAGACAACAGCAACAAACCGACCGCGGCCACGGCTGCGCCCATGGGCAAGACCGCTGCGAAGAAGTTTTCTTTCACGTCCATCTTGCGCACCATGTAGTTGGCGGCGTACAACAACACGCCCCACTTGGCCAGCTCAGACGGTTGGAAATTCATAAAACCCAAACCAATCCAACGGCGCGCGCCATTGACCGATTTGCCAATAAACGGAATCAACACCGCAATCAGCAACGCAATGGATGCAATGAACACCCAGGGCGCAATGCGTTCCCAGGTATTGAGCGGCACTTGAAAAGCCAACAACGCCGCCACAAACGCCACAAAAAGCGACATGCCATGACGCAACAAGAAATGCGTTTGGGTGTAACCCGCACCCATACGTGGGTTATCTGGAATGGCGATGGAAGCGGAATACACCATGACCAAACCGAACATGAGCAACGCAAATGTGACCCACACCAAAGGTTGGTCGAAGCCTTTCACATGCACAGGCGAAGCCGCCGTGCGCGCAAACTCGGTCCCGTGCACACGCACGGGCAAGGCATCCATGCCCGCCTCTGGCGTTGCAGTCAACAGATTGCCAAAACGCTGCTTGAGGCGCTGCACCCAGGTGGTTTTGGCTGTGGCTGTCACGTCACTCACACCAGGCCTCCTGCTTCTTCCACCAAATGATTCACCGCACTCACGAAGACTTCGGCACGGTGTGCGTAATTGCGGAACATGTCCATGCTCGCGCATGCGGGTGACAACAACACAGCATCACCCGACTGGGCTTGCGCACTGCACAGCTTGACCGCGTCTTCCAACGTGACAGCATCCAACAACGTGACACCGCTGTGCTGCAACACATCGCGCAGCGCAGGCGCATCACGACCGATCAACACCACAGCACGGGCGTAGCGCGACACGGGCTCGCTCAAAGGCGTGAAGTCTTGGCCTTTGCCATCGCCACCCAAGATCACCACCAAGCGACGATCGACACCAAGGCCATGCAAGGCAGCCACAGTGGCTCCCACATTGGTGCCTTTGCTGTCGTCGAAATACTCGACACCGTTGAACACAGTCACAGGCTCGACACGGTGTGGCTCACCTGGGTACTCACGCAAGCCAAACAACATCGGGGCCAAGTCACCTCCGGCATTGCCGGCCAATGCCAATGCAGCCAAGGCATTGAGCGCGTTGTGACGACCACGGATGCGCAGTGCATCGGCAGGCATCAAACGTTGGATGTGAATTTCTTCTTCGTCGTCTTTTTTGCGCTTGCGGGTTTCATCTGCTTCGAGTGCGCGCACCAACCATGTCATGCCGTTGACGGTTTCAATGCCATAGTCGCCGGGACGTTGTGGCAAATCGCCTCCAAAGGTGAGGTGCGCACGCACTTGAACCTTGGGCGTCTTGGCGCGCGTTGGCTTGACCACGACGTCCATCACGTCAACAGGCGCGCTGTCCAACATGGCCATCACACCTGCGTCTTCGCGGTTAAGCACCATCACACCACGCTTACCAAAAATGCGCGCTTTGGCCGCGGCGTAGCCGTCCATGCTGCCATGCCAATCAAGGTGGTCTTGTGTGAGGTTGAGCACGGTGGCTGCTGTCGGCTCGAAGTTGTCCACGCCTTCTAACTGGAAGCTCGATAGCTCGAGCACCCACACTTGCGGCAAGAACGGATGATCTGCGGGAGGTGGAGGCGGCGGAACCAAAGGTGGCAAGTCAACTTCAAACGGCTCGTCGTCGTCAGCTGCAACGGTTTCGACTTCTGCTTTTTCAGCATCGCTCTGAACGGCGACTTCGTGCGTCGATGCTTCTTCGGCATCCAAAGCCAGTTGTGCGGCCTGTGCCTCTGCTTCTTGCGCCGCCATCGCATCAGCAGCAGCTTGTTCTTCAGCTGCTTTGTCCAACGCGTGCGCCAAGGTATCCAGCAAGGTGGGGCCAATGTTGCCGGCCACGGCCACGCGTTTGCCAGCGCGCTCAAGCAACTGGCCAGTCAACGACGTGACGGTGGTTTTGCCGTTGGTGCCGGTGATGGCCAACACCTTGGGGTGGTAGGCCATGCTGGTTTGCAAATCGCTCAAGGCTTGTGCAAACAAAGTCAGCTCAGTGCCGACCCACAAGCCAGCCGCCACGGCGGCGTTCCACACGGGGGCGACAGACTCGGGGCTCAGGCCTGGGCTCTTGAACACCGCACGCACGTCTTGGCCTTCGACCAAGGCCGCGTCAAACGCGCCGTGCACAAACTTGACTTGCGGCAACTCAGCATGCAACGCTGCCAAGTGTGGCGGTTGTTCACGCGTGTCCACGACTTGCACTTGCGCACCATTGCGCGCGCACCAACGCGCCATCGCCAGGCCGGAATCACCCAAGCCCAGAATCAGCACCGATTGGTTGTGGAGTTGCTGCATCGTCTTATCTCAACTTCAAAGTAGACAGACCCACCAAGCACAGCAGCATGGTGATGATCCAAAAACGCACGACGACTTGGGTTTCTTTCCAGCCGCTTTTCTCGAAGTGGTGATGCAAAGGCGCCATCTTCAAAATGCGGCGACCTTCGCCATATTTCTTTTTGGTGTATTTGAAGTACGTCACTTGCAACATGACCGACAAGGCTTCGACCACAAAGATGCCGCCCATGATGGCCAACACAATTTCTTGGCGCACGATGACCGCAATCGTGCCGAGCGCGCCACCCAAGGCGAGCGCGCCCACATCGCCCATGAACACTTGCGCAGGGTGTGTGTTGAACCACAAAAAGGCCAAGCCCGAACCGGCCATGGCCGCACAAAAAATCATCAACTCACCCGAGCCTGGGATGTGCGGGAAAAACAAATATTTGGAATACACCGCGCTGCCCGTGACGTAGGCAAAAACGCCCAAAGCCGAGCCCACCATGACCACGGGCATGATGGCCAAGCCATCCAAACCGTCGGTCAAGTTCACCGCATTGCTAGAGCCGACGATGACCAAGTAGGTCATGATGACAAAACCAAACACGCCCAAGGGGTAGGTGATTTCTTTGAAGAACGGCACCATCAAACCGGCTTTGGGCGGCAAGTTGACATCAAAGCCAGACTTGACCCACGAGATGAACAGCTCAGCCACTTTGAAGTTATTGCTCTCGGAAATGCTGAACACCATGTACAGTGCCGCCACCAAGCCGATGATGGATTGCCACATGTATTTTTCACGTGAGCGCATGCCCTCTGGGTCTTTGTTGACCACTTTGCGCCAGTCATCCACCCAACCAATGGCACCAAAGCCAAAGGTGACGATCATCACGATCCACACAAAGCGGTTCGACAAATCAGCCCACAACAAGGTGGAGATGGCGATGCCAATCAAGATCAGCACACCGCCCATGGTCGGTGTACCGCTCTTCGACAGATGCGTTTCCATCGCGTACTCGCGAATGGGCTGACCGATTTTCAAAGCGGCCAAGCCGCGAATCACAGCGGGGCCAGCGATCAAGCCAATCAACAACGCGGTCAGCGCAGCCATCACCGCACGGAAGGTGATGTACTGAAACACGCGGAAAAAACCGAATTCTGGCGAGAGGCTTTGCAGCCATTGGGCGAGGGTCAGCAGCATGGCGTGGTGTCCTTGGTGTTGTGGTCGTGACAGGCGTTGATGGCTTCAATCACGCGCTCCATCTTCATGAAGCGTGAGCCTTTGACCAACACACTGCCCAGCGTTGGCAGGTGTTGCATCACGCGTTGGTTCAAGCTGTCGATGTCATTCATGTGTTGTGCATGGGCGCCGCACGCTTTTGCGGTGTGAGCGGCCAAGTCACCCAAACACAGCACGTGGTCAATGCCTTGTTGCGCGGCATGCAAACCCACCTCTTGGTGAAACTCAGGACCTTGTGTACCCACCTCACCCATGTCGCCCAACACGAGCAAACGTGGCGCGGGCAATTCGGCCAGCACGTCAATCGCGGCACGCACGGAATCGGGGTTGGCGTTGTAGGTGTCGTCCACCACGGTGATGTCACGGCCTTGGCATTGAATGCCAAATGCGCGTGAGCGCCCTTTGACAGGCTCGAAACTGCTGAGACCTTGGGCGATCACCTCAAGCGGTACGCCAGCAGCCAAGGCGCAAGCCGTAGCGGCCAACGCATTGCCCACGTTGTGACGGCCTGCAATGTGTAGTTGCGTGCGCAACACGCCTGCGGGTGTTTGCGCTTCAACCGCCCAGTGGTCGCTCAACCAATTGGCTTTGAACAACTGAACTTCAGCCTCTCCCGTCATGGAAAAACGTAGACAGGCACGGTTGCCTGCCAAGGTTTTCCAGAGCGGACTGTAGGTGTCATGCGCTGGGAACACCGCCACGCCATGTGCTGGCAAGGCCTTGATGGCTTCACCGTTTTCTTGCGCCACAGCGTCAACCGTGGCCATGTACTCTTGGTGCTCGCGCTGGGCGTTGTTCACCAAGGCCACGGTGGCTTGGGTCATGTCGGCCAGTCCAGCAATTTCACCGGGGTGATTCATGCCCAACTCCACCACCGCGCTGCGGTGATGGGGGCGCAAACGCAGCAGCGTTTGTGGCACACCAATGTCGTTGTTGAGGTTGCCTTGCGTGGCCAAAGCGTCATCGCCAAAACCTGCACGCAAGATGCTGGCAATCATTTGCGTGACGGTGGTTTTGCCGTTGCTCCCCGTCACCGCAATGACGGGCAAGTTGAATTGACTGCGCCAGCCTTTGGCCAATTGGCCCAACGCAATGCGCGTGTCTGGCACTTGCACACCGGCGAGTTGAGCCGCATCTAAACCGTGATGCGCCAATGCCGCTGTTGCGCCGCTGGCGGCCACTTGCGGCAAAAAGTCGTTGGCATCAAAGCGCTCGCCTTTCAAGGCCACAAACAAGTCACCTGCTTGGCAAGTGCGGCTGTCTGTGTTGACGCGTTGAATCGTCAACGCTGCATCACCGTGCAACTGCGCACCGCTGAGCCATTGGCTGATTTGTTTCAAGCTGAGGTTCATGTCAGACATGGGCCGCCTCCTGCTTGGCACGTTGAAGCAGCGCATCGCGTGCATGCTGCACATCGCTGAACGGGTGCTTGATGCCCGCGATTTCTTGGTAGTCCTCGTGGCCTTTGCCAGCGATCAGCACCACATCTTGCACACGTGCGTGTTGCACGGTCTGCGCAATGGCCTCGGCGCGGTCTGCGATGACGATGGCACGGGCTGTGTTTTGCAAGCCTGCCAACATGTGATTCAAAATGGTCTGAGGGTCTTCGCTGCGAGGGTTATCGCTGGTCAGCACCACCTGCTGCGCATAGTGCTCGGCCGCTGCCGCCATCAAGGGGCGCTTGGCGGCGTCGCGGTCGCCACCGCAACCCAACACACAGGTCAACACACCGCCGCGTGACTGAGCCAAGGGCAACAAAGCCTGCACAGCCTGCGCCACCGCATCAGGCGTGTGTGCGTAATCAATCACCACCAAAGGCTCGCCCGCCTCGCCCACTGTTTGCATGCGACCCGGTACAGCGGGCAGCACGCGACAGGCTTGCACGGCATCGGCCAAGCTGTAACCCAAGGCACGCAAACAGGCGATGACACCCAACACATTGCTCACGTTGTAGTGGCCGACCAAATGCGTTTGAAGCGCGTGCACGTCATCGCCCTGCACCACATCGAAACACAAACCTGTTGTGCCGTGTTGAATGTGGCGTGCCGCGATGTGTTGCGCAGTTGCGCGTTCGGCACACGCAGAACTTGAATCTGTGGCACACGACACTGTCCAAATACTTGGTACTTCAGCGCGGGCTTGCAGTTGTGCAGCCAAAGCCGCACCTTGCGCGTCATCCACATTGATGACCGCCGCTTGCAAGCCAACCCAACTGAACAAAGCCAGCTTGGCTTGCCAGTAGCTGTCCATGCTGCCGTGGTAATCCAAATGGTCTTGCGTGAAGTTGGTAAACATCGCCACACGCACCTGCGTGCCGTCTAAGCGATGTTCAGCCAAACCAATAGATGAGGCCTCAATGGCACAGGCGTTCACGCCTGCATCCGCCATGTCACGCAAGCGCGCTTGCAGCAGCACGGGGTCGGGGGTGGTCATGCCGGTCACTTCAAGCTGCCCGACTTCGCCGACACCCAAAGTACCCACGAGGGCGCAACGTTTGCCAGCGTTGTGCAGCGCATGCGCCAGCCACCACGCGGTGGATGTTTTGCCGTTGGTGCCCGTGATGGCCACCACGTCCAAGGCTTGGCTAGGTTGTTCGTAATACACGGCCGCAATCAAACCGCTGGCGGCTTTCAAGCCGTCGTAGGTGGCGATGGCATCGCTGTCAGGCCACGGAAAAGCTTCAGCACCTGCATGCTCGACCACGCAAGCGGTGGCGCCCTGCTTCAAGGCAGAAGCCACAAATTGGCGGCCATCTGTCACGCCACCGGGCCAAGCAATGAACCCATCGCCCGCACCGACGCGACGGCTGTCGGTGTGCAACGTGCCACACACTTGGGCGTGGAGCCACTGTGCGGCGTCTTGAGGGCTATGCAGTCGTTTCATCAAAACGACTCCTTCTCGACCTTGGTCATCACTTGAGGCTTGACCGCCATGTCGGGCTGTACACCCATCATGCGCAAGGTTTGCTGCACGGTCTGGCTAAACACAGGCGCCGCCACATCACCACCGAAGTAAGCGCCGTTGGTGGGCTCATCCACCATCACCGCCACCACGATGCGCGGGTTATCGATGGGCGCGATGCCGACAAAGAAGCCACGGTATTTTTTGCTGGCGTAGCCCTTGCCTTCGACCTTGTGCGCGGTGCCGGTTTTGCCACCCACCGAGTACCCCATGGTTTGCGCCTTAGGTGCGGTGCCACCTTGAATGGTCACCATGTGCAACATGTTGCGAATAGCAGTGGCGTTTTGAACAGACAACACGCGCGCACCGCTGGCCACGGCTTGGTTGGTTTTCACCAAGCTCATCGGTACCATTTCGCCATCGTGTGCAAACACGGTATAGGCCTGCGCCAGCTGAAACAAACTGGCCGACAAACCGTAGCCGTAGCTCATGGTGGCTTGCTCAATCGGTCGCCATGTTTTGTAGGCGCGTACTTTGCCCGCCACAGCGCCAGGGAACGGCACTTGGGGCTTTTGCCCCAAGCCCACTTGCGTGAACATTTCCCACATGTCGTGGGGCTGCATTTGCAAAGCAATCTTGACCGTGCCGACGTTGCTGGATTTTTGAATGACCTCATTCACACTCAGCACGCCATGTGGGTGCGCATCGGTGATGGTGGCTGTGCCCATTTGCAATTTACCGGGCGCGGTTTGAATCAACGTCTCGGGCTTGACAATGCCCTTCTCCAAAGCCAAACCCACCACGAGTGGTTTCATGGTGGAGCCAGGTTCAAACGTATCGGTGAGCGCTCGGTTGCGCAGCTGCGCACCACTCAAGTTGCCACGTTTCCCCGGCGAATAGCTGGGGTAGTTGACCAAGGCGAGCACTTCACCCGTCTTGACATCCAGCACCACCACGCTGCCAGCCACAGCTTTATTAGTGACGACCGACTCTTTGATTTTTTCGTAGGCGAAGTACTGCACCTTGCTGTCAATGCTCAGCTGCAAATCTTCGCCATCCACAGGCGGCACCATCTCGCCAATGTCTTCCACCACGCGACCCAAGCGGTCTTTGATGACGCGACGCGAACCTGCTTTGCCGCCCAAGGCTTTGTTAAAGGTCAACTCCACGCCTTCTTGGCCCAAGTTTTCGACGTTGGTAAAGCCCACCACGTGTGCCACCGATTCACCCTCGGGGTAAATGCGTTTGTACTCTTTGCGGTCGTAGACGCCTTTGATTTTGAGCGCAGCAATGTCTTTGGCCACCGACTCATCCACTTGACGTTTGAGCCAGACAAAGGTTTTATCTTCGTCTTGCAGCTTCTTATCCAAGTCAGCCGAGCTCATGGCCAATAACTTCGCCAAGGCTTTGAGCTTGGCGGGGTCGCGCTCGATGTCTTCCGGGTTAGCCCAAATACTCGGCACAGGCACGCTAGAGGCCAAGATGTTGCCGTGGCGATCCAAGATGCGACCGCGATTGGCGGGCAAGTCCAAGGTGCGGACAAATCGCACCGTGCCTTGACGCTTGAAGAACGCGTTGTCAATCACCTGCACGTACGCAGCGCGCGCCACCAACCCCAAAAAGCCCGCGGCAATGACAGCCACGATGAACTGACTCCGCCAGATGGGCGTCTTGCTGGCAAGCAAGGGGCTAGAGGTGTATTGCACGCTGCGGCTGCTCATGGGCGAATCTCCGCAGGCGCCGATGCAGCAGCACCCGACACAGTGGCGTATTGCGTGATGGCAGGGGTGATGGTGCGCATGTGCAGTTGCTCGCGCGCGAGCTTTTCAACACGCAGCGGTGTGGCTTGCGCGCGGCGCTCCACATCTAAACGGTCATTCTCTGTTTCTAAATTGCGCGCCAAACTGGTCGCACGGTCAATCTCCGTGGTGAGTGAGCGCGATTCATATTGCGTGCGCACCAAATACAGCGCGCTCGCCATCACGGCAATCATCAACAAGAAGCTCAAGCGACTCATGCGCCAGCTCCTAAGCGTTCAGCCACGCGCATGATGGCGCTTCGTGAGCGAGGATTCCCCTCCACCTCCGCAGCGCTGGGCTTGATACGGTCGATCGCTTTGAAGTCCATCACCTTGGGTGCCGCAAAAGGCGCGCGGCGGTCATACACCTCACGCGAGTGTTGCGTGATGAACTGTTTGACGATGCGGTCTTCCAACGAGTGGAAACTGATCACAGCCAATCGACCTCCGGGGCGCAGCACGTGCAACGAAGCGCTCAGCGCTTGTTGCAACTCCTCAAGCTCGGCATTGATGAAAATCCGAAAAGCCTGAAATGTGCGCGTTGCAGGGTCCTTGCCCGGCTCGCGGGTTTTGACCGTGTCAGCCACGAGCTGGGCCAGTTCAGAGGTGGATGTAGGCACGCCCCGTTCTTGTCGGCGAGCATCAATCGCCTTTGCAATCTGTAAAGCAAACCGTTCTTCGCCATATTCACGTATCACCTCCGCGATGTGTTGGACTTCTGCCTCGGCCAGCCACTCCGACACACTCTGGCCACGGGTGGTGTCCATGCGCATGTCCAAAGGACCGTCGTTTCTGAATGAAAAACCGCGTGCTGGGTTGTCGATCTGGGGTGAACTCACACCCAAATCCATCAGCACGCCATCGACCGACGCTGCATCCAACTCCCCCAAGTGCGTGAAGCCTTGGTGACGAATCGAAAAACGTGGGTCTTGAATGGTGTTGGCCTCGGCAATCGCATCGAGGTCTTTGTCGAAGGCAATCAAACGCCCTTGCGGCGAGAGCTTGGACAAAATGAGACGGGAATGCCCACCACGACCAAAGGTCGCATCTACGTAGGTACCGTCCGGCTTGATGTCGAGTGCATCGACAGCTTCGCTGAGTAGGACGGTGGTGTGCTGCCATGGCGTATCCACCGTCATCCTTTAAAAAGAGAATTCCTTGAACACATCAGGCATTTCACCCTGCATGGCTTGGGCCTCTTGCGCCTCGTAAGTCGCCTTGTCCCAAAGTTCAAAGTGGTTACCCATGCCTAAGAGCATGGTGTCTTTGCTGATGCCCGCTGCCGTGCGCAACTCGGGGGAGATGAGGACACGACCTGTGCCATCCATCTCCACATCCATCGCATTGCCCAAGAAGATACGCTTCCACCATTGCGCACTCATCGGCAACGAAGCAATGCGCTCGCGGAACTTCTCCCACTCGGTGCGTGGAAAGACCATCAAACAGCCGTGAGGGTGACGCGTGATCGTGAGCTGCCCAGCCGCAGTCGCGCTCAAGACGTCGCGATGCCGCGTTGGCACCGACAAACGACCTTTGGCGTCGAGACTCAGCGATGAAGCACCCTGAAACACGTTGACAACCCTTTTTCACAAGCAAACAAAACAAACAACCCGCGACGAAAGCACCAAAGGCACTTTTCACCACTTAATTGCACTTATTTGCACTGTATCAGGAAAACGTGTTCCGAACACCTAAATTCGGAATTTTTTCAATGAAATCAACAACTTACAGCGATTTTAACATCCGCACTGATGGATAAAAATCGTTATAAATGAAGCACTTAGAAAAGGCTCTAAATGTGTCTTATTAAGAAAAATAAGGCTAAAAAAAAGCAGGCACTTGGCCTGCTTTTTTGCGATTTTGGCGTTTAAGCCATCAATCTCCAAACATGCGCTGCTTAATTTCGCGACGTTCTTGCGCTTCGAGCGACAAGCTAGCGGTTGGACGCGCCAACAAACGACCCACACCGATGGCCTCACCGGTTTCGTCGCAATAGCCATAGTCACCATCGTCGATGCGTTGGATGGATTGCTCAATCTTCTTGAGCAGCTTGCGCTCGCGATCGCGCGTGCGCAACTCGAGGGCGTGCTCTTCTTCAATGGTGGCACGGTCGGCAGGATCGGGCACGACCACGGTGTCCTCACGCAGATGCTCGGTGGTTTCACTGGCATTGCTGAGCACTTCGTTTTTCAAATTCACGAGCTTGATGCGGAAGAACGCCATCTGAATGGCATTCATGTACTCGCTGTCGGGCATGGCGATGATTTCTGCATCGGTCAGTTGGTCGGCCGTTTTGGTCTTCCAGTTATTAGCGAGCTTGGCGTCTTTTTTAGGTATCACGGGAACAATGGTTGGAGCGGAGGGTGCCGTCATCGGCATAAAGCTGTTCTTGGCTGCGTTGGACGCAACCACTTGAGCTGGCGGGGGTGGAACCAAAGCCGCCATCTTGGCAGCTCTGGAGTTTTTCTTGTGCACCACAGGGGTGTAGCCAGGAATGATGGGGGTCACATGCACCACAGGTGCAGGCGCGGCCACCACTTTGACTTTGGGTTCTTTGGCAGGCTTGACTGCTTTGACCACAGGCGCTTTGGCGGGTGTAGGCTTGGCAGCGGGGGCTTTGCTGGCTGGCTTAGCCGCAGCCTTAGGTGCAACTTTCGGCGCGGCCTTGACTGCTACTTTTGCAGCAGGCTTGGCCGCTGCTTTTTTAGCAACGGGTTTGGCAACCGCCTTGACCGTTTTTGCGGGAGCCTTGGCAACCTTGGCTGGCGCCTTCACGGTTTTGACTGGTGCTTTCTTTGTCACAGTTTTTTTAGCAGGTGCAGCCGCCTTCTTAGCTACCACCTTTTTAGGTGCGGCCTTAGGGGCCACAGCTTTCTTAGCGGGCGCCTTTTTAGCAACCACCTTCTTCGCTGGAGCTTTGGCCGGGGCTGCTTTTTTGGCAACCGGCTTGGCAGACTTCGCGGGGGTCTTCACCGCCACAGGTTTCTTCACGACCTTCTTCGCAACCGCTTTGGGCGTTGCAACTGTTTTAGTCGCTTTTTTAGCGACAACAGGCTTTTTAGAAGCGGTTTTTTTAGATTTTGCGTTCACGGTGGGTCTCCTCGCGGCCTCCGCCAATACGGGTGCATTGGCAGGGTCTGGCGCGCGGGATTGTAGCCACAATCCCCAAGGGTTCAATAAATTAGTTAAAACTGACAAAACTCATCAAACAAGAGATTGCTCAAGTCCTTGGATCAAGATGTCTTTGGGCAAATCGATGCCAATGAAAACCATCTTGCTCATGCGCTCTTCGCCTTCAGCCCAATCGGGGCCCAAGTCACTGCCCATCAACTGGTGCACGCCTTGAAAGATCACCTTCTTCTCAGTGCCCTTCATGTTGAGCACGCCTTTGTAGCGCAGCATCTTGGGGCCGTAGATGTTGACGATGGCGCCCAAAAAGTCTTCCAACTTGGCGGGGTCAAACTGACGCTTGGACTTGTACACAAAGCTCTTCACATCGTCATCGTGGTGGTGATGGTGACCGTGGTTGCAGTGCTCGTCGTGCACATGGTCATGGTCGCAATGCGCGTGGTCGTGTGAATGGCCGTGTCCATGATCGTGGTCATGCTGATGCGAAGGGTGGTCGCAGTGCTCGCCATGATGGTGATGGTGATCGTCGTCCGACAAAAAGTCGGGGTCGATGTCGAGCTTGGCGTTCAGGTTGAAGCCACGCAGGTCAAACACTTCACTCAAGGCCACGTCACCAAAATGCGCCACTTTTTGTGGGGCACGTGGGTTCATGTGCTTCAAGCGGTGCTGCAAGGCATCCAGCTCGGCAGGCGACACGAGGTCGGCCTTGCTGATGAAGATTTGGTCAGCGAAACCCACTTGGCGGCGCGCTTCTTGGCGGTCGTTCAGTTGTTGCGCCGCGTGCTTGGCATCGACCAAGGTGAGGATGGAGTCGAGCAAAAAGCTCTCGGCAATTTCATCGTCCATGAAGAAGGTTTGCGCCACAGGGCCGGGGTCGGCCAAGCCGGTGGTCTCGATCACCACGCGCTCGAAGTCGAGCAGGCCTTTGCGTTTTTTTGCGGCCAACAGTTGCAAGGTGGTGCGCAAGTCTTCGCGGATGGAGCAGCACACGCAGCCGTTGTTCATCTGGATGATTTGCTCGTTGGTGTCGGACACCAAAATTTCGTTGTCGATGTTTTCTTCGCCAAACTCGTTTTCAATGACAGCAATTTTTTGGCCGTGCGCTTCGGTCAACACACGCTTGAGCAACGTGGTTTTGCCGGAGCCCAAAAAGCCGGTCAGGATGGTGGCAGGAATCAACATCGTCAAAGTACTTTCGAAAAAACGGGAATCAACCCAATATTGTGGCCGATGCGGGCTTTTCAAGCAGCGTCGCTGCCTTGATGACCACCAAGCCCTTCAGGTACTCGCCCTCGGGAAAGGTCAAGGTCATGGGGTGGTCGGGTGCGCCTTGCATGCGTTCGCTGATGTAGCCATCCACACCCGCATCTGTGCCCGCTGAGGCCACGATCTTGTGGAACAGGTCAGCACTGATGCCGCCCGAGCAGCTGTAGGTGAACAACACGCCACCGGGCTCCAACAGTTTGAAGGCCAAGCGGTTGATGTCTTTGTACGCGCGCGCAGCGCGGTCGGCGTGCGCCGCCGTCGGTGCGAACTTGGGAGGGTCGAGCACGATGGCGTCAAACGTGCGACCTTCTTGGATGAATTGGCGCAAAGAGGCGTTCACATCGGCATCCATCATCGTGGTGCGGGCAGCGTCAAACCCGTTCAAGGCCACGTTGGCTTTGGCCAGCTCAATGGCCGGGCCGGATGAGTCGATGGAGGTCACGTGCGCGGCGCCGCCGGCCAATGCCGCAACAGTGAAACCGCCGGTGTAGCAATAGCAATTGAGCACGCGCTGAAACTGCAAGCGCTTGGCGTAGTCGGCAAACTTCTTTCGGCTGTCGCGTTGGTCTAAATAGAAACCGGTTTTGTGCCCCTCGGCCACGTCCAAGGACAGTTGCCACTCGTGCTCGCGCAACACCACGCCCGTCGCACCCTCGCCGCGCAGCCAGCCCGTGACTTCAGGCAAACCTTCGAGCTTACGCACGTTGGCGTCTGAGCGTTCATAGAGTTTCGTCAGACCAGTTTGCGCCAACAGCTCGTCGGCAATCACGCCCTTCCAGCGCTCCGTGCCGCACGACAAAAAGGCAGCCACCAGGATATCGCCATAACGGTCCACGATCAGGCCGGGCAGCCCATCGGACTCGCCGTGAATCAAACGCACGCCATTGCTTTGAATGTCAAACCGGCTGCGCGCCGCGATGGCACGGGCGATGGAGGCTTTGAAAAACGCGGCGTCGATGCGCTGCGCTTCGTCAAAACTCCAAATGCGTGCGCGAATTTTGGACTCGGGGCTGAACGAGGCCCACCCCAAAAATTGCCCCTCGTGACTTTCCACGCGCACGGTCTCGCCCGAGTCGCCGCCGCCTTTGGCAATGGCACTGTCAAAAATCCAGGGGTGACGACGCAGGGCTGAGCGCTCTTTGCCTGCTCTTAATTTGATGGTTTTCATTGACTCGATTGTCGTTTGAGTCGCTGGGGGTTTGCGTTTGATGTCTTTCTTTATTTCGCTTCGCCATGTCGCGTACCGAAACCCGCTGCGGCTCATGCGCCGCTACGCACCAAAATCGCCGCATCGGGCTCCGGCACACGACATGGCTACGAGTTCTGGCGTTCAAAAAATTCAACGAAGCGTTTGGATTTCTACAAGCCCTTGTTGGTTCACCAACAAGGCACAAGTCAGGGGTGAGGTAGGCGTTGAGGCGATTTTGGCGCGCAGCGACGCATGAGCCGATGCACCTGCCCCACCCCTGACTTGTGCCGGAGCAACAAACAAAAACTATTTCTTCCGAGCCCGAGGATGCGCCGAGTCGTAAGCCTGCGCCAAGTGCTGAAAATCCAAGCGCGTGTACACCTGCGTGGTGGTGATGTTGGCGTGACCCAGCAGCTCTTGCACACCGCGCAAATCTTGGCTGGACTGCAACACATGGCTAGCAAACGAATGGCGCAGCATGTGCGGATGCACGGGAGTAGACAAACCCGCTTTCAAGCTGCGCTGACGCAAGCGCTGCCAGATGGCCTGCGCCGTGAGGCGTGTGCCGTTACGGCCGATGAACATGGCCGTTTGCTCGGCCGTGGCAGGCGTGAGGCCTTGGTCGCGCACGGCCAACCAAGCCTGCATGGCTTCAAGCGCTTTGCTGCCCACGGGGACACTGCGGCGTTTGCTGCCTTTGCCCAAGACGTGCGCCTCGCCGCCGTCTAAGTCCATCCAACCTTTGGCGGTGGCACTGGCCTGCACGTCCAAACCAACCACTTCACCCACACGCAAGCCACAACCGTAGAGCAACTCCACCAATGCAGCATCGCGGCAATCAAGCCACGGATCCCCAGCCTCATAAGGCGTTTTGTACTCGGCCAGTTGCACGGCATCGTCCACGCTCAAGGCTTTGGGCAAGGGCTTGGGGGCTTTGGGCGCGCGCACGTCTTGCACGGGGTTGCTGGTAATCAGGCCTTCGCGGCCTAGCCACACATAAAACCCGCGCCAGCCCGAGAGGATGAGCGCAATGCCGCGCCCGCTGCGGCCACCACTGTGCATGTGCGCCACCCAACGGCGGATGTGCATGGTTTGCACAGCCTCCAGTGCGACGTTGGCTTGCGCTGCAAAGTCGCTGAGTTTTTCTAGGTCGAGCGCGTAGAGCGTGAGCGTGCGCTCGGCCAAGCGCTTTTCAAAACGAACGTGGTCGAGGTAGCGGGTGACCAAGCTCATGTGTGTTTAGCGCGCGTGAATCAACGTAAGTGAGACAGCGCCGCGCTGGCCAAATCGCCCATGCGCTCGATGATGGTGGTGCCCATACCTTCGTAGTAGCGCTGTGGGTCAGGCGAGGCCAAGACCAACAAGCCAATCACGGGTTGTGCAGCAGCGGTTTGTGGCGTGTCTTCAGGGCGCGTCTCGCGCAAGGCGATGAGGGCCACCGACTGCGCAGCATCTGGCTCGGCCAACCACTGCACAGCGTCGAAGTTGTGGTTGATGCCCACATAAGGTGTGGCCAACGTGGCTGCAAATTCTTGGATGGCGTCTGTCGCGCCTTGGGCAAAAGGCTCGATCTGGAACGTTTCGCCCACGCCCCACACCTTGATGGCCACCTGAGGCACCATGAAGTCGTGTTGGATGTGATCGGCAATGCTGTGCGGCAAATCGCGTGCGTTGTTGGTCATCAACAAGGTTTTCACCCAGCGCTGCATGCGCTCAATCAGCACTTCGTTTTCAGTGCCGTGGCGCATCATGTCCATCATGCGCAGTTCGAGCACGCGAATTTTTTCGCGCATCATTTCAGCTTGACGCTCTTGCAAGCTCACCGCGCGGTGGCTGTGCGGGCTGGTCAGTTTGACGGCTGACAACAGCTCGGCATGGCGTTCAAAAAAATCGGGTGTGTTCACCAAGAAATTGGCAATGTCGTCTTCGGTGATGGGGTTCATGGCTGCGTTAGTCATAGGGTGTCCGGAATGGTAATTTCGCCGTCAAAGACGGTGGTAGCAGGGCCAGTCATGCGCACAGGTGTGTCGCCGCCCTGCCATTCGATGGTGAGTGTGCCGCCGTGGGTTTGTACCGTCACGCGTGGGTCGAGCAAGCCCCAGCGAATGCCAGTGACCACCGCCGCGCAAGCGCCAGTGCCACACGCCAAGGTTTCGCCCGCACCGCGCTCGAACACGCGCAAGCGCACGCTGCTGCGGTTCACCACTTGCATGAAGCCCGCGTTCACGCGCTTGGGGAATGCAGCATGGTTTTCGATGGAGGGGCCTTGCGCCAGCACGGGCGCTGTGTCGACATCGGCCACCACTTGCACGGCGTGCGGGTTGCCCATCGACACGACGCCGACGTTCACAGCATCGCCGTTAGGCAAGGCCAGTTGCCATGTCAACGCATCGAGAGGCGTGGCGTGCGCAGCGGCAAACGGGACTTGAGGCAAGTCAAACACAGGCGCGCCCATGTCCACCGTCACTTGGCCGTCTGGCATTTCTTGCAGCGTGATGACGCCGCCGTGCACTTTGACGCGCACCGTGGTTTTGTCGGTCAGGCCTTGCTCGCGCACAAAGCGCACAAAGCAGCGCGAACCGTTGCCGCACTGCTCCACCTCGCCGCCATCGGCGTTGTGGATGACGTATTCAAAGTCCACGTCAGGCTGCGGCGCTGGGCGCACGGTGAGGATTTGGTCTGCGCCCACGCCAAAGTGGCGGTCGGCCAGAAAACGGTAGTGGGCGGGCGTGAGGTGCAAGCGCTCGGTGGTCTCGTTCAAAACCACGAAGTCGTTGCCTGCGCCCTGCATTTTGGTGAAGCGAATTCGCATGGGCTGATTATCGGGTACAGCAAAGGCTGTCGCTGAATGGTCAGCGCTTGGGCGCGCTTGCGTTTATGCTGCAGGCCTTCTGTCAACCAACCCTTCTGTTTCACATGCGCATTCCTGCTTGGACCCCCGAACAAAAACACCAACCTCAAGATTTGGTCGACGCCATCTTGGCCCGCCGCGGTGGCGAACTGATGAACCTCGACCGCGCCCTGTTGTGGAGCGAACCTGTGGCACGCGGCTGGAACGTGTATTTGAAAAACATACGCACAGGCCTGCCCACCAGCCGAAAGCTGTGCGAGCTGGGCATTTGCACGGTGGCGTTGCTGACTGGCGCCAAGTACGAGTACCACCACCACGCCCCCGATTTCTTGGCCGCAGGCGGCACACAAGCCCAACTCGACGCGTTGAACCGCGTGGTGCAAGGCGACACGTGCCAAACCGTGACGGACGCTGCCTTCAATGAGATTGAAGCTTTGGTGGTGCAATACGCCGCTCAAATGACCCGCAACGTGAAGGTGGACGACACCGTCTTTGCTGCCTTGCAAGCGCGCTTCACAACCACCGAAGTCGTGGAGCTGACCACGGCCATTGCCACTTACAACATGGTGGCGCGCTTTTTAATGGCCTTGCAAGTCACGCCTGATGGGGAAGCGCCTCGCTAAGTACGCCGCGCGCATTAGCCTGCCGTGCCAGCACCGGCTGAGGCAACAAAAAGGCCACCCAACTAGGTGGCCTTTTTCATGAGCAACGAAGGTTAAAAAATCAATCTGCTTTGATGCCGTTGTCTTTCACCACCTTAGACCAAGTGGCAATTTGTTTGTCGATGAACGCACCGGCTTGTGCAGGCGTGCCGCCCATGACGTCAATCCCTTGCGCGTCGAGTTTTTTGGCCACCTCAGGGTTCTTCAACACTTTGTTGAGCTCGTCGTTCATGCGCTTGACGATGTCGGGTGATGTCTTGGCCGGGGCCAACACGGCCCACCATGCGGGCGCTTCAAAACCGGGATAGCCGTTTTCGGCCACGGTGGGCACGTTGGGCAAATCAGCCGCGCGTTTGCTGGTGGTCACTGCCAAGGGACGCATACGGCCACTGTCGATGTGCGGCTTGGTCACAAACACCGAGGCAATAGACAAAGGCACGTGGCCAGAGATGGCATCGCTCATCAAAGGACCGCCGCCTTTGTAGGGCACGTGCGTCCATTCCACATTGGCTTCTTTGCCCAACAAGGCCATGGCCAAGTGGCCCAAGCTGCCGTTGCTGATGGAGCCAAAGCTCACGTTCTTCTTGGCTTTGGCGGCATCCACCACGTCTTTGAAGGTTTTGTATTCGGAGTTGACGTGTGTGGCCAACACCATGGGCGATGTGCCAACCAAGACCAACGGCACCAAATCTTTTTTGGTGTCGTAGGGCAAGTGTGGGTTCAAGCTGGGGTTCACGCCGTGCGTGTCAAACACCACCGCAAAGGTGTAGCCATCGGGGGCCGACTGCGCGACAGCCGCTGTACCAATCGCACCGGATGCACCGCCACGGTTTTCCACGATCACGCTTTGGCCAATTTGCACGCTCAGCTGCTGCGCCAAGATGCGCGCCACTTGGTCCACCGAGCCGCCCGGTGGGAACACCGCCACCATCTTGATGGGTTGCTTGGTTGGCCACGCTTGGGCAGAGGCCCATTGCGGCATCGCGAGTGCGGTCAAAGTCAGCGCCAAACCAATGGCCGCTTTGAAGGTGCGTCGTTGCATGTGAATCACTCCTTAAGGTTGTCTTAGGCAAATTGTTATCGCAAGTACGGCCTAGTTTCATACGGCTTTTACGCAAGGGTAAACACGGGGTAATAATGGACAAATGGTCCGATCTACCCAACTCCTCCACGCCCACAAAGAACCCGCACGTCTGCTGTCTGCCGCTACCGTGCTGCTGCTGCGCGATGGCCCGCAAGGCCTTGAAGTGCTGATGACCCGTCGCTCCATGACGGCCAGCTTTGCGCCGGGCGCGTACGTGTTTCCGGGTGGTGGCATTGACGCTGCCGATGCACAAGCGCATCCACACGCCAAACGCCGCGCCACGCAAAGCGACGTGCACCTCACACAAGCCATTGCCGCCATCCGTGAAAGCTTTGAAGAGCTGGGAATCTTGCTAGCCCGCCACCCCAACGGTCAAATGGCCAACGCCACAGACATCGCCTCGCTGGACCGCAAAGCCTCGGGCGGCGACTTTGCCCCACAATGCGCCGCACGCGGCCTGACACTGGCAGCCGACGAAGTGTTTGTGCTGACCCACTGGATCACCGACCGCGATTTGCCACGACGCTTTGACGTGCCGTTTTTGGTGGCCCGTATGCCCGATGTCCAAACACCCGTGGCCGACGAAAAAGAACAGTTCGAACCCGTGTGGGTGCGTCCTGTGGATGCGCTGACACGCCACGGCGAAGGCAACTTCTTCATCGTCTACCCCACCATCAAAACGCTGGAACGCTTGCAAAGCTACGCGTCGGTGGATGCGGTGTTGGCCGATTGCGCCAGTGAACAACCGTGGTTCACCAGTTGCCCGCGCGCAGGTTGGTTGGACGGCAAAGAAGAACGCTACATGGAGCACGAAGGGCCGTTTGGCGAACTCGCCCTCACCTGCCCCGATGGGCAAATGCTGCATCACCTCGATTGGGTGAACGATCAGCCTGTGCTGTTGCTGAAAAACGTGCAACGCCTCACCGCCCCCAACCCCGGCGTGATGACGGGCCCCGGCACCAACAGCTATTTGGTGGGCGATCCCGACACCGGCTACGCCGCCATCGACCCCGGCCCGGAAGATGCTGAACACCTTGACCGCTTGTGGCGTGCCGCTGGCGGCAACATTCGCTACATCGTGTGCACCCATTCGCACCACGACCACTCACCGGGCGCAGCACCGCTGCAAGCCATGTGCACGCAGCATGGACACACACCGCCCATCCTCGGCTTGGCCTCACACGCCACCGCACGCGCCAACAGCCAGTTCACACCCGACCGTGAGCTTGGTGATGGTGAACGCTTGGTGCTGCAAGGCAACGGGGTAACGCACACCTTGCGCGTGGTGCACACCCCTGGCCATGCCGCCAACCATCTGTGCTTGGTATTGGAAGAAGACGGCTTGCTCTTCAGCGGCGACCATGTGCTCAACGGCAGCACCACTGTCATCGACCCACCCGACGGCAATATGAACGACTACTTGAACTCGCTCGACAAACTGTTAGGTGCGTGCGAGCAAGACCGCATTGAGTTCATCCTGCCTGCGCATGGCTATGTGTTGGGCAACTTGTGGAACGAACCGTTTGATGCGCGTGGTTGTATCGCACAACTCAAAGCCCACCGACTGAAACGTGAAGCCAAAATTTTGAAGGTGATGCAACAGCACCCCGAAGGCCGCATGGACGATTGGGTCAAGCACGCCTACGACGATGTGCCCCCGCGTTTGTGGCCAGTGGCCACGCGCTCGTTACTGGCGCATGTGGAGCGCATTCGCAGTTTCACCAACTGATGACATCTGCGTCATTTAAAAACGAATGACGCAGACGTCACCGATGTAGAGCGTGGTACTGGCTATGGTTGACAGATGTCTCCCATCAACCAGAGAAACTGCCAACCCTGCACAGCCTGCTGCGAAGGTTGGCTTGCCATTCAAAACCCAATCGCCACAGCCCGGTTAGGGCAGGCCTGCGCACACTGTGTGAACCATGGCTGCAACATCTACAGCACTCGCCCAGAGGAGCCGTGCCAAAGTTTTCATTGTGCGTGGCGACAAGAAGGTTCGTTGTTGCCACACGCGATGCGCCCCGATCTCTCGGGTGTGATCGTGATGACCGATCAATTGCAGTGGCGAGGTGAAGATGTGATCGTGGCCGTCGCCACGGGCGTGCGCATACCCGCGCGAACTTTTCATTGGCTCTGTAGTTTGGCGCAACTCACCTCACGACAATTGGTCGCGGTGGAGCACAAACAAGACGCCCACGGCTTCAACGGGGAGTTCAACCTGCGCACCGTGGGACCTGAAGAATTCAGAGAGGTCATGGTGACCTACTTCTCACAACAAGGCTTCAGCAGCACACAGAGCACACGCGAACACCGCGTTTTGGAATGGGCTGCGCTCTAGTCTTTTGCCTTTTCTTGTGTCGCTAAAAACGTTCGCGCCACGCTCGGTGAAATTTGCGCCCATGCTTCAGCACTGAGGTGTTCGGGCTTGTGTTTGCTGTAGCTGAGCTTGGTGTCTTTAGAAAATCCATGCATGGCAAACACCACACAGTTGGTGGTGCCTGGCGCATTCACCACCCACAACGCACCATCAAACGCTGCCTCAATGCGGTCCACATACACATCGCGGTACGCGTGAAACCTGTGCAAATTCATCACTGACACGCCCCCCGTATTGAGCACGCGGTGACAGTCAGCGTAAAACTGCGGCGAACACAGTTGCTCGGGCATCCCGTGTTGGTCAAAGCCATCCACAAACACCACATCAAAGGTTTGTTCCGTCTGAGCCATGAAGTGCGCCGCATCCATCTGCACCACTTGAAACCGCGCATCGTCGTCGGGAATGCAAAAACTCTGGCGCAGCGCGATGACGTGCGGGTTGATCTCCACCACAGTGATGTGCGCGTCCGACAAATGCTTGTAACAAAACTTCGCGAGTGAACCGCCGCCCAAGCCGACCATCAAAATGCGTTTGGGTTGTGGCTGAAACAGCAACACGCCCATCATCAAACGCGTGTATTCAAACTGCAGTTCGTCGGGACGTGCCGTGCTCATACGGCTTTGAATATCGATGTCTGAAAACACCATCGACTTGCTCAATGCAGTCTCGTGCACGATGGGTTGCTCAAAGCCGTCTGTGGAAATAGGGTCTGACATCTGCGGCCTTGGATAAAAGAAAAGTGTGAAGCTCGCCGATACGCCGGATTCTGTGCACCGTGGTTGCCCACGGCGTGACCGTCATTAATCTGGGCCGAGGGTCACCCACTCGGCTCGGTGCTACCTACCCGCCAACCATTCCTGCGGACCACAGGATCAAGAAGCGCGGCGAACCACGCCGCTCGGGGCTGGCCTACTTGGTATTGCTGCGCGTAGAGATTGCCCGTTTCACCCGCACTAAAGCGGCTCGTCTCTGTTGCTCTGATCCTCACCTCACGGTGGAGAGGTGTTACCTCTTACGCTGTCCTACGCAGTCCGGACGTTCCTCCAGTGCCTGGTTTCCCAGATTGCACCAGCGACGGCCTAGCGAGCTTCACGGCTTGATTATCGACGGATAATCAAACCCCTCGACATAACTTGCCCGATCACCACGGGCCACACGCTTGTGATTCGACTCTCAGAACTCAAACTCCCGCTGTCTGCCCTTCCCGTTGAAGAGCGCCGCGCCGCCGACGCGCCCGCTGAAACCGAGGCAGATCGACAGCTCCCACCTCACCCGATGGATGCACTGCGCGCTTTAGCGGCTGAAGCCTTGGGTGTCTCGGCAGATGCCATCGCCACACTCGACGTGTTCAAGCGCAGCTTCGATGCACGCAAGCAAAACTTGCTGGTGGTCTACATCGTGGATATCACGCTAGTGGATGCATCGCAAGAAGCAGCGCTGCTCGCCAAGCACGACAAAAATTCACACATCCAAGCCACACCCAACATGGCGTGGCACGCGCCTGCGCATGCACCGGGCGGCTGGGGCTCGCACGCCGGTGAGCGCCCCGTGGTGGTGGGCTTTGGCCCGTGCGGCATTTTTGCGGCCTTGGTGTTAGCACAAATGGGCTTCAAGCCCATCGTGATTGAGCGCGGCACCACGGTGCGCCAGCGCACCAAAGACACATGGGGTTTGTGGCGCAAAAAGATTTTGAACACCGAGAGCAATGTGCAGTTTGGCGAAGGCGGTGCTGGCACGTTCTCAGACGGCAAGCTCTACAGCCAAATCAAAGACCCGCGCCACTTGGGCCGCAAGGTGATGCACGAGTTTGTGCGCTTTGGTGCGCCCGAAGAAATTTTGTTCACCGCGCATCCGCACATTGGCACCTTCAAGCTGGTGAAGGTGGTGGAAGGCTTGCGCGAAGAAATCATCCGCCTCGGCGGCGAGGTACGCTTTGAGCAACGCGTGGTGGATGTCGAATACGACGACAACGCATCATCGCCACGCGCCATTCAAGCCCTGAAGATTCACAACCACGCCACGGGCGACACCTACACGCTGCCCGCTCGCCATGTGGTGATGGCGCTGGGCCACAGCTCGCGCGACACCTTCACCATGCTGCATCGCCATGCGGTGGCGATGGAGGCCAAACCGTTTTCTGTGGGCGTGCGCATTGAACACCCACAAGGCGTGATTGACCGCGCCCGCTGGGGCCAACACGCGGGCCACCCGCTGTTGGGCGCTGCCGATTACAAGCTGGTGCACCACGCCGAAAACGGCCGCGCCGTGTACAGCTTTTGCATGTGCCCCGGCGGCACCGTGGTGGCCGCCACCAGCGAAGCTGGCCGCGTGGTGACCAACGGCATGAGCCAATACTCTCGCGCCGAACGCAACGCCAACGCTGGCATCGTCGTGGGCATTGACCCGAGCGACTACCCCACCAACCCCGCCGCGTTTGAAGCGGAGCTGGGCCAAGAGCTAGGCAACGCCGTGCGCCACAGCACGCACGACGCACCCGGCGGCTACCACCCACTCGCAGGCCTCGTGTTGCAACGCCAACTCGAAGCCCACGCCTACACCTTGGGCGGCAGCAGCTACGAAGCGCCTGCGCAATTGGTGGGCGACTTTGTGGCTGACCGCGCATCCACCGCGTTGGGCAGCGTCGAGCCCTCTTACAAACCCGGCGTGAAGATGGTCAGCTTGCATACCGCCCTGCCCGACTACGCCATCACCGCCATGCGCGAAGCGCTGCCCGTGTTTGGCCGCAAGATCAAAGGCTTTGACATGCACGACGCGGTGATGACTGGCGTGGAAACGCGCACCTCATCGCCTCTGCGCATCGCGCGTGACGACGACACCTTGCAAAGCCCCAACCTCGCAGGCCTGTACCCCGCAGGCGAAGGCGCGGGCTATGCGGGCGGCATTTTGTCGGCGGGGGTGGATGGCATCAAAGTGGGCGAAGCCGTGGCCCAACAAATCATGGCGCAGCGGCACTAACCCTTCGCGCCACCCGACCTTCGCGCTTCACTCACAATCACACATCGCTACTTGGAGACACACATGAAAGCCAACAACGTTTTAGACACCATCGGCCACACGCCTCACATTCGCATCAACCGCTTGTTTGGCAACACACATCAGGTGTGGGTCAAGTCCGAGCGCACCAACCCCGGCGGCTCGATCAAAGACCGCATCGCTTTGGCGATGGTCGAAGCGGCTGAAAAGTCTGGCGCCCTCAAAGCGGGTGGAACCATCATCGAGCCAACCTCGGGCAACACCGGCGTGGGCTTGGCCATGGTCGCTGCGGTGAAAGGCTACAAGTTGGTGTTGGTCATGCCCGACAGCATGAGCGTCGAGCGCCGCCGTTTGATGCTGGCCTACGGCGCCACCTTTGATTTGACGCCTCGCGAAAAAGGCATGAAAGGCGCCATCGCCCGCGCCGAAGAGCTGGCCGCGCAAACACCCGGCGCGTGGATTCCACAACAGTTTGAAAATCCTGCCAACGTGGAAGTGCACACACGCACCACCGCGCAAGAAATCATTGCAGACTTTCCCGAAGGCGTGGACGTGCTCATCACCGGCGTGGGCACAGGCGGTCACCTCACAGGTGTGGCACAAGTGCTTAAGGCCAAGTGGCCCAAGCTGAAGGTGTATGCAGTGGAGCCCACCGCTTCGCCCGTCATCTCGGGCGGCGCACCTGCACCGCACCCCATTCAAGGCATTGGCGCGGGCTTTATCCCGAAGAACTTGGACACCGCGTTGCTCGATGGTGTGATTCAAGTCGAAGCCGACGCCGCTCGCGAAATGGGTCGCCGCAGCGCAGCTGAAGAAGGTTTGCTGGTCGGCATTTCGTCTGGCGCTACCTTGGCCGCGATTGCGCAGAAGCTGCCTGAGATTGCAACGGGCGCAACCGTGTTGGGCTTTAACTACGACACGGGCGAACGCTATTTGTCAGTCGAAGGCTACTTGCCGGTCTAAACGCCGCACGTATTTGAAAGCTCGTTTAAGGAGACCTGCATGTCGAATCGAAGCGTTCACCTTCATCGCGTTTTGAAAACATCACCTGAAAAGGTTTATCGTGCTTTTCTGGAAGGTGGGGCCTTGGCCAAGTGGCTGCCGCCCTATGGCTTCACCTGCACCGTGCATCACCTCGATGCACGCGTGGGTGGCTCGTTCCGCATGTCGTTTCATAACTTCGGCAGCGGCAACGGTCATTCGTTTGGCGGCGAGTATTTGGAGCTGGTACCCAATGAGCGCATCCGCTACACCGACCGATTTGAAGACCCTAACTTGCCCGGCGTGCTGGAAGTCACCGTGTCACTCACGCCCGTGCTCTGCGGCACTGAGTTGAACGTGACCCAAGCAGGTATTCCAGAGATGATTCCCTTGGAGATGTGTTACCTCGGATGGCAAGAGTCGCTGGAGCAATTGGCCAAACTGGTGGAGCCTCACATCGAAGGCTAACGCCACGCCACATCACATCACGCAACACTTCACAGCGCCCTACTACATGGGCGCTGTTTTTTTCAGCGGTACAGCAGGCAATCTAAATCCGTCAGCTCAGCCCGAGCCTCTTTGGCCAACTGGGCTTGCTCTTTCAACCAACGTTTCAACTCAGCTTCGTTTTGAATGCGACGCAAGTCGCGCTCTAGCGTGTCGACCTCGTGCTCTTTGTCGCGCAGCTGAATGGCCAACGCACGCGCCAAGCTCTCGGCGCTGATGTGGTCGAGTTCATTCACGCCCAAGTAGTGGCGAATTTCAAACTCGGCTTGGGCTTCGTCTTCTTCCAGCGCTTCGACTTGCTCTTTGAGCAGCAGGCACATGGCGTTGAGTTTGTCGTCGGCGATGCGGCTCAAGGCCGCGCTGTCGATCTGCGCAATTTGCAATTGCAGCTTGAGCAACTCCGACAAGTTCTTGCGGTCATATGCGGCGTTAACTTCGCTCATCAACGCCGTCTTACGCAAGCGCTCGGCCTCGTCGGGTTCGCGGTCGGGGTGCAAGGCACTGGCGAGTTGTCGATACACCGTGCGCAGCGCGGTGTTGGCATCCATTTTTTGCTGAGCGTCTTTGAGTTGGCGCGCCGCTGGTTTTTTCTTCGCCTTCTTCGCTTGGCGTTTGTCTTCTAGGCGTTGCTGCTGCTCGCGGTATTGGCGCAGGCCCGCCTCAAACACCGCCTCTGCGGTGTGCAAATCGTCGGCGCCATGCAGAGGCTTGCCAAACAAATCTTCAAACACAGCTTTGGCGTGCTCGGCACCGGCACGGGCTTCTTCGGCCAAAGCTTGTGCGTCTTCTTCACTGTGGTGTTGGTTGAACACGGCTTGCACTTGCGGGTCTTGCTTGTGCTCTAGCGCTTCGCAAAGCGCAAGGATGATTTGCATGGCGCTGCGTCGGTGTGTGGCCGTCAGTTCTGCACTATGCAGACGACCATCCAAAAACAGCAACAGGCTTTTACGCGCTGCGTCTTCTTGCCCCTTCAGTGCGTTCATCGCGCTTAAGTGGCTGCTGCGGTGCTGCGTGGACAACGCCTCTAACGTGGCAATCGAATCAGACAACGACGACACGCGCGCGAGCAAGGTATTGAAACGTTTTTGTGCAGGTGTGAGTTCAGCGGCGGGCTGAATGGCAACGGTCGCCACCGCTTGGCGCACGGCGACCGTCCAAGGAGAGTTAGGCGTGCTCAAGAATCAGCGCGCGTTTTGCAAGGCGGCAATACGCTCTTCCAGCGGTGGGTGCGAGGCAAACAACTTGCCCAAGCCACCGGTGATGCCCATCGCCGCCACGCTGGTGGGTAACTCGCCCGCTTGCATGCTGTTCAAGCGCGCCAAGGCGTTGATCATGGGTTGTTTGTTGCCCAAGAGCTGCGCCGAGCCTTCGTCTGCGCGGAACTCGCGGTAGCGACTGAACCACGCCACGATCATGCTGGCCACAAAACCGAGCACGATGTCGAGCACAAAGCTGGTGATGTAGTAGCCCATGCCGGGGCCGCTGGATTCTTCATCGTTCTTGCGCAACATGCCGTCCACAAAGTAGCCGATGACGCGGCTCAAGAACACCACAAAGGTGTTGAGCACGCCTTGGATGAGCGTGAGCGTGACCATGTCACCGTTTGCCACGTGTGCAATTTCGTGGCCCAACACGGCTTCGATTTCCTCTTTGGTCATGCCTTGCAGCAAACCGGTGGACACAGCCACCAAGGCCGAGTTTTTGAAAGCGCCCGTGGCAAACGCGTTGGGCTCGCCTTCGTAAATGGCGACTTCGGGCATGGTGATGCCTGCACGTTCAGACAAGCGCTGCACCACGCTGACCAACCAAGCTTCGTCTTGGTTGCTGGGTTGGTTGATGACGTGCGCGCCCGTGCTCCACTTGGCCATGGGCTTACTCATCAAGAGCGAAATGATGGCGCCACCAAAGCCCATGATGAGCGAAAAGCCCAGCAAAGCAGACATATTCAAGCCGTTGGCCGTGAGGTAGCGGTTGACGCCGAGCAAACTGGCGACGACCCCCAGCACCACCATGACGGCGAGGTTGGTGAGGACGAACAGAAGAATGCGTTTCATGGTTTCCTTTTCAGCGGGTCGTACAAAGGTCCGCTGTCACGAATGTTAGGGGCGAATGCTGGCAATTCAATGTGTGCGCGTCAAAAAGCCACACAAAACTTAGGTGACTACGCGCTTGGGTCGAAACACGGTGGTGTCTTCGTAAAAAGCACGCTCGGCATTTGCGGTGCACCAGCCGGGGATGCCGAGCACAGGCAGCGGCTCGTAGGGTTTGGTGGCGAGCTTAGGCGGCTGCAGGTCTTGCACCAGCCACGCGTCCAAGGCTGCTTCGTCGTGCGGGTTCACCTCGTTGGCAATGCGGTACACATGGCCGGTGATCGACTTGTAGGGCGTGACGAGTTTTTCTACCAAGGCATGGCCAAACAACACCAAGTGCACTTGCTGCCATTGCTCACGCAAGTCCACAAAAAGTTTGAGCCAGTCGCGCGCTTGCAGGGCCGCCCACACCGCATCAGGCGCGTGCATGAGGATGACGTTTTCATCGAACAGCGTGAGCGCATCGCGCACAGGGCCGCGCGTGGCACGCACGCCTTGGGTGTCAATCTCTGCGGCTTGCAGTTGGTTCAAGCGGCGTTTAGTCAAGGGGAAGCGATGCCAGCACAAGCCGTTGAAGAAATCGTGCAGGCCGTCGCGGGTGGGGACTTGGGCGGTTTTGAAGATGAAGTCTTCGTAGGCTTGGCCTTCGGGCAAGTTTGCTTGTGGGACGAACTTCACTTCTTTGGCATCGCCAAGCGCGAGGCCAACACGGGTCGTGTTCACGCTCGCTGCGCTCGCAATATCACCCGAGCCCGCGCTGGCCTCGCGCTTGGCTGCGTGATCGATTGCGTTCAGCGCTTCGGCAACGCTTTGTTTCTGTAGCGCTCGCTGTGCCGTTGGCTCACCCAGTTCGCGCCACGGCGCGAACCACGGCTGCGACCAATCAATGTCTGCCAACACACGGCCACCAAATACGGCAGGCTTAGTGGGGTCAACCGCTGCATGGCTGCAACGGCCCGTGTTGGGTGTGTGCGTTGCGGCTGCGGTGCTTGCGGTTTTCTTTAAACCACGCGCCAAGGCAATGCCTCGCCAGAGCGCAGGGGTTTCAAGTCGGCTTCGCCAAACGCAAAGCTCTCTGGCGGTGTCCAGCTTTCTTTGAGCAAGGTGAGCGTGCCGGTGTTGCGTGGCAAGCCGTAGAAGTCTGCGCCGTGAAAGCTGGCAAAGCCTTCGAGTTTGTCGAGCGCGCCCGCGTTGTCAAACGCTTCGGCATACATGGGCATGGCGGCGTGTGCGGTGTAGCAACCGGCACAACCCGTGGCATGCTCTTTGAGCTGTGCGGGGTGTGGTGCGCTGTCGGTGCCCAAGAAGAATTTGGGCGAACCACTGGTGGCCGCTTTCACCAAAGCTTGGCGATGGATCTCACGCTTCAAGACAGGCAAGCAGTAGTAATGCGGTCGAATGCCACCGGTGAAGATGGCGTTGCGGTTGTACAGCAAGTGATGCGCGGTGATGGTGGCACCCGTGTACTTGTCGCTAGATGCTACGTATTGCGCGGCTTCGGCGGTGGTGATGTGCTCGAACACAATTTTGAGTTCGGGAAAATCTTTGCGCAGCGGAATGAGCTGGGTGTCGATGAACACGGCTTCGCGGTCAAACAAGTCGATGTCGCTGCTGGTGACTTCGCCATGCACCAACAACAACATGCCTGCCTTTTGCATGGCTTCAAGTGTTTTGTAGGTCTTGCGCATATCGGTCACACCCGCATCGCTGTTGGTGGTAGCGCCTGCGGGGTAAAGCTTGGCGGCGACCACACCAGCGTCTTTGGCGCGGGCGATTTCATCGGCGGGCAAGTTATCGGTGAGGTAGAGCGTCATCAAAGGCTCGAAGCTCATGCCCTTTGGAACAGCGGCCAAGATGCGTTGTTTGTACTCAAGCGCTTGGGCCGCGGTGGTGACGGGCGGCTTGAGGTTGGGCATGATGATGGCGCGGCCAAATTCGGCGGCAGTGTGAGGCACCACGGTGTTGAGTGCAGCGCCATCGCGCACGTGCAGGTGCCAGTCGTCGGGTCTTGTGATGGTGAGTTCTTGGGTCATGCGCTGATTGTCGCTTTTTTGTTTCTGGGCTCGCTGTGGACAGAGGGTATGGGCAGGTTCATCATGCTGGGGTACCAGAAATCGTCACCTGCCCATGCCCTCTACCCACAGACTGCGACGTGATGAAATGACAAAAAAAGGCGCCCCATCAAGAGACGCCTAATTAATTGGAATCTGACCCCAATAAAGGTCAGTGCGCCAAGATCTTGTTCAAGAACTCTTTAGTGCGTGGTTGACGGTTTTCTGGGTGGTTGAAGAACTCGTCCTTCGAGCAATCTTCCAACACCTTGCCGCCCACATCCATGAAAATTACGCGGCTGCCCACTTTGCGGGCAAAGCCCATTTCGTGGGTCACGCACATCATGGTCATGCCCTCGTTGGCCAAGTCCACCATCACATCCAACACCTCGCCCACCATCTCGGGATCGAGGGCTGAGGTGGGCTCGTCAAACAACATCACGATCGGGTCCATGCTCAAAGCACGGGCAATGGCCACGCGCTGCTGTTGACCGCCTGAGAGTTGGCCTGGAAACTTATCTTTGTGCGCCATCAAGCCCACGCGCTCTAAGTATTTCAAGCCGTGGGCGCGGGCTTCTTCTTCGCTGCGGCCTAAAACTTTTTGCTGGGCAATCGTCAAGTTCTCGGTCACGGACAAATGGGGAAACAACTCGAAGTGTTGAAACACCATGCCCACGCGGCTGCGCAGTTTGGGTAGGTTGGTGTCTTTGCCGTGCACGGCGATGCCGTCGACAAAAATCTCGCCTTGTTGGAAAGGCTCCAAGGCGTTGATGGTTTTGATGAGGGTGGATTTGCCCGAGCCTGATGGGCCACAGACCACAACCACCTCACCTTTTTGGATGTTGGTGGAACAGTTGTTCAGCACCTGCACGGGGCCGTACCACTTGGAAACATTTTTTAATTCAATCACAGCAGACTCCAGTGAACGTCAACGCGCTCAGCGAATGATGGCAATGCGCGCTTGCAAGCGACGCACGAGGGCCGAGAGGCCAAAACAAATCACGAAATACACCAAGGCGGCCAAGATGTACATCTCTTCCACGCGGCCATAAATCTTGCCGCCCGTGACAAAGCCTTTGAGCATGTCGTACGCACCAATGGCGTACACCAGCGAGGTGTCTTGGAACAAGATGATGGTTTGCGTGAGCAACACGGGAATCATGTTGCGAAAGGCTTGGGGCAACACAATCAGGCGCATGTTCTGGGCGTAGCTCATGCCCAACGCTTGCCCTGCCATGGTTTGACCACGCGGGATGGACTGAATACCGGCTCGCATGATTTCGCTGAAGTACGCCGCCTCAAACGCCACAAAGGTGATGGTGGCCGACAGCTCGGCGCCGATGGAGCGGCCAATCAAAAACGGGATCAGCAAGAAGAACCACAGAATCACCATCACCAAGGGGATGGAGCGCATGCCGTTCACATACACCACCGCAGGCAGTTCGAGCACTTTGTTGCCCGACAAGCGCATGAGCGCCAAGAGGGTGCCAAACACAATGCCGCCGAGGGTGGCCACGATGGTCAGCTCGACGCTGAACAACATACCCTTCAACACAAACTTGCTGAAGATGTCCCAATCGACAAAAGAAAAATCAAGTGCGCTCATGTTCAGTGCCCCCCGCCCACATTGCCCGCGACCACGAGGCCGGGGACTTGCATGCGGCGCTCCACGAGGGCCATCACACGGTTCACAGCAAACGCAGACACGGTGTACAACGCCGTCACGGCCAAGTACACCTCAATGCCGCGCGAGGTTTCTTCTTGCACTTGCATGGCGTACATGGTGAGCTCGGCAATCGACACGGCAAACGCCACCGATGAGTTTTTGAGCAAGTTCATCGACTCGCTGGTAAGCGGCGGCCAAATGGTGCGAAACGCGATGGGCAGCAGCACATAGCGGTAAGTCTGCCAAGTGGTAAAGCCCATGGCCATGGCCGCATAACGCTGGCCGCGTGGCATGGCTTGAATACCGGCACGCAGCATCTCGGCCACGCGTGAGGAGGTGAAGAAGCCTAAACCCAACACCACCAACACAAACCCCGGCACTTGTTGCATCGCCGGAAAAATCTTGGGCAGCACAAAGTACCAGAGAAAAATTTGGACCAACACGGGGATGTTGCGAAACAGCTCCACCCACGCGTTGGCGAATCTGGCTAACCAAACATTCAAACGCGTATCGGGCGGCAAGGTGCGCAAAATACCCATCAGGCACCCCGACACCATCGCCACCACCCAAGCGCTGCCCGCTACAGAAAGCGTCCAGCCCCAGGCGTCAAACATCCACTCGAGGTAGGTTCGTCCCCCACCGTCGTCCTGAAGAAAAACCTGCCAATCGAGTGTCATGTTTTGCGTTTTATCTAATTACTTCTTGGCGTAGGCTTCGACAGGCTTGTCGTTCAAGTTCTTCCATGCATCCTTGTTGGCATCGCTGGCAGGCATGCCGAGCTTGATGTTCTTAGGAGGAATGGCTTGCACGAACCACTTGTCATACAGCTTGGCGAGTTCGCCAGACTTGGCCAATGCGGCAATCGTGTCGTCAGCCAATTTCTTAAAGGCTGGGTCGTCCTTGCGGAACATGATGGCGATGGGCTCCACGTTCAACACTTCGCCCACGATTTTGAAATCCGCAGGTGCTTTGGAGTTGGCGATGTTGCCAGCCAAGATTTGGCCGTCCATCACGAACGCATCAGCACGGCCAGACTCGAGCAACAAGAAACTGTCGGCGTGGTCTTTGCCGAACACTTCTTTGAAGTCAACGCCGGTGGCGCGCTCGTTCTTGCGGAGCAATTGCACCGAGGTGGTACCCGTGGTGGTGGCCACGTTCTTGCCATTCAACTGGGCGATAGACGTGATGCCAGAGTTAGCGCGCACCGCGATGCGCACTTCTTCCACGTAAGTGGTGAACGCGAAAGCCACTTGCTTTTGGCGCGCTTCGTTGTTGGTGGTGGAGCCGCACTCGATGTCCACGGTGCCGTTCTCAACCAAAGGAATGCGGTTTTGTGAGGTCACAGGCGTGTACTTCACTTCCAACTTTTTGCCTGCTGCTTTTTCAACGTTGGCAATGATGCGTTGGCAAATCTCAACGTGGTAACCCACATATTTGCCATCGCCCAAGGTGTAAGACAAAGCGCCAGACGAATCGCGCACGCCCATGGTGATTGAACCTGCGGCTTTGACTTTGGCAAGGGTGTCATTGGCTTGCGCGAAGGCGGTGCCTGCCAACAAGGTGGCCACAGCCAAAGTAACGAACTGCTTTTTCATGAGTTGCTCCAGTTGAGACGAGTAGTAAAAATTTGCATTCTAGAGTTTGATCACATGGGGAAATTACTTACTTCGTTTGCCGTGCAACAAAGCGATGTTCATTTCAGCTGACAACGTGCTCGCGTAAAATTTGTCGATCATTTCAACGAAAGTTCTTGCATTTCTTGCAAGGGTCAGCAAATCAATATTTCCGCCATAAATCAATCGAAAGGTGATCGCGGTGTGCCGCAAGCTGTACAGCGTTCTATCGGTCCCGTGTGGCCCAGCTTTCAAACCCAGCTCTTTCAATATCCAGTTAAATGCCCAGCCCGTAATGTCAAGCACAAGGCGTCTGTTTGACTCCTCTGGGAAGAACACATAGTCGTCTGGCGCACCATAACCTCGGCTTTCTTGATAAGCCAGCGCTTGCTCAAAAACATGCACCGCTGGCGGCAAACTGACCGTTGCAGCCTTGTGGCGTTTTACCTCTGGCAACGTCAGCCTGAGATAGTGGTAGTTGCCGCGAATGACTTCAATATGCCTGTTCTTGATTTGTCGAATATCACCTGGACGCACAAAGGTGTAAACCATGAATCGAATCAACCAATTCATCTCTTTGGGCATTTGGTGGTAATCGCTCTTGATCCATGCTTTGTTGCGAGGCCCCCAATCGACAAACGTCACCTCACGTAGGTGTTTTGATTTGCGCAAAATTGCTTTGTATTCCGTGAGTGTGAAAGCACCTCGAGAATTTGGTTGCGCTTTCAACGATGGAAAGACCGGAACAGCTTTGATGATTTCTTTTCGGCACATCAGCTTCAGCAGCTTCCGCGTTTGTGCCATATACCCTTGAATGGTGGATGCGGATAAATTTTGACGGGTCAAGAATGTGACGAAGTTGCTCAACACCTCTGCATTAATTTTTGAGAGCGTCTGTGTTTTGAAAAAATCAAAAACAAGCCCTTCTAATCGAATTTGAGACATCACATACGAGGCCTGCTTTATTTCATCTCGACGTACCTTTTCAGCTTCAATCTGCAAAACCTCTTCAATCAAACTATGCAGCAATCGCTGACTGTTATCTTGTGCAAAAGCACATGTATCTATGCGAGGCACATACTCACCAGAATTCACTAAGCTTTGAAACACTTCTGTTGCAAACGTTTTGGCTTGCTCTACATCGGTTGTCTTCAAACTCTGAGTGGTGTAACGCCCAAGGTTGTAAAAACGCATCTGCCAGTATTTGCTACCCGCAATTCGGAATATCTTGAACTTTGAAGGCAAGCCTTCTACCGTTGTCATACTTGCTTTGATAGGTGCGTTACGTGCACGAGGCGTGTGAAACGTGGAATCGTTCGAAGATTCCATCATCAACTGACTGCTGATTTCCATTTTTTAACTTAAGAACTGACAACCAAAAAATGTAAATTTGATTTATTCAATAACAAACAATCGACAGAAAAACCTCTAAAAACGAGATGTTTCTTAAGGCATCTGTACATAGTTCGTAAGTCTAGAGAGTTATTACATTCTTAAGCTGATTAAATAAAAATCAAGTAAATCATTTAGTTAAATCACCAAACAGAAATTCGAGCGCAACAACCCTCGTTGCATTGGCCGCATTGGCCGCGACTTCTGCTTTCGCCCAATCTTTCGTGACCTTGTCAGGCCGCGCGAGCATGGACGTGTCTACATACCAAGCCACGGGCTCTACTGCGGGTGAAGCCAGCGATTTGAAGAACCGCGTTCGGATTGCTGATACCTCGTCTCGCATTACCTTTGCTGCCCAAGAAGACTTGGGCAGCGGTGCTAAGGCCGGTGTCTACTGCGAAACTGGCATCAACATCGACACCGCTAGCACTACAGGCCAAGCCGACACAAACAACGCAAATACAGCCACCTTCTGCTCACGTGAAGGCCGCATGTACTACGGCAACAACGATGTCGAACTCCGTTTGGGCCGTCAAAACGTGTGGTGGACTCAAGGCGCTTTGAACGAAGTGGGTTCTACTTACTTGGGTTCTGACTCTGCCACCAACTTGGAAAACGGCGCTGTGGGTGTTTACACCGTTCGCGGTGAAAACCAAGCCAAATTGTTTGCAGGTCAAGGGATGGGCGCATTCGCAGGCTCCGAGCTGTACACGGGCGTAATGGGCGCGTCTGGCAACGCTGGCTTAACAAACAACCAAGGTGAAGCTGCCACAACAGGCCAAGGCGCCAAAGCCAAATACTTTGGAGGCAAACTGCTGTACACGGCTGGTCAATATGTCGCCATGTGGGACTATCAAAACTCAACATCTGCAGCAGCGGTCGCCGCTGGCGGTGCTGGCTCTGTTGGTCTAAATTCTTTCAACCGCAAAGCAAGCAAAGTTGGCGTGGGCTTCAAATACACACCAGACAGCATGGTGTCTTTGCAATATTGGGCTAAATCACGCACCGACATGACTACAGCTGGCGCCACCTACGTGTCAATGTTCAGCACCGGCGCAGCAGCAGCAGCAGCAGCAGCAGCAGCAGCAGCAGCCGTCACCTCAGCTGGCAACGCCAAAGACAGCGGCTACGCACTCGTTGTTAAGCACGACTTGGGTGCTGGTTTGACACTGCACGGTCAATACGCAAAAGCCAACAACATCACTGCAAGTGGCGTGACACAAGACGACACTGGTGCAAAAGCCTACACTTTGGGCTTGACCAAAGCTGTGTCTAAGCGTACTCACTTCTACACTGCTTACCACGTGATCAACAACCAAGCCAATGCCGCTTACAACATGACCGGTGGTAACTATGCATCTGGTACTTCACGTACTGGCGCAGACATCAAGCAAGTGGCTTTCGGTATGATCCACAACTTCTAATCCCCATGCTGGCTCGCGCCAGTTAAGGATTTAAAAGTCTGAAACCCCATCGCTCGCAAGAGCGGTGGGGTTTTTTTCAGTGAAGCAATTTTTCCTAGCGCTATGCGAGGTGCATCATGATCTATCGGTTGAGATTTTTGATTACATGCTGTCTGAGTCTTTTTATATTGATTGGACATGCCGAGGATCAACCCTTTCGCATCACGTTATTAGGTACGGGTACTCCGGTTCCTTCGGCGACTCGATTTGGTTACAGCACCCTCGTTGAGGTGGGTGGCCAAAAGTTAATTTTTGATTTTGGCCGAGGGTTAACCATCCGACTTGCGCAAAGCAATATTCCTTTAGGTGCCATCGACGCCCACTTTCTCACGCATTTCCATTCAGATCATGTCAACGGATTGCCTGACTTATGGCTCACCGGCTGGCTACGCCCACCTTATGGTTCGCGTCAGACACCATTTGTTATTTATGGGCCACCTGGGCTCAGGCGGTTGACGGATGGGTTGTCCCAAGCCTTTGGGCAGGATCTGAAAATTCGAAGCGAGGACGAGCAGAACCCATCTCAAGGTATTGCGTTTGAAACCCACGAGGTCATGCCTGGTCTGATTCGTGAAAAGAATGGTGTCAAAGTCTTTGCTTTTTCAAATGACCATGGTGCTTTGGTAACGCCTTCTTATGGGTACCGCATTGAATATGGTGGCAAAGTTGCGGTGTTATCGGGAGATACACGTTATAGCATGGAGGTGGTCCGACAAGGTCGTGGGGTCGATGTGCTCGTCCACTGTGTCACCGTGATTCCCGAAGAGTTGCTGGCGAGCAATCCAGCGTACAAAGCCATTTATGAGCATCTTGCCTCGCCGGAAGATGCCGCTCGGGTCTTTGCAGAAGCCAAGCCAAAGTTGGCGGTGTTCAGCCACATTGGACTGAATGGCAAAGCGACCCCTCAAGACTTGCTTGCGAGAACGCAACAGGACTATGCGGGCCCCGTGATCGTTGGCCAAGACTTGATGACAATCAACGTACTCACCGCCACTGCCTCGCTCAAAGCACCCTAGCGTCGTTTCGACAGTTTGCGTCGATGAGCGCGAGCCAAAGACAGACGCACATCAAAAACTAGCCCCGATAATCGAGCCTCTAAATTTGATGCCGCCATGCCGCTGACTTTGACCCCCTCTGCATTCACAACACCCCACGCCACCGGCATGATGCTGGAAGGCGTTCGCTTGCAGCGTGGCAACACGGTGGTGTTTGACGGCTTGAGCTTGCAGCTGAATCAGCCCCGCATTGGCTTGATCGGCGACAACGGTGCTGGCAAAAGTAGCCTATTTCGTGTGCTCTGCGGCTTAGACGAGCCGCAAACCGGTCGGGTGCTGGTGCCAGAAGGGCCTCAAGCCGTGGGCATGATGTTTCAAAACCCAGATGACCAAATTATTTTCCCTACGGTTGAAGAAGAGCTGGCGCTGAGCTTGCAGCATTTGCAACTCACGCGTACGCAAGCGCAACAACAGGTGCGCGAGCGGTTGCATGCACGTGGCTTAGGCGCATGGGCTACGCGCGCCATTGGCAGTCTGAGCCAAGGTCAGCGGCAGCATGTGTGTTGGCTTGCGCTCACATGGTGTGCGCATGAGGTGCTTCTGCTCGACGAACCTTTTGCCAGTCTTGACTTGCCGGGGCAGGCTTTGTTAACGCAAGAAATTGCCAAGGCACCGCAGCAAGTGTTGGTGTCAACACATGTCTTGGCCCATGTGCGCCATTTTGAACGTGTGATTTGGCTTGATCATGGTCGTGTGCGTGCAGATGGGGCAGGCGCGGCCGTGTGTGCTGCCTACGAGACCGATGTCGCCTCCCGCGCAGTGGTTGCTTAAGGTCAACGCATGAGAAGCCTTTACAGCGACAGGCCGACTTGGCTGCACCGTGTGCCTGCGGGCTTGAAGCTACTGGCGCTTGCCTTGCTCGGCATGGGGTTGTTTGCGATACCTCAGTGGCAGGTGTTAGCGCTGGTGAGCGGGGCGTGCATTGGTATCTTCATATCACTGGGCTCAGCCACTCGCCACACCAAGCCTTTGATGGTTGGGGTGCTGGTGGCCGGCGCTTTGGTGGCGGGTTTTCATCTGGCTTTGGCGCAGCCTGTGTTGGCTGCTGTTACTGTGATGCGCTTGATCAGTGCCACCTTGATGGGTATCGCTCTCACACTGACGACCCGCTACAGTGACTTGCTGCATGTGTTTGAGTGGTTGCTGATGCCTTTGCAAAAACTGGGTGTACGAACTGACCGCGTGGCGTTGCAGTTGGCGTTGATGCTGCGGTTTACAGAGCATTTTTTTGTGACATGGCGTCGTTTGGATGAGGCCTATCGTTTGCGAACGGGTAAGTCGGGCGGTTTTAAAATACTGGCTCCACTGACCATCCAGATGCTCATCACAGCACGCCGCGTTGCGGATGCACTGACCCTTCGTTTGCGACGCAAACCACTGAATTTATGAACACCCCGACTTCCACCTTCTCCCTGGCCTTGGTGTCTTTGTTTGCCGCCCTCATTGCGGTACTGGGCTTAATTCCGAAGATTGATTTACCTTTGGGTGTGCCCATCACCCTGCAAACACTGGGTGTGATGCTGGCAGGTTGTTTGCTCGGGCCTAAACGTGCCCTACAAGCCTTGGGGCTGTTCTTAATGGCTGTGGCTTTGGGCTTGCCCTTGTTGTCTGGTGGTCGAGGTGGTGTTGGCGTCTTTTTTGCGCCTGCCAGTGGCTATTTGTTGGGCTGGCCTTTGGGCGCTTTTGTCACGGGTGCGGTCATGGCTGTGATGCCTACAGGCACGCCTCGCCAATCGGCCATCGGCGCTTTCGTGGCGTCAGCCGTGGGTGGTTTGCTGGTCGTGCATATCTGCGGCGTGGTGGGCTTGGTCTACATCGCTAATTTGTCTTGGCAACAGGCGGCCATCGGAACTTTGGCATTTGTGCCAGGAGACTTGATCAAGTGCGCCCTGTGCGCGACCGTGGTTCACACGGTGGCTCGCGGCGTGCCCGACTGGCGTTTCGGTGGCTAACCACAGCTTGGTCCATGCGCCACTGGCGCACTGGGCGCAAACCCGCGCAGAGGTGGTGGCGCTGGATGATGGTCACACACGCCTCACTTTTGCAGACCTGTACGCGGCAGTCAGCCAGCAAGCCCAAGCGCTGCAACAGCGTGAAGCACCAGCCACTGTGTGTGTGGACGTCACATCCAGCACGCTGGCTCAACTGATTTCTTTTCTGGCCATCATCATGAGCGGTCGATGTGCCGCTGTGACTGACCCCGATTGGCCCCTCGCCGTGCGTGAACAGGTACAGGCGGCGATGACACAGGATGCAGCGCATCTTCCCCCTCCCACGCCTCACACCCCTTTTTATATTGGTTTTACGTCTGGCAGCACAGGTCAACCTAAAGGGTTCAGACGCCACCACCAGTCGTGGACGGAAAGTTTGCGCGTGTGTCTGGACACGTTTGGGGACGCCGCCGCCACGCGCGTGTTGGCAGCGGGACGGATTTCTCATTCGTTATTTTTGTTTGGCATGGTGCTTGGGCTTTGGAGTGGTGCAGGTGTCGTTGTGCAAGCGCGCTTTTCGGCGGCTCGCATGGTGGACACCTTGCAACAAGGGCACACGCCATGTTTGGTCGCTGTGCCAAGCCAGCTCTTACTCATGCTGGCTTTGGCTGAACGCCGCCAAACGCCACCCATCGAGAGCGTGCGATTGATCCTCATCAGCGGTGCGCGTTGGATGCGTGATCGCACCAACGATTTGCAAGCCTTGTTTCCCAAAGCGCGCATCGTGGAGTTTTATGGCGCTTCAGAAACCAGTTTCATGGCTTGGATGGATGCCGATGCGTCAGCTCCTGCCCAAGCGGTAGGCCAACCATTTTCAAATGTAGACATCGCCATTCATAACCCGCAGCCTCCTTTGGGAACTGGGCAAATTTTTGTACGCAGCCCCATGTTGTTCATGGACTATGTGGGTGCTGATCCGGACCACACGGCGGCGATACGCGAAGGCGAATGGCTGTCGGTGCGGGATATGGGCTACATCGATCACAAAGGCTACCTGTGTTTGGTGGGTCGCGAAAATCGGATGGTGGTCACGCAAGGGAAAAACTTATTTCCCGAAGAAGTCGAGGCCGTGTTGCTTAGAGATCAACGTATCGCGCAAGCTTTCGTTCATGGTGTGGCCGATCCCCTTCGTGGCCAACTGGTCGTGGCCGTGCTGCAATTACATGATCGCCACACACCGTTTTCGACCCACGACCTGGCGGTACTTTGCCGTGAGTATTTAGAAGCCTACAAAATTCCTAAGCGCGTGTGGTTGTGTGACGCTTGGCCCTTCACCGCCAGTGGCAAAACGGATCATGTGGCTTTGGTCGAGGCCGTCACGAAAGGTTCTTCATGGTTGCACCTCTTGCCTTCATAACGGCGTGGGCCCGGAGCGCGGTGGTGCCTCGGGGAGGGGCATTTCACACCTTGCATCCCCATCAAATTGCAGCCCCCGTGCTGCAAGCCTTGCTGCAACGCGTCGAGCTGAACCCCGCGGCAGTCGACGCAGTGGTGTTGGGCAATGCGTTAGGTGCCGGTGGCAACCCCGCTCGCATGCTGTCCTTACACGCAGGTCTGGCAGAGCGCTGCGCGGCTTACACCGTCGACACGCAATGTTGTGCAGGGCTAGATGCGATTGCCGTGGGGGCTGCATTGATTGCTTCTGGCCAGGCGCATGTGGTCATTGCTGGTGGTGCAGAGGCTTGGAGTCGGTCCCCCATGCGTCTGCATCGCCCTCTGCGTGCAGGTGAGTCGCCCGAGCCCTACGAGCGCCCCGCATTTGCACCGACCCCTGCACAAGACCCTGACATGCTCATCTCAGCCGCCGACTATGCAGCAACGCATGGCTATACGCGTGTCGAGCAAGAGGCCTATGCGATACAAAGCCATGCGCGTGCCATCGCTCACCAAGCGGAGTTGGCCTCAGAGATCGTGCCTGTGGCTGGGGCCTGCCACGATGCTTACCCCCGCCATCTTGCTGCCGAGCGCGCCGCACGCATGCCCACACTGGCGTGTGCTGAAGGTGTGGAATCCCATGCATTTGGCCTGAGTGCCTTGACGGTTTCAGCCCAGGCAGATGGCGCCGCGCTCGTGCTGCTGATGAGCGCGCAGGCATGTGCCCAATTACATCTCACGCCGGCCATGTCATGGGCAGCACATGCTTCGGTGGGAGCCGCCCCTCAGGTGCCCCTGGTGGCAGCCGAGTTGGCTGCTCACACGGTGTTGCAGCGCATGAGCAACACCTCACCCCATGAGCTGGCATGCGTGGAGCTGCACGACGCATTTGCGGTACAAGGTTTGAGTTTTGCCAAGGGTTTAGGCTTGATGCCGCAGCAGCTCAACGCACAAGGCGGTGGTTTGGCTCGCGGCCACCCCATTGGCGCCTCGGGCGCTGTGGCTTTGGTGTGTTTGCTATCGAGATTAGACAAACTGCAACAACCCCATGCAAAAGGGCTGGTTGCGGTCGCCGGTGCGGGTGGCTTAGGCTCAGCCGCTGTGGTGCAAAAGACAGTGCACGCGGCTTAGCCCAACACCTTGAAATAGGCATCCAAATCACAGCGCTCGGTACGGGTTTGATTCACCGGGGATTGCGGGTCGGCATACCCAAGCGCTATGCCGCAGACGACCACGGAGGATTCATCCAGCCCCAAGTGTTGACGAATGAGGGATGGGTAAGACGCAAGCGCCCCAATCGCACACGTTGACAAGCCCTGCGCTTGGGCGGCCAGCATCAGACCGTAAAGCGTCATGCCCAAGTCCATGTAGCCCCCACTACCAAAACCGTGTTCGAGTGTCACGACCAGCGCCACGGGTGCATCGAAAAAACGGAAATTGCGCTCAAACTGCGCATCGCGGCCTGCACGGTCTTCCCGCGACACCCCCAATGCCCCATAAAGAGCTTGCGCGGCAGCCACTTGTCGACGACGCAACGTCATGGGCATGGGTTTTGGAAAGTAGTCGTAGTCTTCAACCTCAGCTTCGCCCGCACGCCAAGCGCGCACCAAATGGTCAGAGAGTGCTTGACGTACATCCCCTTTCACCTGCGTGAATGAACCGGGTTGCAAATTGGCCCCGCTTGGGGCCAAGCGTGCAGAAACCAGCAGCGATGCCAGCAATGCCGGGGAGACGGGCGTGGGCAAATAGTCCCGTACCGAACGACGTTCATTCAACAACTGTGAGAAAGAAGCTTGAGAGATCACACGGAAATTATCGGATGAAATAAAAATCCCCCGTCACTCTTGCGAGTGCGGGGGATGAATGCGCAGGATTTCTAGGCTTGATTAGAAGCGATAGCCCACGCCCACACCGATCAGCACGGGGTTGAGCTTGAGTGTGCCCACATCCGCACCGCCCACGTAAACGTCGGATTTGAGTTGCACTTTCTTCACGTCAAAGTTCAATGACACTTGCTTTGTCAACGGCACATCCACACCCGCTTGCAGCGCAAAACCGATGCTGTTGTTGTTCAAATGTGTGTCGTTCGCGCTGGTCACCGTGATTTCTTCTTTGCCAATTTTGGTGAAGTTCACACCGGCGCCCACATAAGGCTTGAACCCATTGAAGTTGGTGAAGTGGTATTGCATGGTCAATGTGGGAGGCAAATGTTTGAACGTACCCAAATTTGCACCATTCAAATACACATGCTGCTTTTGTGGCACGGTCAACACCAATTCAGCCGCAATGTTTGGGTTGAAAAAATACGTGATGTCGATTTCGGGAATGGTTTTGTCGTTCACAGTCAGTGCAGATGTCGTGGCTGTGTTACCACTGTTTTTCATGTCCAGTTGTACAGCGCGCGCACGAACCATCCATGGGCTTTCTTGCGCAGCCACTTGACCAGCCAAACACACACCCACAGCAGCAGCGATAAGGATCTTTTTCATTTTTCTCTCCGAGGAACAACGGGAAAATTCCCGAGCCACCATTGCAACAAAAACACAAAGAAGCGCCCTTGATCTTTCTCAAACCTCCGGCTTCTTTTGTTTGATTTGCATCAAATGCGCATAAAAAAACCCGCTACGTTTCCGTAGCGGGTTTCAGACTTTTAAATCCTTAACTGGCGCGAGCCAGCATGGGGATTAGAAGTTGTGGATCATACCGAAAGCCACTTGCTTGATGTCTGCGCCAGTACGTGAAGTACCAGATGCATAGTTACCACCGGTCATGTTGTAAGCGGCATTGGCTTGGTTGTTGATCACGTGGTAAGCAGTGTAGAAGTGAGTACGCTTAGACACAGCTTTGGTCAAGCCCAAAGTGTAGGCTTTTGCACCAGTGTCGTCTTGTGTCACGCCACTTGCAGTGATGTTGTTGGCTTTTGCGTATTGACCGTGCAGAGTCAAACCACCACCCAAAGCATGCTTCACAACGAGTGCGTAGCCGCTGTCTTTGGCATTACCTGCTGAAGTAACGTTGGCTTTAGATGCGCCAGCGCTGAACATTGTCACGTAGGTGGCGCCGGCTGTGGTCACGTCAGTACGTGATTTAGCCCAGTATTGCAAAGACACCATGCTGTCTGGTGTGTACTTGAAGCCCAAACCCACTTTGTTTGCTGTACGGTTGAAAGAGTTCAAGCCAACGCTACCGGTATTCGCAGTGGTGCTAGCGGCAACACTCGCTGCATCTGTTGAGTTTTGATGGTCCCACATCGCCACGTATTGACCAGCTGTGTACAACAACTTGCCGCCGAAGTATCGAGCGTTAACGCCTTTAGCAGCTGTAGCAGATTCACCGTTTGCGTTTGTTGAGCCAGCGTTGCCAGACATGCCCATTGCGCCTGCGTAGATCTCAGAACCTGCGAACGCACCCAAGTCGCCATTAGCAGCGAGTTTGATCATGTTCTCACCACGAACGGTGTAAACACCAACGCCTCCGTTTTCCAAGTTGGTGGCAGAGTCAGCGCCCAAGTAAGTAGAACCCACTTCGTTCAAAGCACCTTGAGTCCACCACACGTTTTGGCGACCCAAGCGGACTTCAGCTGTGTTGTTGCCGTAGTACATGCGACCTTCGCGTGAGCAGAAGGTAGATGTGTTGGCGTTGTTTGTGTCAGCTTGACCTGTGCTTGAACCGTTGTCGATGTTGATACCAGTTTCGCAATAGACACCAGCTTTAGTGCCGCCACCCAAGTCTTCTTGGGCTGCAAAAGTGATGCGAGAAGAAGTGTCAGCAACGCGAACACGGTTCTTCAAATCGCTGGCTTCACCGGCTGTAGAACCAGTTGCTTGGTATGTAGACACGTCCATGCTAGCGCGGCCTGACAAGGTCACGAAAGATTGGGCGAAAGCAGAAGTCGCGGCCAATGCGGCCAATGCAACGAGGGTTTTTTTCATTTCAAAGTTCTCCAAGGTTTGAACAGGTGCTCTGGAACATCCAGAGCCAACCTCCGTTTTCAGGAAGCTGCATGTATTGAACCAGATGACACAGGGCCTGGCTATGACAAGCTTCAAAAATACAGCCATCTCGTTGCTTTGTTGCAACACATCAATTCTCAGATTTTTCAACGTTGGCAAAGAAATAGCCATTTGGCCGTCTAAAAACGTTAAAGCTAGCAAAAACCCTAGCAAATCAACCCCATCCAACTTAAACTGAAACGCATGGATGCTTTACTGATCGCCGCCGACAGTGCTTTACGCACTGTGTTTGCCCACCACCACGCAAACCGAGCCACGCCAACGTGGGAAGGCCAGGTATCCAACCCCTCACAGCTGACCGAACACGAAAAAGCAGAGGCTGCCGCGCTGATGCGGGTGAATCATGTCGGGGAGGTATGCGCACAAGCCCTGTACACCGCCCAGGCACTAGCCACCAAAGACCACGCCTTGCGCCAGCATCTGACAACTGCCTGCAACGAAGAGACCGACCATTTGGCCTGGTGCGAGCAACGCCTGCACGAGCTAGACGGGCGTACCAGCTTACTCAACCCGCTGTGGTACGCGGGAGCCTTTGCCATTGGCTATGGCGCGGCCAAGCTAGGCGGCGACCGCATGAGTCTGGGATTTGTGGTGGAAACAGAGCGCCAAGTCGAGGCGCATTTAGAAAGCCACTTGGGCCTTTTGCCCGCGAATGACAGGCCCAGCCGCGCCATCGTGGCGCAAATGAAGGTGGACGAGGCGCAACACGCCAAAGAGGCGCAGCTCGCAGGTGCAGCCGAGTTGCCTGCGCCTTTTAAAGCCTTGATGCAAGTAGCGGCCAAGGTGATGACCACCGTGGCGCATCGCATCTAAGCCTGCTTCGGCTTTTTAAGCCTCCACCAGCTCAAAGCTGGTGGTAATTTCAGCCGTTTTGCCCAGCATGATGCTGGCCGAGCAGTATTTGTCGTGGCTCATGGCAATGGCACGTTCTACCGCAGCCGCTGGCACGCCTTGGCCCGTGACGGTGAAGTGCATGTTGATTTTGGTGAACACTTTGGGGTCTTCGGTGGCGCGTTCGCTCACGATCTTCACGCTGCAACCTTGCACATTGTGACGGCCACGCTTCAAGATGAGCACCACGTCATACGCGGTGCAGCCGCCCGTGCCAGCCAACAACATTTCCATGGGGCGAGGTGCCAAGTTTTGGCCACCGTTTTCGGGCTTAGCTGCGTCGGGCGCACCGTCCATCGCCACCACATGGCCGCTGCCAGTTTCTGCAATAAAGCCCATGCCTGAACGAGTACCAGAGTTGCCGGTCCAACTGACGGTGCATTCCATGAAAGTTCTCCAAAAATATTTGACGCCATTGTCTGCGAATTGTTGCAGCGCAACAAAATTTGCATACAATTTGGGCTTGTCTCCTCCACCCTCAAAAGTGGATTCATGCCCCGAGTTGCAAAACTCGGGGCTTTTTTTTGCCCTTTTGTCTTAAGAGACAATCAACCCATGTCTACCCGCACCCCAAAAGCGCGCGCGCTGCAGCCCGCCGATTACCTGAAAAAAATCTTAACCGCCCGTGTGTACGACGTGGCGACCGAATCTGCACTAGAAGTGGCCAAAAACCTGAGCCGCCGAATTCACAACACGGTGCTGTTGAAGCGCGAAGACCAGCAACCCGTGTTCAGCTTCAAACTGCGCGGCGCGTACAACAAGATGGCGCACCTCACGCCTGCCCAGCTGAAGAAAGGCGTCATTTGCGCCTCCGCCGGCAACCACGCACAAGGCGTGGCGCTAGGGGCCAAGCGTCTGGGCACCAAAGCCATCATCGTCATGCCCACCACCACGCCCAGCGTGAAGATTGAAGCCGTCAAAGCTTTGGGTGGCGATGTGGTGTTAGCCGGTGACAGCTACTCTGATGCGTACACCCACGCACTCACACTCGAAAAGAAAAACGGCATGACCTTCGTGCACCCGTTTGACGACCCCGATGTCATTGCCGGCCAAGGCACGATTGCGATGGAAATGCTGCGTCAGCTGCAAGGCCTCAACCTGCACCAACTCGACGCGGTGTTTGTGGCGATTGGCGGCGGTGGCTTGATCAGTGGCGTGGCCAACTACATCAAGGCGGTGCGCCCCGAAATCAAAGTGATTGGCGTGCAAATGGATGACTCATCGGCCATGATGCAGTCGGTGCAAAAAGGCAAACGCATCACCCTTAACGATGTGGGTTTGTTCTCGGACGGCACAGCCGTCAAGTTGGTTGGCGAAGAGACCTTCCGCGTGAGCAAAAACTTGGTCGACAACTACATCACCGTCGACACCGATGCGGTGTGCGCCGCCATCAAAGATGTATTTGTAGACACCCGAAGCATCGTCGAGCCCGCAGGTGCATTGGCTGTGGCCGCGATCAAGCAATACGTGGCCGAGCACAAAACCAAAGGCGAAACCTACGCTGCCATTTTGTGCGGTGCCAACATGAATTTCGACCGCTTGCGCTTTGTGGCCGAACGCGCCGAAGTGGGTGAAGAGCGCGAAGCCTTGTTTGCCGTGACCATCCCCGAGCAACCCGGCAGCCTGCGCCGTTTTTGCGAGCTGATTGGCAAACTGCCCAGCTTTGGCGGCAGCAAGTCACCGCGCAATGTGACCGAGTTCAACTACCGCATGAGCGACCAAGCCAAGGCGCATGTGTTTGTGGGCTTGACCACCGGTGCGAAAGGCGAAAGCAGCAAGATTGCCACCCAGTTCAGCAAGAGCGGGTTTGAGGCGATTGACCTCACACACGACGAGTTGGCCAAAGAGCACATTCGCCACATGGTGGGCGGACATTCGTCGCTCGCGCATGAGGAGCGCATCTTGCGTTTTGAGTTCCCCGAGCGCCCCGGCGCGTTGATGAAGTTCTTGCTGGCCATGCGCCCCGGTTGGAACATCAGCCTGTTCCACTACCGCAACCAAGGCGCAGACTACGGCCGCATCTTGATGGGCTTGCAAGTACCCAAGGCTGACAACAAAGCATTCACCGCTTTCTTGGACGGGTTGGGCTACCCGTATGTGGAAGAAACGCAGAACCCCGCTTACCGTTTGTTCTTGCAGCGCTGAAATTTTGAAAGTCAACACATGAAACACAACACCCAGAAACAACGCGGCCTGAGTTTGATTCAAATCATGATCATCTTGGCCGTGATCGGCATCGTGGTGTCGATGGCGGCAACCCAACTCAGCCAGCGCGGCTAAAAGGATTCATCACATGGGCGTGTCACTGGACGGTAAATTGGTGGTGGCCATTTCGTCACGCGCCCTGTTTGATTTTGAAGAAGAAAACCAAGTTTTCGAACAAGGCGATGACCGCGCCTACATGAAGCTGCAACTCGACCGCCTCGAAACACCCGCCAAACCCGGCGTGGCGTTCTCGCTAGTGCAAAAGCTGTTGGCCTTCAACACGGCTGAAACGCAACGGGTCGAAGTGGTCATCCTCTCGCGCAACGACCCTGTGAGCGGCATGCGCGTGTTCCGCTCGGCGCAGCACTACGGCCTACCCATTCAACGCGGCAGCTTCACGCGCGGGCAATCGCCTTGGCGCTATTTGCGCCCGCTCAACGCCAACTTATTTTTGTCTACCCACTTGGCCGATGTGCGCTCTGCGCTTGACGCAGGCGTGCCTGCCGCGCAGGTGTACCCGCACTCCGCCCACGCCTCAGAAGCCAATCCGCACGAAGTGCGCATTGCGTTTGACGGTGACGCCGTGCTGTTCAGCGACGAGGCCGAGCGCGTGTTTCAAGCCCAAGGCCTCGACGCGTTTCAGCAGCATGAAAAAACAAAGGCCGCTCAACCCCTGTCGGCTGGCCCATTTAAACCTTTGCTCGCCGCCTTGCACCAATTGCAGCAAGCGGGCACGCCGCACATGCGCATTCGCACCGCGCTCGTCACCGCACGCAGCGCACCCGCGCACGAACGCGCCATTCGCACGCTGATGGACTGGAACATTGAAGTGGACGAAGCCATGTTCTTGGGCGGGCTTGAAAAAGGCGAGTTCTTGCGCGAGTTTGAACCCGACTTTTTCTTTGACGACCAAACCGGCCACATCGAATCTGCCGCCCGTCACGTGCCCGCAGGCCATGTGGCCAGCGGCGTGCGCAACACCGACTTTTAAACACCATGAACGCATTCAAAACCGTTGCCAACAACGTGGCAACGAACTGGCAAAAAAGTCGCTTACAACTCAGCCGCGTCTGGGCTTTGTCGCTGCCGTACTTCAAGTCCGAAGAAAAGTGGCGCGCGCGCTTGCTGTTGGCTGCGTGCGTGGGCTTGAACCTCGGCATGGTCTACATGATGGTGTTGCTCAACGACTGGAACCGCGTGTTTTACGACGCGCTGCAAAACCGCAATGCCGAGGTGTTTTGGCACCAGCTCGGTGTGTTTGCCATGCTGGCGACGTGCTTCATCATCGTGGCGGTGTACCGCTTCTACCTCACGCAGCTGCTGGAGCTGCGCTGGCGAGCGTGGATGACGCGCGACTACTTGCAACGCTGGCTCAAAGGCCATGTGTTCTACCAACTCGAGTTGCAAAGCAAGCACGGCACCGACAACCCCGACCAACGGATTCAAGAAGACGTGCAGCAGTTCACCGCCGACACGGTGGGCTTGTCGCTCGGTTTGCTTGATGCCACCGTCACGCTGTTGAGCTTTGTCGGCATCCTGTGGTCGCTCTCGGGTGGCTTTAGTTTTGAGATGGCGGGCGAGACGTACAACATCCCCGGCTTCATGGTGTGGATGGCTTTGGCCTACGCCTTGACGGGCAGTTTGATCGGTCACCTCATTGGCCGCTCGATGGCCTCACTCAACTTTGCACAGCAGCGCTTGGAAGCCGATTTTCGCCACCACCTCATGCGTGTGCGCGAGTACAGCGAAGCCATTGCGCTAGACCGTGGCGGCAGCGTGGAACGCTTGTCGTTGCAAGAGCGATTCAAGCAAGTGCTCGACAACTTCATGCGCTTGCTGCGCGTGCAAAAACGTTACACCTGGTTCAACTCGGGCTACGGCCAAGCGGCGGTGGTGTTCCCCATGTTGGTGGCCTCGCCACGCTATTTCAGCGGGGCCATTCAGCTGGGTGAGTTGATGCAAATCTCGTCTGCGTTTGGGCAAGTGCAAGAGTCGCTCAGCTGGTTCATCAGCAACTACAGCCGCTTGGCCTCATGGCAAGCCACCACGCTGCGTTTGACCTCGTTCCAAGATCAGATGAATGCGGTTCAAGTGAAAGAAACAACGGACGACGCAACCACTTTGCCACTGTCGTTCACAGGTGCAAGCCCCCTCACCCACTCTGGCATCAACGCTTTGCACACCACGCCCCTCACCATCTCGTTGCCAAACGGCGAGGTGTTGTTGGCCGACACCCCCCTCAACGCGGCGGCTGGCGACACGGTGCTCATTCGCGGCCCTTCGGGCTGCGGCAAGTCCACCTTGTTGCGGGTGCTCGCAGGCATTTGGCCGCACGTCACATCGCCCACACACGACCGCCGTGGTGAACCCATCACCTACGGCCCCGTGGTGTTGCCTGAAGGCAGCGTGTTCATGCCGCAGCGCCCGTACTTTCCAGAAGGCACCTTGCGTCAAGCGCTGGCCTATCCCGACAGTGCCGAGCACTACACCGACGAGGCGTTAAAGAGCGCCTTGTACGACGCCATGCTGCCCAACCTAGCCGACGAACTCGACACCGCCAGCCAATGGACGCAGCAACTCTCCGGCGGCGAGCAACAACGCTTGGCCTTGGCGCGTGTGTTGCTCAAACGCCCGCGCTGGGTGTTTGCCGATGAGGCCACCAGCGCCTTGGATGAAGCGGCTGAAAAAACGCTTTACGAAAAACTCCGCACGATGGTGCGCGAAGAAGGCGGTGGTTTGGTGTCCATCGCGCATCGTCCCAGCGTGGCGAGCTACCACGACAGAGCGTGGCAGTTTGTGCCTGCGCCTGAGGGCAGCAACGCGAAGTTTGCGCTTGTCGCGGAATAAAAAGCGGAAGGCTTAAGCCTTCCAGCGCGCCCAGCCTTTGGCGCGCAAATCACACGCAGGGCAAGTGCCGCAGCCATAGCCCCAATCGTGGCGGTGCGTGCGGTCACCCATGTAGCAGGTGTGGGTGTGTTCGACGATCAGGTCCACCAATTGCTCGCCACCGTTGGCATGGGCTTTTTGGCCGAGGTCATGCGCCAACTGCCACGTTTGCGCTTTGTCGATCCACATCAACGGTGTCTCAATCAACAAGCGGCGGTCCATGCCGAGTGACAAGGCAATTTGCATCGCCTTCATGGTGTCGTCGCGGCAGTCGGGGTAGCCTGAAAAATCGGTTTCGCACACACCGGTGACGATGACATCCAAACCACGGCGATACGCCAACGCCGCAGCGAGTGTGAGGAACAACAGGTTGCGCCCCGGCACAAAGGTGTTGGGTAGGCCCGAGCTTTCCATTTGAAACGCCATGTCGCGCGTGAGCGAGGTTTCGCTGACTTGGCCGAGCACACCTAGGTCGAGCAAATGGTCTTCGCCCAACTTCGCGCTCCACTCGGGGAACTGCGCACGCACTTGCGCCAGCACTTGCATGCGGGCTTCGAGCTCTACCAAGTGGCGTTGGCGGTAGTCAAACGCCAAAGTTTCGACGCGCTCGTATTGCGCCAGCGCATGGGCCAAACAGGTGGTGGAGTCTTGACCGCCCGAGAACAAAACCAAGGCTGTGCGGTGAATGGGGTGACGTGCTTGCATGGTCGTGTCAGTGGGAAGAATCTTTGGGTTGCGAAATTTTGTCGGTCAGCGCAATCGCCAACGCGCTGAGCAAGAACGTGATGTGAATGATGGTTTGCCACATCAACACTTTCTCGTCGTAGTTGGCAGCGTTGATGAAGGTCTTGAGCAAATGGATGGACGAAATGCCAATGATGGCCATGCCCAACTTGACCTTCAACACCGAGGCGTTGACGTGGCTGAGCCACTCGGGTTGGTCAGGGTGGTCTTCCAAATACATGCGCGAGACAAAGGTCTCATACCCGCCCACGATGACCATGATGAGCAAGTTGGAGATCATCACCACGTCAATCAAACCCAACACCACCAACATGGTGATGGACTCGCTAAGCTTCTCTAAGGCCATGCCGTTTTTGTAGCCAATGCTGGTCACCAACGCGTCCAACGCATGCTGGTTGCCAAACGCGGCTTCAATCAAGTGGACCAACTCCACCCAAAAGTGAAACACGTACAAGCATTGCGCCAAGATGAGGCCCAAGTACAAAGGCAGTTGCAGCCAACGGCTGGCAAAAATCATGCGGGGCAAACGTGGGGGTTGCGTCATGGCGAGTAGGGTTTTGAAACAAAGAAACTAAATTTTGCCTGAGCCCGCCTAAACTCCGCCCATGTTGTTACAAATTTTCTCGTTGATTCTTCACTTCGTCGTGGGCTTGGTGGCAGGCACGTGTTTGCTGCGTATGTACATGCACTTGCAGCGCATCAACCTCTCACGCAGCGGGGGCAACCCGTTGGCCCCGTTTGTGTTCGCAGTCACCAACTGGTTGGTGCTGCCTGTGCGCCGCTTTGTGCCCGCGATTGGGCACTTGGACACAGCCAGCTTGGTCGCCGCCTATGCGGTGTTGTTGGCCAAACATTCGCTGCTGTGGCTCATGGCAGGTGCCACGGCGCACTCGCTCACCTTGCTGACCAACGCGGGGTTTGAGTTGGTCAGCGTGATGTTGTCGGGCCTGATGTGGTTGGTCATTGGCTACGCGTTGATGTCGTGGTTCAACACCGCCTCCGACGCGCGCTACGTTTTGGCGCAATTGGTCGAACCGCTGCTGCGCCCGATTCGCCGCGTGCTGCCGCACATCGGCGGGGTGGACTTGTCGCCCATTGCATTGATGCTCGTGCTTCAAATTGCCGAAATCGTGCTGCGCCACGTGCAGATTCAATTGACGTTCTAACCCATCACGAGGAGCGCGCATGTTGTTCACACGTTTTTGTTTGGCCTTATCGCTCGCCATTGCAACAATCGGCGTGAGCGCGCAAACCACGCCACAGCCTGCACCGCTGCCGCCGGTGAACACCATTGCCGCGTTGGATGTGCCCCGCTACATGGGCACTTGGTATGAGATTGCCAAGTTCCCCAATCGCTTTCAAGCCAAATGCGTGACCAACACGCGCGCTAGGTATTTGGCGCAAACCGATGGCTCGGTGCAAGTGCTCAACAGCTGCGTCACTGCCGATGGCAGCACCATCGACGCGTTGGGTTTGGCCAAGCAAATCGGCAGCGCCACATCGCCCAAGCTGGAAGTGCGCTTCGCGCCTGCATGGCTAGGCTGGCTGCCCATAGTGTGGGGCGACTATTGGGTGATTGACCTGGATGCCGACTACCAACTCGCCGCCGTGAGCGATGCCAAACGCGAGTACCTGTGGGTGCTGTCGCGCACACCCCAAGTCAACGCCAAGGCGTATGACGCGTTGCTTCAACGCGTGCAAGCACAACACTTTGATGTGCGTAAACTCGAACAAACCACTCAACACTAAAGAGAAAACACCATGCGAGTCAAACAAATCCTCACCGATGTTCAACTGGTCATTGCTGACCTCGAAGTGCATTTGAACGGCGAGTTGCGCACCAGCCCCACACTGTGCGCACTCATTCCCGCAGCGAATGGGCATGAAGAAAAAATTGTGCCCCTCAACACCCCGGATGGGCGTCCGATCTTCATGAATTTAGAAAACGCCATTCAGCCGACAGCGGAATAAGCTCACACCTTCGTCTTGGCGTGCCGCAAGTTGTTGCAGCGGTCGTGGCTAATCGCTAAATTTTCTTGGTGGCTGTTGCCACCTTCGCTCAAGGGCTGGATGTGCTCCAGCGTGGCGTCGGCGTGCGCCACATGCTCCCCGCAAACCCAACACGGCACCACGCCATGCAATTGGCGTGAGACCGTTTTGTAAATTTTGTCGCGGGTGAGCTTGAGTCGACTCAAGGCGTTACTTGATCCAAGCAGCCAAAGTTTTGGCGTAGGCGTCAAAGTCTTTGATGGGGCGCTTGGCCACACCCGACGCTTCAGCCGCACGTGCCACCGCAGGCGCGATGCGCTGGATGAGGCGTGTGTCGAAGGGCTTGGGAATGATGTTGTCCACACCAAACGCCAAATCAACGCCGGGGTAAGCGGCCTTGACTTCGGCAGTCACTTCCAACTTGGCCAAGTCTGCGATTTCGCGCACGCACGCAATCTTCATGGCTTCAGTGATCTTGGTCGCGCCGCAATCCAAAGCACCACGGAAGATGTACGGGAAGCACAACACGTTGTTCACTTGGTTGGGATAGTCCGAGCGGCCGGTGGCGATGATGCAATCGGGGCGCACGGCTTTGGCCAACTCAGGGCGAATTTCTGGCTCGGGGTTGGCCAAGGCCAAGATGAGCGGCTTGTCGGCCATGGTTTTGACCATGTCTTGTGTCAACACGCCGGGGGCTGAGCAACCCAAGAACACATCGGCGCCGTTGACCGCATCGGCCAAGGTACGCGCGTCGGTCTTTTGTGCAAAGCGAGCTTTGGACTCGTCGTAGCCACCGGGGCGGTCTTCGTAAATCACGCCTTTGGAGTCGCACACATAAATGTTTTCGGTCTTCACACCCAAGCCGACAAACACATCCAAGCAAGCCAAGGCCGCTGCACCTGCGCCAGACACCGCCACTTTGACTTGGGTGATGTCTTTGCCTGCCAACTCCAAGCCGTTCAACATCGCGGCAGCAGAGATGATGGCCGTGCCATGTTGGTCGTCGTGGAAGACGGGGATGTTCATGCGCTTGCTCAGCTCGCGCTCAATGTAGAAGCACTCGGGGGCTTTGATGTCTTCGAGGTTGATGCCACCAAAGGTGGGTTCCATGGCGGCGATGATGTTCACCAATTTGTCGGCATCGTGTTCGTCGAGTTCGATGTCGAACACGTCAATGCCCGAGAACTTTTTAAACAAACAGCCTTTGCCTTCCATCACAGGCTTGCCGGCCAACGCGCCGATGTCGCCCAAGCCCAGCACCGCTGTGCCGTTGGTGATGACGCCAACCAAGTTGCCGCGGCTGGTGTATTCGTAAGACGTGAGGGGGTCTTTTTCAATCTCCAAGCAGGGGTACGCCACGCCGGGTGAATAAGCCAAGCTCAAATCGTGTTGGTTATCCAAGGGATGGGTCGGCTCGACGCGAATCTTGCCCTTGGTGGGCGAGCGGTGGTAGTCGAGCGCGGCGGTGCGTAATTCTTGTTCTGCTGGGGTCATGAGAGGAGGCTCCGAATTGTTTTAAAAATGGGGTCCATCCTAGCCGGAAGAAGGGGCCTAAATTGGTCATCCTTGTCCGTGCATACACTTACGCACTTTCCTCCTACAACTGCCCGCTCTAGCCTCTCATGCAAGCCTTGTTGAATGCCATCGCCACGATGGCCCTGCCCACCGACGCTCAACGCGTGTTCCACGGCCGTGGTGGCTTGCATCCGGGCTGCGAGCAGTGGAGCTTAGACGCCTACCCGCCGGTGATGGTGTTGACCAGCTTTCAACCCGTGCCCGAGGACGACTTGGCCACGGTAGGCACGGCCCTCGCCGCACGTTGGGCACAAATCGCCCCAAACCAACCGCTCAACTGGGTGTTTCAGTGCCGCGCCGAAGGTCACCTTGAAACACGTTTGATGCGCGGCGACGTACCCGACCCGCATGTGGTGACCGAGAACGGCGATCGCTACCGCGTGCATGTGCTCAAAGGCCAAAACCACGGTTTGTTTTTAGACATGGCCCAAGGCCGCGAATGGGTGCGCACGTTTGTGCGCAATTACGGCGTAGACCAGCCCCGCCTGAAAGTGCTCAACCTGTTTGCCTACACCTGCGCGTTCTCGGTGGTGGCCATGCAAGCAGGTGCGAAGCAAGTGGTGAACGTGGACATGAGCCATGGCGCAATGGCCATCGGTCAACAAAACCACGCACTCAACGGCATCAGTACCGGCGCGACATTTTTGATGCACGACATTTTCAAGACGTGGGGCAAGATCACGCGCAGCGGGCCTTACGGCTTGGTCATCATTGACCCGCCGAGCTACCAAAAAGGCAGTTTCATCGCCACCAAAGACTACGCCAAGCTCATGCGACGCTTGCCCGAGCTGCTGGCACCCGGCGGGTACGCACTGCTGTGCCTGAATGCGCCAGAGCTGGGCCTAGACTTTTTGCAAGACCAAATGCAAGCGCTTGCGCCTGAATTGAAATTTGTCGAACGCGTGGCCAACCCTGCGGTGTTTGCCGACGTGTCGCCCGAGCGCTCGCTCAAAGTGTTGGCGTATCAAACGCCGGCGTTGGCGGCCTCAGTCGAGAGCCAAGCATGAGGTCGCATATCTCCATCGTTGACGTGGACAACTGCGACACCTGGACCCGCTACCGCAGCGGCCTGTGCAACAGCTGCGCAGCCAATTGCTGCACCATGCCTGTGGAAGTGAAGATGGCCGACTTGATTCGCTTAGAGCTGGTCGACCCGTTTGAAGCCGAACACGAAGAGCCCAAACAAATCGCGAAGCGCTTGCAAAAAATGGGCGTGATCGAGCACTTCAATTTCAAGAACAGCATCTTCACGCTGTCGCGTCGCGCCAATGGCGACTGCCAAAACCTCGATGCCAAAACGCGTCGTTGCACCGTGTACGAGAAACGCCCCAACACCTGCCGCTTGCACCCGCAAGTGGGGCCCAAGCCCAACTACTGCCCCTACGGGGCTGTGCGCTAATTCAGTGCGTCCAATAAATCTTGCGTATCGCGAATGATGGGCTGCGCCAACTGCAAGAGCAAGTGACCATCTTTGGCTTGCTGGGCCCAACGGTTTGAGGCCTCCAACACAGGATGCGAATGCAAATAATCGGGCACTTCAAAGTCTGGCGTTTGTTGCTTGAATGACAGCAACATGCTGAGGTAGCCCGAAAAATACAAGCTAAACATCAACGCATTCGCGGCCTCTTGCGTGATCTCGCGTCGGCCGACCACCTGCAGAAACAAAGCCTTGGCGGTTTCTATCGTAGGCAACTCATTGGCGTGCAGTTGAAATTCTTCGTCTAAGGCGTTGCAGGCTTTGTCCCACTGCGCGAGCGCATCTGTCATGTCGTCGGTCGTTTCAAGATTGGTTCAGGCCAGCATTGTGCCTTTGCATTTCTTCGCTCCGCAGCGACAAGCGTATTTGGCTTTGAGTGCATCCGTCACGGGCTCGTCGCTCACCAAGCCATAGTTGAAGGTGAGCTCTTCACCGCGCCAAACTTGACGGCGCGTGTGAATGAAGATGCGACCATCGACCTCGACCGGCTCGCAGTTCGGTCGACACGAATGGTTGATCCAGCGCGAGGCGTTGCCGCCGTACAAACCATCGATCACCCGCGTGTCGTCGATGTGAAAGTAAAACGTGTGCTCGGGGTTACTCGGGTCGTGCGGATGACGACGCTGCACCTCGGCCATGCTGATGATTTCACCCACGTACTCGATCACGCTCTCGCCTGCAGCCATGTGACACAAAGCAAAAACGCCTTTGCCGTGAACGCGTGAGGAGAGAACTTCGATACGTGGGTGATTCATCCCAAGGAGGTTACTTCAGAACGCCCGCAAAGAATGCGGCCAGTTCGTCATAGCCATCCAGTGGCAACACATGCGCCACGTATTGGTCGGGGCGCACCACGATCATGCAGCCTTGCTCACGGTTGATGCCGCGCATGTCAAAGATGTCGCCCACGCCTTTGTGGTCCACGCAGAACACTTTTTCATGGTCTTGAAGCCCAAGCTTGCCGGTCTTGGGTTTCAAGAGCGAAGGGATGTGCTCGTAAGCGAGCTGGTCAAAGGTTTGTTGGAACACAGCACGGAAGTCGATCACCGCATCCACGTCTTCGCCTTGGCGCGTGTGCTTGACCACGGGCGAGTTGGCATGGGTTTCTAACCAATCTGCCAGCTTGTGAATGGCAGAGCCAGCGTTGGAACTGTCGGCCTTGCCTGCGAACGCATAAATGCGCCAGCGTGCATCGGCCTCGGCCACATGGCCGAGTTGCATTTGCTTGGCATCGGACACACGCACCACAGGCGCTGAGTGGAAACGACGGCCCACCTCTTCGCCTTTGGCCAAGGCTTGGTGTGCGCTGGCGGCAAACAAATACGAGGTGTCGTACTTCACCGCGGTGCCGCCCGTGAACTCTAAGTTGTCTTTGAACTGGCGAATGATGCGTGGCTCTTCCGTGCCATCGCGCTCGGCCTGCGTGGTGGGCGCCGACATGACGCGCGCCCATTTGTGATCGGTCTCGACCAAGCGCTTGGCTTCGGTCAAGCGCTCTTTGGAGTAGCTGCGCAACAGCTTGGCATCGGCACGGCCTTGCAACACATGCACGAGCTTCCAGCCGAGGTTGAAGGTGTCTTGCATCGACACGTTCATGCCCTGCCCCGCTTTGGGCGAATGGGTATGGCACGCATCGCCGGCGGTGAACACGCGTGGGTTGCGGTCCTCGCCCTCAGGCACATCGTCAAAGCGGTCGGTGATGCTGTGGCCAATGTCGTAGATCGACCACCACACCACTTCTTTCACGTCGATGGTGTAGGGCTTGATGATGCGGTTGGCGGCGGCAATCATGTCCTCTTGCGTGAGCTTGCGTTGCGCGGCTTTCTCGCCCACATTGAGTTTGTCCAACTCCACATACATGCGGAACACATAGCCACCCTCGCGCGGCAAGATGAGCACGTTGCCCTCTTTGGCTGAAGAGATCAAACACTTCTGGCGCACGTCTGGGAAATCGGTGTTCGCCAAAATATCCATCACACCCCAAGCTTGGTGCGCGGCATCGCCGTGCAATTCGCCGCCGATGGACTTGCGCACTTTAGAGTGCGCGCCGTCGCAGCCCACCACGTAGTTGGCGCGCACCGTGCGCGTGGCCCACCAGTTGATGCCGGTGGCGTCTTTCAGCGTCACGGTCACGGGATGGTCGTCGGTCGTGGGGTCGATGGTGAGGCTCTCCACTTCCCAGCCGTAGTCGGGCTCTAAGCGTGAGGGCGAATTTTTCATCACCTCAATGAACAACTCATGCAAGCGCGCTTGGTTGATCAAAATGTGCGGCATCTCCGAGCTGTCGTCTGCCACGTCTTGCACGCGGCCCACGCGTTTGATGTGGTCTGGGTTCTTCGGGTCAGGCATCCAAAACGCGGTTTGGTTGACCCAATAGGTTTCGCGCTTGACCTTGTCGGCAAAGCCAAAGGCTTGGAACATTTCCATCGTGCGCGTGTTGATGCCGTCGGCCTTGCCCTTGATGATGTTGCTGGGCATGCGCTCGATGATCATGGTGTCGATCTCGGGGAACTGCGAGAGCTGCGCGGCCAAACACAAGCCTGCGGGGCCTGTGCCTGCAATCAGCACATCGACTTTTTCGGGCAAGGGTTCGTTGGTGCCACGGTTGCGGCGATTGGGGGCTGCTTGTTTGATGTCTGGGCTGCCGCCGCGGAATCCGTCTTTATAAAACTGCATGTCTTGTCTCCATGAGGTTGAAAGCGCCGAAACACCGGCATGACGAAATAATAACTGTACTTATCATTATCTGTCAACATGGTATGTATGATTACTATCTTGGTTTTCCCTAAGGAACACAGGCATGTCCATGCAAGACATGGCGGGCCACTTGATCCGCCGCCTTCACCAGCAATCCACCCAGCTCTTTGTGTTGCGCACGCAGGCAGCGGGCTTTGACCTCACGCCCGTGCAATACGCGGCCATCGAAGCCATTTACGAAAATCCGGGCATCGACCAAGCCCGCGTGGCCGAAATGATTGGCTACGACCGCGCCACCATTGGCGGCGTGATTGAACGCCTAGAGAAAAAAGACTGGATCAACCGCGAAGTGAGCGAGCAAGACCGCCGCGCTCGCGTGCTGTCGCTCACCACTCAGGGCAAAAAAATTCGGGCGGCGCTAGAGCCCATCGTGCAAGACCTGCAAAAAGACATCTTGCAGCCTTTAAATGCGGCGGACCAAGCGCGGTTTACAGAACTGGCGCGCAAGGTGGTGCGGGCCGAATCACTCGACCGTCACTGATTTCGCTAAGTTACGAGGTTTGTCCACATCCGTCCCCCGCGCACACGCCGTGTGATAGCTGAGCAGCTGCAAGGGCACGACGTGCAAGATGGGTGAGAGCACGCCATAGTGCTCGGGCATGCGAATGACGTTCACGCCTTCACTACTTTCAATCTTCGTGTCGCCATCGGCCAGCACATACAGCACGCCGCCACGGGCGCGGACTTCTTGCATGTTGCTTTTGAGTTTTTCCAACAGCACGTCGTTGGGTGCCACCGTCACCACAGGCATGGCGCTGGTGACCAAGGCCAAGGGGCCGTGCTTCAACTCACCCGCCGCATAGGCTTCGGCGTGGATGTAGGTGATTTCTTTGAGCTTCAACGCGCCTTCGAGCGCGATGGGGTAATGCGTGCCACGGCCCAAGAACAGCGCGTTTTCTTTGCTGGCAAATTCTTGCGACCACGCAATGAGCTGCGGTTCTAGCGCCAGCACCGCTTGCAAGGCGGCGGGCAAGTGGCGCATGGCTTTGATGTGCGCGGCTTCTTCTTCGTCGCTCAAACGGCCTTTGGTTTGCGCCAAGGCAAGTGTGAGCAAGAACAGACCTGCGAGCTGGGTGGTGAAGGCCTTGGTCGACGCCACACCAATCTCCGCACCCGCACGCGTGACGTAGGCCAGCTTGCACTCGCGCACCATGGCGCTGGTGGACACGTTGCAAATGGTGAGCGTGTTCGTCATGCCCAAGCTTTGCGCGTGGCGCAGCGCGGCCAAGGTGTCAGCCGTTTCGCCCGATTGGGTGATGGTGACGACCAAGGTGTTGGGGTTGGGCACGGATTCGCGGTAGCGGTACTCGCTGGCAATCTCCACTTGGCAAGGCACTTTGGCAATCGCCTCAATCCAATACTTGGCCGTGCAGCCGCTGTAGTAACTGGTGCCGCACGCGAGGATGAGCACGTTGTCGATGGCTTTGAACACCGAGTACGCGCCGTTGCCAAACAACTCGGGCGTGATGCCCTCGATGCCTTCGAGCGTGTCGGCAATCGCGCGGGGTTGCTCGAAAATTTCTTTTTGCATGTAGTGGCGGTAAGGCCCCAACTCTGCCGCCCCGCTGTGCGCTTGCACGGTTTTGACTTCGCGGGTCACCGGCTTGTGGCTGCGGTCTTGCACCCAGTACTTGCCGATTTGAATGTCCACCACATCGCCCTCTTCGAGGTACACGATTTGGTCGGTCACACCCGCCAAGGCCATGGCGTCGCTGGCCAAAAAGGTTTCGCTGTGCTCTTTACCCACGCCCAAGATGAGCGGCGAGCCTGCACGCGCGCCAATGACGCGGTGCGGTTCGTCTTTGTGAAACACGGCAATGGCATACGCACCGTGCAGTTGCGTGATGGCCGCTTTGACGGCGTCAAACAAATCGCCGTTGTAGAGGCTGTCCACCAAGTGGGCAATGACCTCGGTGTCGGTTTGGCTCAAGAACTCGTAGCCCTTGGCTTGCAACGCAGCGCGCAGCTCGTCGTGGTTTTCGATGATGCCGTTGTGCACCAACGCCACACGCCCGGCCTTCGACTCACCCGCGCCTGCGCCCGTACCGTGGCTGAAATGCGGATGCGCGTTGTGCACCGCAGGCGCACCGTGCGTGGCCCAGCGCGTGTGCGCAATGCCAATGCCGCCTTCGATGTGGTCGGCCTTGACCTGATCCATCAGCTCAGACACGCGTGCCGTGCTGCGTGCGCGCTGCAAGCCGCCTTGCTTCGCGCCCAAGCTGGCGGAGTGCACCGCCACGCCGCAGGAGTCATAGCCGCGGTATTCGAGCCGCTGCAAGCCTTGCACGAGGATGGGAACGATGTTGCGGGTAGAAACGGCGCCGACGATGCCACACATAAAGAGCACTCCTGAATTGGGTTGCCCGAATATTAAGCACACCAACAAGAAATTTCTTGTTTATTTTTTTATCTATTTGAACGAAAATTCCATCACTCACACAATTTGGAATTTAATTTCAAATTAAATAAATTTATGAAACAAGAATTCCTAGACGAAGTCGATTTGAAGCTGCTCAACGCCTTGCAACACGACGCGTCGCTCAGCAACGTGGCCTTGGCCGAGCAACTCAAAATCTCACCGCCCACCTGCCTGCGCCGCGTCAAACGCCTGACCGACGAAGGCTGGATTGAGCGGCAAGTTGCGATCCTGAACCACGACAAACTGGGCGCTGCGCTGGGCCACGGCTTGAGTGCGTTGGTCGAAATCACCCTCGACCAACAAGGCGCGGAGCACCTCAACGCCTTCGAGCAACGCGCCTGCGCCGACAACGCCGTGCAGCAATGTTGGCGGGTGTCACCAGGGCCCGACTTTGTGTTGGTCGTGCAAGCCGCAGACATGCCCGACTATCTGGCCATCACGCAACGCCTGCTCACGCAAGACGCGAATGTGCGGAATGTGAAAGCATTTTTTGCGACCAAGCGGGCGAAGTTCACCAGCGCTTGGCCAGTGTTACGAAGCTAGGCCTTCGGCTTTTTCTCAGGCCGCTTGTAGTTGGCAATGCTCACTTGCTTGCCACGCGCCACGCTCAACGCGCCAGCCTCGGTACTCTTGGTGATGGTCGAGCCACCACCCACCGTGCCACCCGCGCCGATGGTGACGGGGGCCACCAACACACAGTTGCTGCCCACATGCACGTCGGCCTCAATCACGGTGCGGTGTTTGTTGGCACCGTCGTAGTTGGCGGTGATGCTGCCTGCGCCGTAGTTGACGCGCTCGCCCACGGTGGCGTCGCCCAAGTAGGCCAAGTGGTTGGCTTTTGAGCCCTTGGCCATGGTGGAATTTTTGACTTCCACAAAGTTGCCAATGTGCACATCAGCGGCCAGCTCTGCGCCGGGGCGCAAGCGGGCGAAGGGGCCAATGAGCGCGCCCTCACCCACGCTCACGCCCAGCTTTTCGCCGTCGATGTGCGTGAAGGGGTGAATCACCGCGCCAGCGGCGATGGTGCAGTTGGCAATCACGCAGTTCGCGCCAATTTTCACGCCTTGGCCCAACGACACGTTGCCTTGGAAGATGCAGTTGACATCAATCTCCACATCTTGCGCACACGTCAAACTACCGCGCACATCAAAACGTGCAGGGTCGATGATGCGCACGCCGTCGGCCATGAAGGCGTGGGCTTGGCGCAGCTGATAGGCACGCTCCAACTCGGCCAATTGCGTGGGGCTGTTGACGCCCGCCACTTGCGCGGCATCTGAAATTTTGTGGGCGACCACCGGCACGCCATCGGCCTCGGCGAACTTGACCACGTCAGTCAAATAAAACTCTTGCTGCGCGTTGTGGTTGTCGAGTCGCGCGAGCCAAGGCTTGAGCAACTTGGCGGGCACCGCCATGATGCCGCTGTACACCTCTTTGATGGCGCGCTGCGATTCGTTGGCATCTTTGTGTTCGACGATGGCATGCACTTGACCGCTGGGGCTGCGCACAATGCGGCCGTAGCCCGTGGGGTCTGCGAAGTCGATGGTGAGGAGAGCGAGTTGTTTGCCATCGCACAAGTCCAGCAAGGCTTGCAGGGTATCGGCTTGCGTCAAGGGCACATCGCCCGAGAGCACCACCACCACGCCGTCATCGGCCAACACAGGCACGGCTTGTTGCACCGCGTGGCCCGTGCCGAGCTGGGGCATTTGACGCGCGAATTGCAAGTTGTCGGTGGCATTGGCAGCCAACAAAGTCGGCTCCACTTGGTCAGCGCCGTGGCCGGTGATGACGATGGTGTTGCGCGCCTTTAAGGTCCGCGCCGTGTCGATCACGTGCTGCACCAAGGCCTTACCCGCCAAGCGGTGCAAAACCTTGGGCATACTGCTCTTCATACGGGTGCCTTTACCGGCAGCCATGATCACCACATCTAATGCTGTCATGTCATTCATCCTTATCTTGCGCAGAATTATCCGCCATGCCTCTGTTTGGCTAGCCTTGGGTGTGCTCATGGGCTTGAGCGGTTGCAGCACCATCAAGATGGTCTACAACAACAGCGACGATTTGCTGTACTGGTGGCTCGATGGTTATGCCGATTTGCAAGACAGCCAAAAGCACCTCACCCGCGATGCGCTGACCGAACTGCAACGCTGGCACCGCCAGCAGCAACTGCCCGAATACATCGCGTTGCTACAACGCATGCAGGCCATGGCCCCCAACGACATCACGCCGGCGCAAGTGTGCGCCGTGACCGAGGATATGAAGAGCAGCTTCATCCGCGTGCTGCGCCACATCGAACCCGCCTCGGCACAACTGGCCAGCCAACTGAAGCCAGACCAACTGCGCAGCGTGCGCCAACGCTTCGACAAAACCAACAAAACATGGAAAGAAGACTGGCTCGACCCCGATGCCGAAGGCCGTTTACGCTACCGCACCAAACAAGCCACGAACCGCTTGGAAGATTTTTACGGCCATCTAGACAAGCCGCAACGCGAAGCCCTGCACCAATGGCTGAGCACGTCCATCTTTGACCCCGCGCTGAGCTACGCCGAACGCGAACGCCGCCAAGCTGACACGATGCAAACCTTGCAGCGCATTGCGCAAGAAGGTTCTGCTAAACAAGAGTCAGCACAAGCACAGCTACGCGCCTTGGTAGACCGCAGCTTTAACTCGCCCAACGAACGGACGCGTGCCTACGGCAAAGAGCTGTGGAGTGAAAACTGTGCGGGCTTCGCCAAGCTACACAACAGCACCACGCCCACACAACGCGAGCACATGGTGCGGACGCTACGCGGCTACGAGCAAGATTTCAAAACCTTGATGGCGCAAAAATAAACGCGCCGTACGCCCAAGGTTTAGCCCATCGGCCAAACCACCCCGTTGTCGTTGAGCAGCGCATCCAGCGGCATGTCGTGCGCTTCGGGCATGAGGTCTGGCAAGAAACCGTTTGTAAAGCCCAAGCCCGCCGTGAATGGTTTGGGTTGCAAGCTGGCCAAGGTACGGTCATAAAAACCACCGCCGTACCCTAAACGGAAACCACCGGGCCCATACCCCACGCAGGGCACAAACAACAAAGTGGGCACGACCACTTCGGTGTCTTTGGGTTTCGGAATGCCGTAGGCATCTTCTTCCATCGGGCAACCGGGGTACCACGCGTGGAAGGTGAGGGTTTTGTGCGCCTTGTCCACCACGGGCAAACCAATGCGGCGGCGTTGTGGTTGGTCGAGCAACTCGCCGTCTTCTTTCCAGCGGTGCAGCACAGGCAGTGGGTCAAACTCGCCCTTGATGGGCCAGTAAGCGCCAATCACGATGTCGGGTCGATTGAACAACCAAATGCGCATCACGCGTTGCAACATATCGGCCCGTTCCAGCCTATCGGGCAAGTTCAAACGCTCTTCAATGAGCTGCTGGCGCAAGGTTTTTTTGTCCACAGATAATCAAGCCATGAAATTTCGAGTCATTGTGTCACTGTTTGCCAGCGTTTTCCTTGCGTTTGGCGCCGTTCAACCCAGCGTAGCTGCGCCCACCAACAACGCCCAAGCAGACGCCGTCATCACCGACATGGCCCAAGCCTACAAACGCGGCGACCGAAAACGCCTGAGCGCCCTGCTGCCCCAAGCAAAAGGCCACATCCTCGAACCGTGGGCCGCCTATTGGGAATTGAAAGCCCGTTTGGACGAAGCTTCGACCCAAGAGGTGCGCGCCTTTTTCAGCCGCTACCCCGCCACGTACCAAGAAGACCGCTTGCGCAACGACTGGCTGCTGCTCTTGGGCCAACGCCGCGACTGGACCACACTCAGCGACGAACACCCTCACTACCGCATGCGCGATGACCGCGAACTGCGCTGCTATTTCTTGACCGTCGAGCTGCTTGAAAAAGGCCAACACGCCAGCCCAGCCATTGCCGACGAAGTGCGCAAAAACTGGATGGCCATGAAAGAGGCCGACGACGGCTGCACCTTGGCCGCAGACCGCCTGTACTTCACCAAACAATTCAGTGCGCTCGACATTTGGCGCAAAGCCCGTTTGATGGTGGAGCACAACCGCCCACGCACCGCGCGCAACGCCGTGCAAATCGTGGCGCCCGATGCAGCCAACGTGGTGCCTGACGCCATCAACAACGCCGAAAAGTTTTTGGCCAAACACATTGCCGCACCTCAAAAAGTGCGCCAAGAATTGGTGGTTATGGCCCTCGTCAAAGTCGCCACCACCGACCCCGACAAAGCCGACAAGCTGATGCGCACCAAGTGGCAGCCCTACCTCACCACCGAAGAGCGCCACTGGGTGTGGGGCGTGATTGGCCGTCAATCGGCCATGCGTTTGGATGACGATGCCCTCGCCCACTTCGCCCGCGTCGCCCACGACAAAGACTTGAACGACGACATGCTGGGCTGGAAAGTGCGCGCCGCCTTGCGTGCTGGCAACACACCGAAGTGGCCCGTGGTGGAAAGCGCCATCACTGCCATGAGCGCTGAGGCCCGCAAAGACCCCACCTGGATTTACTGGCACGCCCGCGCTTTGTTGGCCCGCAAAAAAGTAACGCCGCAAATTCAACAAGAAGCCAACACCATGTTTGAAAGCATTGCTAGTGTGCGCGGTTTCTACGAACAACTCGCCCTCGAAGAGCTGGGCCGCAAAGTGGTCGCCCCCGCGCGCCCACCGGCCCCCACAGCTGAAGAGATGGAAGCGGCCCGCCGCAACCCCTCGTTGCAACGTGCGCTGTACGCCATCAGCATCGGCTTGCGCAGCGAAGGCGTGCGCGAATGGAACTACGCCACCAACTTGGTCGATGCACAAGGCAAAGCGGGCCTCATGAGCGACCGCGAATTGCTAGCCGCCGCCCAACTAGCCTGCGACAGCCAAGTGTGGGACCGCTGCATCAACACCAGCGACCGCACCCGCGCGGCGATTGACTTTGAGCAACGCTTCCCCATGCCGCACAAAGACGCCGTCATTGCGCGCAGCAAAACCATCAACCTCGACCCCGCCTATGTGTACGGCCTGATTCGACAAGAAAGCCGCTTCGTCACCGATGCGCGCTCGGGCGTCGGCGCCTCTGGCCTCATGCAAGTCATGCCCGCCACCGCCAAGTGGACCGCGCGCAAAATTGGCTTGACGGGTTTCACGCCCGACCAAATCACCGACCGCGACACCAACATCGCCATCGGCACGGGCTATCTCAAATTGGTCCTCGACAGCTTTGAAGGCTCCATGCCCTTGGCCGCCGGCGCGTACAACGCAGGCCCCAGCCGCTCACGCCGTTGGCGTGCACCCAACGATGGCGACGGCCCTGTGTTGGAAGGCGCCATCTGGGCCGAGAACGTCCCGTTCCACGAAACCCGCGACTACGTGAAAAAGGTGCTATCCAACACCACCAACTACGCCGCGCTCATCACGGGCCAGCCGCAGTCGCTTAAGGCCAAGTTGGGGCTGGTGGGACCACGATCAGCGTCTGCACCGGCTGAAAATTTAGATTTGCCTTGATGAAAAAACGCCTTGCATTGCAAGGCGTTTTTACTGGCATTCGTTTAACGTTTGATTCAGAAACGATATCCAACTGAAAGACCTAAGCCTTTAGCAGTTGTACCATCCTTTTTAGAAAAAACCATGTAATCAGCTTGTGCATACCAATCTTTATTGATTTCAGTTTGCACGCCGGCACCATAAGACAACGAGTGCACGGTATTGCTATCAACGCTGATATTGCCTGCAGACGCCGTCAACTTAGCACTGGTATAGCCAATGCGCCCGAATACCTCTGTACCTTTTGCCAGTTCCATTTTTGGCTTCAAGTACACGCCATAGCCAGAAACTGCCACATCGACATTGATGTTGTCGACTTTTACGCTATCTTTGCTTGCAGTCCCAACGTAAACGCCTTCAACAGCCAGATTCGTATTGATGTTGGCACCCAAAGTGAAACGTGCGGCGATAGGTGTAATTGACACATCGCTGTCTGAAATTTTCATCGGAACCAACCCGCCTTCAACATAAAAATCTTTGGCAGAAGTTTGAGCGCTAGCCATACCAGCAGTAGCCACCAAGATGAGAGAAGCCAGGACGCAGTTGATCGTTTTCATAAGAAATCCTTCAATAAAAAAATGGCATATCGCCAAGGTTGAAACGCTGTCTATTGAATACAGACAGGCAACCATAAATAACTCTTTATGGTTAACAAATAGTTTAATACATAAAATTTAAGAATTAACTCAAGCCAACACTACGGACAGCTCATCTGAAATGTGTATTGCAAAAAATAAGACTTGAAGTTCATTGAATTGGCCTAAAATTAGCACTCAATGACGGCGAGTGCTAACACCCACCGTCAGTGGCTTTACCGGCGTTCAGCGTGTCTGGGCGCTTTGCTTTGAAACCCTTTAGTTCCTATTTGGAGATGCAATGAAACTTCGTCCTCTCGGCGACCGCGTGATCGTTAAACGTATCGAAAGCGAAACCAAAACAGCCTCTGGCATCGTGATTCCTGATTCAGCCGCTGAAAAGCCTGATCAAGGTGAAGTTGTGGCTGTCGGCCCAGGCAAGACCAACGACAAAGGCGAGACCAAAGCTTTGACCGTGAAAGTCGGCGACCGCGTGTTGTTCGGCAAGTACAGCGGCCAAACCGTCAAGGTGGCTGGCGACGAACTGTTGGTGATGAAAGAAGAAGACCTGTTTGCGGTCGTCGAATAAATTTAAGGAGTTAACAAAATGGCAGCAAAAGACGTAATTTTCGGCGGCGAAGCCCGCGCACGCATGGTTGAAGGCGTGAACATTTTGGCCAACGCGGTCAAAGTGACTTTGGGCCCTAAGGGTCGCAACGTGGTGCTCGAGCGCTCTTTCGGCGCCCCCACTGTGACCAAAGACGGTGTGTCTGTGGCCAAAGAAATCGAACTCAAAGACAAGCTCATGAACATGGGCGCGCAAATGGTGAAAGAAGTTGCTTCTAAGACTTCTGACAACGCCGGCGACGGCACCACCACTGCGACCGTGTTGGCTCAAGCCATCGTGCGCGAAGGCATGAAGTACGTGGTTGCCGGCGGCAACCCCATGGACTTGAAGCGCGGTATCGACAAGGCCGTGGCCGCGTTGATCGAAGAGCTGAAGAAAGTTTCTAAGACCACCACCACCACCAAAGAAATCGCCCAAGTCGGTTCGATCTCTGCCAACAGCGACCACAGCATCGGCGAAATCATCGCCAACGCGATGGACAAAGTGGGCAAAGAAGGCGTGATCACTGTGGAAGACGGCAAGTCATTGCAAAACGAACTCGACGTGGTCGAGGGCATGCAATTTGACCGTGGCTACCTGAGCCCTTACTTCATCAACAACCCCGAGAAGCAAGCCGCTTTGTTGGACAACCCCTTCGTGTTGTTGTTCGACAAGAAGATCAGCAACATCCGCGACTTGTTGCCCACTTTGGAAGCCGTTGCAAAAGCTGGCCGTCCATTGCTCATCATTGCTGAAGATGTCGACGGCGAAGCCTTGGCAACTTTGGTGGTCAACACCATCCGTGGCATCTTGAAGGTTGTGGCTGTGAAGGCCCCAGGCTTTGGCGATCGTCGCAAGGCCATGTTGGAAGACATCGCCATCTTGACTGGCGGCAAAGTGATCGCTGAAGAAGTTGGCTTGACCCTCGAAAAAGTGACTTTGGCAGACCTCGGTCAAGCCAAGCGCATCGAAGTGGGCAAAGAAAACACCATCATCATCGACGGCGCTGGTGCGGCTGTGGACATCGAAGCCCGCGTGAAGCAAATCCGCGTGCAAATCGAAGAAGCCACTTCTGACTACGACCGCGAAAAACTGCAAGAGCGCGTGGCCAAGTTGGCCGGCGGTGTTGCCGTGATCAAGGTGGGCGCTGCCACCGAAGTCGAAATGAAAGAAAAGAAAGCCCGCGTGGAAGACGCTTTGCACGCCACTCGCGCTGCCGTGGAAGAAGGCATCGTGGCTGGCGGCGGCGTGGCCTTGTTGCGTGCACGTCAAACTGTTGGTGCCTTGAAGGGTGACAACGAAGACCAAAACCACGGCATCGCCTTGGTGTTCAAAGCCATCGAAGCGCCTCTGCGCGAGATCGTTTACAACGCCGGCGGCGAAGCCAGCGTGGTGGTGAACAACGTGTTGGCCGGCAAGGGCAACTACGGCTTCAACGCCTCCAACGACACCTATGGCGACATGATCGAAATGGGTATCTTGGACCCAACCAAAGTAACACGCACTGCTTTGCAAAACGCAGCGTCTGTTGCCTCTTTGATGTTGACCACCGAGTGCATGGTGTCAGAAGCTCCAAAAGACGAAGCTGCTGGCGGTATGCCTGACATGGGTGGTATGGGCGGCATGGGTGGTATGGGCGGCATGGGCATGTAATTGCCCCGCTGCTTTGCCTGAGCACTTCGGTGCTCTTGCCAAACAAAAAAGCCCCGCAATTAATTGCGGGGCTTTTTTTCGTCTGTATTCGGCGGCGATTTAGTGCATCAGCGCTTCAAGCTTGACGGCATCCACACAGAAAGCGCGAATGCCTTCGGCCAACTTCTCTGTGGCCATCGCATCTTCATTCAGTGCGTAGCGAAACGTTACCTCGGAGTGATGCACCACAGGCAAATCGAGCTGCATGGCCGCCGATGCACTGAGCGCTTGCGTCAAAGGCTCGGTAGAAGCCCCCAACTGCGCCAGCAACTCAGGTGCAATGGTCAGCAAATCGCAGCCCGCCAATGCGGTGATTTGGCCGACGTTTCTAAAACTCGCGCCCATCACCTCGGTTTGGATGCCGTGGCGCTTGTAGTGGTTGTAAATCGCGCGAACCGACTTCACGCCGGGGTCATTGGCATTGGCGTTGTCGGCCTCCACCCACGCGCTGCCTGCGGACTTTTTGTACCAGTCGTAAATGCGCCCCACAAACGGGGAGATGAGTTGCACCTTGGCATCGCCACACGCCACCGCTTGCGCGAACGAGAACAACAAAGTGAGGTTGGTGCGAATACCTTCGCGCTCTAACTCGGCAGCGGCTTGAATGCCCTCCCATGTGGATGCAATTTTGATGAGCACACGCTCGCGTTGAATGCCCTGCGCTTCGTACAGCGCCATGATGCGCTTGGCACGCGCCACAGTGGCCGCTGTGTCAAAGCTCAAACGCGCATCCACCTCAGTGGACACACGCCCCGGGATGGTGGCCAAAATCTCGCAGCCAAAACACACCAACAAGCGGTCGATCTGCGCATCCATTGGCTCGTTGCCGTGCTCGGCCACCACAGCTTTGAGCAAAGGCAGGTATTCAGGTTTTTGCACGGCTTTGAGGATCAGCGAGGGATTGGTGGTCGCATCTTGCGGCTGAAACTGGGCGAGTTGCTTGAAGTCGCCGGTGTCGGCCACCACGGTGGTGTATTGCTTGAGGGCGTCGAGTTGGTTCATGCGGTCATTATCCTGCGGCGGCGTTTGCGGCCGAGTTGGCGCTACAGTCTATTCATGCAATCTTTCACGCCCAAGAAAATTCTCATCCTCGGCGGCAGCGGCTTTGTGGGTCGCCATGTGTGTTCGCGCCTCAGCCTGCAACACCACCAAGTGACCGTGCCCACGCGCCGCTTGCCTGCGCGCCACATCCAAATGATGCCGGGTGTGAGCGTGGTGCAAGCCAATGTGCACGATGCCAAGCAGCTGCAAGCCTTGGTGCATGGCCACGACTTGGTCATCAACCTCATCGCCATCTTGCACGGCACCGAAGACGAGTTCAACCAAGCGCACGTCACCCTGCCGGCCAACTTGGCGCGTGCATGCCATGCGGAAAACGTGACACGTCTCATTCACATCAGCGCCTTGGGTGCCGATGTGCACGGCCCCTCCATGTACCAACGCAGCAAAGCGCGCGGTGAGTTGGCCTTGCAATCGGCCGCACAAAAAGCGCCGCTGGGTTTGACGCTGCTGCGCCCCAGCGTCATCTTTGGCAAAGACGATCAGTTCATCAACCTGTTTGCGAGTTTGCAAAAGGTGTTTCCGGTCATGCCTCTGGCGGGCGCGCACACGCGTTTTCAGCCCGTATGGGTGCACGATGTGGCACAAGCCATCGTGCATTGCGTGAACACCCCCAGCACCGAAGGCCAAGTGTTTGAGCTGTGCGGCCCCGACATCCTCACGCTCACCGAGCTGGTGCAGCTCGCCGGTCGTTGGGTGGGTAAACAACGCCCCGTCATCTCGTTGCCCTACGCCATCGGATGGCTGCAAGCCCTGCTCATGGAATGGGCACCTGGCAAAACGCTGATGAGCCGCGACAACTTGGACTCGATGAAAGTGCACAACGTGGCCATCGGCCACCTGCCCGGCTTGCGAGCCTTGGGGGTGTCCGAGCCCAAGTCCATCAAACGTTTGTTTGTGGCGGGCAAGTGATGAAAACCTACCTCGTCGGCGGTGCGGTCCGCGATGCCCTGATGGGCGTCAGCGGCTCTGACCGCGACTGGGTGGTGGTGGGCGGCACGCCCGAGGCGCTGGTGGCGCAAGGCTATCAGCCGGTGGGCAAAGACTTTCCCGTTTTCTTGCATCCCACCACGCACGAGGAATACGCTCTCGCCCGTACCGAGCGCAAAACCGCACGCGGCTACCACGGCTTTAGCGTGTACGCCGCGCCCGATGTGACGCTAGAGCAAGACCTCGCGCGGCGTGACCTGACCATCAACGCCATCGCCCAAGACGAACACGGCAATCGCACCGACCCCTACGGCGGCGAGCGAGACATCGCCGCCCAAGTGCTGCGCCATGTGACCGAAGCCTTCCGCGAAGACCCTGTGCGCATCTTGCGCGTGGCCCGCTTTGCGGCGCGTTTTCCCGACTTCACCGTCGCGCCTGAAACCGTAGCGCTCATGCGCGAGATGGTGGCCGATGGCGAGGTAGATGCACTGGTCAGCGAGCGCGTGTGGCAAGAGCTCTCGCGCGGCCTCATGGGCACCAAACCCTCGCGCATGTTGCAAGTGCTGCGCGACTGCGGCGCTTTGCAACGTCTACTGCCCGAGGTCAACAAACTTTACGGTGTGCCGCAACGCGCCGAGTACCACCCTGAAATTGACACGGGCATCCACCTTGAAATGGTGCTCGACGCTTCAGCCCGCATGAACGCCCCGCTCGAAGTGCGCTTTGCCTGCCTATGCCACGACCTGGGCAAAGGCAGCACACCAGCTGACGTGCTGCCCCGCCACATTGGCCACGAGCAACGCAGCGAAAAACTCACCCGCAACTTGTGCGAGCGCTGGCGTGTGCCGGTGGCGTGCAAAGAACTGGCCGAGTTGGTGGCGCGTGAGCACGGCAACATTCACCAAAGCTTGGGCTTTGGCGCAGAGGCCGTGTTACGTTTGCTGGTGCGCTGCGATGCGTTGCGCAGGCCTGAGCGGTTTTTGTTGGCTTTGCAGGCTTGCGAGTGCGATGCGCGGGGGCGATTGGGCAAAGAAGATGAGACTTATGCGCAGGGGCCGCGTTTGGCTTTGTTGCTGAAAGCGGCGCAATCTGTTGATAGTGCTTCTGTGAGTGCGCAGGCTTTGCTGGATGGTCTCACAGGTCCGGCTGTGGGTCAGCGATTAGATGCTGCAAGGGTGGCGGCTATTGCTGCTGCACTTTGAGTTTTCGCTTTAAGTTGGACGCAGCGAAGTGGCAAGGGCGGTAACCGCTCTGCTCCTACGCCGCTGCGCGGCTAAATGTCGCTGCCGCGGTCACCGCCCTTGCCACTTCGCTGCTTTGGGCTCTCGTAGTTTTTAAATAACCGAACGCGTCAAGCGGAGTTGGGTGTGCCTGCGGCAGCGACATCTAGCCGCTTTAGCGGCGTAGGAGCAGAGCAGGTACACCCAACTCCGCTTGACACCGAGGGGGAGTTAACGCAACTACAAAATCTTAGAAATTCCAGCGCACACCAAGCTAAGAATGACCGTAGAAGCCAGCGGGATAAATATCTCGCGCCCAAAAATCTTGAACCGAATATCCCCAGGCAAGCGTCCAAACCCGAGTCTTTGCAGCCAAGGCGTCAACGCGTTGATGAGCAGCAACGCGAGAAAAACAACAATCAGCCAGCGAGTCATAGCAGACGTTACAAAGCGTAAGTGCGGTCACCGTGCGCAAAGCCCATCGGCTCCCACTCGGTCGTGCCCAAGGCCACCACTTTGAACAGCTCGCCCATCTCATGCTCGGTGATGAGCTTTTGCGCCATGGTTTTTTCATCCAGCGGCGCATCGACCAACGGCGGTAACAAACCGCAATTGATGAGGAAATGCGCTTGGCTGGTGTAGCCCAACACGTTCAAGCCCGCGTCTTGCGCGGCCAGCGCCACGCCGGTGAAATTGACGTGCGCGGTGATGTCTTTGCCGCCCACGTCCACCAACGGATCGGAGTCTGACTTGTGCAGCTTGTGGCACATCAACGTGCCCATGCTGCGTTGAGGGTGAAAGTATTCGCTTTCAGGAAAACCGTAGTCGATGAGGAATGCCGCACCACCTTTACCCGTGGCCGCTTCGCCTGCTTTGAAGCGGTCGGCCAAGGTGGCCACAAAGGCTTCGGCTTGGTGGTGAATTTCGGTGAGGTAGTCGTGCTCTCCTGGTACTTCCATGGGCGGGCGCAGGTCGGTCACGCGGTCTTCCCATTGCAAAACCGACGGCGTTGCAGCGCTCTCGGCACCTGATTGGTTCGCAGCGTCTGCGTGCCACACCACGCCGCGCTCGTACCACACGCCACCTTTGCGCACCAACAGTTGCACAGGCATGGCGTCTAACACTTCGTTGCCCACCACCACACCGCTGAGTTGCTCGGGCAAGGCATCGACCCATTGCACTTTGTGCGCATGGGCCTTGAGGGTTTCTTGTTGTCGCGCACGCAAGCTGCCAGACAAATCGACGATGGTGTAGCGCTTGACGCTGTCGCCCAAACTGTCGAGCAACTGCAAAGCCAAAGCGCCAGAGCCTGCGCCAAATTCCCACACCTCGTCGGTGCCCGTCACTTGCAAGGCCTCCGCCACTTGGTGGGCCAGCGTGTGGCCGAAGTGTTTGGACATTTCTGGCGCAGTCGCAAAGTCGCTGCCGCTCTCTGGCGTGAGGCCGAATTTGCGCAGGCTGTTGGTGTAGTAGCCCATGCCCGGCGCGTACAAAGCGAGCGCCATGAAGCGGTCAAAACTCAGCCAGCCGCCCGCATTGGCAATTTGGCGGTGAATCAAGGCGTACAAAGCCTGTTGGCTCGGGTCGTTGGATAATTGGGGGATCGTCATTGGGTGCTGATCGTAACTCGACCCACCCCACTCTTTTCACCACACACCACTCACACCATGCGCTCTTGGGCACTTATCACTGGCGGCAGCGTTCGCTTAGGCCGCGAAATCGGCCTCGCCTTTGCGCGCGCGGGGTGGAATGTGGCGTGCCACTACAACCGATCTGAGGCTGAAGCCAACGCCCTGTGCGCCGAGCTGCGCGCCTTGGGCGTGGATGCGCTGGCCGTGCAAGGCGACTTAGAGGACGAAGCCAGCTGCCAGAGCATTTTCGACACCGCCGTCGCGATCACCGGCACGGCGTTGCATTGCGTGGTGAACAACGCCTCGCTCTTTGTGCCCGACGCAGGCGCTGACTTTGACGAGGCGCAGGCTTTGGCGCAAATCAAGATCAACCTGATGGCACCGATGCGGTTTGGCAAATGGATGGCGGCGTTGCATGTCAGCTCAAACGACGCATCTGTGCCAAGCGACGCGCAGACGGCAGCCGCGACCTCTGGCACAGCGCCAGCCGCAACCAAGCCCAGCATCATCCACGTGTTGGACCAAAAGGTGTTCAACCTCAACCCCGATTATTTTTCGTACACGCTCTCTAAGCTCGCCCTCGAACGCGCGGTCAGCTTGCAAGCGCAATCGCTCGCACCCACCTTGCGCGTGAACGCGGTGGCCCCCGGCCTGATGTACCAGAGCGGGCCACAAACCCAAGACAACTTCAACCGCGCTGCAAACGCCAACTTGCTGCGCCAGCCCATCAACCCCGCCGATGTGGCCAGCAGTGTGGTGTTTTTGGCAGGCAACGCCAGCATCACCGGCACCACAGTTCGCGTGGACAACGGCCAACACTTGGTCCCCCTTGCACGCGATGTGATGTTTGTGGTCGAGGAGCTTTTCAAATCATGAACGACACCCTATTGCTCAAATGCCGCCGCTTGTTTTTGCGCGGCCTCACGGTGCAAGCGCACATCGGCATTCACGACTTTGAGCTGCACAGTGCACAACGCCTCATCCTCGATGTGGACTTGTATGTTTCATTCGCAGGCACCAGCCCCAAAGACGACCGCATTGACGAAGTGGTCGACTACGACTTCGTGCGCGCCGTGGTGCACGCACGCATCGCGCAAGGCCACATCAACCTGCAAGAAACTTTGTGCGACGACATCCTCACGCACTTGCTCGAACACACGGGCGTGATGGCCGCGCGCGTGTCCACCCGCAAGCCCGACGTCTATCCCGACTGCGAAGCGGTGGGTGTGGAAGTGTTCCGCGCCAAACCAGGAGTGCTGTGACATGGCCAGCAAAGGCACACAAATCTTGAACCTCACCGGCCTGCGCTTTGATGCCAACCTCGGCATCTTGGAGCACGAGAAGATTGACCCACAACCCATTCAAGTGGATGCTGAGTTGAACCTCGGCACGCAACCCCTGCTGCCGCATGACGATGACATTTGCCACGTATTGGACTACCGCAAGGTGCGCCAAATCATCATCAGCGAATGCACAGCCGAGCATGTGAACCTGCTCGAAACCCTCATTGGCAAACTCGCCCACCGCCTCATGCAACTGCCGGGCGTGTTGGGCGTGCGCGTGAAGATTGCCAAACTCGAAATTTTTGACGACTGCGAAGTGGCCATTCGCATGGAAACAGGACAATGGAATTAATCAAATGACGACCGCAGAAAAAGACCCCAAGCAAATCAAGATCGAGCACGAGAACCACAAGCTCGAAAAACGCTTGTGCCGCCAAGTCGGCCAAGCCATCGTCGACTACAACATGATCGAAGAAGGCGACAAGATCATGGTCTGCATGTCGGGCGGCAAAGACAGCTACGCCATGCTCGACATCTTGTTGATGATGCAGCAACGTGCCCCCATCAGCTTTGAGCTGATTGCGGTCAACCTCGACCAAAAGCAACCCGGCTTCCCTGCCGATGTGCTGCCCAAATACTTAGAACAAGTGGGCGTGAAGTTCCGCATCGAAACGCAAGACACCTATTCCATCGTCAAAGAAAAAATTGCCGAAGGTAAAACCATGTGCAGCTTGTGCTCGCGCTTGCGCCGTGGTATTTTGTACCGCGTGGCGGGTGAATTGGGTTGCAACAAAATCGCGCTCGGCCACCACCGCGACGACATCTTGCAAACCTTTTTCTTGAACATGTTCTACGGTGGCAAGCTCAAAGCCATGCCCCCCAAACTGGTGAGCGACGGCGGCGACCACATGGTGATTCGCCCCCTCGCCTACGTGGCCGAGAAAGACTTAGAGCGCTGGGCCAAAGTGCGCCAGTTCCCCATCATCCCGTGCACGTTGTGCGGCAGCCAAGACGGCCTGCAACGCCAAGTGGTGGGCGAGATGCTGCGCGAGTGGGAGAAGAAGCACCCAGGCCGCATCGAGAACATGTTTGCCGCGCTGCAAAACGTGGTGCCGTCGCATTTGATGGATCACACGAAGTTTGATTTCAAAACCTTGGTGACCACGGGCGTGGCGTCAGAGGATGGGGACAAGGCGTTTGACCACGAAGAGTTTCCTATGGCCACCTTGCCTGGGATGCAGGTGGTGTCGCTTTGATTTTCTGAGCTTTTGTTCTGGGCTCGCTTCGGGGAGAAACTTAGGGCAGGTTCCTCATGCTGGGGTACCAGAAATCGTCACCTGCCCTAAGCCCCTCCCCGAAGTCTGCGTACGACGTTGCTTCGCTCGTCTGGTGGCTTGCATACGTTTGTTGTTTCGAGTACCCAAAGCGTTGCGCACATGGGGTGTGGCGGCTGACGATTTCTGGTACCCCAGCATGAGGAAGCCGCCATACCCCATGTGCGAAACGCGCCTCACTCGAAGTCGAAAAACACAAAACAAAAAAGCCACCTAAACAAAGGTGGCTTTTTCAATAGCAAACGAGAAGGTCAGAGCTTAAAAGCCACCACCTTCTGGTGCTGCTCACCCAAACCTTCAATACCCAGCGTCATCACATCACCACGCTTCAAGTACACAGGCGCAGGTTTGCCGTCTTTCTTAGCGCCCATGCCCACGCCTGGAGGCGTACCGGTGCAAATCACATCACCGGGCTTCAAAGTCATGAACTGGCTCAAGTAGCTCACGATTTTGGCAACGCCAAAAATCATGGTTTTGGTGCTGCCGGTTTGCATGCGCACGCCGTTGACGTCGAGCCACATGTTGAGCTTTTGGGGGTTGGCCACTTCGTCACGCGTGACCAGCCAAGGGCCGATGGGGCCAAAGGTGTCGCAGCCCTTGCCCTTGTCCCATGTGCCGCCGCGCTCCAATTGGTATTCGCGCTCGCTCACATCGTTGATGAGGCAATAACCCGCCACATGATCCAACGCGGCCTTTTGCGAGACGTAGCGAGCCTCAGTGCCAATGACGATACCCAGCTCCACTTCCCAATCGGTTTTGGTAGAGCCTTTGGGCAACATCACATCGTCGTTTGGACCTTGGATGCAGCTGATGGCCTTGGTGAACACAATCGGCTCTTTGGGAATGGGCATGCCCGCTTCCGCAGCGTGGTCGGCGTAGTTCAGGCCAATCGCCAAAAACTTGCCCACGTTCGCCACGGGGCAGCCCATGCGGGGCTTGCCTTTGACCAAAGGCAACTTGTCGGTGTTGAGCTTGGCCAACTTCGCCAAGGCTTTGTCACTCAGCTGATCGGGCGTGACGTCTGCGATGACTTTGCTTAAGTCACGCAGCTTGCCTGCTGCATCGATGAGGCCTGGTTTTTCTTTGCCGGGGTTGCCGTAACGCACGAGTTTCATGGGGCGCCTTTGAAAATTTAAAAATTGGGTTGGGATGAACGGCTAGATTTTGTCGTCATGCGTGTGACGCACCAAGCACATCAGCGACACATCAAGGCAAGCGAAGCATCCACATGGTCTAGCGGCGAACGCTTAAAGCCAGAGCGCGTGAAGCGCTGCAACTGTCCCAAAGCAAACGCCATCAACACCGCTGCACGTACTTGCGCATCGGCTGTAGGCGTGGCCGACTTGTTGGCCTCGGCCGCTGCACGCAACACTTGGCGCAAGGCAGATTCAATGCGTTCAAACAATTGATTCATGCGCTGGTGCAAACGCTCGTGTTCAAACACCAAAGCATCGCCCACCATCACGCGGGCCATGCCTGGGTTTTTCTCGCCAAACTGCAGGAGAACAGTGACCATACGCGCGGCTTTTTGCGCACCATCACCTTCGCGCTCGGCAATTTGGTTGACAAGACCGAACACGCTGTGCTCAATGAAGTCAATCAAGCCTTCAAACATTTGCGCCTTGCTGGCGAAGTGGCGGTACAGCGCCGCTTCGCTCACATCCAACTTAGAGGCCAAGAGCGCGGTGGTGATGCGCTCTGCGCCTGGCTGCTCCAACATGCCCGCCAGCGTTTGCAAAATTTGCTCTCGCCGCTGGCCCGGTTTCATCCGGTGACGCACCTTGGGTTCTTCTGGATTGGAAGCTGCTTGATCGGGCAAGGTGTTGTCGGACATGGCTTAGGAAGTAAGTTAGTGCGACCTAATCATGGTGCCAAAGGCTTGTTCGGTCAAGACCTCAAGCAACATGGCGTGTGGCACGCGGCCATCGATGATGTGCACCGCTTTCACGCCGCTGTTGGCCGCGTCCAACGCGCCCGCAATTTTGGGAATCATGCCGCCGCTGATGGTGCCGTCGGCAATAAGTTCGTCGATGCGACGCGGCGTCAGCTCGGTCATCAACTCGCCTTGTTTGTCGAGCACACCACGGATGTTGGTGAGCATCAAGAGCTTTTCGGCGCTCAGCACGGTGGCCAGCTTGGCCGCCACCACGTCGGCGTTGATGTTGTAGCTCTCATTACCTTCACCAAAACCAATCGGGCTCACCACGGGAATGAACGCATCGTCCTGCAAGGCTTTCACCACGCTGGGGTCGATGCTGACGATGTCGCCCACCTGGCCCACGTCGTAGGTTTTGCTGGGATCTTTGCTGTCGTGCACGGTCAGCTTCTTGGCGCGAATCATCGCGCCATCGCGGCCCGTCAAGCCCACGGCTTTGCCACCGGCTTGGTTGATGAGGCCCACGATGTCTTGCTGCACTTCGCCACCCAACACCCACTCCACCACTTCCATGGTTTCAGCATCGGTCACGCGCATGCCTTCGATGAACTCGCCTTTTTTACCGAGGCGTTGCAACAAGCCTTCAATTTGTGGGCCGCCGCCGTGCACCACCACGGGGTTCATGCCCACGAGCTTGAGCAACACCACGTCTTCGGCAAAGGCTTTTTGCAAAGCGGGATCGGTCATGGCGTTGCCGCCGTATTTGATGACCAAGGTCTTACCGTGAAACTTGCGGATGTAAGGCAGCGCTTGGGCCAGGATGTCGGCGGGAGAAAAATCGCTCATGGTTTCAAACTCCGTGGGGTTTTCGTTTTTGCTTATTCAGCGTGCTCAACAGCAGGCGTCGCGTGTGCGGCTTGTGGGCCCAACACGCGCTCGCGCACCATCTCGCGCAACAGCTTTTTCTCTTGGAAGCTCAAGGCACGTTCCAACACGCGACGCACGCCGAGCAACAGCTGGCGGTCCACCTCTTGCGGAATGCCGCGTGTGTTTTGCAGCTCTTCGCGCAAGTCTTCGCGCAGGTCTTCTGGCTCTTCGTCCCACCACGCGGTGATGACGGTGTTGAGTTGCTCGCGCAGTTGTTCAGGGTCAATCGCAGGCGCGGCATGCACCGAGCTGGCGTGGCGTGCGCCGCCCTCGCGCAAGGCTTGCGCGCCTAGCACCACACGCTGGTCGGCTTGCGACAACAAGCGTGCCCAACCTGGGTCTTCGCGGTTGAGTTGCGTCATGTTGCGTGAGGCTTCGTCGGCCAACAAGTGCACCGACACGCCGTGCAACTGGGCTTCGTCAATCAAGCTGATCAAGCGCTCGTCATCGCTGCCCACCAAGATGTGGTCGCACGCACCGCGCTCGGCCAAACGCTTGAGGTCGGCACCCAAGGTGCGCAGCATCGACAAGCCGCCGTCTTGGCTGTGTGGCAACACGGCGCGGGTGATTTGCGAGCCAATCGCTTGGTCATCGGGCGTGTCGCTGTACCAGTAAATGCGGCGCAGGTTCAGGTCAAGGCCGTTGTGGCCCAAGGCGTTGCTCAGCAGCTGATGCAACTGTGGACGCACATGGTCTTGTGTGGTGTCGGTTTGGCCTTGCAACCACGCCAAAAAGCGAGCGTCGATGAGGGCAATGCAAGATTCAGCGCCAGCTTGGGCGGCATGAGAGGAATGTGTGCGTTTCATGGCAATACTAAAAAGGTAAGAAGATAGAAATCACCCACCAGAGCACTAACTGTGCGCACTGGCAAATGCGGATTTATTTTAGGCCGCAGACCGCATATTCACAGGGGATAATCACCAAAACTTGTAAATTTTTCAATCGATGACACAACCCATTTTGATCACTGGCGGTACGGGCTTTATTGGCTCGCACACCGTCGTCACCCTCGCAGAGGCTGGCCAACCTGTGGTCATTTTGGATAACTTGTGCAATTCAAGCCACAAAGTACTCGACCGATTGGCCCGCTTGAACGCCAGCCCTATCGAGTTTGTGCAAGCAGACATCCGCGACTCAACCGCGTTGGACGCACTGTTTGCCCGCCACAACTTTGCAGGTGTCATCCACTTTGCGGGCCTCAAGGCCGTGGGCGAATCGGTGGCGCAACCCCTGCGATACCTAGACAACAACGTCAGCGGCACGATCAACCTGCTGCAAGCCATGGACCGCGCCAACGTGCGCCGCATCGTGTTCAGCTCGTCGGCCACCGTATATGGCGACCCCGTGAGCGTGCCAATTCCCGAAACCGCAGCCCTCACCGCCACCAACCCCTATGGCCGCACCAAGCTCATGTGCGAAGACGCGCTGCGCGAGCTGCACTCGGCTGACCCGCGCTGGAGCATTGCCATCCTGCGCTACTTCAACCCCGTGGGCGCGCACGCAAGCGGCTTGCTGGGCGAAGCGCCCAACGGCATCCCCAACAACCTCATGCCCTACATCACGCAAGTGGCTTTGGGCCAGCGCGCGCATTTGCAAATTTTTGGCAATGACTACCCCACGCCCGATGGCACAGGCGTGCGCGACTACCTACACGTGAGCGACTTAGCTGCTGGCCACTTGGCTGCGCTGCGCGCGTTGAATGCGCCCAAGCTCCTCACCGTCAACCTCGGCACAGGCCGTGGCGTGAGCGTGCAAGACATGGTCGACACCTTTGCACGGGTAAACGGTGTGCCCATCCCTCACCAAGTGGTGCCGCGTCGCCCTGGTGATGTAGCGGTCACCTTGGCAGATCCACGCGAAGCCGAAGTTCAGTTGAACTGGAAAGCCAAGCACGACCTAGCCAGCATGTGCGCCGACGCGTGGCGCTGGCAGTCCATGAACCCACAAGGGTTCGACACCCCGCTATGAAAAACCAAGACGACGGCACACTTTCCCTGTTTGACGACTTCCCTCCGGCATTTGTGCCGCCTGCGGCGTCTGCTAAAAAAACGCGGACTAAACGCAAGGTAGCAGAGCCCAAGGCCGAAGTTGCGGACACCAACTCGGGTGAGGTAACGCCCAGCCCAACAGCGCCAACGGCTGTCACTGAAGCCTCGCCAACTAATGAGGTGGTTGAACACGGTAGCGTCAACGTCGAAAAAACCTTGCACTTAGCAGGCCTTGTCGACCCCCAACGTCGCCGGAACAGCCCTTGGGCCAAGCTCGATTTGCAAGCGATGCAAACCGCAGCGCAAGTGCCACACGTGATGATCGTCATCACACGCGGTGAGGCCGGTGGCGCGCAATCGCATGTGCGCGATTTATGCCAAACCTTGCAAGCGCGTGTTCGCTTCACAGTGGTAATTGGAGGCTCGGTCAAAGAGTCTGTGCTGGGTCGCGATCTGATGGCTCTCGGCATCACGGTTTGCCCCATGCCCGATATGGTGGAGTCACTCAACCCGCTCAAGCTATGGCCTGCGGTGCAGCAACTCACGCAGCTCATTCACACACACCAGCCCGACCTCGTGCATGGCCACAGCGCCATTGGCGGTTTGGTGTCGCGCATTGCGGCCATGCGCGCACACGTGCCTGCGGTCTACACCGTGCACGGCTTTGGCTTCAAGCCCGAGGTGCCCGTTGTGCGACGCACCGCTGCGGCACTGGCCGAGCACATGATGGCGCGCTGGACCACGCAGATGATTTGCGTGTCCAAGTACGAACGCGATTTAGCCTACGACCTCGCCCTTGCCCCCGAACGCATCCACGTCATTCCTAATGGCATTGCACGTTTGCCACAAACGGACACCACGCAAGTAACGGGAGACGAAACCACTCGCGGTGCAGCATCCACCAGCGGCTCAACGCCATCGTCGGCAGCACCACGCCTCATCATGGTGGCTCGCACCAAAGCGCCCAAGCGCCACGACCTGCTATTGCAAGCCTTGGCCAAAGTGCGCAACACCTTGGGCTACGAACTGCCCGTGACCCTTGCAGGCGATGGCCCACTCACCGCCACACTGCAAGCGCAGGCCAAGGAACTCAACCTCAAACTCGTCACTTGGGCGGGCGACGTGAGTAACGTCAGCGAACTTCTCCCCCAGCACGATGTGTTTGTGCTGTTGTCTGACCATGAAGGCATGCCCATCACCGTGCTTGAAGCCATGCGTGCGGGCCTGTGCATCTTGGCAAGCAACTTGCCAGGCATTCGCGAACAAATCAGCACCTACCAAGATGGCGTCTTAGCGTCCAACACAGCAGACGCTGTGGCCGAAAAGCTGCTGCAACTCGTGCGCGACCCGCACATGCGCAAACGCTTGGGCAAATCAGCCCAACAACGGTTTGAAGACAGCTTCGCTGCCGAGCCCATGGCCGAGCGCGTGCTAGAGGTGTACCGACAGTGCACAAAAGAAGCGGCCACCGAACAAACCACACAGACCGAAGCCACACCCACACACAGCGCGGGCTTGGTGTCGGCCTCGGTGCGCCGCCGCGATGCGCTGCAACGTTGGGCCTTGTGGGGCGTGTGGATGTTGATTCCCAGCTTCATGGCCGCGCAACTGTTGGAAGACGCTGGCTTGATGACTTACCAATTTGGAGAAACGCTGTGGTGGTGCGTGCTGCCCTACGCGGTGGCCACGCATTTGCTCATGCGCGCTTCGCACTTGCCCGTGGCCGAGCGCAGCGGCGTGTTGTGGGTGTCCACCACCGCACCGTTTGTGTTCACCCCTTTGGGCTTTGCGCTTTTGCAACAACCGTATTCACGCGCAGGCGTGTTGTGGGCTTATGCCGCCACCACGCTGTGGTTGTGGTGGGGTTATCGTCGCCATGTGAAGCACCGTGCGTTGCGCTTGGTGCACCTCGACGCCAACGTGCCTGCACAACTCGCCGCGTGCTTGAACCCCAACACACTCGACCCACAAGCCGTGCAGCTCATCGCTTGGAACCCGAGCAGCGACACACCCTTGCCCGCTTGCGACGGCGTGGTGCTGGATCGCCATGTGCGCAGCAGCGATGAACGCACCCGCTTGTTGGGCGAGCTCAAAATGCAGCACCTGCGCCTGTACAGCGTCGAGGCCGTGGCCGAACTCACCAGCGGCCGCAAGATGCTGCCCACCGCCGCCGACACGCTGTGGGAAATCGACAACGACCCGAGCTACGACCGCGCCAAACGTTTGCTAGACGTGATCACCGTCATCGTGCTCGCCCCTCTGTGGCTACCGCTCGCAGCAGGCGTGGCACTCGCGGTGCGGTTTGATTCCAAAGGGCCCGCGTTGTATTCGCAACCGCGCGTGGGCCGCGATGGCCACGTGTTCACGCTGTGGAAATTTCGCAGCATGGTGCATGGCTTGCAAGCGCCGGGCGTGCACTTTGCGCAAGCCGAAGACCCACGCATCACCCGCGTGGGCCGTGTGTTGCGCCGCACACGTTTAGACGAACTGCCGCAACTCTTCAACGTGCTGATGGGCCACATGAGCCTCATTGGTCCACGCCCCGAGCAATCTGCATTTGTGCGCGACTTTGCAGCCACCATCCCTAGCTACCCCTATCGCCACTTGGTACGCCCCGGTCTGACGGGTTGGGCACAAGTGCAGCAAGGCTACGTCGACAGTGCCGACGCCACGCGCATCAAACTCAGCTACGACTTGTACTACGTGGCGCACTACTCGCTCGCACTCGATTTGCTGATTGCTGCGAAAACAGTGAAGACCGTCTGCACAGGTTTTGGCGCCCGATAAGCCGATGACCACACGCCGCATACTGCTGTTGGAAGAACCGTCGTGGGGCGGCGTGCACACCATGACGCGCACCCTGGCCGACGCACTCAGCGCACAAGGCTGGCAAGTGACCGCGCTGCCTTGGCAACAAACCCAGTGGCCCGCCTTGGTCAGCGCCGCCAAACAGCATGACGTGATCGTGGCCACCCACAACTTTGGCCCCACGTATTGCGGTGCGGCGCTCAAAGCCATCACAGGCAAACCCCTCGTCTGTTGGGTGCACGGCCCACTGATGGACGTGCTGCACGAAGCACGAACCTCAACCGTCAAAAAACTTTGGCTGCGACTTTTATACAAACAAGTCAGCCAGTTTGTGTGCGTCTCGCGCACCACGCAAGATTCGTTGCTCAGCTTCATCACGCTAGGCAAACAACAACGCTGCGAGGTGGTAGCCAATGGCATCGCCCCGATGCCAGAAGGCCAAGCCATTCATGTGCATGCAGGCCACGGCGGGGAAGGCATGCCACCTTTGCTGCTCGGTTACGTGGGTCGCTTGTCAGCGGAAAAGCGCCCACACTTGTTGCTAGACACCTTGCGCCATCTACCTGATGAGGCGCAACTCGGCATCGTGGGTGAAGGCCCCATGCACCGCAAGATGATTCACGATGGCATGGACCTCATGTACCAAGGCCGCGTGCATTTTTTGGGCAAACACCCCAGCGGTGCGAGCCTCTACACCCCTTGGCAAATGACGCTGCTCACCTCGCGCTACGAAGGCTGCCCCATGACAGCGCTCGAGTCGCTCGCCTGCGGCGTGCCCTGTGTGTCGCTACCCATCCCCGCCATGCGCGAGCTGTACGACCTTGATGCGCCTTATCTCCTGGCCCGTGGCGATGCACCTGTGTCGTTGGCTGAAGCCGTGATGACCACGCTCAGCCTGCCAGCGCAGCAAGTGCGCAACGACATCGCGCGCATCGTGGCGCGACATCACATTGATGGGTTTGTTGGCAATTGGCAAGAGGTGCTGCGCGCATGTTGAATGCACCCACACACGTGAACCACAACCAACCGACGGTGTGCGTGCACTTCGTGCGTGGCGGCTCTGCGTACTTGCCCGAGCTGGATGCGTATGTCGACTTCATCACCTCGCATAGCCACCCAGCCTTGGTGCATGACACAGGCGCCACCGTGCCGATCAACGCGCAAGTGGTGTGGTGGATGTGCGGGCGTGTACCCAGCGCTGAAGCGCGTCGCCTAAAAAACGCGTTTCACATCCACGAATACGCATCCACATCCGCACCACCCCACGCGTGGCTCAAAGACTTTGTGAAGCACTGGACGCAGCCCAAGCCCGACTACCGCTTGTTTCAAAACGGCTGGGTGCGCGAACGCATGGGGTTTGACGATGGCGTGCCGCACGCGCTGCGTGACATGGGCGTGGCGCAAACCTTCTTCGATGCGGCCGCACCTGCGCTGCCCGAGCCTGCGTATGCAAACGCGGATGAAGACACAGCCCCTGCACGCATACCGCCCAACGAGTTTGACTTGGTGTACTTGGGCGAGATGAACCGCTTGCTACCGTTTGTGCCACTGCTGCAAAGCATTCACGAAGCAGGCCGCACCTTGCTGCTGATAGGTGATGTACCAGAAGCACTGCGAGCACAACTACCCGCCAGCGTGACGTGCACAGGCCGTGTGCCTTATGTGCAAGTGCCGCAGCAACTGCGCCGTGCGCGGTTTGGCTTGAACCTTGTGAGCAACATCGCGCCGTACAACCAACAAACCTCCACCAAACTGCTGGAGTACTGCGCCGTCGGACTGCCCGTGGTGAGCAACGACTACGCGTGGGTGCGTTACTTTGCGGCGCACTACCAAGGCAACTTTCATTTGCTGCGCGACGACCCAACAAGCTGGCAACACAGCTTTGGCGAAGCGCTAGAGGCCTACCCCTATGTGGTGCCCGATGTGCGTGAATTGGCTTGGCCCAAGCTCTTGGCCAAGCTTGCGATTTGGAAACACCTGCACATCACGTCAGGCGGTGTGCGTTGAATACCAGCCGCGTGATAGCCCTCTCTAGCGCCGCGGCATTTGCCACGCAAGTGGCGTTTGCATTACTCATGCTGCGACTGTTCTCGCCGCAAGAAGTGGGGGAGTTTTCAGTCATCAGTCAAATCGGTTTTTTCTGGATGACCTTGGCACTGGCGCAGTCACAACTCGGGCTACTTGCCAATCAACATCAACCTGCGCACATTGCGGCCCAGCACGCATGGCGTGCCAGCGTTTTACGTGGCGTGGGCTTGCTGCCCATCGCCGCGCTGGCCGTGTGGTTCAGTCAACTCGCCCTGTGGCCCGCTTTGCTTTGGGCGCTGCTGCTGGCGTTTTGTCAAATGGGTTGGATGTTGGCGCAAAGCCTGACCCTGCGCGTGGGCTCGGCGTGGCGACAAGCCGCCGTCCGTGTGCTGCCGCCTGTAGCTGCGATGGCGACGGCACTCGCCGCGGTGCTGATTGGCTCATCGTTAGATTGGAGTGGCCCAACCTTGCTGCTATCAGCCCTGCTGGGCTATGTCGTAGGTGCAGCGTGGTTGGTGCCAGCGTTCTGCGTACGTGAAGATTCACAGCCAGCGCATAAGGACGATACGCAAGCATCTATTCATACACGCCCATCAGACCCCCGCAGCGCAACACTGCGTATGGCGCACACGCTGGTAGACGCGTTGCTTGCCACTGCCATCATCGTGGTGTGGCAACGTTTGTATGGCGCAGAAGAAACCGGCTGGATGAGCGCCCTGCTGCGCGTGCTGGGCTTCTTGCCTGCGGTGGTGCACATGGCATGGGCACAAGTTGCACTGGCAAAAGGTGAACAAACTGAGAACCGCATCACCGCAATGGCCAGCCTTTGGTGGTTAGGCCTAGGCGCATTTGCATGTGTCATGTTGTTGGGCTTGTCCTGCGCCACAGCTCTTGATCAAGACTGGCTGGATCCAAAGTGGCATGGTGTCTGGCCCTACATAGCCCCGTTGGTATTGTGGCAAGGCAGCGCATGCTTGTCTGCTGCATTCAGTCATCGTCCCTTTCAAACACAATCAGCCAGCGCGTACTCACGGGCTTGCATAGCTTTAAGTGGGTTGCAAGCCGTCGTGTTGTTTGCACCTATTGGATTGACACTGCCCCTCGATGCGGAGCAACACATAGCCACATTCGCTTTGGTCAGTAGCTTGGGCTTGGTGGGGTTGACAATTTGGATGGCTCGACTGCGTTAGTGCGTATTAGCCTTCAAACCTTGACTGTGCAAACGTCAACGCGGCTACATCTTTAGCCGCAAGGAGCGGCCCCTCATCTAACAAATGCAAGGGCCACTCAATGCCGATGGCTGAATCATTCCACAACAAGCTACGCTCAAATTCAGGATAGTAATAGTCTGTCGTTTTATACAAAAACTCTGCACTCTCACTCGTCACCAAAAAGCCATGTGCCAACCCAGCAGGAATCCACATTTGCTTTTTATTTTCATCAGACAACTCGTGCCCAAACCACCGGCCAAAGGTTGGAGAACTCTTACGAATATCGACCACGACATCAAACACTGAACCGCGCGTCACACGCACCAATTTACCTTGTGCATGTTGAGCTTGGTAGTGCAACCCACGTAACACCCCTTTGGTTGACTTGCTATGGTTGTCTTGCACAAAAGTTTCTTTCAACCCCGTTGCGGACTCAAAGTCACGCGCGTTGAAGCTCTCAAAAAAGAAACCACGTGCGTCGCCAAACACTTTCGGCTCTAACACCAACACACCATCGATGGGCGTAGTTGTCACTTGATATGGCATCTCGGGTTACTTCAACAAGTTCAACAAATATTGACCGTAGCCATTTTTTGCCAAAGGCGCAGCCAACTTTTGCAATGCTGACGCATCGATCCATTTTTGCCCGTACGCAATTTCTTCTGGGCAAGCCACCATCAACCCTTGGCGTTTTTGCAACGTGCCAATAAAGCTAGCAGCCTCCAGCAAACTATCGTGAGTACCCGTGTCTAGCCATGCATAACCACGGCCCATGATTTCTACGTTTAACTGACCCAGCTCTAAATAACGCTTATTCACATCGGTGATTTCCAGCTCACCTCGGTGCGATGGCTTCACTGCAGCGGCGATGTCGCACACCTGCTCGTCATAAAAATATAAACCTGTGACAGCGTAGTTACTTTTGGGTTTGACAGGTTTTTCTTCGATGCTCAAGGCTCTGAACTGCTGATCAAACTCCACCACACCATACCGCTCGGGATCATGCACATGATAGGCAAATACACTGGCCCCACTCGTACGGTAATTAGCGCTGTGTAGCTGCTTCACCAAATCATGTCCATAGAAAATGTTGTCGCCCAACACCAAAGCACTTGGATGGTCGGCCACAAAGTCTTTACCAATGATGAAAGCCTGAGCCAAGCCATCGGGGCTCGGCTGCACGGCATAGTCAATATGCATGCCCCACTGACTGCCATCACCCAACAGCTCTTTAAAACGTGGCGTATCTTGAGGCGTTGAAATAACCAAGACTTCCCGGATACCACTCAACATCAGCGTGGTGAGCGGGTAATAGATCATGGGTTTGTCATACACGGGCATCAGCTGTTTGCTGACCGCTTGCGTGACGGGATACAAGCGGGTGCCAGAACCACCGGCGAGGATAATGCCTTTGCGTTGTTTGGTCATATCTATTGTTTTTGTTTAGAGTATTTCGGCCAGCATCCTGTCCACACCTTGTTGCCATGGCGGCATGACGAGGCCAAATGCTTGCTGTAGTTTATGCGTACACAGGCGTGAATTCAGAGGTCTTAACGCAGGCGTCGGAAACGCGCTGGTAGGCACAGGCGCAATGTCCGTCACTTTCCAATCCACCTCAGACTTGATGAATTTGGTTTGCTCGATCACATGGCGGGCATAGCCATGCCAAGTTGTTTCGCCCGATGCCACCAAGTGATACACGCCGCTGAATGAAATGTTTTGCGTGTTCAACACGCGGCGCATGGCGTGTGCTGTGACGTCTGCAATCAGATCTGCCCCTGTGGGCGCACCATACTGGTCGTTAATGACGGTTAGCTTCTCGCGCTCTTGTGCCAAACGCAACATGGTTTTGGCAAAGTTACCCCCGCGTGCGGCATACACCCAGCTGGTGCGGAAAATCAAATACTTGCAACCACTGGCGACTATTGCCTTTTCACCATCCAGCTTGGTTTGGCCATATACGCTCAGCGGGCCTGTGCCCTCGCCTTCTTCCCGTGCATGTGTACCACTGCCGTCAAACACATAGTCGGTGGAGTAATGCACCAACCATGCACCCACTTGCGCTGCAGCTTTAGCCAAGGCTGCAGGGGCATCGGTATTCAAAAGCCTTGCCAGCTCTGGCTCTGACTCGGCTTTATCAACGGCCGTGTGCGCGGCGGCATTGACGATGAAGTCTGGCTTGAAGGCCAGTACCGTTTGCGCTAGTTGGTCGGGTTTAGACAAATCGCCGCAATAGTCAGTGCTATGGCGGTCCAGTGCTAGCAACTCCCCCAAGGGGGCCAAGCTGCGTTGCAGTTCCCAGCCCACTTGGCCGTTTTTACCAAGCAACAAGATTTTCATGATCAGTCAATTAGTCCGACCCGAACAAATCCCGCGTGTACACCTTGCCGGTCACATCAGCGAGGTCTGCAGTTTGTCGGTTAGCCACGATCAAATCGACACGTTGTTTGAAGGCCGCCAAGTCGTTCACCACAGGTGAATTGAAGAAGTGAGACTCTTGCAGCACGGGTTCGTACACGACCACCTCAATGCCTTTGGCCTTCAATCGCTTCATGATGCCCTGCACACTGCTGGCTCTGAAGTTGTCGCTGCCAGCCTTCATCACCAAACGGTAAATGCCCACAACCTTGGGCTTGCGCTTCAAAATATCAAACGCCACAAAGTCTTTGCGTGTGCTGTTGGCATCCACAATGGCACGCATCAAGTTTTGTGGCACGTCTGCGTAGTTGGCCAGCATTTGCTTGGTGTCTTTGGGCAGGCAGTAGCCACCGTAGCCAAACGAAGGGTTGTTGTAATGATTGCCAATCCGCGGGTCTAAACACACCCCGTCAATGATTTGGCGGGTGTTTAAGCCCAATGACGACGCATAGCTGTCTAGCTCGTTGAAATACGCCACACGCATGGCCAGGTAAGTGTTGGCAAACAGCTTGATGGCTTCGGCCTCGGTGCTGTCTGTCAGCAGCACGGGCATATCTTTTTTCACTGCACCTTCAACCAGCAAGTCTGCAAAAGCTTGGCCCTTGTCTGACCGGTCACCAACCACAATGCGACTAGGGTGCAAGTTGTCATACAACGCACGGCCTTCACGCAAAAACTCGGGTGAGAAAATCAGGTTGTGCGTCATGTACTTCAAGCGCATGCGCTCGGTAAAGCCAACCGGAATGGTGGACTTGATCACCATCGTCGCCTGCGGATTGATTGCCAGTACATCGGCAATCACACTCTCCACTGACTTGGTGTTGAAGTAGTTGGTCTCAGCGTCGTAATCGGTAGGAGTGGCAATGATCACAAAGCTAGCGGCTTTGTAAGCCTCTTCTTTATTGAGCGTGGCTTTAAAGTTAAGCGGCTTGTGGCGCAGATAGTCCTCCATCTCTGCGTCTTCAATGGGCAGTTCTTTGCGGTTGATCTGGTCTACCTTCGCAGCCACCACATCTAGCGCCACTACCTCATGGTGCTGCGCCAACAAAATGCCGTTGGCCAAACCTACATAGCCCGTACCTGCGATTGCGATTTTCATCAAACTTCCCCTGCGTATTGCTTGCCCACCCACTGGCGGTAAGCACCACTGGTTACACCCTCAACCCAGTCTTGGTTAGCCAAATACCACTGTACTGTTTTGCGGATGCCAGTGTCGAACGTTTCTTGTGGCTTCCAGCCCAGTTCACGCTCGATCTTACGAGCGTCTATAGCGTATCGGCGATCATGGCCAGGGCGGTCTTTGACGTAGGTAATTTGCTCGGCGTAGCGTTTGCCATCGGGGCGAGGTTGCAGCTCATCCAACACCGCGCAAAGAGTGCTGACCACTTCAAGGTTTGGCTTTTCGTTCCACCCGCCTATGTTGTAGGTCTCACCCACTTTGCCAACTTCTAATACGCGAGCAATAGCGCGACAGTGATCTTCAACATACAGCCAATCACGCACCTGTAGGCCATCCCCATAAATGGGCAATGGCTTGCCCGCTAGGGCATTGAGCAACACCAAAGGAATCAGCTTTTCGGGGAAGTGATACGGCCCATAGTTGTTGCTGCAATTGGTAGTCAGCACCGGCAAGCCGTAAGTGTGATGCCATGCGCGTACCAAGTGGTCGCTAGCGGCCTTGCTGGCTGAGTACGGGCTGTTAGGCTCGTAGTTTTTGGTTTCAGCAAACGGTGGGGCGGCGGGTAGTAGTGTGCCGTACACCTCGTCGGTCGATACATGCAAGAAACGAAACGCTTCTCTCTCGCCAGCAGGCAACTCTTGCCAATACGCACGCACACTTTCTAGCAAGTTGAAGGTGCCCATCACATTGGTTTGAATGAAGTCACCCGGCCCATGAATAGACCTGTCTACATGGCTTTCTGCCGCAAAGTTCAGCACCGCGCGGGGCTTGTGCCGGGTCAAAAGCTGGTCTACCAACGTGCGATCACCAATGTCGCCTTGCACAAACACGTGGCGGGCATCGCACTCTAAAGTCTTGAGGCTGTCCAAGTTACCTGCGTAGGTCAGCTTGTCTAGATTTACCACCGTTTCGTCTGATGACGACAACCAGGTGTGAACAAAATTGCTGCCAATAAACCCGGCACAGCCGGTCACGAGAATAGTCATGTGTACTTAAGTAGTTTCCGTTTTCGAACCATCCAGCCCCAAGGAATGAGGCGCCAAGAACACCAACAATATCAGCAGCGTGAAGTGGCCCTCCTCCATGTCAATCATCATTGAGTTGGTGGTGATACTGAGCAAGAACAAAAAAACAAACATCACAAAACCCACGCGCTGCACCTCGTCTGTTTTGTGCCAAGCCACGCAGCAAGCCTGCGCAAATATAGCTAAGTACAGCACCAAGCCCACCACCCCTTTGGTAGCCAACATGTACAAATATTCGTTGTGTGGGTTGTTCCAGTTGTACCAACTCCACGCCTGCGGCGAGACGCCAAACTGCTTGGCTGCGACTTGGTAAGTGTGGGGCAAATCGATGCTGCCCACACCCACCCACCAGTTGCTTTGGCGAATGGCCTCCCAAATAGTGGCCACATACTGCATGCGAATCGACACAGACCCCAGTACCGAGGCAGCCCGCTCTTGTGGCGTCATGGCCAAGTATTGGTTAAATTCCGTTACCGCCAGCGCCATGCGGCTTTGCACCACGTTTGAACTGGTAGCCAACACCACCCCGGCCAGCATGACGAATACGAGCCACCACCTGTATTTGCCAACAAACAAACGCTTGGCATTGAGCAGCCCCCACACCCCAAACCCGGCCACCAGCAACACATATCCCGTGCGGCGCTCGCTGGCCAAAAACAGCGACGACACCAGCAACGCCATGGGTACCAGCACACGCCACGACAAACTTGGCTGCACCAGCCACATTTGGGCTAGGACAAAAAAGAAACCTACCAACGCCTGGCCGTACATATGCGACATATGCGACGTGTGCAAAAACTCGTTAGAAAAATACTTGCCTTGCGGAATCACCCCGCTCAAAGTCAGCACCAAATTGACCGCCATCATCACCAACACGGTGGTCAACATCACATAAAACGCCGTTCGCGCCAGCAACACCTGGCTAAACAACGCCCACAGTAACACCACAAAGCCAAACGTGCGCATCTCCAGCAACGCCTTGAGTGCCGAGCCCCAACCATACCCGGCCAACAAGTTGGTTGACACATCCCACGCACAAAACAACACGATCAGCCACAAAAACGTGGCCTCGCGTGGCTCCAAGGTTTGACCACGTGTGTGATACGCCCACCACGCAAACGGCGCTGCCATCAACATGAGCAGCATCGACACATTGGTCAGCGCAACGTAGTTAAACACGGCAAAGGTAAACACCACCGCGATCAACAACGCCCACTTCATGTGAAAAGGCTGCGCGCGGCATTGCTGCCAATAGCTGTCATGATTCAAAGTTGTCATCGCTTAACTCTCGTGTGTGTTGGCCAAATGCACCCAGTCCACCACATCCCCCTCGGGTTGGTAGCCGGGCACTAGCTGTTGAATGAGTGTACGCATGTGTGGCACATCGTTGGCGTCTACAGCGGCCATCAGTTCGGCCAAACGTTGCTGCAACGCAGGCCATGGCAAAAACTCTTCATGCGCTTTCATAATGCGCGCGTGCTGGGTAGGCTGGGGGTTGTCGCCAATCAGCAGCTCTTCGTAAAGTTTTTCGCCAGGGCGCAGGCCGGTTACTTCAATGACAATGTCCCCCTCGGGGTTGGCGCTGTCTTGCACCGTCAAGCCTGAGAGCTCAATCATCTTGCGGGCAAGGTCAACAATTTTCACGCTATCGCCCATGTCCAGCACAAACACATCGCCCCCGGTGGCCATGGCTCCTGCTTGAATCACCAACTGCGCAGCTTCAGGAATCGTCATGAAGTAACGGGTAATGCGCGAGTCTGTCAGAGTGATAGGCCCACCCTGCTGAATTTGCCTGCGAAACAGTGGCACGACCGAACCCGAGGACCCCAACACATTGCCAAATCGCACCATCGACAAACGCATAGCATGGCCTTGCTGCTGCGTTTGCTGGGCTAGGGCTTGCAACACCATCTCTGCCAACCGTTTGCTTGCCCCCATGATGTTGGTGGGGCGCACCGCCTTGTCGGTGCTGATCAGCACAAAGTCAAGCACGCCATGAGCCATGGCCTGCTCGGCGACCACCCAAGTGCCGAGCACATTGTTACGCACACCTTCGGCTGGGTTGTGCTCGACCAAGGGCACATGCTTGTAAGCCGCCGCGTGGTACACCGTGTGTGGCTGCCATGTACGCATAATTTCGGCCATGCGTTGCTCGTTGCGCACGTCGGCAAGCAATGGCACGAGTTCAACTGGGGCATCCGTCAATTTTTTTTGCAAATCTTGGTGTATGCCGTACAACGCAAACTCACTCTGTTCAACCAGCAAAAGCTTGGAGGGTTGAATTAGCGCAATTTGTCGGCAAAGCTCGCTACCAATCGACCCGCCGGCACCAGTCACCATCACAACTTTATTGGCGTTATTTTTGGCAAGCAATCCAACGTCCGGGCTCACGGGCTCTCGCCCCAGCAAGTCATCGACATCAAGATCTCGCAAGTCAGATATGCTCACTTTACCTTGCGCCAACTCGGTCACACTGGGCAACGTGCGAACCGACACTTGTGCCGCACGAATTTGAGATAACACCGCATTACGCCTATGTCGCCCAATATTGGGTAAAGCAAGTAACACATCCTTCACTCCAAAATTGAGCACCAATGAGCTCAATTCAGCGGGTTTGTAAATCGGTACGCCATTGAGTACTTGCCCTTGCAAACGCTCGTCGTCATCCAGAAAACCGACAACCTGCATCTCAAGGCTGTGCACCATGGCTGCTGCAAGTTGCCGCCCGGCATTTCCTGCCCCATATACCAACACCTTTGTTCGATTCATGCGGCGCACAATGCCCTGATACCTGTCGCCCAGCCACATCCTCACCACAAGGCGCGAGGCCCCCACCAGCAACAACAGCAACACGGGCTGCATCAACCCAACTGTGCGTGGCACGCCGTTCACTCCTACAACCGTAAACACCAGCGTATACAACAAGCCATAGACTGCTGCAGCCTTAGCCACGGTCAACAACGCGGGCAACCCCGTGTATCGAAAAATGGCGCGATAAAATCCAAACACCATAAAAATAGGCAATGCCAAGCACCACGAGCCCAGCGTGGCAACATCTGGCCGCAAGAAGCTATTGCCCTTTAACCAGACAAATTCATCCAACCGCAAATAAAATGCTAATCCGACGGTCAGCATGCACAACGCTGCATCTACGGCCATCGCCATCACACGCTTGACCCAGCGTGGCACTGACAGCAAAGCGATGGCTAATGGCTTAAGCACGAACACGGTCTCCCGAGCCTTTGCCCTTCAGCGTTTGAATGATGTAGCGGAAGTACGCGCGAACAGTGAGTGAGTTCAGCATTTGGGCATCTGTCTGAGCTAGCAACTCTGGCATTGACATATCGATCCCACTCACTTGGGCCAGGCCAGTGATACCGGGCCGCACACCAAATACGCCTTGCGCCTCACGCGCAGATATCAGATCCGTTTGATTCGGCAAACAGGGACGAGGCCCAACCAAACTCATATCACCCAGCAACACATTCCACAGCTGAGGTAACTCATCCAACTTGGTTCGGCGTAAAAACCGACCTATTGGTGTGACACTGTTAGCTTGAGCCAAATGGGTTGCCACCGATGCCGTTCCAAGCCGCATGGTTCGAAATTTCACTAAAGTAAATGACTGCTGATATCGCCCCACTCGCTTCTGTCGAAATATGGGTGAGCCCGTATCAAACCAACCTAATAGGGCAAGCAGCACCAACAACGGCCAACAGAACATCAAACCAAGAAAAGAAAAACAAATATCTAAAAATCGAGTCATCTCAAACTACTCTCGCCCTCATCAATCTCGCTTTGTGATTGCTCTGGCTGCATTACTACTTTCTGCAAAGCCTCATCCACAGAAACTGGCGGCATCCAACCTAAAATTTTTCGGGTTTTGGTGATATCTAGTTGCAATGATCCGCACAGCCGCTGATAAATACTTGGGTTCCACACAATCATGGTTCCTAGCTTTAGTAATAGTAGGGGCACAAACACCAAACGAGCAGAATTACCTAAGGATCTTCCCATACGCTCAAGCAAATCGGCCGTTGAGAGGTCTTCACCGTCACTCACTAAAAATGTCTGATTTGCTGCAGCTGGATGATTCAAACATGTCACGATTAAATCAACCAAGTTATCCAACGCGACGAAACTGCGCCTGTTATCGGTCACTGCAGCCAGTGGGATTGGAATACCGCTGGTTATCCACCGACTCAAGGATGCAAAGTTCCCTTTGACTCCAGCCCCATAAACCAAGGGTGGACGGATGATTACCACCTCCATACCAGTATCTGCCGCGATTTGATGCAACAGCTGTTCTGCCTCATACTTGGATACCCCGTAGGGATCGTCAGGCCTGGGTACATCATCCGCGGTAAAAGGGCGCCCTTTCAGAGTCGATTCGCCATTTACCTTAACGGAACTTATAAATACAAAACGCCGAACCCCAGCCGCTGCCGCTTGACGGGCAAGAGCGGCCGCCCCATCAACATTGACGCTACGAAACTCTTCCAGCAGATCTTTGCTTTTGTTATTCATGACATGGACACGAGCTGCACAATGCACCACGACATGCACACCATTCAGAGCACGTAGCCAATCCGTTGATGGCTGCATGTCGCCCACCTGAAATGACTGAATACCTTTGGGAAGTTGAACCCCTGTGCCACGCATCGTCGCTAACACTTCGTTAAAGTTACTGTCAGCAGCCAATCGCCTTACCAGTGCCCCCCCCACAAAACCGCTAGCACCTGTTACTAATATTCGATTCATGTTAGACCTTACCGAGAACTACCGCCTCGGACAGCAGTGCTTCTAGACGGTTCATTAGCTGATAGCGTCCAAACTCTTGTTGCGCGTACCTTACGCCATTCGATCCCATCTGCCGTCTTCGCTCCAGACTCATGCCTGCCATGGTCAGCACTGCCCCAGCCAACCCAGCGCTATCACCTGCGCTGCAAGTTAATCCTGCATCAGCAGCTTGGATAACAGCAGCCCCTTCACCATCTAACATACCAAGCAAAGGGATACCCGCCATCAAATAAGACTGAACCTTCCCCGGAATCGTCATACTGAATACAGGGTCGCGCTTTAGCGTAACCAATAACGCATCAGCATGGGCATAAAAGGAGGGCATGCGATCGAGCGAAAAACGTCCGGGTAACAACACTTGTTTATCCAAGCCACGTTTGATGACCTCAGATTGAAGCCAATCAAACTTGCGCCCATCCCCCACGATGATCCATCGAATACTGGCATTACTTTTCAAGCTCTCTACAGCCTCGAGCAACGCCGGCATATCTTGAGCCTCTCCAATGTTGCCAGAGAACACCAAAGTGAAACCACTTTTCCATTCTGGCACTTCTGGTGCTAAGTTGACATCGCCATAAGTCAACAAATCTTCGGACCAACTGGGAAAGTAACGGATTTTGGATTTGTCATCACAGTGGCTTGCAATGCTGTCCAAAAAACTGTGTGACTGCCCCAACACCAAGGTACAACGATTGTAAATGAAACGCACCATGCGCCCCACCCACCCCAATACCAGGGATGAACGCACCACACCTATAGCAGCCAGGGTCTCCGGCCACAAGTCAAGCACCCAAAACACAACTGGAGCATTCTTAATCCTGCTCAATAAAACTGCTGGCAACCCCACTGTTACAGGTGAAGGTTCGAACACAAAAATCACATCAACTGGTTTGCTCAGCAATTGCCAAGGCCCGAAAATACATGCACCCAGAACAAAACTTAGGTAATTAAACATCAAACGTAAGCCCCCAGTACCGCGAGGCAGCATGGGTATGCGGATCACTCTGGCCCCTTCATATTCAGCAAAAGCGCTAGGTTGCCACCGAAAAGCATCGAACACTTTGCCAGCCGGGTAATTGGGAATGCCCGTAAGCACCGTGACTTCGTGCCCACGCTGCACCCATTCTTTCACCAGGTCATTGATGCGGAAATTTTCTGGCCAAAAGTACTGGCTGACGACAAGTATCCTCAACACAGCACCTCAATATTTTCGCCACACCACCCGGTTTACATAATCGGTGTAGCTGTGGATGATACGCACCACCTTGCCACTAACGTTTGGCATGCTGTAGTCAGCCACAAGACGCATGCCACGGTCGACACCACGCGGCTGTGTAGCCAGAATGGCCAAGCCCTGGCGAACACGCTCCACATCTAACCCCACCATCATCACAACAGCCTCTTCCATACCCTCAGGGCGCTCGTGAGCCTCGCGCAAATTCAATGCCGGAAAATTCAGAATAGACGATTCCTCGTTGATGGTCCCGCTGTCCGAAAGCACTGCTCTGGCCTGCATTTGCAGACTCACATAGTCGTGAAATCCCAGTGGCTTCATCAAACGTACCAATGGGTGAAATTTCACTCCGACAGAATCAACTCGTTTCTGGGTGCGTGGGTGTGTAGACACAATCAAAGGTAATTCATACTCCTCAGCCACATCATTTAATACCGTCACGAGATTTGCGAACGACTTGTCTGACTCAATATTCTCCTCACGATGAGCGCTAACCACAAAGTAATGCTCAGCCTGAAGCGCCAAGCGGTTCAATACGCTGGAAGCCTGAATTTGTGGCAGGTAATGATGTAGCACTTCGTACATGGGGCTACCAGTCTTAATGACTTGATCTGGCGGCAAGCCTTCGCGCAGCAAATAATCGCGAGCAATAGCACTGTAGGTCAGATTGATGTCGGCCGTATGATCGACGATACGCCGGTTAGTTTCTTCGGGCACCCGCTGGTCAAAACAGCGGTTGCCTGCTTCCATGTGAAAGATTGGTATTTTTCGCCGCTTGGCCGGGATCACCGCCAGACAACTGTTGGTATCGCCCAGCACCAGTACGGCTTCAGGCCGCTCCTGTTCCAACACTCGATCAACGGCAATAATGAGACTGCCAATCGTGTGTGCAGCCCCCGTAGAGTTGTTTGCGCTGTCCAGAAAGTGATCTGGCTTGCGGATACCTAGATCATCGAAAAAGACCTGATTCAACTCGTAGTCGTAGTTCTGTCCTGTGTGCACCAATACATGGTCGCAGTAACAGTCTAGTTGAGCTAGGACCCGTGACAAACGAATGATCTCAGGCCGCGTGCCTACCACGGTCATAACTTTGAGTTTTTGCATATTTTTACCCTGGTTGGCGTCAAACCAGACACCTGTAAGTATCCGGGCGCTGGCGATCAAACACCTCGTTAGCCCACAACATTACTATCAACTCATCAGCGCCTATATTTGTAATGTCGTGCGTCCAGCCTGGAACGGTTTCCACCACTTGGGCCTTTTCGCCTGAAGTATTCACCTCGTGCACCTGCCCAGTCTGCATATGGCGAAAACGAAAAAGTGCTTGCCCTTTTATCACCAAGAACTTCTCGGTTTTGCTGTGATGGTAATGCCCTCCACGGGTTATCCCTGGATGCGCCGTGAAAAAGGAAAACTGCCCCGCATCCGGGGTCTTGAGCATTTCAACAAACACACCTCGGGGGTCTTGGTGTTGAGGTACGCTGTAGGAGAAAGACTCTACTGGCAAATAACTCACATAGGTGGCATATAAAGCACGGGTCAACCCACTACCCACGCGATCGGTAGTCAAATCCACACGGCTTTCGTAAAATCCCCTCAATTGCCGTGCCAAAGCGCCTACCGTAGCCTGATACTGGGGCTCCACCTCCAAAAAACCACCTACTACTGGTGGCTCCACGGCCCCTGTAAGCACACTATCCCACAGCGCCAGCACATCGTCCACATACACGAGGTTGAGCAGTGCCGACGGGTCATTCACTTGGATAGGCAAACCACGGGCAATGTTGTAGCAAAACGTTGCCACAACCGAGTTGTAGTTTGGCCGACACCATTTGCCAAACACGTTAGGCAACCGGGAAACAAACACAGACGCCCTCGATTTGGAGGCCAACTCAAACAACACATCTTCTGCAAGACGTTTACTGCGTCCATAGGGGTTATCTAATTCTGCCTGAGTAGAAGATGTGTACACCAAGCGAATGCTTTTCCCCGAGCGCCTTATTTCATTGTCGACAGCTGCAGCCAAAGCCACCGTCAAATCGGCATTAACAGTCTTGAACTCTGAGGATGATTGGGGTCTGTTGACCCCAGCCAAATGAAAGACCACATCAACATCTTGCAACAGAGCCCCGAGTTCCGAGGTGTTATGTTCGCGAGTGAACAGAGAGACCTGTACCCCCATCTTCTCCGCCAAAAACAGACGCAGATTCCACCCCAAAAAACCATTTGCACCAGTGATCAGGACACGGGTCACGTCAGGCCTCTGCTTCTGCTTGCTCGCCACGCGCAATGCGCTGCATAAAGTCCAGCTTGTAAAGAAGAGCTAGCATCCCAGTCTGGTCAAGCCTAGTAGTGTTGTGCGAGTTGTAATCCTCCCCATGGGTGCTTTTCGTCAAGCGGCGCTCTCCTTGGTCCACAAACTTGGCGTAATTCAAATCCCGCCCATCTGGAGGCACTCTGAAATATCCACCGAGGTCTTGCGCACAAGCCAACTCTTCTTTACTCAGCAATGCTTCATATAGCTTCTCACCATGGCGAGTACCAATTTCAAACACTGGGTGCTCGGGTTTACCCATTAAAGTCAAAACTGCCTTGGCCAGCACCTCTACCGTTGCAGCAGGCGCTTTCTGCACAAAAATATCACCGTTATTACCGTGTACAAAGGCGTACAGCACTAGGTCAACCGCATCATCTAGCGTCATCATGAAACGTGTCATAGCGGGGTCTGTGATGGTGATGGGCTTGCCCGAACGGACCTGGTCCACAAACAAAGGGATCACTGATCCCCTCGAAGCCATTACATTGCCATACCGCGTGCCACAAATTACAGTGCCTGCGCCCTCAAGGTTACGGCTAGTCGCCACCATGACTTTTTCCATCATAGCCTTGCTGATGCCCATAGCATTAATGGGGTAAACAGCTTTATCGGTACTCAAGCACACCACACGACTAACGCGCTCGGCAATAGCAGCCTCAAGCACATTTTCTGTGCCAAGCACATTGGTCTGCACGGCCTGCATTGGATGGAACTCGCACGACGGGACCTGCTTCAAGGCTGCAGCATGGAAGACAAAATCCACGCCTCTCATGGCCGTAACTACGCTACGTGCATCACGTACATCACCAATATAAAACTTGAGTTTCGGATGCTCAAAACGCTTGCGCATATCGTCCTGTTTCTTCTCGTCGCGGCTAAAAATACGGATTTCACCTATGCCGGTATTTAAAAAACGGCGCAAGACCGCCCCACCAAATGAGCCAGTTCCACCAGTAATTAAAAGAGTCTTATTTTCAAATTCACGCATTTTTAAACTGCCTTGATAAATTTTTTCAATATTTCTTTGACCGCATGTGGCACCAGATACTGCACTAAGCGCTGTGACTTAACTAGCAACGCCGGCCTCAGCCCATCAACAAAGCCCGGAACCAGCGCCCTGACCTCCGTCAATATTTGCGTGAGCGCATCCTCGTATGCCCGATACACGGCATCGGGCTCTTGCCCCATAGCACGGTACGCCGCTGACAAGCGATCAAAATCGCCATTGGCTAACAGTTGGAACTGATGGAAATGGTAAAAAATCAAAGGCGCCCCATCCACCGTGAACCCCCGCTCTGCACCGTAGCCAAATCGGTTTTGTGAATAATTCCAAGGTGCCACACCAGCACCGAGATGGGTCAATATGCAAAGGTTACTGTACGTAGCAGGCCACTCATCTAGGTACTTCTGATCGCCCATCCGTTTTTCTTCTAAACGATGGAAGCACCATTCAATGCACTGCTCCCGCCAACGGGCCAAGCACGCCATACCTTGCCCGTCCCGCTTGAAGCCGACCCATTGCACACAAAACCTGCCATTCATTTCCAAGTGTTTCAATAGTGGGGGAAACCGGTGCTCAATGATGGTGATGGAAGCTTCGCCAATTTCATCAAACAAAGGTTGCAAAGACCCATAAAAATACAGGTCTGCATCAAGGTAGGTGATCTCCTGCACGTGTGGGTTATGTTGCATCACATACCATGGCAAGCAGGGCGACAATGTCCAACAGTATTCGGCAACGCTACGTGTGGGCTTGACTGCCAGCAAAGCCTCATCTTCGACCTCGGCCAAGGACAAGTACGCCACGTCGGGCAAATGCAACTTCTCGAGTAAGTCGCGGGTCTGCTGATCCATGCACAACACATCTACATGAGCATCAGGACAGTGTTGCTTTAGTGAGCGAAGCATAGCAACGCCTTTGAGCAGGTAATTGCTGTCAAATAGGGTGCAAAAATGGCGCATGTAATTCGATTAATTTTGGCATGACTTTTTGCGGGCGTGCAGTTTTATGCACGTTCTTTCGGCAGATATTGCCCCAACAGGGGCGACAACTCTCCCATGCGGAACTGGTAATTTTGATCCCGCAGCGTTCGGGCCTGTCCAGCACGGGCGATGGCAATAGCCTCTTCCAAGTGGGTTGCGTAGTAATGGATCAGTTCCGCCGCATCTTAAGTGCTATTGTAAGCTAGCACCTCTTTCCCCACCTCAAACAACTCACCCAGGTTGTCTTTCTGGTCTGTGATCAACAAAAAGACTGCTCCAGTGGCTTCGTACAATCGCATATTGTTGGGTTGCTTTCAGTTACATTGAGTGTCTGCTCAACCCAATCCGGCAGTGGGCCAAGGCGCGGTACATGTTCAGTCCCACACCCCACCTTGGCGTGAACTGCACAGGGGTCTTTTCGTCCAGGTATCCACCATGACCAAAGGTTTGCCATGGTGGCTACTGATGTCCCACCATAAAACTGGCCTAAATATCTTTAGGCACAGAACCCACCAACTCCAGCACACGAGTATCAAAGCCTAAGCAAAACAGGTAGGAACATCTGTATGCGTAGCACAAAGTAGGCAAACAAAGTCAGCACGAGCATACCCCTTAAGGTAAGTCTTTGAAGACAAAGGGCTAGAAATCTGTCCAACAATCAATTTAGTATGGGTCCGCAGTCCTGCCCGTTGTTGAGGGGGCAAAAATCAGAGACTCCAAACACCTGATAAAAAGTTTTGCCGCTGGTCGTTGTAGGCAGCACCGTCCGATGCCGAATTTGCAGCGTAATGAGTAGCCAAAAAACGCAGTTAGTAAGTATCAAGCAATCCAATACACATGGGTCAATTCATCGGGCTGGGCGAATATGCCCCCAAAAGACACACGCCCGCCATTACATATAGAACCTTATTTCTTAGAAATATTAATTACTCGCGACAAATACAGATCCAAGAAAAACAAAACACATGGAATTACAAACAATCCATATGTAATTAATGTCGTCTGCAGAGACACTTGGAGAAGAAACAAAACATTCAACATAAGGATGGTCTTATAAATTTGTCGAATCAAATTTACGCGCATCACTTCAAAAAATCGATCTAATAAGCAAACATACAAGAACCCTAAAAAGGAAAATCCTGCAACCCCAAGCAAGCCCCAAGCTGCATACCCCCCCAGCACAAAATATCCGGGATTACTTCCGTAAGCATTTATGCCATAAAGCGCTTGCAACACTTCCAAATCTGGAATTCGATGCTCTAAGCCAAGTATTTTTGCAAAAACTCCAACCCCATTCACTCCGGTAAAAGATAATAAATCAGGGTATGTTACGCAATATCTTAATATAGAAGCATACGACTCACCCCAAATCCGCTGTACTACCGGACGCACTAAAGCACTCAAATCATCGAGTGCCCAACCTTCTTGAATTACATATAAAAAAGCAAGAGTACAGAATCCCACAACAACGACAATTAACCAAAAATATATTAATTTTTTGAAGCCAAACTTATGCGGCGAAACAAGAATCCATGCAACCGCTAGATAGCCAGCGTAATAGAAGAAAGGCAACTTCGCCAGTGAAAGCGGAAGTGTTAAGAAAAACAGAACAGCCAATACTCCAGCCATTAAAACTCTACTCGCCCTCAATACCGGTGCAATTATTAAGCAAAATAAAATTGGAAGCATCGCAAATCGAATGCGTCCAAGCACCTCATCAAGCAACCATGTCCCAGTTAATATCTTATTTCTTAAAATTGAGTACTCCACCCCCGCCAAATTACCCATAAGAAATTTAAAGGTAATTAGCCTAAAATGTATAAACTCATCTTGCGATAATAGTAAACACAGCAAAAAAATTGAACACCCAACTGCAAACCAAGATATCCTCGATTCTATTTCAGGCGACAAATCAATCAAATTGGCCGTCTTAGTAGCTCTCATCCATGAATTGATCCAAAGCACACAACTACCTACAATAAATGTAATAGCCAGAATTTTCTGGGCCTCAATTGAAGCGACAGCATAAGACTCATGTTTACCATAAAGCGTCTTTCCCATGGGATCAATCAAACTGTACGGAACTACAACAAAAAGCAAACCAACGGAGAACACATCCATCAAATTTACATCTGCATTATTTACTTTGGGACGACTCTTCAACCATGTGAATGTGAAAAATATCAGGGAAAGCACTTCAAGAAAAAAAGACATTTTAAACTCTCAAGGATTTCCAACCGAAATATACAGTTAACAAAGTCAACAAGGAATTAGCCAATAGCAAGGCCATCGCCGCGCCGATTGGCCCATAATAAGACGCACTGTAATAAGAAGCAATAAAACACGTGATCAAACTCAGCGAGTTAACCCATGCATAACTTCTTTCACCATCCGTCATCAGCAATAACGAACTGAAAGGCAATGAGCATGCAAAAAGTATATTTGCCAGCAGCAATATCTCAAGTAAATCCGACGAAAAATGGAGACCCTTCCCGAAAAAAAATTGCAATATATCATTTCCGAATAATACTGATACCCCCCAGACAGGAACAAGCAACATAGTCAAAACTTTTAGCTGCAACATCACATGCTTTTTTACCTCTTCAAATTTACCTTGATGAAAGTCTCTACTTACCCTCGATGAGAAATACTCCAACAAAGCCAGCGGTATAATTAATATGACAAGCGATATTCTATTTGCAGAGTTAAATTCCGCCATCTGGACAACGCCCACAATCGGAGCAATCAAGACCACATCAACCTTATCGGTTAAAAACCTACTACCAGCACCTAAGGCACGTTGAAAAGATGAAGTCAAATAACTTTTTAATTCCAATACCGGCTTACCCAAAAAAACATTCCTTGGCATTAGTCGCTTTAGAATAATTGCCTGCACAAATATGGAAAATGTGTACGCCATAGACAAAGTGGCAATAATATTAAGCGCATTCAAATCAGCGGCCAACAATATGGCAATTAATGTAAAAAGTAATGGCAGCACTTCGCCTAATAATACGCCGACACGAATAGACCCCAACCCGACAAGGTATTCCCTAAAAATATTTGCCAATAGAAGCGGCAAAACTAAAATTATAGCACTTTGTATACCATGCTCCATCTGCCCAGATGAAAATTTAAAGTAAATAGCCCCATATAAAACCAATACAGTTATTATCATCCAACATATCGGAAATATAAAAGATGCTATAAAAAAACCCTTACTTTCATTAGAGATAGAATAATTTGTCACATCATGAAATGTGGCGGATTTTTTTCGGATAAGGCTGTACCATCCCAACCCTGCAACTTGAGCGACAATATGCGCCAAACTAAACGCATACAGAAAGTCTGCATACTCATCTATTGCTAGAGCATGCGCTGATACTGAAATTATTACAATAGATAGCAAACGTGCAAATGCAAACCCTGCAGCAATTTGGATGACATACCCAATTGATGTAGTAAATGTTTTACGTATTAATTTTGCCAAATTTATGAATGACATTTATTACAGCTTTAATTTCATCCTCAAATGACGAAAGCTATTGACGAATTCAATTTAATACTGAATAAGCAATCAGCCACCCTAAAAGCTCATGCATTGAGACTTGCTTTTGTGGAAAATTTTAATAATGAATTTGGACCAATTCCATTACTCAAAGATACTGACGCAGCACATCTGTTGCGGATAACGAATACCATAAATATGGCGATACAGCATCTTTAACTCAACCATGACGCCTCACTAAATGCACCTGTCATTTCTTGAAAATTTAAAACCAAGAGATTGCGTGAAATCTTTAATAAGTTTAGATCATGTCCTTACGCAAATAATAAATTTACTTTCTCTTTGCCAACACTTCGACTTGCCACCAAGATCTTGAAAAGTGAGCATAAATTTTGCAAATTACATTAAAAATGGGCCAGCCTAATTTCGCAAAATATTGATAGAATGGAGGCCATTTGTGTATGTAGCGCTTTGCATGAATGATTTCAAAGCCTGCTTCACAAAACAAATTTCCTATATTCTGAGGACTCCAACTGTAAAGATGGTAATTTATATCATCAGGATTGTATGAATAGTTTACTGAATCGCACGGAACAAAGAAGTGAATGGTCCCACCTTTTTTGAGCATAACGCTTAACGCTTTCAACTCCTCTAAAGGGTTGAGGGCGTGCTCAAGTGCATGGTTTGAAATAATGACATCTACTGACTCCTTACCCAAACTTTGCAATGCAGCTGCAGGGCTCAAAAAATGCTCAATTCCTTGACCAGTTATAACGTCAGCAGCTGAAGCATTTGGCTCAATACCAATTTTATGTCTGCAATTTAAATGTCCTAACAGAAAACCGCCGCCGCAACCAAAATCTATTACAGCATCTCCTTTCTTTATTGTTTTTTTGAACTTGTAAGAATTAGCCCATCCGCCAAACGCCCCAATATTCTTCTGCCAATCAAAATAACTCTTATCATAGTGCTGGCTAGCTGTCGGTGTCGTATTCATCTCTCTGCCCTTTCAAAATTAGAGATAGTGCGCCAATATAGGCACCAATTCATCCATACGATTCTTGTATGTGTGTTCTCTGAGTGTTCGCTCTTGCCCGGCTCGGGCAATCAGATCAGCCTCACCTGGGTGCTGAAGATAGTATCTAATCATCTCAGCAGCCTCCTCGGGACTGGAGTAAACAACTACTTCCTTACCGATTTCAAATAATTCTCCTAAATTTTCCTTGCGATCTGTAAGCAATAGAGCACCTACCCCCGTTGCTTCAAATAAACGCATGTTGTTGGCATTATTCTCGGCAACGTTTATGTGTCGGTTCAATGTGATACGACTGCGTGCCAAAGTCCGGTACATATCCGAGCCCCACACTTCACCATGATGGCGTGGGACAATGGGTGAATTCTTATCTAAACGTGTAGAAACATAACCAAAAAACTGTATTGGCGTTTCACCAGCTAAATATTCGAGCATAGGCAATGCTTTGCCATGGTGGCGACTGATACCCCCAACGAAACTAGCATCAATATCTTGCACTACACCTTTGACTAGATCCAGCACTCGTGTATCAAAGCCAATACGAAAATATTCTGCAGCTACTCCTATAGTCTTCAATCTAGGCACAAAATGAGGGAAAGACGTCATGATAAGGTCATAACTCTTCAAATAGGCATCTTGTGGCAATGGACTTGCAGTTTGACCAACAATCAACTTAACATATGGTCGAAGTTCTGCCATCTTGATGGGAGATAAAAACCATAAATCTTGGCAATACAGCACATCAGGCCGCATAGCCTTAATTTGCTCTATCGTAATATCAACCAAACTTGGCAACATCGATAAAAGAGATCCAAGCAAAGGCATACGCGAAAGTCGTTGTGGCATTCTTAATGCTACTTCGCTGTATTTAACATTGTTCTCTTGCGCCCACGTCTTTTGCAAAGGTAAGCAATTTACAATTAAGTCTTGGGCATCGTGCCCCATATTATTCAAATGCCGCGAATAAAAATCAGATGTGCCAAATGCACAACTAAGCAAATCCTTTAACTGCTTTTCATAATCACCTTCAGCTAGTTGATGATGATTACGATAATGCTCGGAAAGGAATCTTGGATAATACGTATCAAGAAGTGCGATCTTCACATTACCTCATTTCTTTGTTATTTGATGCTGATAACATTAAAGTCCTTGCAACCCTAAGTTGTGTAATAAAAATTATTCATGATCCGCCGCTGAACTATTAGAATGCTGTTGAGAACAATACAAATCTCTATACAAAGCGCATTCTTCTAATAATATTTCATGGCTGGCCCGAGCAACTATACGACCATGATTAAGAACCAAAATTTCATCACAATTTTGAATGGCCGCGATTCTATGCGCGACCATCACCAACGTGACATCCCCTTTTAAAGAGTCTAATTCATTAGCGATTTGTCGTTCAGTAATTGGATCTAATGCACTAGTAGCCTCATCAAGCACAAGAATTTTTGGCTGCCTGTACAAAGCTCTAGCCAAACCAACCCTTTGACGCTGCCCCCCAGAAATCCGAGAACCATTTTCTCCAACAGACTGATCGTAACCAGCAGGCAAACTATCCACAAGCGCCTGTAGATTCGACATACGAATAACATTCTTAAGACGCGCTAAATCTGGATAATGCTCAAATGTGATATTGAAGGCTAGCGATTCATCAATAAGCGTAATATTCTGTGGGACATATCCAATCAGGCTCAACATCGACTGGCTGCCATACGGATCAACCGATACACCATCACATTTAAACTGCCCATCTTTAGCGGGCTGTAGGCCGGAAATCACGTCAAGCAAGGTCGACTTTCCAGAGCCGGATGGCCCCACTATTCCGTAACTTTTTCCTACTTCAATGGTTAATGATATATTATCTAGGGTAATTTTATCGCCATGGCTGAAGCCAACTCTGTCAAGTACTAGATCACGAGAGAACGTGATTGCATCCTGAACTCTCTCATGTCGAGCATTAATTAGTTCAGATCGCATACCTTGAAATCTTTTAATCGATTCATCATAAAAACGCAATGAATTTAGCGCCATAAATAATCGAGCGACAGCTGGCACCAATCTCACTGTAGCCACAGCAACCAACCCTAGAGCTGGTAATATTTGTGCTATATCAATGCCAACTGCAACCACACCAATCACCCCACCAACAATGCTCATTAGCACTACGGCCTCGATAATTGTTAAGGGTAAAGAGTGATTAAAGTTATATCTCCATGCAACTTGCTCTAACTCCGTCGAAACCTCACGGTTAAATGACTCAAACAATGAAGGTAAGCCCATTACCTTAATTTCTCGGAAGGCACTGATCATAGAAAATATCAGCCTATAGCGTTTATTTTCAGCTTCGCTTTGGCGCCTTCCTAATCGTGCTGTATGCCGAATTACAAAAAAATATAAAAGTACGCCGACAAAAATCAATAATGATAACCCCAACAGTGTTGGTAAAGGACTAATAAACAAAAATGCAACGAATAATGCAATGATAAAAGTGAGCTCGCTGGCGATTTGTAATATGGCTTTGTATACCAAAGCTCCATGTATAGGACCAGCAAACGCCGTAGAGCCAACATCAGATCCAGTAAGTTTTAGAAAAACACTATAGTTGGCATGCAAAAGATGACCTACAGTGTCATCGGTCAATTCAGTCGTCAAATTAGCCAGTTGCTGACTCTGATACCGCGTCAGTATCATTTGAAAGATACTTTTCATCACATAGGTGATTAAGAGCAACAGGCTAATTCCGATTAGAAATGTGCGAGGTAGCGATTGATCTATTGGGTGCGGCATCTGCTCAATTAATGCATGCTGAATTTTTATGTTTGTAACCGCATGCAAATATGGAAAAATAACAGCAATTCCTATCAAATCGAGCGCAGATGACATCAAAATGGCAAGCAACAGCTTTAAGGTTCGCTGCAAGCCAGCAAATTCAAGGATAAATCGTAGCCCAAGAGGGGCTTTTAGAGGAATTTTTCCGGTCATTGGCTGTCAGTTTTCACAGCCTTGCGAATAGCATCAATGGTCACACTCGCTCCATCAGGTACTTGGCTGTAAATCTTTCCAACAAGAATATTAATTTGCTGCAATATTAGATTTTTTTCTGCATCTTCGTTCAGCCTTCCCTCATTTGCGGCCTGCGCATCAATCAGAGGCTGCTCATTTAGAATTGTTTGTATTAGAGTACCACGATTATGCAGAGTTCGTCCTAGCTGACGAGCCTCGAAGCGGTAAGCAAAAATTCTGCGTAGGCGCCCTATGACGCGACGATATAATGAACGTGCGCCCTCCTTATACGTAAAGCCATCACTTATATTGATTGTTCCGAGAGTGTACTCAACAGCCAGCCAGCGAAAGACTTGTCGAACCCGCTCAAATGACCAACCAGCCGTACAGGCATCATCAATTAGTGAAAAATATTCATCCTTCGTAGATGCCAATATATTCAGGCTAGCTGGATAAAATAGAATTTCGCCCGTAAATAACACAACTGGTATACCGAGCAGGGCCATTTCTTTACCCGTACTGGACCATCCATTAAGTCCAACATCGACATGGGGCAGCAGGTCATAGAGTGAAATTCGCTCCTCTGGCCAGTTGACTTTTACGTTAGGGGGCAAATTAGTCAATGCGACGGCAAGCCTCTTCGCATGGGTCGAATGAATTTTGTCTCTCAGATTCGGTAACTCACGGGGATGTACGCGGATAACAAGAAATAAATCGGCCCGTTTAGCAACGTGATCAATCAATTCCTGCATCCACTCTACCTGAGTTGGAAACATCAACTCAGGACTGGCAATAAGACCCATCATCTGACTCGAATAAAGTTCGTCATAACTACTTAAAGTAGCCAGAATAAGCTTTTGCCCAGACTTAACACCATAATGTGCTCGCGCATCAAAATAGCTATTTTTCTTTGGTTCCGAATAAACCCACAGAGTTTTTCCAGAAGTCAGTGCGAGAAAGTGGCGAGTTGCCAACTCGATTCCTCGAGCTGTTGTCGGCATATCGGCCCACTCTGACTCAAATCGGCCTATCCAATCTCTGTACAAGATCGCCATATTTTTTCTAAAGACATAAAGACTAGCGAACCTGTTGTCCATATTGCCGCCAGCATGGAGACCAAACGTTGGTACCCCAAATCGCTCGGCCTCTAACATCATCACATAATTGGTCGATACAGTCGTGTTGTACGCAACGATACGATCTGGAGAATTCGTTCGAAGCATTGCTTGTGTTACATGCAGCGAATACATCACATGCATTAAGCGAAATCGAAAATCAGCTAGTGAATCAGCTTTCATTTCCTCCAGGGAGGTTAGCTTGAAATGGATGATCGTCTCATGAAGCGCAATTCGGCCTACATTCTGACCATTAGCCACAAAGTCCATAATTTGTTCTGGCTCAACAGTGCTAGCTACAGTTGCTATGCGTTCTCGATCAGCCAATGGTAGAAAATCATCCAACTTCACCATCGTCGCACCAAGACCTGCGACCAACGCATCGCGACGCTTGCGGCACATCTGACAGATAGCATCCCGTTGCGCTTTTGGCGAAGAGGGAGTTAACCGATGTGCAGTCATCACCATACAGCCGTCAGCAAACATGCCATCACAAACGGCATAGACGATATTCTGCCCCGCCTGCTTCAATGCTGATGCGACCAAAGCCTCGGGATATGCGTGAGGCCAAATTCCTGCGTAAGGCGCAAAAAAGACTACCGATTGCTTGCTCATATATTTTCTATCTATTTAAGATTAATATTCACTAATTAAATGATCATTCGCCCGAGCATAAATGCCTCAGCTGCCGGCACTCCTGCACAGGCACCCCGCCAACCAGCCAAATACTCAACAGCCGTCATTGATCGGGAATGAGGAAAATCTCTCATTTCAACCTCATAGACCTTGAGTGCTTGGAGTTTTCTGTCTAGAGTCGTATCAATTGAAACAAACCAATTGGGCGCAAAAGTGGCTCCAGTCGCTGGTGACTGCCATTCTGTACTTGATGGCACCTCGAAAAATAATAGGCTGCGCACAACTTGTCCCGGCAGTGGCCGACAAGCTGTCACGACAGCTTTGTGTACTATCTGGTGGTCGATATTGACATCGCCCACATGGTGGGTATAAATTTTATCGGGTTTAAATTCATCAATAACAGTTTCGACCGACTTAATGACATCAAGCAAATCCACCGAGTCCATCCTGTTATCGGCGTAATCAGCAAAAATGACAGATGCGCCGAGTATGGCTGCCGCCTGAGTAGCGGATTTGCGTAACCCCTCCAATTCAGAAGATATAGCGTTACGGTCTGGCGCTGCAAACCTACTAGTTGCCCCTTCAGCCATGATGTAAATGAGAACCTCATGACCTTGGTCAGCATGCCAAGCGATCGTTCCACCGCAGCCTAGGACTTCGTCATCAGGATGCGCCGCAACAACTAAAACCCTCATTGCGCATCCGCTTCGCTAAGCAATGTATCTGATGGAATGTCCCTCGTGGCCCTTTTACCAAGAAATTCATCTAATCGAACCATAGGAATTCCAGTTCCTGGGCGTTTTGCACCTAGATTACTCAGCTCAAAAATTTCACCACTCGCAACTTCTTTTAGCGTACAAATACTTCGATAGTATTTAGTCTTTCCCTCCAAATCGTTACTTGAGGGCTGAATGCACGGCACCCCAAGTGCACGCTCAACATGGCGAATACGATCAACCCATTCTTTCAACTCTGCAGGATCTAAACTTTCGTGTGCATGCAGGGCATTCTCATCTCGCTTGATAACCAGCCTTTTCTCAATATACGAAGCCCCTAAAGCAAGGGCCGCCACATCTATATCCGCATCTCTTGCTGGACTCGAGAATCCCGCCGGCCATTCGTAACGCTCGTTCAGCAAAGAAATTGTCCGTAAATTCATTTGCATATCATCAAGTGTATGGAAGTCATGCATGAACAATACAGCAGACCCACCTGCATCTCGATACCAGCGAACAAGGTCTTCAACCTCCTTCTCCGTTGTAGGCCCTAAATCCACAAACATGGGTTTACCCGTGCGACCAATCTTTTGCACCAACTGGAAATAAGTTGCATCCCATGCACCTATCTTATGCACAACGACACCAAGCCGATCCAGCAAATTCACCCCTTCTAAATAATCTACTGTCGCGAAGAATTGAAGCCCTTCACTTAGGCATTTATTGGCAATCTCCTGCCATTGCGACTCAGAAAATGCCAATCGCTTGAACATTTCATACATATTCACCTGGCTGACAACACCATCCACGACCATAGGATAGGTTGTTGATCTGTCTGATATTTGCTCTGGGTCAATCACTTGAAATTTAACGGCATCCATCCCGGCAAGCTTGGCCGCCGCAATAAGCTCAAACGCTTTGTCAATATCACCAAGACAGGTGGTCCCCACTTCAGCAATAAGGAAGCACGGCTGTTGAGGGCCTATTTTGCTTTTACCAAGGCTAATTTCTTGCATCATTTTCATCCTACAACCTTTCAGTCACTATAAATCGCTTTTCAATACCAATCACAGCTCTTGCGAGCCTTGCTCGAGAATATGGCGACTATCACTGCCGCAATTTCCAATCAAATCTAGAATGCACATATAAGGCTCAAATCCTTCATAGGCTTGCATATATTCAGGGTGAACATACTCATGAAATATCACTTCAATTCCAGCATCTTCGAAACTTCCCATATCGAGATACCCCCGCCCCAGAGGACCTGACAAGTATTGAGTGGCCCCAACTTCTCTGCACAAATTCAGAACTAACTCACTCTTCTTGCCTTCAACATTCATTTGAGAAGAGTAGAGAAGCGGCGTTTCAATTTGAAGCACATCAAGCAAATAATCTGTCAATGTGGACAGCATGGGGTTAAGCATATCCCATGGCGTTGCATAGAACTCTTCCAACCAAGATTTATGATCTTTTAGATATTTCGAATGTGCATAGTTATGAAGAATCGACTGTAAATGTTTTATACGCCAGTTTTTACTTTGATCTATGGTCACATCAGAAATTAATGGCTGCCCACTTGTATTAACCGGAACTGTCAACCAATTCCAACCTGAGCGCCCTCGAATCTTGTTGCGATTAGTAAATGAGCCCCGTTCAATCATGACGCCATCCATCACTATTGACAAGTCACTCTTAGCTACACGATCAAAGTACCCCAGCCATGGCAGATACGCTGGCTGCATAATAGAAACCACCAAAGCTATACTCCCTTAGGGCTTTTATAAATTGTCACATTAACCAAAAACCATATAAACATCAATGCTTTATATACCTCATGAATTTAAAACCCTCAAGAAGGAAACTAATCGAATTGCTTCCCATATTTAGCTTCAAACTCAGCACGGTAATAACCATGCACAATCTTGTTAGGCAAGATCAAAGAAAACGGAGGAATGATCCCAGCGCGCACCACCACACCTGCAGCAACCACCGTATGGTGACCTATGTGTGCACCACCTAAAATCGCCGAATGTGAACCGACAAAGACACAATCACCCAAAATTATTTCACGTCGACTAATTTGGTCGTCAAGACCGATCGCTCGTCGATGCGAATCAGCCACATTGATTGCGACAAAAGATGCAATGTCACAATCACGCCCAATAATCACACGAGCCCCCTTTGCATTGATCTCAGAAAATCCACCAATATAGGTACCTGAACCGATCTCTGGATCTCCATTAATCCAAACTAGAGGATGATAGGGATTGTCACGATTATGGATTGTTTGCAACAAACGTTGTTTAAATTCTGCAGCATCCATCATCAAGTCTCACAATTCGATTGGATCGCCAAAAACATAATGCCGCGGAGCACGACGGCCAAGCAGGTGCTCAAGGAATGCAGGCGGCAGCCCACGACCACCCGGCATGCGCTTTAAATCAATATCGTCCAGCTCGAAAATTGCACCTTGCGCAATATCACGCGCTGCGACTAGCCGGCGTTGATACTCTTTCTTGTTAACACGCTCAACCGGCGTCGGCCGAAGAAGAGGACTACCCATCAATTTATGCGAAGTTCGAATCGAGGCAACCCAGTTCCGAAGGCCCTCTGGATTTTCTGAAAACCAATGGTCTGGGCCAGGCAAATCCTGATCAAGGGTAAAGTGCTTCTCTAGAAATACAGCACCCAGCGCCACTGCTAATGATGAAGCGATTGGCCCCTGCGTATGATCCGAGTACCCCACAAGCAAACTAGGAAATGCTTGCTTCAACGTAGTAATACGGGACAGATGCGCATCCGAAGAAGGCGTTGGATATTGCGATGTACAGATCAAAAGAATGACTGGGTACCCATCAAATGCACCAACCGCCTCCAGCGCTTGATGCGCCTCGGCTAAATCAGACATACCCATCGACAGGATCATTGGCAAACCGCTGGTTGCGTAGGACTTAAGCAACGGAAGATTGGTAAAGTCATCGGAACCCACCTTCACAGCGGGCACGCCTAAACCAAGAAGAATGTCTAGATCTCCACGATTCTGCGGAGTCGACATAAACTGAATGCCTACGCTGTCACACTCTGCTTTGATCACAGCCCAAGCGCTCAGCGGCAGTTCATAGCGTTTAAACATTGCGAGCATTGACTCAGTGACTTCATTGCCCTGAGAACGATATGTAAACATCTGCGCTGGATCACTGACGAATTCACTTGCTTTAAATGTCTGAAACTTGACAGCATCACAGCCAGCATTCTTGGCAACATGAATCATCTCTAGCGCGCGGTCTAATTCACCGTTGTGATTGATTCCAACTTCAGCTACTACAAATGGCGAACATGTTGGGTAAATGTCTACGCCACCTATAAAAAACCCCGAATTAATTGAATTCAAATTAATCACCCCTTGAAATATTAGATGCCATAAATGACGTGTTTACAACTAAATAAACTTGATGAATCAAATTATTTCCCCATCATGGCTTCGAGCACCCTTTGGGCACCCTTGCCATCTACTAAGCCACGTCCATTCTCCAGCATTGCTTGACGCTTACGCACATCGTCCATGAGGTTAAGCGCTAGTCGAGCTGCCGTCTTAAAACCATCCTCATTAGCAACAACTGTATTGACTGCATTAATTTCTTCGAGGTAATGTGAGCCGGGTGCTTGGTTCTCTGCCAAAACTACAATCACGGGGACAACACCAAGACTGAGCGCCTCTAAAGGCGTCACACCGCCGCCGCAAATCACAACTGCAGCCTGCCTCATCAAAGGAGGCATAGATACGGGCCCTTGTTGAATCACAAAATGCTCTTTATGTTTTTGGGCAAGCTGCAAGACCTCTTCAACGCCATCAGGACAAGCAGGTATGACAACTTCAGCAACAAAATCTGCCCCATACTCAACGAGAGCACGCATCAACGCTAGTAACGGCGCAGTCCCGCCTCCGCCGCCAAGTGTTATCAACAATCGACGTGGTAAAGGCTGATGAACTTCAGCATGCCAAACAGAACCAAGCAAAAACCAATTAAGCCCAAGCAAGGCTCGCTGACTACGTGAATATGAAAGGCTATAACGCTTTTCAGCACCTGCATTTTGATTGAGCACTAGCGCCGCCGCCGCATTACGATTTCCGAGATCATCAAGATACATCAACCGAGTTGTGCGACCAATCTCATCCAGCCATGGCGTTGAAAACTCGTAGCCATCCACCACCAGCCAATTGGCTTCAAACTCTTCAGCTATTGCAACAGTTATGGAGAGGTCTTCTGCAGTACCCGGTTCAATATGAGGCAACATACGAATGAACGCATTCAACTTCGCCCAGTCCAAGGGCAATGGTGAAGCGCCAGCAGAAATCAACCCCACAGCACCGCCGTTGGCACAGATCTCCTCAGCAAGGGCCAGGCAGCGCATCACATGCCCAGAGCCGATTCCAGGGCCAGCATCGGCTCGGAATAGCACTTTAATCATCAAGCCACTCAGGGTGACGTACCGCCAGAAACTCAGCGAATGAAAACTCAATTGGGGTATCGATGTCCAGACTTCGCTCGTGCGGCATCTCATATGTGCCTAGCGGATAGGCGTAATAGTTACGCTCACGACGGAAGCGTGCAACATCAACTATCACAACCGCACCATTGGCCCTTACTAAATCGGGCGTCACAGCAGCAGTTTTTGCCCCAGTAGCATTTAACCACTCCGGATGAAGCGGCAGCACCATTTCAGCATCACGAACCAGGCTGGAAAGAGGTGAATGCACCTCCTTCACAACGCTCATCAGAAAATTCACTCCCAACCTGTCAAAGGCTTGTAGCGCTTGGGTAATGTCAGAGGAAAGACGGAATGGGCTGGTTGGCAAAAGAATCACCAACGTATCAAACAACTCACCTCGTCGCTCCCACTCATCAAGCGCATGAAGCGAAACTTCAACGACGCCTGCTGGATCGCGCGCCAACTCCTCTGGGCGCATAAAAGGAATTTCAAGCCCTGCCCGACGCGCAATGGCGGCAACTTTCTCGCTTTCCGTACTTACACAGATACGGTCAAAGATAGCAGCCTTGCGTGCCGACAATATAGTTCGCTCAAGTAACGTCTTTCCTGCCAATGGCAAAATATTCTTTGCTGGCAGTCGCCGAGACCCCTCCTTAGCTGGAATCAACGCAAGAATCTTTCTGTGCGTGGATTTCAAAATATATCCTTTGCAGCACCACCCTGCTCTTTAAAGGAGCAGAGTGCAGCAATAACTTGTTCAATATCATTGCGCTTATGCCCAAAGGAAATGGGCAAACTCAACTCGCTTGCATGGAGCTCGTCTGCAATGGGGTAGCTCCCAGCCACGATCCCTATCATCGCTTGTTGACGATGCGGCGGTCGTGGATAATGAATTTCCGTTTTCACGCCAAGCTCTAGCAAATGCTGACGCAACTTGTCACGCGCAGGGCTTCTGACAGCAAATATATGGAATACATCGTATTCTTCAGAACACCGCCTTGGTAACGCCAACCAGCTCGGCAAACCAGCAAAATAGATCTCTGCAAGCTCTCGCTTATGTAATGTCATTGTTTCTAAATGACGCAACTTGACTCTCAACATAGCAGCTTGAATCTCGTCTAAACGCGAGTTATGGCCAACGTAGCGATTCACATACTTTTCACGCGAGCCGTAATTTCGCGTATGGCGCAGGCGCTCTGCCAATTCATCATCATCCGTAACGATGGCCCCCGCATCACCCAACGCGCCAAGGTTCTTGGTCGGATAGAAACTAAAACAACCTGCAGCGCCAAAGGTGCCAGACATCTGACCGGCAAAACGAGCGCCATGGGACTGCGCACAATCTTCAATGATTTTGAGCCCATGTTCAGCGGCAAAAGAACTGATGGCATCCATTCGACAAACCTTGCCAAACATGTGCGTAACGCAAATAGCGCGCGTTAGCCCAGTTAAAGCGGCAGCAAGGCGGTTCGGATCAATATTAAAACTCTCAACGTCCGGCTCAACCAACACAGGACGATGCCCTGCATGGATGATTGCTAATATCGTCGCAATATAAGTGTTTGACGCCACTAAAATTTCGCTGCCACTCGGCAGGTCAAGCGCTTCAATTGACATGGTCAATGCATCCAGCCCATTAGCCACCCCTATGCAGTGCTTAGCTCCGATATAGCTGGCAAACTCAGCCTCAAAAGCACTAACCTCCTGACCCAGTACGTACCAGCCACTTCGAATAACCCGCTGGGCAGCAGCCTCCAGATCGCTCATATAAAGCTGATTGGAAGATGCAAGGTTTTCGTATTCGATGATCTGCGTGTTAGACATAAGGTTTATCAATGTATTCACTGCGGTCGTAAGGATGAGAAGACATGACCAATAAAACGGCCCCGCGACCGAACGTCATGGTATGCCAGTCCTTGGGCTCCACCAACAAGCAGCCATCCGGCGAATCAAGCAACACATCCTGACTGACAACGCCGTCATTCATATATACCGAAACTTGACCGCTCAGCGCAACTAGCGCCTGACGGGTATGCCTATGCCTATGCCCGCCACGGGTTTGTCCATCAGCGCCGTAAATCCAGTAGGTGCGCACGACAACAAACGGCAACTCCCTCTCAAGAACCGTGAGGGAACCTCGCGAATCTGAATGGCTGGGGAGTTTTAAAATTTGAAAGTGCGACATTACATCGCCCTTAAGCTTTAGAAACATGCATCACAATACTTGCTCTCTCCATCACCCAGGATGGCTATAAAGATGTCAACCTTCATGCAATTGATTTAAAAAATTGTTTGATAACCCGAAGGTGTGAGTAGGCAACGCACAACTTCCACTTGCTGCTCATGAGTTAGTACAGGGTAGATTGGCAATGTGATGGCCTCAGCGTAATAGCGCTCTGACTGAGGAAAGTCTGCTCGATTAAAGCCCATACGTTCGTAATAGGGCTGACGATAGACTGGTATGTAGTGAAGATTGACACCGATACCCTCGGCACGCATACGCTCGAAGACTTCACGATGGCTGGTTTGCATCGCGCCAGCAGGCAACCGCACTATGTACAAATGCAAACCTGAATAGGAATCTGGGTGCTGCCACGGGCGAGTGACAGGCGCATTCATCAGCAGCGTTTCGTAGCGTTGCGCAATGACATGACGCTGCGCGACAAACTCATCGAGTCGACACATCTGACTTACACCCAGCGCGGCCTGGATATCCGTCATACGGTAATTAAATCCAAGCTCAATTTGCTGATAGTACCAAGAGCCATCCGACGTATGCGTCATCTCCGATGGATACCTAGTAATACCGTGACTTCGTAATCGCGCCATGCGTTTGACCAAATCTGGATCGTTGGTGACAGCCATGCCACCTTCGCCAGTAGTAATAATTTTTACGGGATGAAAGCTGAAGACAGTAATATCACTGTAGCGGCAGTTACCAATTTTCTCTCCCTTGTAACTACCGCCAATCGCATGCGACGCATCTTCGATAATGCGAAATCCATACTCCAAAGACAGCGCGCGAATGGCATCCATCTCGCATGGCTGTCCAGAAAGGTGCACGGGAATAACCACCTTAGGCATCCGTCCACTGAGCTTCGCTAGCTCCAGCTTTTCAGCCAAACAAGTGGCACTCATGTTGTAAGTCCGTGGATCGACATCCACAAAATCCACATCAGCCCCGCAGTAGCGGGCACAGTTAGCACTAGCGACAAAAGTAATTGGCGAAGTCCACACCAAATCCCCAGGCCCAACACCCAATGCTAGGCAGGCAATATGAAGTGCGCTAGTTGCGCTATTGACAGCGACCGCATGATTAGCACCACAGTAAGTCGCCACCCTTCTCTCAAACTCAGGGACCACAGGTCCCTGAGTTAAAAAGTCAGAGCGGAGCACATCAACTACAGATTTGATGTCTTCTTCAGTAATATTTTGGCGTCCGTAAGGAATCATGTTCGAGCTGATTTTAAATTTAATGGGATAGCACTATACGCTCCGTAGCATAACCAAATCTGCACTCACGCAAAGCGTAAGAGTCGACCACTTTAGTCAGCTCAATCTCATCAAAATCAGGCAATAGAACAACTAAAAAGTAAAGCTCAGTGCAATCTATTTGCCACAGTGAAAAGTTGCTAATACGCAACTCGCCGTCTGTGCGCTTCAACAAATCGACCTCTGGCATACCCGCCGTACTCAGATGACCAGCTCAAGTTTTCGGTGCCAAATGGAAACAAGGCGGGGCATTTCACGCCCAGCTTGGCGCAACGCTCAACCAAAATCTTAGTCGGCACACCTTTAACACGAACCACGCTACGGGACATATGGTGCGTTTAGCCCCGCGACCATGCCATCCATAATGATGGCGATGTGTTGAGGCAAGGTGTGTGAGGTTTGCAAAGTCGAAAACTAATACTTTGTCAAGTAGAGCAGGCACGCTACCGCCATTCACTTATAAGCAAAGTCTTGAATATTTAATTAAATTATAAATCTAATGCTTTTCGCCCCTTGAATTTTGGCTAAGACAAGCAGGCAACGAACAACTACTCAACACTTACATTGAGGTTGTAACCATGTTTCTTTAAAAGCGCATGCTTTTTGGCTTCTTCTAAGTCTGCAGCCAACATCTCGACGCACATTTGCTGCACGGTGATTTCAGGCGTCCAGCCCAGTTTGACTTTGGCTTTGGTTGGATCACCTAGCAAGGTTTCCACCTCTGTGGGGCGGAAATAGCGAGGGTCAATCTTGACCACCACATCGCCCACCTTCAGGCTAGGAGCCTTTTCGCCCTTGACCGCAGCGACCGTAGCAGTTTCGTCAACACCTTTGCCTTCAAACTTGAGGGTGATGCCTAACTCCTCTGCGCTCCATTGGATGAACTGCCGCACGCTGTATTGCACGCCGGTGGCAATGACAAAATCTTCGGGCTGAGGCTGCTGCAACATCATCCATTGCATGCGCACGTAGTCTTTGGAATGGCCCCAATCGCGTAAGGCGTCTAGGTTTCCCATGTACAGGCATTGCTCTAAGCCTTGGGCGATGTTGGCTAAGCCACGGGTGATTTTGCGAGTGACGAAGGTTTCGCCACGACGTGGACTTTCGTGGTTAAACAAGATGCCGTTGCAGGCATACATGCCATAGGCTTCGCGGTAGTTGACGACGATCCAGTACGCATACATCTTGGCCACAGCGTAGGGGCTGCGCGGGTAGAAAGGGGTGGTTTCTTTTTGGGGAATTTCTTGCACCAAACCATAAAGCTCGGATGTGCTGGCTTGGTAGAAGCGTGTTTTCTTCTCGAGGCCCAAGATGCGAATGGCTTCTAGCAGGCGCAGGGTACCAATGCCGTCCACGTCAGCGGTGTATTCGGGGGATTCGAATGACACAGCTACATGGCTTTGTGCGCCGAGGTTATAGATTTCATCGGGCTGTGTTTCTTGCACGATGCGAATGAGGTTGCTGGTGTCGCTCAGATCGCCATAGTGCAACTTGAAGTTGGCATGCTCGACATGAGGATCTTGATAAATATGATCAATACGCTGAGTGTTAAAGGAGCTGGCACGACGCTTGATGCCGTGGACGATGTAGCCCTTCTCTAGCAAAAACTCAGCAAGGTAAGAACCGTCTTGGCCTGTGATACCAGTGATGAGGGCTACTTTTTGTTGATTTTGTTTCGTCATAGTTTGCTCACAAAGTCCTGATAGGCCGCAGCCAGACCTGACTGTAAATTAACTTGCGCCTGCCAGCCTAAGGCATTGAGGCGCGAACTGTCCATCCACTTGCGCGGGGCGCCGTCGGGCTTGGAGGTGTCAAATTCAATTTGACCGGTGTAGCCCACGGTTTGGGCAATGGTTTGCGCCACTTCGGCAATGGTCACGTCCGAGCCACTGCCCACGTTGATGTGGCTTTGCATCGGCATGGTGTGTTGGCCGTAGGTGGCTTGGGGTAGCTGCATAACATGCACGCTGGCTGCGGCCATGTCGTCGACATACAAAAATTCCCGGCGTGGCGTACCAGTGCCCCAGATGGCGACACTGGCGGCGTTGGCCCGCTTGGCCTCATGGAAACGACGAATAAGCGCCGGAATAACGTGGCTGTTTTCGGGGTGGTAGCTGTCGCCTGGACCATAAAGGTTAGTGGGCATAACACTTCGGTAATCCACACCGTGGCTAGCACCATATTGGCGGTTATAGCTTTCACACAGTTTGATGCCAGCAATTTTGGCAATGGCATAGGGCTCGTTGGTGGGCTCTAGCGTGCCTGTCAACAACGCATCCTCTCTCATGGGCTGTGCGGCCAATCGCGGGTAGATGCAACTAGAACCTAAGAACAGCAGCTTTTGCACACCGTTTTGAAAGGCCGCCTCAATGACGTTGGCTTGCATCATGAGGTTTTGGTAGATGAAGTCTGCTGGATACACGTTGTTGGCATGAATGCCACCAACTTTCGCTGCAGCCAGATACACCTGCGTAGGTTTTTCTGAGGCGAAAAACGCTTGCACGGCAGCTTGATTGGTGAGATCCAACTCGGCATGGGTGCGGGTGATGATTTGGCTTTGCGCGAAGCCTTGCGCCAGCAACTGACGAACGATGGCAGAACCCACCATGCCCCGATGACCTGCCACGTATATTTTGGTGGTTGTCTGCATCATTTAGGCTGTTTGTGTTTTGGATTGAATTTGCTCAGTCGTTAGACCAAACCGGCGGCTGCGGTCTGAATACCAAGAGAGCGCATTGGCCAACTGAGTCTCATCGAAATCGGGCCAAAGCACATCTGTGAAGTACAGCTCTGCGTAGGCAGCCTGCCAAAGCAAGAAGTTGCTGATGCGCTGCTCTCCCCCTGTGCGAATGAGCAAATCGGGGTCGGGCATGCCCGCCGTGCTTAAGTACTGAGCAAGTTGCGCTTGCGTCAGTTGCGCAATGTCAGCTGACGGATTATGTTGATGCCACCGCTGCACCGCCTGCACAACATCCCATTGCCCACCATAGTTAGCAGCCACCGTGAGCGTGAGCACTCGGTTGTGCTGGGTGGAATGCTCAGCAGCTTCGATACGAGCTTGCAACTCTTGGGGAAAAGCCGAGATGTCCCCAATCACCTTCAGACGTACACCGGCTTTTGATAACGCGTCCATTTCTTTCTCAAGGTACTGAACGAACAACCCCATCAGGGTAGACACTTCGTCAGCTGGGCGCTTCCAGTTTTCTGTACTAAATGCAAAAAGCGTGAGGTACTGAATACCTTGCTTTGCACAAGACTCCACCAACACCCGTACACCCGCAGCACCTTTGGCATGCCCAACGGTGCGGGGCATGTGTCGGGATTGAGCCCACCGGCCATTGCCATCCATGATGATGGCAATGTGTTGCGGAAAATTTAATTTTGACAAAAGTAAGGGCTAAATTTTGAAACTCAGGGCACGCTACCGCCCTTTCGCTCATTAGCAAAGTCGTAATTATCAACGATGCCACACCCACGCCATTAACCAATAAGGGTTAACTTAGTTTCGCCCGTAGCTGTCTTCGAAACGCACGATGTCGTCTTCCCCTAAATAGCTACCAGACTGGACCTCGATGATCTCGAGAGGAATGCTGCCGGGGTTAGCTAAGCGATGTATTTCACCCACGGGGATGTAGGTTGATTGATTTTCGGTCAGCACAAGCACCTGGTCACCATTGGTGATTTCGGCAGTGCCTTTGACCACGACCCAATGCTCCGCACGGTGGTGGTGCTTTTGCAGGCTCAGGCTTGCACCAGGGTTGACTTGAATGCGTTTGACCTTGAAACGTTCACCCTCGTCAACGCTGTCGTACCAGCCCCATGGGCGGTGCACTTTACGGTGCAATGACAGCTCTTCACGTTTTTGGGCTTCAAGCTGTTGCACCAGCTTCTTGACGTTTTGACTTTGTGAACGATCGGCCACCAGCACAGCATCTGCCGTTTCCACCACAATGAGGTTGCTCACGCCCACAGCCCCCACCAAGCGAGTGCTGGCATGAATGAATGTGTTGGATGTATCTGCCAACACAACATCGCCTTGCACCACGTTACCTAGGGTGTCTTGGTGACCGTCTTGGTTCACCTGCCATACGGCATCCCATGCACCTAGGTCATTCCACCCCGCGTCTAATGGCACCATATGGATGGGATAGCTAGAGCCGGGGCACTTCTCCATCACCGCGTAGTCGATAGATTCAGATGGCACTTGTATGAAGGCTTGTTTGTTGGGACGCACAAACGAAGCGTCTGTAGCCTTGCCTTGCCACGCTGCTTGTGTGGCTGTAGCGATGTCGGGACGGAAATGCTGCAAGGTTTTGAGCCAGGTGCTTGCACGCAACACGAACATGCCGCTGTTCCAAGTGTGCTCGCCACCTGCGAGGTAGGCCTTAGCCCCTTCTAGGCTAGGCTTTTCTGCAAACTGGGCCACGGTGTATTCGCCATGCGCACCGGCTGAGCCAGACTGATGGATGTAGCCGTAGCCGGTTTCAGGCTTGTCGGGGGCGATACCCAATATAACGATGCCGCCATCTGCTGCGGCGCGAATGCTTTGCTGCAAAGCGTGCTGAAACGCGGCGGGATTCTGCACGGTTTGGTCGGCTGGGGTAACGACAAGAATAGGGTCTTGCCCATTTTCGACAGCTCGCAGCGCAGCCAAAGTGAGTGCGGGCGCTGTGTTGCGCCCTACGGGCTCGAGCAATAAGGTGGCATTCACCCCCTTAATTTCACGCAGTTGTTCTAGTGACAAAAATCGATGCTCTTCGTTCGTCACCACCAAGGTGTTGCCTACAGCGATGTCAGGCGCACCGAGTTGATTGACGCGCTCAACGGCCTGTTGAAACAAACTGGTCGTCCCCGATAAAACCAAGAACTGTTTTGGGAAACCAGCACGAGACAAAGGCCACAGGCGTGTGCCAGAGCCGCCGCAGAGAATGACAGGAACGACTTGATGCATCTGGAAATTATCACCTTGCTACTGAACCACCCGCAGCATCTCTACCGCCATGCGAAGCTTTTGCGGCTGCCCAAGTAAATCGACCAACACAAATGCACGCGTTTCACCATCATGGGCAAGGTACTGCCCCTCTAACCCTTTGAGGGGGCCGCTGGCGACTTGGACGTTGTCACCAGGCGCAAACATGCGTTCAATGGTTTCTACGGGCGCATCTTGCAAAAACGTGATGAACTCAACAGGCACTTTGGCTGGCTGCGGACCAAAGCTGACCAGCTTGCTCACGCCCAAAGTCGAGCGGATGGGGCCCCAGTTTTGATTTTGATCGTCGAGCTGGATAAACAAGTACCGGCTGAACATGGGCTCGGTGACAGTCTGGACTTTTTGATTGCGTAGCTTTTGCACCTGCATGGTGGGCAAAAAGCAGTTAAAGCCTTGGTTCTGCAGATTTTCAAGGGCGCGGGCTTCTTGGCGGGGCTTGGTGTGGACCACGTACCAAGCTTGGTGGGATGTCTCGGGTTTTTCGCTACTCATTGTGAAAGAAGTCTAACTAAACTTCGTCTGATGTTTCGCCGCACGCGGCGTTAAAGTGCTGTTTTACGTTTTTTGAAAGTGTGTCCACATGTCTACCAAAAACCCATTTGATCCTGCCGCCATGTCTGACAACGTGAAAGAGCAAGCCCAACAGATTTGGTTGGCCGGCTTGGGGGCATTTGCCAAGGCACAGCAAGACGGCACCAAGGCGTTTGAAAAGCTGGTGAGCGACGGCATCACCATGCAACGCAAAGCGCACAGCACCGCCGAAGAAAAACTGGCCGAGGCCACGCAAAAAGCCACGCAAGCTGCACACAGCCTGAGCGAGCGCGCCACTGGCCAATGGGGAAAGCTGGAAGGCATTTTTGAAGAACGTGTCGCAAAAGCACTGCACAGCTTGGGTTTGCCATCTGCTGCCGAAATGAAAGCGCTGCATGCACGCGTTGCAGCCCTCGAAGCACAGCTCGGAACAGCAAAAGCCAAAACCACAAAAGCAACAGCCACCAAGCCTGCTGCTAAAACCGCGGCCAAGAAAACGCCTGCAAAAAAAGCCGCAAAGAAATAACGTTCCGCAAACGGTGACCGAGTTGAATTAACACCATGGCAAAAAAAGCGCCCCGTCGCACCGCCGAACGAATTTTGGAGGTCACACTCGACCTCTTTAATCGCTTTGGCGAGCCCAACGTGTCAACCACGTTGATTTCGAGTGAGCTCAACATCAGTCCAGGCAACCTGTACTACCACTACCCCGCCAAAGATGAGCTGGTCAACGCCTTGTTTGGTCGTTACGAAACAGGTTTAAGCGAACTTCTCAACGCTGCGCCCGATGTGCGTGACGTGGAAGACGCTTGGTTTTTCATGCACACACTCTTCGAGCTGGTGTGGCAATACCGCTTTTTGTACCGTGATTTGAACGACTTGCTCAGTCGCAACCGCAGACTAGAAACGCATGTCAAAGATGCGTTGCTCCAAAAAACCACGGCCTTTCGCACGCTGCTCGACAGCCTAGAACACGACGGCGCCTTGCACATCACTGTTTCTGAGCGCGAGGCCACCGCCACACACATGGTGGTCATGCTGACTTGGTGGCTGAGCTACGAATATGTGCGCGACCCACGCCATGCGCTAGAGCCAGAAAGTGCGCAAACTTCGCTGCTGCGCGGAGCGAAGAGTGTGTTGAGTTTGTTGCTGCCTTACGCAACAGCCGAGCACAAAGAACTCTTGAACGCGCTGCTTTCCGCGTATTAACGCAGAGCGGCTTCCACCAACTTGACCCAATAGGTTGCCCCCAAAGGGATGAGCGAGTCATTAAAGTCGTAGTTGGGGTTGTGCAGGGCACATGGGCCTTCGCCGTGGCCCATTTCTCGGTGTGTGCCATCGCCATTGCCGATAAAACAGTAAGCGCCTGGTTTGGCTTGCAGCATGTACGAGAAGTCTTCTGCGCCCATCGTGGGTTCTTGCGCCATCACATTGGCCGCCCCCACGATGTCGGCCATCACTTCACGCGCGAATTCGGCTTCAGCGGGATGGTTGATGGTCGGCGGGTAGTTACGTTCAAACTCAAAGGTACAGGTGGCACCAAAGGCGGCGCTCGTGTGTGCGGCCACATCGCGCATGCGTTGCTCAATCATGTCGAGCACTTCCACACTGAAGGTGCGCACTGTGCCTTGTAATTCGCAATGGTCCGGCACCACGTTGGTGGCTTCGCCTGCGTTGATCATGGTGACCGAAATCACGCCTGCATCGACTGGTTTTTTGTTGCGGCTAACGATGGTTTGAAACGCTTGCACCATTTGGCAAGCGATCACCACAGGATCGATGCCGTTGTGCGGCAACGCGGCATGGCAGCCTTTGCCGTGGATGGTGATTTTGAATTCGTTGCTCGATGCCATCACTGGCCCCGCGCTCAACGCGAACTGCCCTTCTTTCAGACCCGGCCAGTTGTGCATGCCGTACACGGCTTGCATGGGGAACTTGTCGAACAAGCCGTCGCGAATCATTTCGCGTGCGCCACCACCGCCCTCTTCGGCGGGTTGAAAGATGAAGTACACCGTGCCATCAAAGTCTTGGTGCTTGGACAAATATTGCGCAGCCGCCAAGAGCATGGCCACATGACCGTCGTGCCCGCATGCGTGCATCTTGCCCGCGTGCTGGCTGGCGTGGGCGAATTGGTTGAACTCTTGCATGGGCAAAGCGTCCATGTCGGCGCGCAAACCGATCGCGCAGTCGCTCGTGCCGCATTTCAAAATACCCACCACGCCCGTTTTGCCCATACCGCGATGGATGGGAATGCCCCACTCGGTCAGCTTTTGCGCCACCAAATCGGCCGTGCGAATTTCTTCAAAGCACAGCTCGGGGTGGGCATGAATGTCTCGGCGAATGGCCGCGATGCTGGGGGCTTGCGTGACGAGGGAATCGATGACTTTCATGGCTCGAGTCTAGCCGTTGCTTTAAAACAGCGTGCGCGAAGGCCACACAGGCGATGGATGGTCCAAACGTTGTTTGGCAATTTCCAATAAGCCATCAAAGATAAGCGAATCCACCAACTCAAACTGCACCGACATGCTGGGGGCCATCTTCCAGCCTGCGCCACCGGTCATGTAGCACGCAGGCTCTGCGCCGCAGTGTTGGCGTACGTGTTGCACCATGCGCTCGACCGCGCCTGCGATGGCGTAGGTGCCGCCACTGGTGAGGGCGTCGCTGGTGTTGGTGGGGAATTCACACACCTCGCCCGTGGGCACCCGCAGGCCCGCAGTGCCTGACTCGAGGGCGCGCAGCATGATGCCGTGACCGGGCAAGATGAGGCCGCCTAGAAATTTGCCATGGGCATCAATCGCTTCCACTGTCACGGCTGTGCCGACCATGACCACCACCATCGGTTTCGTTGCTGCGCCATTGACTTGTTGCAACATGCGCGCATGTGCACCAATCATGGCGACCCATCGGTCTGCGCCTAAGCGCGTGGGGTGGTCGTAGCCATTGGTCATGCCCGCTTCAGCAGCGGAGGACACCGCCCAATGTGGGGTGATGTCCCACAACTCCATTTGCTCTTCGACGCGGCGGCGAATGGCCTCACCAGCCACGATGCAGCCCAGCATGTGTGTGGGCTCTGGCAAGTCGCGCCAGTCTTCGTCGGCCAAGCGGTCGATGTTTTCTAAAAACACGGCGCCACTGCCCAGCAACGTAGCGCCGGGTGCGGGGCTGTCGTACAGGCCCCACTTGAGGCGCGTGTTGCCCACATCGAGTGCTAGGAATGTCATACGGTGCGCAATCAGTTTTGACGCCAAGGCAGGCCACGCATGCGCCAGCCGCCTTGCGTGCCGCGATGGCCGTCTGCATTGGCATCGCCCTCGAAGCCTTCGAGGATGTTGTAGGCCTCTAGGCCCAGCTCTGTCGCGCGTTTGGCAGCTGCGATGGAGCGCACGCCACTGCGGCACAGCAGCACTACTTTTTTACCATGGGCTGCCGCTTTGATGTCTGCATCAAACGCGGGGTTCATCGCCATACCTGGCCACTGTTTCCACGGCACGGCGACCGCGCCGGGGACAAACCCAACCCAAGCCAGCTCGGCCTCGCTGCGCACGTCGACCATCACCGCCTCACCCGACTGCATCCACACATTGGCTGTTTCTGGGGTGATGTCACCCGCATAGCCATCGGCGGGGTGAACTGGGGAGGATGAGTGAGCAGACATGAAATGGGACCAAAAACAACCGTCATAGAACTGTCAAAAAAAGCACAAAGGGCGCGAAAACGTAGGCAGTATAGAGACTGAACCCACGTTTTGCGCCCCTTGCAGAGGAAACCCCTAGGATCTAGGCTTAGTGGCCTCCGCCCAAATACGCGGCTTTCACCGCGGGGTCGTTCTGGAGTTTGCTGGCTTCACCGTGCACCGAAATGCGACCGTTTTCCATCACGTAGCCGTAGTCGGCCACGTTCAGAGCGGCAGCAGCGAACTGCTCCACCAGCAACATGGTCACGCCTTGGCTCTTGAGGTTTTCAATGATTTTGAAAACTTCTTCCACAAGAATAGGTGCCAAGCCCATGGAGGGCTCGTCGAGCAACACCACTTCGGGGTTGAGCATCACCGCACGGGCCATGGCCAGCATTTGTTGCTCACCGCCCGACAAAGTGCCGGCCAATTGGTTGCGGCGCTCTTTGAGGCGGGGAAACAAATCCATCGCGCGGTCCAAGTCGCCCGACACATCGCCCTTGGGGCGGCTGCCGGTCAAGCGAGGGAACGCGCCCAAGGTGAGGTTGTCGGTCACCGTCATGGTGGCAAACACACGGCGGCCTTCGGGCGAGTGGGCCAAACCACGCTTGGCGATGGAGAAAGACTCCATGCCATCAATGCGCTCGCCGTTGAGCGTGATCTCACCCGCAGTGGGTGCAATCATGCCGCTGACGGCGCGCATGGTGGTGGTTTTGCCAGCGCCGTTAGAGCCAATCAAGGTGACCACTTTTCCTTTGGGCACTTCAAGCGAAATGCCGTGCAGCACGTGGACTTTGCCGTAACCGGCTTCGAGGTTTTTAATCGTCAACATCTCTAATTCTCCGTGTGCACTTAAGCCGCTGTACCGCCGAGATAGGCTTCAATCACCTTCTCGTTGGCCTGAACTTCTGCGGGCAAACCTTCGGCAATCTTTTGACCGAAGTCGAGGACCGAGACCGTGTCGCACACCCCCATCACCACGTCCATGTGGTGCTCGATCAAGATCACGGTGATGCCGTGGTCGCGGATCTTGCGGATGATTTGAATCAGCTCTTTGATGTCGGGTGCGGTCAAACCAGCAGCAGGCTCGTCCAACAGCAAGAGCTGTGGGTCAAGCGCCAAAGCGCGGGCGATTTCGAGCAGGCGTTGCTTGCCGTAAGGCAAGTTACGCGCTTGTTCGTCAGCCAGTTCCGACAAGCCCACAAAGTTAAGCAAGCCCATCGCACGCTCGTTGGCTGCGGTGTCTTCGCCTACATAGCGTGAGGAGTTGAACGCCACATCCGCAAAGTTGCTGTGGAAGGTGTGGTGCAAACCAACCAACACGTTTTGCAAGGCGGTCATCTCGCCAAACAGCTGCACGTTTTGGAAAGTGCGCGCTATGCCAGACAACGCAATGTCTGACGACGTGCGCCCCACCACCGATGCACCTTCAAACTCAATGCTGCCAGCCGTTGGCACATAGATGCCAGTGAGCACGTTCATCATCGTGCTCTTGCCAGAGCCGTTGGGGCCAATCAAGCCGTGGATGGTGCCGCGCTTGATACGCAGGTCCACTTGGTTGATCGCCTTCAAGCCACCGAACTGCATGAGCACTTGCTTGGCCACCAACAAGTCTTCGCCGCCATGCTTGGCCGCGCGGATGATAGGGTCGCCGCTCGAAGTGACATGGTCCACACGCTTGACCGAAGCGTGCTTGCGGTGCGCCCACAAGCTGCGCACAAAGCCCACGATACCGTCTTGGAGGTAATACACCACGAACAAGATCATCAAGCCGAAGATGGACAAACGCCAATCGGTGATGCTGTCGAGCCAGAAGGCAAATGCGGCCAAGGCAGCCGTGCCCACCACGGGCACCGCCATGGTTTGAGGTGTGGTGATTTTGCGAGCCACGCCAATGATGGCGCCGATCAACATGGCCACAGCCAACACGCTGGCGACCATGCGGAACATTTCCAAGTCATCCAGCAACTTAGGCAGCAACACGATGATGGTGGCACCCAACATCGAGCCAATGCGTGTTTTGCGACCGCCCATGATGACGGCCAACAAGAACATCACAGTGAGTTCGTTGTTGTAGGTGTTGGGCGAAATGTATTGCTCAGAGTAGGCATACAAGCAACCAGCCAAGCCAGCAAAGCCAGCGCTGATAACGAAGGCGTACACCTTGTACTTGTAGACCGACACGCCCATACAGTCAGACGCCACGGGGCTGCCGCGCAAGGCTTCAAACGCACGGCCCAGTTGCGAGCGCAACACGCGGTGCACCACCAGCAACGACAAGGCCAGCAAAGCGGTGACCACCCAATAAAAGGCCTGCTCGTCAAACTTGTAGCCAGCCACGGTGGGCTTAGGAATCTTGATGCCCATGGGGCCTTCGGTGAGGAAGGTCATTTCGTTGATCAAGATTTGGATGATGGTGCCAAATGCCATGGTCACCATCGCCAAGTAAGGGCCAGACACGCGCAGCGCAGGCAGTGCCAACAATGCGCCGAACACGGCAGTCACGGCAATGCTGGCGGGCACGATGACCCAAAATGGCGCGCCGAGTTTCATGAATAGCACGCCAGCGGTGTAGGCGCCAATGCCAAACAAACCAGCATGCCCCAAAGACACTTGACCGGTGTAGCCCACCACGATGTCCAAACCAAACAGCAAGATCGCGTAGATCATGATGGTTTCGACTAAGTGGATGTAGTACGGGTTGTGCGTGAACACGGGCACGAGTGCCAACAGCACAAAGCCCACGATGGATGCGAGTAGATATTTGCGATTCATGTTTAGACCTTCTTGATCGCAGATTTACCAAACAGTCCAGCAGGCTTGACTGCCAAGACCAAGAGCAACAAGACCAAGCCCGGCACATCTTTGTAGCCAGTGGAAATGTAAAAACCTGTCGTTGTTTCGGCCACACCCAAAATGATGCCGCCCACGATGATGCCCATGCCGCTGGTCAAACCACCAATGATGGCCACCGCAAATGCCTTGAGGCCCAACACCGCCCCCATCGTTGCGCCTGTCAAGGTGAGAGGCGCAATCAACACACCGGCAAACGAAGCGGTGAGTGACGACAAGGCGTACGAGAACGTGATGACCAAGCCGGTGTTGATGCCCATCAACTTTGCCGCATCGCGGTCGTTGAACGTGGCTACCACGGCTTTGCCGTAAATCGTTTTGCGGTTGAAAAACTCCACCGCCAACATCATCACCAAAGCGCCGGCGATCACCAACAACTCCATAGGCAACACGTTGGCACCCAAGACCTTCATCGGCATTTCAGGCAAGGGGGATGGGAACTTCAAATCGTCGCGGCCCCAGACGTTTTCAGCCACGTTTTTAAAGATGATGCCCAAGGCGATGGTGGACATGATCCAACCAAACTCGCTCTTGATTTTGATGGCAGGCCGCACACCAATGCGTTCCACCAAAGCACCTTGCAGCAAGCCAAAGGCACCCACCACAGGAATGGCCAACCAGTAGTTCACGCCCCAACCGTCCACCAAAGTGAGGCCGACCAACGCGCCCAACATCAAGGCTTCGCCTTGACCAAAGTTCAAAGTATCAGACGTTGCAAAGGTGAGCTGATAGCCAAACGCGATGACCGCGTAAATCATGCCCAACGCAATGCCGCTGTAAATCAATTGCAACAGAATTTCCATAAATGCGCTCTATATTTTGTTGATTGCTCAATACAGAAAAAAGCACCGTACTTGGTTGCTCACGCAAAAAGTACGGTGCTGATATGGCTAAAAATTACTTCTTAGCGGGCTGCTTGGCAGCTTTGGTACGGATGTCCGAACCTTTCTTGCGGTCTTCTTCGTAGGCGTACACCACTTTGCTGCCCTTGACTTCACCGAACACAGGAATGTTGGCGGTGATGGCGTCATGGTCATCGTGTGTGAATGGCTTGTCATACGTCGTCACCACGCCTTCGACTTTGGCTTGCAGATTTTCCAAAGCTTCACGCACCTTTGGACCTTCGGTTGTGCCAGCTTGCTTGATGGCCGCAGCCAACAAGTACACCGAGTCGTAGCCTTGTGCAGCAGACACGGGTGAGTCAATACGGCCATTCTTCGGCTTGAAGGTCTTCAAGTAACTGTCGATGAAGGCTTTGCGCTTCATGGTGTTGGGCTCTTGGATGAAGGTTTGAGGCATGCGTGCGCCTTCACCGCCAGGACCTGCGTTGTCAATGAAGTTGGCCATTGACAAAGTCCAGCTGCCGACCATAGGCACTTTCCAGCCGAGCTTGGTCATGCCGTTGGCGATTTGCGCCAACTCTGGGCCAATCGCATAAGTGAGGATGGCTTCAGCACCGGCCTCTTTGGCCTTGAGCAACTGAGCGGTCATGTCCACGTCTTTCACGTTGAACTTCTCAACAGCCACGGCTTTGACGCCTTTAGCTGCCAATGCTTTTTCCAAATCTTCACGACCGAGTTGGCCGTAGTTGGTGGAGTCAGCCAGAATCGCGACCTTTTTGAAGCCGCGACGTGTGATGGCTTCTTCGACGATCATGGGCGCTTGAATGCTGTCGTGCGCGGCGTTGCGGAAGATGTAGTTGTCTGGGAACTCAGGCGCCTTGAATTGCTGCGTCACGATGGAACCAGTGGCCACGTTGTTGAACACAGGAATCTTGGCTTCTTGGTAAAAACGTTGTGAAGCCAACGCCACGCCTGTGTTGATGAAGCCTAGTGTGGCCACCACTTGCTCTTTGTTGATCAGCTCTTGGGCGATTTGCACGCCACGTTCGTTTTTGGCTTCGTCGTCACGCTCGACCAGTTGCAGTTGCTTGCCCAACACGCCGCCAGCCTTGTTGATCTCGGCCGTGGCCAAACGCACGCCGTCACGCATGCTCACGCCCATGGAGGATGAACCACCGGTGTAGGGGCCGGTCACGCCCACTTTGATGGTGTCAGCGGCTGTCGCCAAGCCTGCAGCGAACATCAAAGATGCCACGGCGGTTAATTTCAAGGTACGAATCATGGTGTCTCCTAAAACGTGAATGATTTCGAAAAAATACAAGCGCGATTCTGAACGTCTTAGACAGTTTGCGCAGCCCTCAGACGTACGTAAAACTACGATTTAGTCACAACGGGGACGGGTGAAAACCCTAGGATTGACGCCGTTTGCAAGATGTTTTGAGCAAAATTCACAAAGCGCCGCTATGATTGACGTTTACGTAAACGTAAACTCGAATTTCTGCTTTCACTCCCGTTTTTTCGGAGACCCCTGATGTCTGACCTTTCTGCCGAATTCCAAGCCCTTGCCAACTACAAGCCCACGCAAAAAGTGCGCTTTGTCACCGCAGCCTCTTTGTTTGACGGGCACGACGCCGCCATCAACATCATGCGTCGCATCTTGCAAGGCATGGGTGCCGAGGTGATCCACTTGGGCCACAACCGATCGGTCGACGAAGTGGTGACAGCCGCCTTGCAAGAAGACGTGCAGGGCATTGCCATCAGCTCGTACCAAGGCGGCCACGTGGAGTACTTCAAGTACATGGTTGATTTGTTGCGCGAGCGCGGCGGCGAACACATCCAAGTGTTCGGCGGCGGCGGCGGTGTGATCGTGCCCCCAGAAATCAAAGAGCTGCAAGCCTATGGCGTGACGCGCATTTACAGCCCAGAAGACGGCCAGAAGATGGGCCTGCAAGGCATGATTGGCGAGATGATCATGCGCTGCGACAAAGACTTGTCGGGCTACGCCCCCAAGGCCGTGAAAGAGATTCAAGGCCACGACGAAATGGCATGGCGTCGTTTGGCGCAACTCATCACCGCTTTAGAGAATGAAAAGGCCGACGCCAAGATGGTGGAAGCCGTGCGCAAAGAAGCGGCGAAGCACAAAGTGCCCGTGCTCGGCATCACCGGCACAGGCGGTGCGGGCAAGTCATCGCTCACCGACGAGTTGGTACGCCGCATCCGTTTGGACCAAGGCGATGCGCTGCGCATTGCCGTGATTTCGATTGACCCCTCACGTCGCAAAAGCGGTGGCGCTTTGCTGGGTGACCGCATTCGCATGAATGCCATCGGCCCATGGAGCAGCGGTTCACGCGTGTTCATGCGCTCACTCGCTACGCGCGACTTTGGCAGCGAAATCAGCGCGGCACTGCCCGATGTGTTGGCCGCCACCAAGTGCGCAGGCTTTGATCTGATCATTGTGGAAACCTCGGGCATTGGCCAAGGCGACGCCGCCATCGTGCCGCATGTGGACGTGCCCATGTATGTGATGACGCCCGAGTTTGGCGCCGCCAGCCAGCTCGAAAAAATCGACATGCTCGACTTTGCCGAGTTCATCGCCATCAACAAGTTTGACCGCAAGGGCGCGAGCGACGCGCTGCGCGATGTGGCCAAACAAGTGCAACGCAACAAAGAAGCGTGGCACACACCCACCGAGCAAATGCCCGTGTTTGGCACGATGGCCGCGCGCTTCAACGACGACGGCGTGACCGCGCTGTACCAAGCCCTCAAAGGTCGTTTGACTGAATTGGGATTGACCTTGAAGGAAGGTCGCTTGCCCTTGGTGAATGTGCGCCACAGCAGCAACCAAACGCCGGTGGTACCTGCGGCACGCACGCGCTACTTGGCAGAAATCACCGACACCGTGCGTGGCTACAAAAAGCGCGCACGCAGCCAAGCCAAACTGGCACGCGAAATTCAGCAACTGCGCGAAGCCGCTCGCATGTTGTCCGAAGGCAAGCCCGACCGAGCCAAAGCCGCTGAAGCCGCCATCGACTTGGCGGTGAAGCGCGAAGACAACTTGGGCAACGCCGAGCGCAAGCTTTTGGCCCAATGGCCTGACATGCAAGCTGCCTACGCGGGCGACGAATACGTGGTGAAGATTCGCGACAAAGAGATTCGCACCGCGCTGACTACCAAGTCGCTCAGCGGCACCACCATCCGTAAAGTGGCTTTGCCTCAGTACGAAGACCACGGCGAAATTCTGAAGTGGCTCATGCTCGACAACGTGCCCGGCAGCTATCCCTACACCGCGGGCACCTTTGCGTTCAAGCGCGAGGGCGAAGACCCCACCCGCATGTTTGCGGGTGAAGGCGACCCCTTCCGCACCAACCGCCGCTTCAAACTGGTGAGCGAGGGCATGGATGCCAAGCGCTTGTCCACCGCCTTTGACTCGGTCACGCTCTACGGCAATGACCCCAACCCACGCCCCGACATTTACGGCAAAGTGGGCAACTCCGGCGTGAACGTGGCCACGCTGGACGACATGAAGGTGTTGTACGACGGCTTTGACTTGTGCAACCCCACCACCAGCGTGTCGATGACCATCAACGGCCCAGCGCCGTCCATCTTGGCAATGTTCATGAACACGGCCATTGACCAAAACATCGACAAGTTCAAAAAGGACAACGGCCGCGACCCGACCGAAACCGAGACCGCCAAGATCAAAGAGTGGGTCATGCAAAACGTGCGCGGCACGGTGCAAGCCGACATCTTGAAAGAGGACCAAGGCCAGAACACTTGCCTCTTCTCCACCGAATTCAGCTTGAAGGTGATGGGCGACATCGCGCAGTACTTCGTGCACAACCAAGTGCGCAATTTCTACAGCGTGTCGATCAGCGGTTATCACATCGCCGAAGCAGGTGCGAACCCGATTTCGCAATTGGCCTTCACGTTGTCTAACGGCTTTACGTTTGTGGAAGCCTACTTAGCGCGCGGCATGCACATTGACGACTTTGCGCCGAACCTGAGCTTCTTCTTCAGCAACGGCATGGACCCCGAGTACACGGTGATGGGCCGCGTGGCACGCCGCATTTGGGCTGTGGCCATGAAAGAGAAGTACGGCGCCAACGAGCGCTCACAAAAACTCAAGTACCACATCCAAACGTCTGGCCGTTCGTTGCACGCGCAAGAGATTCAGTTCAACGACATCCGCACCACGCTGCAAGCGCTGATTGCGATTTACGACAACTGCAACAGCTTGCACACCAACGCGTTTGACGAAGCCATCACCACGCCCACCGAAGACTCGGTGCGTCGCGCCATGGCGATTCAGCTCATCATCAACCGCGAGTGGGGCTTGGCCAAAAACGAAAACCCCAACCAAGGCGCGTTCATCATCGAAGAACTCACCGAGTTGGTGGAAGAGGCCGTGCTCGCCGAGTTCGAACGCATTGCCGAACGCGGCGGCGTGTTGGGCGCGATGGAAACCGGCTACCAACGCGGCAAGATTCAAGACGAATCGATGACCTACGAAATGCTCAAGCACACGGGTGAGCTGCCCATCATCGGCGTCAACACCTTCCGCAACCCGCACGGCGAGCAAGTGATGGACAAGCTCGAACTGGCCCGCTCGACCGAAGAGGAAAAGCAAAGCCAGCTCAACCGCTTGAACGACTTCCACACACGCCACAAGGCAGAAGCCGAGGTGCAACTCAAGCGCTTGCAACAAGCTGTGATTGACAACGGCAACGTGTTTGAGGTGTTGATGGATGCGGTGCGTGTGTGTTCACTCGGCCAAATCACGAACGCTTTGTTTGAGGTGGGTGGGCAATATCGCCGCAACATGTAATCGGTAATATCGGGGGATGAGCATTCGTCCTCCCTTCACCGCCCCCACCCGTCACACCAACGCCGACAGCGCACTTGCCCAAGTGCAGGCGCTGTACCAAACCAGCCTCGACCACTTGCGCCAAGCGATGCGCGCGTTTGTGTCGGGTACGAACTTTGACCAACGCGTGCGGGCGTTTTATCCATTTGTGCGCATCCACACCAAGCACGGCGCACTCAAAGCTGGCAGCGACGCCGCGCATCTGAGCTATGGCTTTGTGGCCGAGCCTGGCCGCTACGAAACCACCCTCACCCGCCCCGATTTGTTTGCTGCGTATTACCGCGAGCAGTTCGACTTGCTGCTGCAAAACCACGGCGGCACGTTGGAGGTGGGCGTGAGCCACCAGCCTATCCCTGTGCATTTTTCGTTCGCCGAGAACGACCACATCGAAGGCGAAATGAGCGCGGAACGCCGCCAGCTCATGCGCGAGGTGTTTGACCTGCCTGATCTGAAAGCGATGGACGACGGCATTGCCAACGGCACGTTTGAACCCAAAGCCGGTGAGCCTCAGCCCTTGTCGCTCTTCACGGCGGCTCGTATGGACTATTCGCTGCAACGCCTGCGCCACTACAGCGGCACAAGCCCTGAGCATTTTCAGAACTACGTGCTGTTCACCAACTACCAGTTCTACATCGACGAGTTTGTACGTTTGGGGCATGAAGCCATGCAAGACCCCAACAGCGAATACCTTGCGTTTGTGGAACCCGGCAACGTGGTCACACGCCGTGTGGGCCTGCCTGCAGAAGCTAACGATGCCTTAGGCAAAGTGCCGCCACGCTTGCCGCAAATGCCCGGCTACCACTTGGTGCGCGCCGACCACACCGGCATCACGATGGTGAACATCGGCGTGGGCCCCGCCAACGCCAAAAATATCACCGACCACATCGCCGTGCTGCGCCCGCATGCGTGGCTCATGCTCGGCCACTGCGCCGGCCTGCGCAACACGCAGCAACTGGGCGACTACGTGCTGGCCCACGGCTATGTGCGCGAAGACCATGTGCTGGATGAAGAGCTGCCGCTGTGGGTACCCATCCCTGCCCTCGCAGAGATTCAAGTGGCACTAGAGCAAGCCGTGAAAGACGTGACGCAATGCCAAGGTGCAGAGCTCAAACGCATCTTGCGCACAGGTACGGTGGCCAGCACCGACAACCGCAACTGGGAACTGTTGCCCGACAACACCCCACAACGACGCTTCAGCCAAAGCCGCGCCGTGGCGCTCGACATGGAAAGCGCCACGATTGCCGCCAATGGTTTCAGGTTCCGCGTGCCCTACGGCACGCTGCTGTGTGTGAGCGACAAACCCTTGCACGGCGAAATCAAACTGCCCGGCATGGCCAACCACTTCTACCGCGAGCGTGTGGACCAACACCTGCGCATTGGCATGCGTGCGATTGAACTGCTGCGCCAGCAAGGGCCTGCGCAATTGCACAGCCGTAAGTTGCGTAGTTTTGCCGAGGTCGCATTTCAATAAAAAATGAGTCTTCATCAGCGTGGCAGCACATCTTGCTTTCCCTCGGATCCATTGATTACCGGATGTTTCGGAAAACAGTCACCACCTGATCTTCGCTAAATTTCGTGCAATCCACCGACCCACGGCAGGGCTCGGCGAAGTACTTATGGGTGCAGGGGCTGCACTCGAGCTCTTTAGACACTGCATAAGTGAGGTCGCCCAATTTGACACCATGCGGTGAAGTGGGGCCGTAAAAGCAAACAATTCTTTTGCCCCATTGTTGGCCAATGTGCAAAGCTTGCGAATCAATGGTCACCAACAAATCACAGGCCTGAATTCGGGCAGCAAACGCTTGATACGACTCGACTACCACCGTCACATGAGGGTATGCGTGGCGCGCCAAGAGTGTTTGAAACGCGTTGTACTGTGTATCTTGAGTCGATGGAAAAGCAATGACCACGGATTTAAATTCGACACTTAACTGGGCAATCACACACGCCCAAGTCTCTATCGAAAGGCGTCGATTGCCATCCGTCAGTGAACAGGTAGGAGAAACAAAAGCCACATCTTTATGGAGAGGAGGGGCACTTTGAACGCTGAATTCATTCAAGGTTTTCAGCATGAGCGCATTCACCTGGTTCACTTGCGGTTGATCCACTCGCAAAAGAATTTGCAAAATTCGATCTCGGTTTAAGTTGCTTGGCGAAACCAAGTGATAGTCGTAAAAAAACCAATCCGATAGGCTTTTGTACTTATTAGACAAACCTGCCGACTCATTGGTGTAAGGCACAGTGGCAATGAGCTTAGCAAAGGAGGACTCGGCCTCTAAGTTGATAACTTTTGAATACCCCCCTCCTACCAACAACTTCAACAACGTGGCGGCAACGGTCAACAACAATTGACCGATACTTTTTTCATTCATTAGGATCAAGTCCGCCGAAGGTACAAACTCTCTGAGCGCTGATTGATTGCCGACGACAGAAACAATGGTGCACCCCTCAAACTTCAATGCATCTGCCATGGCGATGAAGTTGCCTGCCCCCAAGAATTTGATGATGAGCACACGCTGAGAAGCAGCCTTGATCTGAAACAAGTTGAGCAACTTAGTTCTGAGCCTGAAGACAACCGCAATCAAGATGACCACCGCAGACAAGGCGGCATCTACAAAGATCAAAAACTTAGAGTTCATTTCCAATTTTTTCCAAATAGCCAAATATGTCGCTCGATATCGGTCCTGGAGTTTTTTGAGAAACCGACCCCATGCCAACGAAGTGCAAGTTGGGACTCAAACGACGCGCCAAATCAACCAAACGTTCACCATTGATTTTCAAATTGCAATAGTGAATGGATTTTCCAAAACTTGTCGAGGTTCCATCGGCGTCTGAGTGACTTTTTGCAATCAGCACATGATCACCTGCAACCATGTGCATGGTCTTCTTGCGTGCATGGAAAACTTGATGAATTGCAAACGGCTTGAGCGATGTCAGACTATTTGCCTTTTGAATTCCCAATAAGTGTGCTGCGGCCCGGCCTGGGGTGTATGAAATCACACAAGCATCTCGTTCATGCCTCTGCACAGGTTCGCCAGCAAGAACCAATTCATAATCAAACTCATCAAGGGTTAACGCATCGCCAGGATTGATGAACTTCGAGCGCATCAACACATCGATTGTCTGCACGACCCCCGTGCAGACAAATACTTTTCCATGGCATGTAACTTCCGACTCTTTTGATGCGTCTGCAGATAAACATTTCAAGGTGACCTGACCAGACTCACAGCGAATCGAATTGAGGTAACTGCTCGTTCCTGCACGCAAATGATTGGTCGCATTGAAAATGCCCCCATTTGAGTCTTGCAATTGAACCAAGCTCTGAATATTTGACACACTGCCCGTCACGTCGAAGGACAGAGGTACAAGGTGTACACCTGCCGCCATAAGCTTGTCTGCATGGTGCACTTGGGACATGTCAAAAAAACCGCCCCAAATCCCGCTATTCCCACCAGGTACGGGTCGGTCATGGAGCGATACATTTGTGAGTTGGTAGTGATTCGACCCCATGGATTTCGTATCACCGGCAAACAATTTATTAATCTCTAGCTGAGGTCGTCTGACTGAAAAAGGACTGAGATTTGCTGACGGATACAGGCACACATCCTCTTCTTGCGCGTGCAGCAACTGAGCGAAATAAGCGCTTAAACCTGCGCCAATAAAATAATTTTTAGGCAACGAGCAACCTCATCAGTCGATCTATGAATTGAGGTCTTGGTATTGACAAGAGCACGCCAGTGACGTCACGAAAGTCATGACTTTCGTGTGACGAATAGGATCTCAATCGTTCACAGACCGTGCGCATATCCATGGTCTTGACCACCCCCAACTTACGCAGAGTGCCGAATACCAGTCTCGTGATCGCGCCGCCTTTGACCAACGGTTCCTGATTGGGCGTCACAAACGTATCAAATCTGAGGGCATAAGCCTTGGTTGATTGATGCATCAACTCTTGACCTAACTTCTCTTTCGCATACCTGTAGCGTGAAAAAGTGAAGTTGCTACGCTCATTCTGCGTCGCCACATAAACAATCGACGCTGTTGGTTTCGCAAAGCGTCGTACGGCCAGCATCGGTTGCGTCACATTGACATCGATGTAATCTTCATATCGTTTCATGTACGAGCCGTAATCAAACCCGACGATGAAGAGAAGATCTGCTTGCGATTGGATTGCCTCATGCGCAAGCCCCCTCCACGAAATCATCTTGATCTCGTGATCTGGATATGCCAAGCATATCGCCTCATGCAAGTGGTCGCTGTTGCCAACTATGAGGATCATCATTTTTTGAACGATAAAAATTTGCCGAACAACACATTAAAAAAGAATGTTGCGCCCAGCTGCAGCACTTTAGCGAACATAGGGTGAATGCCCGTCGCAACAAGTAGCCACAAAATTTGATAGCCAATCGCTAAAGCAATCAAAGCTTGAACACCAAAGAAAAAGGCATTTCGGTAGCGAAGCCGCCCCACCGAAAAAGTAAAGAAACTATGCAGCACAAAGCCAATCATGGTGGCGCCACTGAATGCAATGACATGCGAGACCAACAACGTCCCGCCCATGACCATATGTAACAAATAAAACACCGATAACTCGGTGAGTGCACTTACGGCCGAAACGCAAAAATGCTTGAAGACCAAGAGTAAATGTTCGTTTTTAAGCATCATTTCGCTTGGACTTTCACCACATGCAAAGGCTTCCCAACGAAGTACACATCAGGTATCCGGTTGATTCCACAATGCAGTTTTGCATAGAAATAATTCTTTTCGTTCATGACCTGATAGTCACCATCTCCAACATCGTTACCCTCACAAGGGGCAACGACGTTGAGCTGATTTTTAGATTTGCGCTCATAGTAGGCCGCACCAGCACCAATATTGAAATCACTGAACAAGAGTGACTTATCTTCTACCTCGCTGGGCACAGCAACAATGATGCCGTCTATCACCTCTTGTCTGTACTTTTGTGCGATGTGTCGATAAATCATGGGCGATCTTGCGCGTACATCCACATGATCCCACGTCAAAAAATCAAACCCAAGCACGATGGGCAAGTTCGAGTGACTTTTCAGAAAAGCAATGACACGGTCTTGCGGTAGCTGACCTATGGCGACCCATGGCGAAGAGAAGGGCGGCATTTGTGCGTTGGGAATGTAATTGCCAAGCGTGGGTTGTCCCCCAAACAAAATCACTTGGCCGCCTAACTTTTGCACCACTGACTTGTATTGATCTAACGCTTCTTGACTCTTCCTATCGAGCGTCATTTTGGGTGATTGGCGAAACAAATCGGTCTGACTTATCGGCTGCGGCGTCGCAAATGAGGCTCCAAAAAATGAAATAAAGAGAAGCGCCGGAGCCACTTTGGTGCGACGCTTCAAATAAGGTATCACGCTCGCAAAAATAGCGAGGCCGACTGGAAATATACGACTGCCAGTGTCTTTATCCAAACGCGTAAAGCCATAGTTCAGATACATCCATAAACTCACGCCAATCCCCACGAACGCAAGGACGCTGTACCCATCAAACGCTTCGCCCTCCATCACTTGCCAAATGAAAACTGAGAGAGAGAAAACAAAAGCCAACCTTAAAACCGTCTTAAAAGTGGGTGCCGTCCACATACCTGTGCCGTGTGCCGCACTGTTCACAGCACCCCAATCTTTATAGACTTTTAAAAAATACAAGAACGTATCGCTATACCAAAACAGACATGCAAACGCGATGAGCGCAGTCGGGACAAGCAGCTTGAGATCGGGTTTGTTTTTCAAGAAAAAAAGTGCCAATGACAGAAGCAAAATTGCGCCATAGGAAGGGCTTAGTCCTAACATAAACAACGGAGCCGAGCCGATCAGAGCCCATGTGAAATAGTTGCTTCTCAAAGTAGCGAGCAGTAAGCCTAGGTTGATGACAAGCATCAGCGTTAAACGCTCTACAGCCATCAACATGGTGAGCGCATAGGCAACGCCTTTCCACTTCTTTTCTAAAAAATAGAACATGCTGCCTGTCAAACATATCAGGCACAAGCTATATGCATCTTGAATTGAAATCTGTAGATTGCCCCATGTGCATTTATAAAGCGCATCGACGATGAAATTAGGTATCGCCTCTTCGAAATATCCAATGTTAGGAAACACGTGCCATTCGCCCAGCATGTTGAAGCCGCGCGGATAAGACATCACGAACTCGGAAGAGTGAAATAAGTCATTAACAACATACGGTCCAAAATCAATTCTTTTAAAAATGATGATGGACACGATGGCTAACAACACTTCCGTCTTGTGTTTGAAAATCAACACCAAGGCGATGGCATTTAGCAGCAAGAGAATCAGTAAAGTACCTTGTGTCGTGAATATTTTCAAATTCAAAGCAGACAAGGCAATACCGAATTGCACCACGTCAGGAATTTCCAACTTCTTTTTAACAATCACATAGGTCAGCATTGCGGCAAACAAAAGCGAAGCAATACTGAGCGCCGTTTCTGAGAAGTTGGCAGAAGCACCTACGACATAGACGATGTAGGCAGAAGCAAGACCGAGAGGTAGCCCCTTTAAAAGTTGACTTTCTGGCTCTGATTCAGCGCTGACTTTTTTGAAATAAACATGATGCAAGACACCTGCCAACATGAATAGCGCAGCTGGAATTGCGTAATCCCAAAATTTACTGATGTTCTGGACCGTAACGATGCCACTTGTGATGTTGTCCAATGGATTCTTCCGTTGCTACCCAATTGTTTGCGGTAATTTGATCAATCTTTTCGTGCGTTTTGAGGCCGCAGGTCATCGCCCATCTTCTCGCCCAAACGAACACCCTGTGCAGCTTGCCAAGCAGGGTTCAGCGCAATGGTGTTCTTAGGCCACAGCAGCACCACCGTCGAGCCCAACAAGAAGCGTCCCATTTCGTCACCCTGCTTCAAGCTCAGGTCTTGGTCGTCATACGTCCACTCGCGCACCTTACCAGGGCGAGGCGGGTTGACCACGCCATGCCACGGCGTGGCCATGCTGCCCACGATGGTCGCCCCCACGAGCACCAACACGTATTGCTTGGGTGTGCCACCCGCAGCTGCTGGCATATCAAACACACACACCACGCGCTCGTTGCGCGCAAACAAGCCGGGCACGCCACGTGCCGTGGCAGGGTTGACCGAGAACAAATCACCGGGCACATGAATCATGCGGCGCAAGCGGCCGCTGCTTGGCATATGGATGCGGTGGTAGTCCTTGGGGCTCAGGTAAATGGTGGCGAACTCGCCATCTTGGAATTGCGCAGCCAGCGTGGCATCGCCACCCACCAGTGCTTGCGTGCTGTAACTGTGGCCTTTGGCCTGAAACACTTGGTCGCCGTCGATGTGGCCCAACTGGCTGATCGCCCCGTCGACGGGGCACACAAATGCGGCATCGGCCAAGGGACGTGCGCCTGGTTTTAAAGCCCGGGTGAAGAAGTCGTTAAAGCACGCGTACTGCGTGATGTCGGGCTGAGCCGCCTCGTCCATATTGACTTGGTATTTGCCGACAAACCATCGGATGAGGGCATGCGTCCACTTGCCGCATTTCGCGCGCGCCACAGCGCCTGCAAACTGTGTGAGCAACTGCTTGGGCATCACATATTGAGAGAGAACAAATAAGGTATCAGACACGTCGTAGCCCTGAAGTAAGTTGCACAGATTTTAGGCGTTTCACCCATCGCCCTCGCGCGACACTTCTGACTTATACCGCCATCTCACACAGGCACAATGAAGGCCATGAGCACCGCACTTTTTGAATGTCAAAACCTCCTCAAACGCTACGGTGACAACACCGTGGTGAACGATCTGTCTTTCAGCATCGCCCCCGGCGAATGTTTGGGCGTCATTGGCCCCAACGGCGCAGGCAAAACCACCACGCTGCGCATGTGCCTCGGCTTGGCACAACCCGACGGCGGCCACATCAACGCCTTTGGCTTGTCGATGCCCGATGACGCGCTGGCCATCAAAGCGCGCTTAGGCGTGGTGAGCCAGTTCGACACGCTCGACCCTGACTTCACCTGCGCCGAAAACCTGCTGGTGTTTGGTCGCTACTTCGGGATGAAAAAAGCCAACATTCAAGAGCGCATTCCGCAACTGTTGGAATTTGCGGCGCTCTCGCACAAAGCCTACGCCAAACCTGGCGAGTTATCGGGCGGCATGAAGCGACGTTTGAGCTTGGCCCGTGCCCTCATCAACAACCCCGACTTGCTGTTACTCGACGAGCCCACCACCGGCCTTGATCCACAAGCCCGCCACCTCATGTGGGAGCGTTTGCAACAACTGCTGCAACAAGGCAAATCCATCTTGCTGACGACGCACTTCATGGACGAAGCCGAGCGTTTGTGCAACCGTCTGTTGGTACTCGACCACGGTAAAAAGATTGCCGAGGGCACCCCACGAGATTTGATTGCCCAGCACCTCGAACCCGATGTGGTGGAGGTCTACGGCAACGGCGCATTGGCACTGGTGGACAGTCCCATCACCGCCTTGGCCCAGCGCGTGGAGACCAGCGGCGAGACCGTGTTTTTCTACACCCAAGATGCTGCGCCATTGCTGCAAGCACTCAGCGCTCATACGGGCTTGCGCACACTGCACCGCCCTGCCAACTTGGAAGATTTGTTTTTAAAAATGACCGGACGTCAGATCCGTGAGGAGGGTTGATCATGTTCCGTTTTTGGCCCGTCTTTTTACGCAACCTCTTGGTGTGGCGCAAGCTCGCCATCCCCAGCCTCGTCGCCAACATTGCCGAGCCCTTGATGTGGCTCGTCGCCTTTGGCTACGGCTTGGGTGCCCTCGTGGGCGATGTCAAACTCGGTGACGAGCAAGTACCCTACATCTTGTTCTTGGCCAGCGGCTCCATCTGTATGAGCGCCATGAACGCCGCAACCTTTGAAGCGCTGTACTCCGCCTTCTCGCGCATGCATGTGCAAAAAACATGGGACGGCATCCTCAACGCCCCCATGCGTTTGGACGATGTGCTCTTGGCCGAAATGCTGTGGGCGGCTTTCAAAGCGCTCTTCACCATCACCGCCATCTTGGGCGTCATGTTTGCGCTGGGCATCACCCAAAGTTGGAAGCTCTTGGCCGCGTGGCCCATCCTCTTATGCGTGGGCATCACCTTCAGCTGCATCGCGCTCATCTTCAATGCGCTGGCCAAAGGCTACGACTTCTTCACCTACTACTTCACGCTGTTCCTCACCCCCATGATGTTCTTGAGCGGCGTGTTCTTCCCACGCGATCAACTGCCGAGCCTCGTGCGCGACATCTCGGCGTGGTTGCCGCTCACGCAAGCCATCGCCTTGGTACGCCCGCTGTTCATGGACCAATGGCCCACAAACCCCGTTCTGCACTTAGGAGTGTTGGCTGCGTATGCACTGATAGGTTGGAAAATTGCCCTGCACCTGACTAAAAAGCGCTTTAAGGCTTGAATCGCGCGCCACATCGCAGGTGAATGGGCTTGGGGCAGCTGACGATTTCTGGTACTCCAGCATGAGGAAGCTGACCCAAGCTCATTCGCCGGAGCGTAAGAAATTGATGCACGTCAGCCAAGCGCAACCCTTCCCCCGCTAACATCTTTCTTTTTGATTCAACCGTAAACAAGGATTTCCCAATGAGCATTCAAACCGTAGGCATCATCGGCGCTGGCACCATGGGCAATGGCATTGCACAAGCATGTGCGGTGTCGGGCGTGAACGTGGTGATGGTCGACATTTCTGACGCCGCTGTGGCCAAGGGTCTCGCCACCGTCGCAGGCAGCTTGGACCGTTTGATCAAAAAAGAAAAGATCACCGAAGCCGACAAAGCCGCGGCTCTGTCGCGCATCAAAACCAGCACCAGTTACGACGATCTCAAAGGCGCGCAACTCGTCATCGAAGCCGCCACCGAAAACTACGACCTCAAGGTCAAAATCGTCAAGCAACTCGATGGCATGTTGGCCCCTGAAGCCATCATCGCGTCCAACACATCGTCCATTTCCATCACCAAGCTCGCAGCCGTCACCACACGCGCTGACCGTTTCATTGGCATGCACTTTTTCAACCCCGTGCCCATGATGGCCTTGGTCGAAATCATCCGTGGTTTGCAAACATCGGACGCCACACACGCTGCGGTGCACGACCTGTCCACACGCTTGGGCAAGAGCCCCATCACCGTGAAGAACGCGCCGGGCTTTGTGGTCAACCGCATCTTGGTGCCCATGATCAACGAAGCCTTCTTTGTGTTGGCCGAAGGTGTGGCCACCGCCGAAGACATCGACGCGGGCATGAAGCTCGGCTGCAACCAACCCATCGGCCCCTTGGCCTTGGCCGACATGATTGGCCTCGATGTGTGCGTGGCCGTGATGGACGTGTACTTGCAAGAATTCGGCGACAGCAAATACCGCGCTTGCCCCTTGCTCAAAGAGATGGTCGCCGCAGGCCAACTCGGTCGCAAAACTGGCAAGGGCGTTTACACGTACTAAGCCAAGGCGAGATCCCTCGCCTACGCGCCATGAAGTACGCCCTGCTCTCTGACATTCATAGCAACCTGCACGCGCTCGACGCGTGCTTGGCGCATGCGCAAACGCAAGGCGTTGAGCGCATCGCCATCTTGGGTGACTTGGTGAGCTACGGCGCATTTCCATCTGAGGTTGTGGCGCGTTGCCAAGCGCTGCAAGACGAAGGCGCAGTGGTGGTGCGCGGCAACCACGAAGAGCTGGTGCAAATGCACAACGTCAACACACCCAACCCATCGTTGGGCAGCCAAACGGCGCAGTGGACACACGACCAGCTGTCACCCGCGCAACGTTTTTGGCTAGAAACCTTGCCATTGACTGAGCGTGTCGACCAACTATTTTTTGTGCACGCCAGCGCTGATGCGCCGGAGCGTTGGCGCTATGTAGAAGATGAACGCATTGCTGGACTCAGCCTCGACGCCGCATGCAGCCACCCCGATGTGCGCTACGTGTTCGGCGGCCATGTGCATCACCAATCGCTCTATTACCGAGGCACGGGTCGACAGTTGATGGCTTTCAAGCCCACCGCAGGTGTGCCCATTCCCACGCCCAAACACCGCCAGTGGATTGCCACCATTGGCTCCGTCGGCCAACCGCGCGATGGCAACCCACGCGTCATGTACGCGGTATTTGACAGCACGAGCGCCAAGCTCACCTTCCACCGTGTGGCATATGACCACCGAGCCGCCGCGAGCGCAGTGCGTGAAGCGGGCTTGCCTGAGTTCTTCGCCCTACGCTTGGAGACGGGCAAATGAAACGTCTGGCAGCAGGCACCGAGCTAGACGGTTTTCGCATCGGCGCTTGTTTGCACGCAGGGGGCATGGCGCATATTTACGAAGTGACGTACGCCGACGAACGCGCGGCGCCTTTCGCGATGGTCATGAAAGTGCCACGCATGACCGCGGGCGATGGCGCAGAAAACATCGTCGGCTTCGAGGTAGAACACCAAATTCTGCAAGTGCTACACGGCACGCATGTGCCGCGCTTTGTGGCGGCAGGCGATTTGGTGAGCCTGCCTTATTTGGTGATGGAGCATGTGCAAGGCCTCACCTTGCAGCAAGTGCTCGATGCACACACGCACGACCTTACGCGCGCCACTGTGCCTGAGATGGCTCAGCTTGGCGCAGCCATTGCCCGTGCGGCCCACAGCCTGCACCAACAAAACACCTGCCACCTCGACCTCAAACCCGCCAACGTGCTGCTGCACCCCGATGGTCACGCGGTATTGCTTGATTTTGGTTTGTCATGCCACGCCCACTACCCCGACTTGTTGGCCGAAGAGCTGCGCAAAGCCGTGGGTTCGCCCGCTTGGATTGCGCCCGAGCAAGTGGTGGGCGTGCGCGGCGACCCACGCAGCGACATCTTTGCGATTGGCGTGATGTTGTACGAGCTCGCCACTGGCGAGCTGCCTTTTGGCAACCCACAAACCAATGGCGGCATGCGCCAACGTTTGTGGATGGACCCCACACCCCCACGCCGTTTGCGCGACGATTTGCCCGAGTGGTTTCAAGAAGTGGTGTTGCGCTGCTTAGAGCCCGAAGCTGCCAAGCGCTACCCATCGGCGGCGCATTTGGCATTTGACCTAGAGCATCCCGAGCAAATCAAAGTCACCCAACGTGGCCAACAAATTCAAGGCACGCCGTTTTTCACGCACGTCAAACGCTGGCTCAAGGCGGCGGGCATGCACTACCAGCCCAGCCCCTTGCCCTCGCAGCAAATTGACGAAGTACCCATTTTGATGGTTGCTGTGCCGCACCATGACGTCAGCGATGCCACGCTGTATTCACTGCGCCAAGCGGTGGCACGCTCGTTGGGCATTCGCCCCGGTGCACGGCTCGCGGTGGTGACGGTGATTTCGCCCAACCTCAGCAGCACCTCCGAGCACGACAAGAGCGAAACCACCCTGCACCGCCAATACCGCACCATGCTCCAGCAATGGGCCCAGCCCTTGGACTTGGACGATCACCAAACCTCGTACCACGTGCTGGAAGCCAGCGATGTGGCCAACGCCCTCGTGCGCTACGCCGAGGGCAACAACGTGAGCATGATCGTCATGGGCGCTGCCACGCACGGTTTGCAGATGCAACGCTTTGTGGCCACCGTCCCCATCAAAGTGGCGATGGAGGCTCCTTGCACGGTGATTTTGGTGAAGCAGTCGCTGCCCTTTGAACTCCTCAACAGTTCGAGTTAACGCCATAAACATCGCCCACAAAAAAGCCACCCGAAGGTGGCTTTTTTTCATGCGCTGTGAAGCGCTTGGGTGCAACGCTTAGTCAGCGTACACGCCAGCGGCCTGAATGATCGGGCCCCACTTGGCGATTTCAGCCGCCACAAACTTCTTGTGCTCTGCGGGGTCTGAACGCTTGTCCGTCACCACCACAGCGCCCAAGGCTTGTTGCTTCTTGATGAACTCGGGGTCTTTCAACGCGGCCTTCAAAGCTTTGTTGATCTTGGCGGTCACGTCAGCAGGCGTGCCTTTGGGGGCATACACACCGTGCCAAATGGTGACTTCAAAACCCTTGAGGCCAGACTCTTGCAAAGTCGGCAAGTTCTTCAACGCAGGCGTGGTCAAGCGCTTGGCGGTGGTCACCGCAAAGGCCTTGACGGTCTTGCCTTCGATCTGGCTGGTGGTGTTGGTGCTTTGGTCGCACAACAGGTCAATCTGGCCGCCCATCAAATCGTTCATCGCCGGTGCGGTGCCTTTGTAGGGCACGGTGGTCATGTCGGTCTTGATCGCGTCTTGGAACAGCAAACCGCACAGGTGAGAGGCAGCACCCAAACCGGCGTTCCCCAAGTTGACCTTGCCCTTGTTTTGCTCAATCCAAACGGCCAACTCTTTGTAGTTGTTCGCGGGCAATGTGGGGCGACCAATCAAAGTCATGGGCACATCGTTGACCATGCCCAAGTACTCAAAGTCTTCGGTGGTGTTGTAAGGCATCTTGCGATACAGCGCAGGCGATGTCGCCATGCCGATGTGATGCAACAAAATGGTGTGGCCGTCTTGTGGGGCTTTGGCTACCTTGTTGGCGCCAATCGTGCCGCCCGCACCGGCCACGTTTTCGACCACCACGTTGGCGCCCAAAGGCTTGCGCAACGCTTCGGCCAAATCACGTGCTACACGGTCGGTGGGACCACCGGCTGTGAACGGCACCACGATGGTGACAGGTTTGTCTTTGATGGGAAAGTCGCCGGCATTGGCGCCGGTGACAGCAGCGAATGCGAGCAAGCTCAGTGTGAACAGTTTTTTCATAGCGTCTCCTTAATGACAAAGGAGATATTAGCCTCGAACTGCCCCCACGAAGCCGGTGGTAACTACTTAAGCTGATTGCGATACATCAAACGGCCAGCAGATAAATACTATTGATAAGTACGGGCATCCTCGATGACTTTGCCGTCGTTGGGCAAGCTACCCACGGCAACAATCGTCACGTCGGCACGCAGCTTGGTGATGTCGCGCACGGCATCGCCAATTTTTTGCACCAAGCCTTCCGCATCTGTCGCTTCGACTTTCAAGCTCATTTGGTCGTTGGCCATTTCACCGGTCACCACCAAGCGCGCGCGCTTGATTTCGGGGAAGCGTTTGACCACCTCCGCCACTTGGCCCGGATGCACAAACATGCCACGCACTTTGGTGGTTTGGTCAGCACGACCCATCCAACCTTTGATGCGCACGTTGGTACGCCCTGTGGGGCATTGACCGGGCAACACAGCCGACAAATCGCCCGTGCCAAAACGGATGAGAGGGTAATCGGGGTTGAGCGTGGTGATGACCAACTCGCCCACTTCGCCTTCGGGCACAGGGTCGCCAGTGCCGGGGCGCACGATTTCGACGATCACGCCTTCGTCGAGCACCAAGCCTTCGCGGGCTTCGGTTTCATACGCAATCAAGCCGAGGTCTGCTGTGGCGTAGCACTGATAGCCCGCAACACCGCGCTCGGCCAACCAATCGCGCAAGCTAGGCGGGAACGCTTCGCCAGACACCAACGCTTTGGTAACGCTGGGCAACTTCACGCCCATCTCTGCCGCTTTTTCCACAATGATTTTTAGGAAGCTGGGTGTGCCGATGTAGCCCGCAGGCTTCAACTCGGCCATCGCGCCCACTTGCTGTTCGGTCTGGCCTGTGCCACCGGCAAACACGGTGCAGCCAATGGCGTGTGCACCGGTTTCCATCATCGAGCCCGCAGGCGTGAAGTGGTAGCTGAAACAGTTGTGCGCGAGTTCACCCGCACGGAAACCTGCGGCGTAAATGGCACGGGCCATGCGCCAGTAATCTGAGCGCGCACCTTCGGGCTCGTAGATGGTGCCGGGGCTGGCAAACACGCGCGGCATGGCTTTGCCAAAACCAATCGCGGCAAAACCGCCAAACACATTCGTCGCACGCTGCTCTTGCTGCTGCGCCAACAACTCGTATTTACGAATCACCGGCAGCTTGGACAAAGCTTCACGCGTGGTGATGCTGGCCGCATCCACCCCTGCCAATGACTTGGCAAATGCAGGTGAATTTTTTTGTGCGTGCGCGACTTGCGCAGGCAGCGCAGCCATGAGCGCGGCTTCGCGCTCAGCAGGGTTGCGGGTTTCGAGCGCGTCGTAGTGTTTGGACATGCGGGCGTCTCCTGCTTAAGCCAACCAACGCTTGCGGCGCTTGTAGCTCTTGACGTCTTTGAAGCTCTTGCGCTCGTTGCCGCCCACGCCGAGGTAAAACTCTTTCACGTCGGCGTTGTTGGCCAAGTCAGAGGCGGCACCGTCCATCACGATGCGACCCGACTCCATGATGTAGCCATAGTCGGCGTACTTCAGCGCCATGTTGGTATTTTGCTCAGCAATCAAGAACGTGACTTTTTCTTTCTCATTCAAGTCTTTGACGATGTTGAACACCTCTTCCACGATTTGTGGCGCCAAGCCCATGGAGGGTTCGTCCAACAACACCATATTGGGGTTGGCCATCAAAGCGCGGCCAATCGCGCACATTTGCTGCTCACCGCCTGAGGTGTACGCCGCTTGCGACGTGCGGCGTGTTTTCAAACGTGGGAAGTAGTTGTAGACCTTCTCTAGGTTGGCATCGATCTCGCCTTTGCTGGTGCGGGTGTAGCTACCCGTGAGCAAGTTTTCTTCGATGGTCAAGTGGGCGAAGCAGTGACGGCCTTCCATCACCTGCACCACGCCACGCTTGACCAACTCGGCAGGCGAGAGGTTTTCAATGCGCTCACCGCGGAACTCGATGCTGCCTTTGGTCACATCGCCACGCTCGCCTTTGAGCAAGTTAGAAATGGCACGCAAGGTCGTTGTTTTGCCTGCGCCGTTACCGCCGAGCAAAGACACGATGCTGCCTTCGGGCACGCTGAGCGAAACGCCCTTCAGCACCAAGATGACGTGGTTGTAAATGACTTCAATGCCATTGACGTTGAGAACGATGTTGTTGGCGCTCATAACTTACCTTGCTAAAAAAACGTTGTTGGACTAGACCAAACCTCAAATCAAACTGGGCGTTGCATCTGAGGTTTGGCGACTCGTGAGAGTCGCCAAATCATCAGCCCCTAAAGGCTGATGTGCGTCAGATTAAGACTGACAATCTGCAGCGGTACGACGTGTGAGTTTCTTCTCAGCGGCGTACTTGTCTGCGAATTGCTTGACCAAAGGCTTGATGATGGAGTCATCGGCTTCGATCCAGTCAGAGCTGTAAACCCACTTCTTGCCGTCCCAGGTGTGCAGACGTGCAGAGCGTGAACCTTCGTGGTCCAAGCAAGAGGTGCTGATCGGCTTCATGACGGTGCCCAAGCCCAACTTGTCGAGGGCTTTTTGGTCCAAGGCCAAGTTCTCCAAGCCCCAACGGATTTGTTCGCCGGTCATGACTTTGCCTTTGCCGAAACGCTCTTGCGCACGACGCACGCCTTCCACAGCCAACGCTGCGCTGACCATGCCGCGGTTGTACAAAGTGGTGCCCACTTCTTCAACAGGACCTGTGCCTTGCTTCTTGCCGTGCACGATGGACTTGATGTCAGCCACAACTTTGCCGCCTTCGCCTGTAGCGACCAAGCCGGTGTAGCCCTTCGCGGCTTCACCCACGTCTTTGACGTCTGGCTCAGCAGCAGACCACCACACGCCAAACATTTTTTCGCGTGGGTAACCGGTGGCCACAGCTTCTTTCAAAGCAGCAGAGTTCATCACGCCCCAGCCCCACAACAACACGTAGTCAGGACGGGCTTGGCGCACTTGCAACCAAGTGGCTTTTTGCTCCACGCCTGGTGCAGTCACAGGCAAGAGTTGCAGATCGAAACCTTGGATCTTGGCGCGCTCTTGCAAGAGAGGGATTGGCTCTTTGCCGAATGGGCTGTCGTGGTACACCAAAGCAATCTTCTTGCCCTTGATGTTGCCGCCTTCTTTCTTGGTGATGTGCTGCATGATGATGTCAGCACCAGACCAATAGGTGCCTTGCAATGGGAAGTTCCACTTGAACACTTGACCATCGCTGGACTCTGAACGGCCATAGCCGCCAGTGATCAGTGGGTTTTTGTCAGTAGGTGCCTTTTCAGTCAACGCAAAGGTGATGCCGGTTGACAACGGTTGGAACACCGCACCTTGAGATTTGCCTTTCAAGCGCTCGTAGCACTCCACACCGCGGTCTGTGGCGTAAGCGGTATCGCACTCTTCAAACGTGATCTTCACGCCGTTGATGCCGCCATCACGTGCGTTGATGAGCTTGAGGTAATCGACGTAGGCGTTACCCCATGGCACACCGTTAGGTGCATAAGCGCCGGTGCGGTAAGGCAACACAGGGAAGAACTGCTCTTTGGCTTGTGCCTGAGCTGATGTAGTGACCAAAGCGCTGGCCATGCCAGTCGCTGCAACGGCCACAGCCATCATGAGGGAACGAATTTTCATTGAAGTCTCCTTAGAAAATTTATGCAAACACCAGAAAAACGAAATCGACATTAGTGAGGGAAAGGCCACAGACGCAGCTTTTGCTTGCCCACGCTCCACAACTTGGCCAAGCCGTGCGGCTCAACGATCAAGAACCACACAATCAAGGCACCGAAGATCATTTGTTCAGCATGTGTGAGCGCCGCGGTGCTGACGGGAATGCCCACCAAGTCGCCCAACCAAGGCAAGGCGTGGTTGATGATGACGGGAAGAATCACGATGAAGCCCGCGCCAAAGAAGCTGCCCATGATGGAGCCCATGCCACCCAAGATGACCATGAACAACAGCTGGAACGAACGGTCCACCGAGAACGCCGCAGGCTCCCAAGAACCCAAGTAAACAAAAGCCCACAACGCGCCAGCCACACCGACGATGAATGAGCTGACCGCAAACGCACTGAGCTTGGCGTACATGGGGCGAATACCGATCACCGCGGCTGCCACGTCCATATCGCGGATGGCCATCCACTCGCGGCCAATGGCACTGCGCACCAAGTTCTTGGCCAGCAAACCGAACACCACCAAGAAGCTCAAACAGAACAAGTATTTTTCGAACGGTGTGTTGATGGCAAAGCCAAACACTTGCAAGTCAGACACGGATGCGGTGCCAGAGGCTGAGTCGTTGGTGAACCACTTGATACGCAAGAAAGCCCAATCGCAGAAGAACTGCGCGGCCAACGTGGCCACTGCCAAATACAAACCCTTCACACGCAAGCTAGGAATGCCAAAGAACATGCCCACCAAGGTGGCAAAGAAGCCGCCCATCAGCAAACACACGATCAAGGGCAAGCCTTCCACACGCACAAAGAAGTTGTACGCGGCGTAAGCACCCACGGCCATGAAAGCACCAGAACCCAACGAGATCTGACCGCAGTAGCCCACCAAGATGTTCACGCCCAATGCGGCGAGTGACAAGATGAGGAAGGGAATCAGAATCGCGCGCAACATGTATTCGTCAGCGAGCATGGGGACGCCGATGAAGGCAAAAGCGATGAGCAACAAGACGCCAATGCGGTCTTGCGTGATCGGGAAGATTTGTTGGTCTTCCTTGTAAGTCGTTTTGAATTGACCGTTTTCTCTGTAAAACATGATTCTTTTCCTTACACGCGGTCGATGATCTTCTCGCCGAACAAGCCTTGTGGACGAACCAACAAGAAGCCCAAGGCCAAGACGTATGCAAACCAAATTTCAATGCCGCCGCCCACATAAGGACCGAGGAACACTTCCGACAATTTCTCGCCCACACCGATGATGAGGCCGCCGATGATGGCTCCAGGCACAGAGGTCAGGCCGCCCAAAATCACCACAGGCAAGGCACGCAAAGCGACTGTGGACAGCGAGAACTGCACGCCCAACTTAGAGCCCCAAATCATGCCGGCCACCAAGGCCACCACACCAGCCACGCACCAGACGATGACCCAAATGCGGTTCAAAGGAATACCGATGGACTGTGCCGCTTGGTGGTCATCCGCCACAGCGCGCAAGGCACGACCCGTGGTGGTTTTTTGGAAGAACACACTGAGCAAGGCCACCAAAGCAGCGGCAATCACCGCAGCCACCAAGTCTTCTTGGTTGATCATGATGCCGCCGTCAAACATCGACTCGAGCAACATGAGCGGCTCTTTGGGCATACCCACGTCGATCTTGTAGATGTCGCTGCCGAAGATGGATTGACCCAAGCCGTCGAGGAAATACGTGATGCCCAAAGTCGCCATCAGCAAGGTGGTGCCTTCTTGGTTGACCAAGTGACGCAACACCAAGAACTCCACCACCCATGCCACGACAAACATCACCGCAGCGGCGCCAGCGAAAGCGAGCAAGTTGACGAGGACAAAGTTGTCGATGCCGGTGAGCGCGGGGATCCACTCGCCCAAGCGGGCCATGGCCAGCGCGGCGAACAACACCATCGCACCTTGCGCAAAGTTGAACACGCCAGAGGCTTTGTAAATCAGCACGAAGCCCAAAGCCACCAACGAGTACAGCATGCCTGCCATGAGGCCGCCGAAAAGGGTTTCAAGAAAAAATGCCATGTTCTTGTCCTTAGTGTGAAGTGCCGAGGTAAGCGCTGATCACTTCCTCGTTGTTACGCACCTCATCGGGGGTGCCGTCGCCGATCTTCTTGCCGTAGTCGAGCACGACCACGCGATCAGAAATGTCCATCACCACGCCCATGTCGTGTTCGATCAGCACGATGGTGGTGCCGAATTCGTCGTTCACGTCCAAGATGAAGCGGCACATGTCTTGCTTCTCTTCCACGTTCATACCGGCCATGGGCTCGTCGAGCAACAACACTTGTGGCTCAAGCGCCAGCGCACGACCCAAGTCCACACGCTTTTGCAAACCGTAGGGCAGCTGGCCCACAGGGGTTTTACGGAAGGCTTGAATTTCCAAGAAGTCGATGATGCGTTCGACTTTTTCGCGGTGGCGAATCTCTTCTTGCTCGGCAGGGCCAATGCGCAAAGCTTGCATGAGGATGTTGCTCTTCATGCGCAGGTTGCGGCCGGTCATGATGTTGTCGAGCACGCTCATGCCTTTGAACAAGGCCAAGTTTTGAAAGGTACGCGCAATGCCCATGGTGGCCACTTGGTGGCTGTCCATGTGGTCAAAGGTTTGGCCGCGGAAGGTGATGGAACCTTCAGACGGTGTGTACACGCCGTTGATGCAGTTGAGCATCGAGCTCTTGCCCGCACCGTTGGGGCCAATGATGGCGCGCACTTCGTGCTCTTTGACGTTGAAGGAAATGTCGGTCAGCGCCTTGACGCCACCGAAACGCAAACTGATGTTTTTGACGTCGAGGATGACGTCACCGATTTTCTTGCTCATGCTGCTTTCCCCACGGGTGCGAAGGTTTTGGCGTCAGACAGTTTCAATGTCGCGCTGACGCTGCCGGTGCGGCCGTCTTCAAACTTCACTTGGGTTTCAATGAATTGCTCAGTCGCGCCGTTGTAAAGCGCAGTGACCAAAGGCTCGTATTTCTCGGCGATGAAACCGCGGCGCACTTTGTTGGTACGGGTGAGTTCGCCGTCATCGGCATCGAGTTCTTTGTGCAACACGAGGAAGCGGCTCACTTGGCTACCGGCCAACAATTCGTCGGCTGCCAAATCGGCATTGACTTTTTCAACGCATTCTTTGATGAGTGCGTACACCTCTGATTTTTGCGCCAAATCGGTGTAGCCTGCATAAGGCAAGTTGCGGCGCTCGGCCCAGTTGCCCACCGCTTCAATGTCGATGTTGATCATCACACACACTTTTTCGCGTTGGTCGCCATAGGCCACCACTTCTTTGATGTGCGGGAAGAACTTGAGTTTGTTCTCGACGTACTTAGGTGCAAACATCGCGCCATCGTTGGCACCGCCTTTGATGCGGCCCACGTCTTTGACGCGGTCGATGATTTTCAAATGGCCATGCGCATCCAAGAAGCCCGCATCGCTGGTGTGGTACCAGCCATCGGCGGTGAGCACTTCTTCGGTGGCCTTGTCGTTCTTGTAGTAACCCTTGAGCAAGCCAGGTGACTTGACCAAGATTTCGCCGTTGTCGGCCACTTTGATTTCCACGCCCGCACACGGCACACCCACGGTGTCGGCACGCGCTTCGTGGTCGGGCTGCAAGCACACGAACACCGCAGTTTCGGTAGAGCCGTAGAGCTGTTTCAAGTTCACGCCGATGGAACGGTAGAACGTGAACAGGTCTGGACCAATCGCTTCACCGGCGGTGTAGGCTACACGCACACGGCTCATGCCGAGGTTGTTGCGCAAGGGGCCGTAGACAAAGAAGTTACCCAGGGTGTAGAGCAAGCTACCCACCAAACCAACAGATTTGCCATCCATCTTTTTGGGGCCGTATTTGCGCGCCACGTCCATGAAGTAATGGAACATGCCGCGCTTGATAGCACCTGCATCTTCCATCCGAATCATCACGCTGGTAAGCAAGCCTTCAAACACGCGGGGCGGGGCGAAGTAATACGTGGGGCCAACTTCTTTCAAGTCGATGGTGACGGTGGCCGCTGACTCTGGGCAGTTCACCACATAGCCGCAATACAGCCACTGGGCGTAGCTGAAAATGTTTTGGCCAATCCACGCAGGTGGCAAGTAGGCCAACACATCTTCGTGTGAAGAGAGCTTGTCAAACAAGGCGCCGGCTTCGGCACGGTTGATCAAAGAGTGGTGTGTGTGCACCACGCCCTTTGGGTTGCCCGTGGTGCCGGAGGTGAAGAACATCGCGCCTACATCGTCGTGATGCGCTTTTTCCACTTCGTCGATGAAAAAGTCAGGATGCTGCTTGGCAAACACAGCCCCGCCTGCCAGCAACTCTTCGAGCGATGCCAAGCCTGGCTCGTCGTATTTGCGCAGACCGCGAGGGTCGTCAAAAAAGATGTGCGCGATTTGTGGGCATTGCTCACGAATCTCCAACAGCTTGTCGACTTGCTCTTGGTCTTCCACCACAGCGAATCGCACCTCGGCGTTGTTCAACGGAAAGACGCATTCGGGGGCAGCGGCGTCTTGGTACAAAGGAATTGGAATCGCACCCAAGGATTGCGCGGCCAACATGGTGGCGTACAAGCGGGGGCGGTTAGAGCCGATGACCACCATGTGCTCACCGCGCGTCAAACCGGCTTGGTGCAAGCCGCAGGCCATGTTTTTCACCATCTCAGCCATATCGGCCCAGGTGATGGTTTGCCAGATGCCGTATTCCTTCTCACGCATGGCGGGCGCTTGCGGGCGGTCGCTGGCATGCTTGAGTAACAGTCGTGGGAACGTGGTTTGCATTCCGAATCCTTGCTTTGTGTGTCGACAAAAAACCATGACGCATACGTGACGCGTTTCTGATGTTGGGTGCGATCCTAGGCGGGCATTTGACGCCAAGTTGTCGTTTCGACGACAATTTAGGGTAGACACTTAGAAGTGATTACCCCAATAAAACTTTTGACTTGATCAGAATCCATGTCCGAAACACCCAGCGTTTACCAACGTCGGCGCTCGCTCACAGAGAGTGAGTTGAAGCTCATTCCTTGGTTTGGTTTGCTCAAAGAGAGTGAACGCAAACGCATCGAACCACAGCTGGTCGTGAGCGACCCGATGCCCGGCGATTACGTCTGCCGCATGGGACGCAAAGCCACGTATTGGTTTGGCGTGGTCGAGGGGCTTTTGAAGATGAGCACCGACAGCGCGAGTGGTCGCACCATCACGTTCACAGGCGTGCCACCCGGGGGCTGGTTTGGCGAAGGCACCGCCATCAAGCGCGAGACGTACCGTTACAACATCATGGCCTTGCGGCACAGCGTGGTGGCGGGCTTGCCCATCGACACTTTCCATTGGCTGCTCGACAACTCGATTGGTTTTAACCGCTTTGTGATGAACCAACTCAATGAGCGTTTGGCCCAGTTCATTGAAGCGCGCGAAATTGACCGCTCCAACGACCCCGATGTGCGCGTGGCGCGCAGCTTGGCCTCGTTGTTCAACTCCACGCTGTTCCCGGGTGTGGGCGAGGTGCTCCGCATCACGCAGCAAGAGTTGGCCTACTTGGTTGGCTTGTCGCGTCAACGGGTGAACGTGGCGTTGAACCGCCTTGAGGAACAAGGCGCGATTCGCATTGAATACGGCGGTATGCGCGTGCTGAATTTGGCGGCTTTGCGTGCCAGCGGCACTTAAAATTGCCCCCTATGTCAGACACCTCCTCAGAACTCATCCGCCTCAACAAACGCATGGCCGAACTCGGCCTGTGCTCTCGTCGCGAGGCCGATGCGTGGATTGAACAAGGCTGGGTGCTGGTCAACGGCCGCCCCGCCGAAATGGGTGTGAAGGTGAGCGCCAAAGACCGCGTGGAGGTGGACCCACGCGCCAAGGGTCACCAAGACACACAAGTCACCATCCTGCTGCACAAGCCTATGGGCTATGTGAGCGGCCAAGCCGAAGACGGGCACGAGCCCGCGATCATGTTAATCAACCCCCGCACGCATTGGGCGGGCGACTCGTCCAAACGTCGCTTCACGCCCACACAGTTGCGCAGCCTCGCGCCTTCGGGCCGACTGGACATCGACTCCACCGGTTTGTTGGTGTTGACGCAAGACGGCCGCGTGGCTCGCCAATTGATTGGCGAAGACTCGGAAATGGAAAAAGAATATTTGGTGCGCGTGACCTACACCGGCCACGAGAACACCGCCGCGGCCACCGCCGCCTCTGCCACGTATGGCGGCAGAGCCAACCAACTCAGCGCGATTGGTGACCATGATCGCGTGACCAACAACGTGCAAGCCGTGTTTCCAAAGGCCCAACTCGAACGCTTGCGCCACGGCTTGAGCTTGGACGGCAAGCCGCTCAAACGCGCACAGGTCGAGTGGCAAAACCCAGAGCAACTTCGCTTTGTGCTGACCGAAGGTAAAAAGCGCCAGATTCGCCGCATGTGCGAACAAGTTGGCCTTCAGGTGGTGGGGTTGAAGCGCATCCGCATTGGGCGCGTACAGCTGGGGCAGTTGCCTGCGGGGCAGTGGCGCTACCTGGGTGCCAACGAGCGTTTTTAAGCACGGCGCATCTAGCTTTTAACCCTCTTGAAATTTAGCCTGACGCCCCACATCTCGGGGCGTTGTTTTTTGTAATTTAGTTTTTGAAACCATGACCAAACAAACCCATTCCTTCCAAGCCGAAGTCTCACAGCTGCTGCACCTCGTCACGCACTCGCTGTATTCCAACAAAGAAATCTTTTTGCGCGAGCTGGTGTCCAACGCCTCGGACGCGTGCGACAAGCTGCGCTATGAAGGCTTGAACAACGATGCGCTGTTTGAAGGCAACGCCGAGCTCGAAGTGCGCGTGAGCTTTGACAAAGACGCCCGCACCCTCACCATTGCCGACAACGGCATTGGCATGAGCCAAGAAGAAGCCATCGCCCACCTTGGCACCATCGCCAAGAGCGGCACGCGTGAATTCATGGGCAAGCTCAGTGGCGACGACAAAGCCAATGCGAAAGACCAAGGCGCTTTGATTGGCCAATTCGGCGTGGGGTTTTACTCCGGCTACATCGTGGCTGACCGCATCACGGTGGAGTCTCGCCGTGCGGGCTTGCAGGCCAGCGAAGGTGTGCGCTGGAGCAGCACCGGCACGGGCGACTTTGAAGTGGAAACCATCACGCAAGCTGAGCGCGGCACCAAGATCATTCTGCACTTGCGCGACGATGCTGAAGAATATTTGAGCGCGTGGAAGCTCAAAGCGGTCATCAACAAATACTCGGACCACATTTCTTTGCCCATCCGCATGCGCAAAGAAGAATGGAAAGAGGGAGAGAACGACCAACCCGGCGAAATGGTGCTGACCGATGAATGGGAAACCGTCAACCAAGCCAACGCCTTGTGGTCACGCCCCAAAAAGGACGTGACCGACGAACAGCACGCCGAGTTCTACAAGCACATCAGCCACGACTTTGAAGCGCCTTTGGCTTGGAGCCACAACCGCGTGGAAGGTAGCACCGAATACACGCAGCTGCTTTACATCCCAGGCAAAGCGCCAATGGACTTGTTCAACCGCGACAAGAAGGCGGGCTTGAAGTTGTACGTCAAGCGCGTGTTCATCATGGACGACGCCGAGGCACTGATGCCCTCTTACCTGCGGTTCATCAAAGGCGTGGTGGACTCAGCCGACCTGCCACTGAACGTGAGCCGCGAGTTGCTGCAAGAAAGCCGCGACGTGAAAGCCATTCGCGAAGGCAACACACGCCGCGTGTTGGCCGTGTTGGAAGACTTGGCCAAGTACGACAAAGCGCCTGTGGCTGGCGACGATGGCGTGACCGACGTTCTGAGCGACGAAGACAAAGCCAAGCAAGGTAAGTTCAGCCAGTTCTACGCCGAGTTCGGCGCAGTGCTGAAAGAAGGCTTGGGCGAAGACTTCGCGAACAAAGACAAGATCGCCAAACTCTTGCGCTTTGCCAGCACCACCACCGATGCGGTGAGCGTGTCGTTTGCCGAGTACAAAACGCGCATGAAAGAAGGCCAAGAGGCCATCTACTACATCACCGCCGACACCTTGGCTGCAGCCAAGAACAGCCCGCAACTCGAAGTGTTCCGCAAGAAGGGCATCGAGGTGTTGCTAATGACCGATCGCGTGGACGAATGGGCCTTGAACTTTGTGCAAGAGTTTGATGGCACGCCCTTGCAATCCGTCGCCAAAGGCGCTGTGGATTTGGGCTCACTGCAAGACGAGGCTGAGAAGAAAGCAGCCGAAGATGCAGCGGAAACAT